>ENA-UONX01003241-UONX01003241.1-human-gut-metagenome-genome-assembly--contig:-P74old-NODE-3241-length-10247-cov-3.196232_pt1 | contig 10247 bp, 10 predicted proteins | sample MGYA00242466_ERZ724013 | MGnify/ENA metagenome assembly ERZ724013 | reverse complement strand
TGTTTTCTTACCGTTTTTGCAAACAAAAAGTAATAATGAAGCAAATAATCTCCAAAAGTTTGTATAGATTGTTTACAAATAAATGCTTACCAATTATAATAAAACGTGGTAAGATAGTACTAAGAATGAATAAATATGATTAGTATTTATTTTTGTGTGAAGAATAACATGATATAGGGAGTGAAAGTTATGAAGTGTTTAATTTGTGGAAGCGAATCAGCTAATGAAGTCTGCAACAAGTGTATTCGCTTGGAAAAGATCTTATATCAAAAAGAATGGAATTTTAAAGAGGGTATGCTGATCAAAAAGACAGAAGCCTTCCGTATTGCCATTTCAAATCTTCGTATCAGCGGTCGTGCTGCGATCTGCGATAATCCGAAGGGACTGAATGCAAGAATTGATAATATTTCCTATTATCTGTTGAATGTAAAGGAATGCTCTCAGGTAACATATCAGGGAAAGAAGACTCTGATGGTTTCTCTGGAAGCAACAGGAGAGAATCGTTACAACAGATATATCTTTCTACCAGGATTTGAAGAAGGCGATCAGCTTGTAAATGCGATTTTTGATGCAAAAACGAAAGCAGCATCTCTGACAGAACGTATCCGTCAGAATAACGGAATCGCAAGCAGACCTGTTGAGGTGACACCGACAGTTGCAAGCTCTGATTTCCGTGTAAATCAGCCGACGCCTGCACCTGTACCTGTTGCTGCACCGGCATCTGCTCCTGCTCCGGCAGCAACAAGCACAGATACTGTTGCGCTGGCAGGTATTGCTGAAGATATTTCAGAATTTGAGACGAAGATCAAAAAGTTGAAAGTATTACGTGATAATGGTATTCTGAGTGATGAAGAGTACGAGGCAGAAAAGAAGAAACTTGTTAGTATCTTTTAAGTATCTTTAAGAAACGTTAAAAAAGCTGTCGTCTGGCAGCTTTTTTATGGTATAAGGTATCATATACGGAATAACACTTGGAGGATTGATGTATGCGAGGTATTGAAACACAGGTTCGTAAAGTGCGAAGACGTGTTTTTAAGGAGATCGCCGATTTGGCATATCATTCAGAAAATCTGATCGATGATATGGAGGCGCTCCCTTATAAAATCGTTCCCGGGGAGGACAATGAATACTGGGAAAGCGTTTACAGAGAAAGAGCGGTAGTCAGAGAGCGGATCAGACTTGCCATGGGAATGTCGCTCAGACCGGAGGATGCACCTGTTCATGTATCACAGGGTGTGGAAGAAAGTAATATTGCAGAGAAATATTATGAGCCTCCGCTTTTGCAGGTTATTCCATCTGCCTGTAACGCATGTCCGGAAAATCAGTATGAAGTAACGAATAAATGTATGGGTTGTCTGGCACATCCGTGTAATGAAGTGTGCCCTCGTGGTGCTATTACAATGGTACATGGCAAATCCTATATCGATCAGGAAAAATGTATCAAATGCGGTAAATGTAAGTCAGTCTGTCCTTATGATGCGATTTCGCATCAGGTCCGTCCTTGTGCGGGTGCGTGCGGTGTTGGTGCGATCAAGAGTGACAGCAAAGGACGAGCTAAGATCGATAATGATATGTGTGTTTCCTGCGGTCAGTGTATGGTAAGCTGTCCGTTTGGTGCAATTGCCGATAAATCCCAGATCTTCCAGCTGATCCGTGCAATGCAGTCCGGTAAAAAGATCATTGCGCAGGTTGCACCGGCATTTGTTGGACAGTTTGGAAAGAATGTCACACCGGATGCTTTTAAAACGGCATTAAAGCAGCTGGGCTTTTATGATGTATATGAGACGGCGATCGGTGCGGATCTTGGTGCCATGACAGAAGCAGAGCACTATGTAAAGGAAGTGGCGACAGGAGAACTGCCATTCCTTCTGACAAGCTGTTGCCCGTCCTGGTCAATGCTTGCTAAAAAATTCTTCCCGGAGACGATCGACAAGATTTCCAATGCACTCACACCTATGGTGGCAACTGCCCGTGTGATCAAAGAAGAACATCCGGATGCCAGCGTTGTCTTTATCGGACCTTGTGCATCCAAAAAGCTGGAGGCTTCCCGCCGTACAGTGCGTTCCGATGTGGATTTTGTTATCACATTTGAAGAACTTGTTGGTATGTTTGAAGCAAAGGGTATCAAGCTCGAAGAGATAGAGCCACAGGACGAAATGCAAGATGCGACCGGAGCCGGACGTGGCTACGGTGTTGCAGGCGGTGTTGCTGCTGCGATTGAAGAATGTATCAGGGAATACTATCCGGATGTCGATGTCAATATCGAGCATGCAGAAAGCCTTGCGGAATGTAAAAAGATGCTGATGCTTGCGAAAATGGGAAAGAAGAACGGATGCCTGATCGAGGGTATGGCCTGCCCGGGCGGCTGTGTAGCCGGTGCCGGAACGAATATTGCGATTCCACAGGCAATCAAAGAGGTCAATAACTTTAAAGCACATTCGGAAAAGAAGATTCCGGAGATGGAGGAAAATCATGACTAAGATCAGAACAAGATTTGCGCCCAGTCCGACAGGAAGGATGCATGTAGGTAATCTGCGTACTGCATTGTATGCTTATCTGATTACCAAGCATGAGGGTGGCGATTTCATTCTGCGTATTGAAGATACAGATCAGGAAAGACTGGTAGAGGGAGCGGTTGATATCATCTACCGTACACTTGAGAAAACAGGTCTTGTCCATGATGAAGGACCGGACAAGGATAAAGGGTTCGGACCTTATGTACAGTCCGAAAGACAGGCACAGGGTATTTAATTAAAATATGCCAGACAGCTGATCGAAAAGGGCGAGGCATATTATTGCTTCTGCGATAAGGAAAGACTGGAATCCCTGCATCAGGTCATTACGATGGCAGACGGCAGTACAAAAGAGATCAATGTTTATGACAAGCACTGCCTGCATCTGTCCAAAGAAGAGGTAGAGGCAAATCTGGCTGCCGGTAAGCCATATGTTATCCGGCAGAATGTACCGAGAGAAGGTACAACAACGTTCCATGATGAATTATACGGAGATATTACAGTTAATAACGATGAACTGGATGATATGATTCTGATCAAGTCAGACGGTTATCCGACTTATAACTTTGCGAATGTAGTAGATGATCATCTGATGGAGATCACACACGTTGTAAGAGGAAATGAGTATTTATCCTCTTCTCCGAAGTATAATCGTCTGTATGATGCATTTGGCTGGGAAGTACCGAAGTATATCCACTGTCCGCTGATTACAGATGAAAATCATCAGAAGCTTTCCAAGCGCTGCGGACATTCTTCTTATGAAGATCTTGTGGATCAGGGATTTTTAACAGAAGCAATCGTCAACTTTGTGGCACTTTTAGGATGGAGCCCGGTTGGAAACGAAGAAATTTTTTCGCTGGATGAACTCATCAAGGTATTTGATTATCACCATATTTCCAAGTCACCGGCGGTATTTGATTATACAAAGCTGAAATGGATGAATGGGGAATATATCAAAGCAATGGATTTTGATAAGTTCTATGAAATGGCATTGCCACATATCAAAAATGTGATCAAGAAAGATCTGGATCTGAAAAAGATCGCTGAGATGGTCAAGACAAGAATTGAGATTTTCCCGGATATCGAGCCTTTGATCGATTTCTTTGAAGAATTACCGGAGTATGACGTGGCAATGTATACGCATAAGAAGATGAAGACAACAACTGCATCTTCACTGGAAGTATTAAAAGAGCTTCTGCCGATCTTTGAAGAACTCACAGATTACTCTAATGATTCCCTGTACAAGACGCTGCTTGCTTATGTAGAGCAGAAGGGCTGCAAGAATGGATACGCAATGTGGCCGGTTCGTACAGCTGTTTCCGGAAAGCAGATGACACCTGCGGGTGCAACTGAGATCATGGAGATCATCGGCAAAGAGGAATCTTTAAAACGAATCAGAAAGGGCATTGAGCTACTGGAAAATGCCTCAGAATAAAAAAATGATACCGTCTCCTGCGCAGCAGGAGGCGATCTGCTTCGGGGAGGGCACCATGCTGGTGCTTGCCGGCCCCGGAAGCGGAAAAACAGCAGTGATCACACAACGTATCCGTTATCTGGTGGAGGAGCGGCATATCAAACCATCCGATATTTTAACGATCACATTTACAAAAGCTGCTGCACTGGAAATGAAGCAGCGGGCTTGTCAGATATGCCGGGGCGCAGAAAACGCTGTATTTGGAACATTTCATTCTGTTTTTTTTCAGATCATCAGATCTTCTTCAAAATTCCAAAATTATTCCATTATGACAGAACAACAAAAATTACAGATATTAAGACCGCTTTTAAAAGGGAAAAAGCTGGATTGTATGCAGATGTCTTCTTTTTGTGAGCAATTTTTATCCGATCTCAGTTTTTACAAAAATACCGGACGGGAAAGAGAGGAAAAAGCAGGGCAGAAACAGGCAGTGCAAAAACAAGCAGGGCAAAATCAGGCAGAGCAAATGCAGCTGCATGAGCTGCGTCAGGCTTACGAACAGTGCTGTAGAAAACGATGGCTGCTTGATTTTGATGATATACTGATATATTGTTACAGATTGTTGACGGAAGATTCCGGGCTTCGTGACAGATGGGAAAATAGGTTTCGGTATATTCTGATTGACGAATTCCAGGATATCAATGATGTGCAATATCAGATCATAAAGTTGCTTAGTGCTAACTATGAAAACCTGTTTGTGGTAGGGGATGATGATCAGGCAATTTATTCTTTCCGCGGGGCTGATCCATCCTATATGCACCGTTTTTTAGAAGATTACCCAAAGAGCAGGCAGGTAAATCTCAATATCAACTATCGATGCGGTGACCGGATCCTTGCACTGGCCTCCAGATCAATTGCGCATAATAAGTATAGGTTTGAAAAGGAAATAAAAGCCGGTAATAGTGGAGAAAACCGGGTGATCGCAGCATGTTTTCAAAACCGGGCGAAAGAACTCTCTTTTTTAACAGAAGAAATCATGACACATCTAAATGAAGGGCTGACAGCAATTCTGGTCAGAACCAATCGGATGGCAGAGCAGGTCTCGGAAGCCTGTTTTCGCAGGCAGATTCCCTATCAGATGCGGGAGAAGAAGCAGGATTTTTATGCACAGAAGTGTGTCGTGGAAGTTCTGTCCGTGATACGTTTTGTGCGTTATATCAATAGAGAAATGCTGCAGAAGGAAACCGTAGATCTTTGGGCATTACTGGAAGAATGCAGGGAAGATCCGGAACAATACCGGATCATACAAAAGCTGCAACAGGATCTTGCCATGGTGGAAATGCTGGATCCGTTTGGCGCGATCTCATATATCAGAAAGGTGATGCAGTATGACTGCTGTCTGAGCCCGGGAGAGACAGGAGAAAAGGAGAAGGAAATACTCGATGAGCTTCTGGAGCGGTGCAGGGAATTTCACAGCCATACAGCATTTCTTTCCCATATTGCAGCGTACAGAAGTAAGCTGGAGCAGGAAAGCAACAGAAAACAGCCTGAGGCAGATCAGGGTAACGCAAAGCGGAATCCGGTGCGGATCATGACCTATCATGGTTCTAAGGGACTGGAGTTTGATACGGTTTTTCTGCCGTTTCTGAACAGTGGAGATGTACCGCATGGCAGGAATTTGTCATCTATGGAACTGGAAGAAGAGCGGCGGCTGTTTTATGTGGCAGTAACGAGGGCAAAAAAATCCCTGTATCTTTCCTGTGAAGGAATGGTACAGGGAGAGAACAGACAATCTGTTTTTTGGGCAGAGCTGAAAGATTATCTGGAACCCTTGGAGCTTTCGTCGATCAGTTCGTCAAATTCGACCTGATCGAGATATTCGTCAAATGCATCTGATACAGCATCATATTCATCCTCATCTTCGATAAAGAACAGCTCCGGTTCTGCATTTGGATCGGATTCATCTTCTTTATAGCCGTAGATCCAGACTTCGCCGTCTTCATTTTCCCCTTTTTCGTCCAGTGGAAGCAGAATGATATAATCTTTTTCGTTCACCGTTAATATCGTGATAATGGCGCAGGTGACACTTTCTCCGTCTTCCAGCTCCATTGTAACAGTCATTTCTTCATCGTAGTCTGCCGCCTGAATTGCTTCTTTTTTACTCATGATTTTCCTCGCTTCTCTTTGAATGGTTTCCTATTGTCATAAGATATGATATAATAAATGCAGAGAGAAAACAAGCATCTGCAAAGCAGATAGGTAAAAAAGGGAAGAAAATATGACATTAGAGTACAGCATCAGCGCCGGACATCCATTTTGTATGGGTGTGATGAGCCAGACAAACGGAATCCATATCGCAATGCCTTTCCCGGAAAGCGAAGGAAAGGAGTGTGGTATGCTCCTATATAAAGCAGGCCATGAGCTTGCCAGGATCGTATTTCCGGAATGCTATAAAATGGGAGAGGTATATGTGCTTTTTATCAATATGCAGATGGAAGCGGATTATACATATCTCTTTTTCTGCGGAGAAGAGCAGTTTACGGATCCTTATGCCCATATCATACGCGGCAGGGAAAAATGGGGCAGACGGAAAGAGGACAGACCGCGGGCTGCATTTGCGGAGGATACATTCGACTGGGAAGATGATATGCCGCTGCGGATACCTTATGAAGATTCTGTTTTATATTCACTGCATGTACGTGGTTTTACAAAGCACGCAAGCTCACAGGTCAGTGCACGCGGTACTTTTGCGGGACTCGCAGAGAAAATCCCTTATTTACAACAGCTTGGTATTACAGCTATAGAATGTATGCCGGTCTATGAATTTGACGAGATCATTCCGAATCCTGCTTATCAGGAAAGCCTGAAACTGCGGGATAACGGGCAGGCAGCTTATCTCGAAGAGCCTGCATGGAAGCAGCGCATCAATTACTGGGGCTTCGGAGACGGAGAAACCTATTATATGGCACCAAAGGCTGCCTATGCAAAAGATCCGCAGCATGCAGACAGAGAACTGAAGCTGTTGATCAGACAGCTTCATAAAAATGGAATAGAAATCATTTTACAGATGTATTTTTCACCGCGTTATACGCAGGGATATATCAGGGAAGTGCTCCGATACTGGGTCAGCTGTTATCATGTGGATGGTTTTCATTTGTTTGGTACAGATATTCCGATGCGGCTTTTGGGAACGGATCCGTATTTAAAGCATACAAAGCTGATCCATGAGAATCCGGAGGCTGATGCGGTATATAAAGGAAAGAAAATACCGTATTACAGAAATCTGGCGTGCTACGGAGATGCATTCCGATATGATGCCAGACGTTTCCTGAAGGGAGACGAGGGTATGCTTTCCGTGATGGCAGAGCATATGAGACAGAACAGCAGTCTGGAGGGTGTGATCAATCACATTACGGATTACAGAGGCTTTACCCTTTCGGATCTGGTCTCTTACGATCGAAAGCATAATGAAGAAAACGGCGAAGATAACAGGGATGGCAGCGATTATAATTATAGCTGGAACTGTGGCGTAGAGGGAAGCTCCCGCAAACGTGCAATTTTGCAGATACGGCTGACTCAGCGGAAGAATGCACTTGCCATGCTTTTTTTGTCGCAGGGGACGCCCCTTTTATTGGCAGGTGATGAAATGGGACGCAGCATGCAGGGGAACAACAATGCCTATTGTCAGGATAATAAGATCAACTGGCTGGACTGGAAGCTACTGGAAAAGGAAGCAGAGCTGTTTACCTATACAAAAGAGCTGATCCGCTACCGGAAAGAACATCCGATCCTGCACAGCAGGCAGACGATGCAGATCATGGACAGCCTCTCCTGCGGATATCCGGATCTGTCTTATCATGCGGAGCAGGCATGGTATGCACATTTTGAGAATTATTACAGACACATGGCAATTTTATATTGTGGCATGTATGAGAAAAAGCCGGATGGAACAGAGGATGACTTTATCTACATCATCTGGAATATGCACTGGGAAAAGCATACGTTTGCACTGCCCACGCTGCCACAGGATTATGACTGGACAGTCAGTATGACAACAAAGGAAATTCCTCAGCAGGATACGGCAGATAAAACCGGAAAGGAAGAAAAACCGATGGAAGCTGAGATATCAGCGGAACAGGCGCGTGAGATCACGGCGCTGGGGCGCAGTGTTATTGTGCTGACAGGCAAAAAGCAGGAATTCAAAAAGAAAAAGAGGCATAAAAAATGAGACCCATCAGTCATTTTATAACGATCACACATCATAAAATATTGGTTATGCAGGGCTGTTTTAAAGTAGGGCTTTACTGGCAGGGGCTCATGCACGATCTGTCCAAATACGAACCGTCGGAATTCTGGGTTGGTGCAAAGTACTATCAGGGAACGAGAAGCCCGAATAATGCAGAACGTGAGGAAAAGGGATATTCCGGTGCATGGCTGCATCACAAGGGTAGAAATAAACACCATTATGAATACTGGATCGATTACAGCATGCGGGAGATAGAAGGCGGTATTGCACCGGCGCAGATGCCTGTCAGATATGTGATCGAGATGTTTATGGACAGAATCGCAGCCAGTAAGGTGTATAACAAAGATAAATATACAGATGCATCACCACTGGAATATTATAAACAGGGTAAGAACCGGAATCTGATTCATCCAAAGACGGCAAAGCAGCTTGAAATTTTGCTCCGTATGCTGGCCTATGAAGGGGAAGAGAAAACATTTACTTATATCAGAACGGTAATACTGAAGCATAAGACGTAACTAAACAACACTCTTTTCATACTCTAATATAGAGAAAGAAAGGAGTGTTTTTGTATGAACTGTATTTGGATTTTATTGTTACTTTGCTGTTGTAATAACGGATGCGGAAATGGTTGTGGAAATGGTAACAGAAATGGATGTGGAAATGGCGGCAGAAAAGAAGAGCGCAGATGTGAATGCAATTCCTGTCAGCCGACACCACCGCCGAGACCGCTTCCGCGCCCGCCTTTTGCTCCGCAGCCCGGCTGTGGCTGTAGTGCATCGGAGATGAGCGAAGAAGAGGCTTGATACAAGTTTTTGTGTAATAGGAACGAAATTTCCTGTTACATAAGAAAAAGAAAGGCTGTCACACATGATGTGGCAGCCTTTTCTTTTTCTTAAAATAATTGCATGAAACTTTTTATCACAAAGATCAGTCAGCGGATTTTACCAGCTTCCAATATTCGTTATACAGATTGTCGCCGTCTACGCCTAAATAATCAAAGGTTTCAAGATTATTGTACTCTGAGAAATCAGGGAATGCGACCTTGCTGTTTTTAATGTCTTCATCTTCGATATTTGCCTGTGCAGCTGTATTCGGGGTAGAGTATGTGATATACTCAAAGTTCTTCAGTGCGATATCTTCACGGCACATGAAATCAATGAATTTTTCTGCATTTTCTTTATTCTTTGCATTTTTCGGAATTACCCAGGAATCGATCCATACATTTGTGCCTTCCTTCGGGATCACATATTCCAGATCCGGGTTTTCACGCTGGGTATAAATGGCTTCACCGGAGTAGATGACACCGATCGCAGCCTCATTACCGATCATCTTATCACGTACCTGATCGATGACATAAGCCTGTACAAGCGGTTTCTGGTCGATCAGAGTCTGTGCGGCTTCTTTTACCTGTGCTTCATCTGTTGTGTTCATGGAATAGCCAAGTCTCTTTAAAGCAACCATAAATGCATCACGTACGCTGTCCTGCATCAGGATGTTATCCGCATATTTCTCATCCCATAATACATCCCAGGAATCGATCGGCTCATCAACCATTGTCTTGTTATATAAAATACCAACGGTTCCGAAGCAGTATGGAATGCTGTATTTGTTTTCCGGATCAAAGCCCTTGGACTGTTCAAAATACTGTTCACCGATGTTCTTGACATTCGGAATGTTGTCAAAATTGATCTCTGCAAGCAGATCGTTTTCAATCATTTTCTGGATCATGTAATCGGATGGGCACACAACGTCATAATTGCTTGTACCGGATTCCACCTTCGGATACATGATCTCGTTCGTCTCAAATTCATCATAGACAACGTGGATGCCTGTTTCTTCTTCAAACTGGTCCAGCGTCTCGGGATCGATATATTCTCCCCAGTTGTAAACGACTACCTCGCCGTTTGTTCCGGTGCTGCTTTTGCCACAACCTGTAAGACAAGCTGCAAAAGCCATTGTAAGTGCCAGTGTCAGTAATACTTTTTTCTTCATGTGTTCCTCCTCGTAGATGTTTTTTTATTATGCAATGTCCTTCTTGCCGGGCTTTTTGTTGATGAACAGTAAAAGCAGC
>ENA-UONX01003231-UONX01003231.1-human-gut-metagenome-genome-assembly--contig:-P74old-NODE-3231-length-10269-cov-3.906207_pt1 | contig 10269 bp, 7 predicted proteins | sample MGYA00242466_ERZ724013 | MGnify/ENA metagenome assembly ERZ724013 | reverse complement strand
CTTGAGTTATGTAAATAAAATTCTGAATAGTTACTAATAATGTACTCATCAAGAAAGTAAAGAGGAAATTAAAAAGAGTGAATGCAGCAGTAAGGGAACATGTGGAAAAAGTTCCTGCGAGGGATGCAGTCAGAATACAGCAAAGGGTCCACAGAGTATGCAGGTAAAGGAAAACGCACACAGCCGTGTAAAGAAGGTAATTGGTGTTGTCAGCGGTAAGGGTGGTGTTGGAAAATCCATGGTGACTTCTTTGCTGGCAGTTGCAATGAACCGCAAAGGTTATAAGACAGCAATTATGGACGCTGATATTACAGGACCATCAATCCCGACAGCATTTGGTTTAAATGATCATGCCGTTGCAAATGATGACGGACTGCTTCCAGAGGTAACAAAAAATGGAATTAAGGTAATGTCCTTAAATCTTTTGCTTGAAGATCAGACAGATCCAGTTGTCTGGAGAGGTCCAATCATTTCAGGAACAGTATCACAGTTTTGGACAGAGGTTTGCTGGGGTGATGTAGATTACATGTTTGTTGATATGCCGCCAGGAACAGGTGATGTTGCACTGACTGTATTCCAGTCACTGCCGCTAGCCGGAATCGTCATCGTTACATCACCACAGGAGCTTGTATCTATGATCGTAACAAAGGCAGTAAAAATGGCAGAGATGATGAACGTTCCAGTACTTGGAATCGTAGAGAATATGTCATACTTCGTATGTCCGGATTGCGGAAAAAAGCATTTCCTGTTTGGAACAAGCCATATCGAAAAAGTAGCAGCAGAGCACGGCATCTCAGTAATCGACTACCTGCCGTTAGATCCAAAGATGGCAGCATTGTGCGACGAAGGAAAGATGGAAGAAGCCCCAGAAGGACTCCTCGAAAAGATGAGCAGCTCTCTGTAAGTTAACGAAAACTGAGGAATACGCCCATTTAGTGGACGGAATTCGTAACGTAAATGGTGACTGAGGCGAATGTGATTTACGAGGCCGAAGTCACATTTGATAACTTACAGGGTTGCATACCCGAGACTTTTTTGCAATAACACTTGCAAAGAAGTCTCTTTTTTATTATAATGATGTATACAAAGTACAAGCCGTATACAAAAGAAAAGCATGTACAAGTTTTTAGAAGGGTGATAAAAAAATATGGATTTAATGCAGTTAAGAGCAATGGCTAAAATTAATCTTGGTCTGGACGTTGTCAGAAAACGTGAAGACGGATATCACGAGGTTCGCATGATTATGCAGACAATCCGCATGTTTGACAGAGTTACTGTTTATCGTATTCCAGAGCCGGAGATCCGTATATCCAGTAACTTGCATTTTCTTCCTGTGAATGAAAATAATATTGCATATAAGGCAGCGCGCATGATGCTTGAAAGTCAGCCTGTTCGCGGCGGTGTCAGCATCAGCCTTCAAAAGCGTATTCCAGTGGCAGCAGGTATGGCTGGCGGCAGCGCAGATGCAGCAGCTGTATTATATGCGATGAACCGAATCTTTTATATGGGCTATACATTAGAAGAATTGATGGATTTTGGACTTAGATTAGGTGCAGATGTTCCATATTGTTTGATGAGAGGAACAGCACTTGCAGAGGGTATTGGAGAAGAACTTACAAGACTGCCGGCATGTCCGCCGTGCTACGTTGTCATTGCAAAGCCGGCAATTTCCGTTTCCACACGATTTGTCTATGAAAATCTGCATCTTGATGAGACAACAAGACATCCTGATATTTATGGTTTAGCAGATGCAATATGCCGTCAGGATCTTTATGGCATGCTTCCATATATGGGAAATGTGCTTGAAAGTGTTACGATTCCGGCATATCCGATTATCGGAGAGATCAAGGAGCGCTTTATGGAAAATGGAGCCTTAATATCGCTTATGAGTGGAAGCGGTCCAACTGTATTTGCACTGTTTGACAATTATGAGATGGCACTTCGCGCAAAAGAAGCTCTGCTAGAGTGGGGACAGGTTCCGCTTGTCTATGTCACAGATCTGTACCGTGTTCGCGAGGAGACACCAGTAAATTATTGGTAATGAGTGCCACATTAACAGTAACTACATAAATGGTTACTAAAAGAAAATAAGAGTGAGAAAGAGAGGTCCGTATGGAGGATTTCCAGATAAATGAATACCTCCCCCTTAGGGATGTTGTATTTGAAACACTCCGACAGAAAATACTAAAGGGAGAGTTAAAACCGGGAGAACGTTTGATCGAGGTAGCACTTGCACAGCGTCTTGGAGTAAGTCGTACACCGGTTAGAGAAGCAATTCATAAATTAGAGCAGGAAGGTCTTGTTGTGATGGCACCGCGAAAGGGTGCACAGGTAGCAACAATCTCCGCGCAGAGTGTGAGGGATGTATTAGAGGTTAGAAAGGCAATGGAATGTCTTGCTGTCTGTCTTGCCATTTCCAGAATCACACCGCAGGAGCGTATAGCACTGCGTCAGGCAGAGGAAGCATTTGCAGCAGCAAGCAGAGGAAACGATCTTCGCCTGATTGCGCAAAAGGACGAAGAGTTTCATAAAGTCATTTATATGGCGACAAAAAATCCAAAGCTAGATATGCTTTTAAACAATCTAAGAGAGCAGATGTATCGATATCGCTTTGAATATATTAAAGATGCGAATATGCGTGAAGATTTGCGGCGTGAGCACAGAGAGATCACTGATGCCATCATAAAAGGAGAGTGTGAGCGGGCAAAGGCAGCGATAAGTATTCACATCGATAATCAGGAAGAAAATATTTTAAAAAACTTATAATAGCTAGAAGAAAAGTCCGAGCGTAAGCTTTGGCTTTTCTTTTTGGCAGATTTCATCAAACAAGTCAGGACCAAGCAGATCAAAAAGTGTCTGACTAGAAGAATCTGGCACGTCAATAAAAGCTTCATTGGCAAAGCAAAGAGGCGGAAAGGCAAGGCACCACCAGTTTGAGCCGCGTCCGCTTCCTATTGTCACAAGAAGTGTGTCGTATATACCGGCTGGAAATTGATAGTTTCCATATGTTTTATAAGGAAAGAGATGGGAACCAAGTGTGCACGAGGCGTAATTTTGTGCGCCGTAATCGGACAGCACATAATTGCAGTAAGCATTTAAAAAGGGGAGGCTTTCACGTAAAAGTGTGAGTGCCTCTTCTTTTGTCTTTATATCTGAAAGTGCAGGAGAAAGAAGAGTAATCATTTTTTTACTCAGCTCATTTTTTTCATACTGGTCAATCGAAGAATCGCTGTCTGCAAGGACGCGAAAGCGTAAAAGTTTATCAGAAAGCAGGGAAGAATCATTTTTTCGATATGGGTGAATCAAAAAAACAAATGTGAAAAGTGTTGCAACAGCTAAAAGAAAAATTGTAAGTTTTTTTCTGTGTGTCATTTTGAAAATCAATACCTCCTTATCATGTTGTATAAAGTATTAACCAAAATATGGAAAAATATACGAAAACCGCGAAAATCAAAGTGTTCTGGACACATTCCTTGACAAGGCTTTCAAAAACCGATATACTAACCGTGTGTGTCGTGTAGTCAGGATTTATAGCAAATCCGCACGGCAAAAAGACGCTGATGGAGACAGTAATCTAAGCATAAAGCAGGACAGCGAACCGCAAAGGATGAGAGGCGGATACTGCGGGCAAAAGATGAACATCACTCCGGAGTTGCCTACTGAAATGATAGACTGTCTGTTAATGACAGAGTGCTAAAGTAAGTCAGGACGTTATTCCAACGTTATCGGAAAGCATATATCATACAGCGATGGTATACGCGCTGTAGCGTATGAGAAAGGAGAAAACTATGTTGTACAATAAGGTTCCTACAGACTTAAAGTTTGTGGAGAGGGAGAAGGAAGTTTCCAAATTCTGGAAAGAGCATCATATCTTCGAAAAGAGTATCGAGGAGAGAGAGGGCTGCCCTGAGTACATGTTTTATGACGGTCCGCCGACAGTGGTAACCCGTGCGATCAAGGATATGATCCCTCGTTACAGAACCATGAAAGGATATCAGGTACCGAGAAAAGCCGGTTGGGATACACACGGACTTCCGGTTGAGCTTGAAGTAGAGAAGGAGCTTGGTCTTGATGGAAAAGAGCAGATCGAGCAGTATGGAGTTGAGCCATTTATCGAGCGCTGTAAGGCAAATGTCTGGAAATATAAGGGTATGTGGGAAGAATTTTCCGAGACCGTTGGTTTCTGGGCTGATATGGAAAATCCATATGTAACTTATTACGATGATTTCATTGAGTCTGAATGGTGGGCATTAAAGACAATCTGGGACAAAGGACTGCTCTACAAGGGCTTTAAGATCGTTCCGTACTGCCCAAGATGTGGAACTCCGCTTTCAAGCCATGAGGTTGCACAGGGCTATAAGGATGTCAAAGAGCGTTCTGCAATTGTACGTTTCAAGGTAAAGGGTGAGGATGCATACTTCTTAGCATGGACAACTACACCATGGACACTGCCGTCAAACGTTGCACTTTGTGTAAATCCAGAGGATACCTACTGCAAGGTAAAGGCAGCAGATGGCTATACCTATTACATGGCAGAGGCACTTCTTGAGAACGTACTTGGCCGTCTTAAGACAGAGGATGCGCCGGCATATGAGATTCTTGAGATTTATAAAGGAAAGGATCTTGAGTACAAGGAGTACGAGCCGCTGTTTAAGTGTTCTGGAGATGTTGCTGCAAAGCAGAATAAGAAGGGCTTCTTTGTGACATGTGACAGCTATGTTACTATGAGTGATGGTACTGGTATTGTTCACATTGCACCTGCATTTGGTGAAGACGATGCAAAGGTCGGCAGAAAGTATGATCTTCCGTTCGTACAGTTAGTAGACAGCAAGGGTGAGATGACTAAAGAGACTCCGTATGCAGGACTTTTTGTCAAGAAGGCAGACCCGGAAGTATTAAAGGATCTGGAAGCAGAAGGCAAGCTCTTTGCAGCACCGAAGTTTGAGCACAGCTATCCTCATTGCTGGAGATGTAATACTCCGCTTATCTACTATGCAAGAGAGTCTTGGTTCATCAAGATGACAGCTGTAAAGGATCATCTGATTGCAAACAACAACACCATCAACTGGATTCCGGAGAGCATCGGTAAGGGTCGTTTTGGCGATTGGCTAACAAACGTTCAGGACTGGGGACTTAGCCGTAACCGTTATTGGGGAACACCACTGAATATCTGGCAGTGTTCATGCGGTCATATGCATGCTATCGGAAGCAAGGAAGAATTAAAGAAGATGTCACCAGACTGTCCGGATAATATTGAGCTTCATCGCCCATTCATCGATCAGGTTCATGTTACCTGCCCGAAGTGTGGAAAGCCGATGACAAGAGTACCAGAAGTAATCGACTGCTGGTTTGACTCAGGATCTATGCCATTTGCACAGTATCATTATCCATTTGAGAATAAGGAAGTCTTCGAGAAGAATTTCCCGGCTGACTTTATCAGTGAGGCAGTAGACCAGACAAGAGGATGGTTCTATTCCCTGCTTGCAATCTCAACTCTTTTATTTGACAAAGCACCTTATAAGAACGTTATCGTTCTTGGCCATATTCAGGATAAAGACGGTCAGAAGATGAGTAAGTCCAAGGGCAACGCTGTTGACCCAATGGATGCACTGCGCCAGCACGGAGCAGATGCAATCCGCTGGTATTTCTACTCCAATTCCGCACCGTGGCTTCCGAACCGTTTCCACGATGATGCAGTAAAGGAAGGCCGCAGTAAGTTCATGGGTACTCTGTGGAACACCTACGCTTTCTACGTACTGTATGCAAACATCGACAACTTCAATCCGATGGAGCACACATTAGATTATGAGAAGCTTTCCGTTATGGATAAGTGGATTTTGTCTAAGTTAAACTCTACGATTCAGACATGCGACAGCAGCCTGGAAAACTACAAGATTCCAGAGACTGCAAAGGCACTTCAGGAATTTGTTGATGATTTGAGCAACTGGTATGTACGCCGCAGCCGTGAGCGCTACTGGGCAAAGGGAATGGAGCAGGATAAGGTGAATGCCTATATGACGCTGTATACCTGTCTGACTGAAATTGCAAAGGCAGCAGCGCCGATGATTCCGTTTATGACAGAGGAGATCTATCAGAATATCGTTGTAAAGGTAGATCCATCCGCACCGGAGAGCATCCATCTGTGTGATTATCCAAAGGCAAATGAGGCACATGTAGACAAGGAACTTGAAGCAGACATGGATCTTGTTTTAAAGGTTGTTGTTCTTGGCCGCGCATGCCGAAACAGTGGAAACATGAAGAACCGTCAGCCACTTGCAAACATGTTTGTAAAGGCACCATTTACATTAAACGAGTTCTTTAAGGATATCATTGCAGACGAGTTAAATATTAAGGCAGTTACATTTACAGACGATGTACGTTCCTTTACTACCTACACCTTTAAGCCGCAGCTTCGTACAGTAGGTCCGAAGTACGGAAAGCTTCTTGGAAAGATCCGTACCGCCCTTTCTTCTGTAGACGGCAATGCCACTATGGATGAGTTAAAGGCAAATGGTTCTGTCACCTTTGATTTTGATGGCGAGAAGGTTGTTCTTACTGAGGAAGACCTTTTGATCGATATGACGCAGAAGGAAGGCTATGTAACAGAGAGCAATCAGGATGTTACAGTAGTATTAGACTGCAACTTAACACCAGAGCTGCTTGAAGAAGGCTTTGTAAGAGAGATCATCAGTAAGATCCAGACGATGCGTAAGGAAGCAGGATTCGAGGTAACGGATCACATCACAGTCGGCTACAAGGACAATGCAAAGATTGAGACCATCTTCAGCAAGTATGCAGATGAGATTTGTGCAGATGTACTTGCAGATAAGCTGACAGATAGTGAGATCAGCGGCTACACCAAGGAGTGGAGCATCAACGGCGAGACTGTTGTACTCACTGTCAGCAAGGAATAAACCTAAGGAGGATGAAATGAAAACAACGATTGATAAGGCTGAGCTGAAAAAGCAGATCATCTACAACGTAAAGACCCTGTACAGAAAAACCATCGATGAGGCAACTCCGCAGCAGGTTTTTCAGGCAGTATCCTATGCACTGAAGGATGATATCATTGATCAGTGGATTGCAACTCACAAGGAGATTGAGCGCACTGATGCAAAGACGCTGTATTATCTTTCAATGGAGTTTCTGATGGGCCGTGCTCTTGGAAACAACATTTTAAATTTATGTGCACAGAATGAGGTAAAAGAGGTTCTTGAAGAACTCGGTTTTGATCTGAATACTATCGAGGATCAGGAGCCGGATCCGGCACTTGGAAACGGTGGTCTTGGACGTCTGGCAGCATGCTTCTTAGATTCTCTTGCAACACTTGGCTATCCGGCATATGGATGTGGAATCCGTTACAAGTATGGTATGTTTGCACAGAAGATCGAGGACGGTTATCAGAGAGAAGTTCCGGATGACTGGTTAAGAGATGGTTATCCATTTGAGATTCGCCGTGCTGAGTACGCTTGTGAGGTTAAGTTTGGCGGCTACGTAACAGTAACAAAGGACGAGACAGGAAGAGAGCATTTTGGACAGGCAGGATATCAGTCTGTTCGTGCCGTACCGTATGATCTGCCAGTTGTAGGCTATGGAAACAACGTTGTAAATACACTTCGTATTTGGGATGCAGAGCCTATCAATACCTTTAACCTGGATTCTTTTGATAAGGGTGATTATCAGAAGGCAGTTGAGCAGGAGAACCTGGCAAAGAATATCGTAGAGGTACTTTACCCGAACGATAACCACTATGCAGGAAAGGAGCTGCGTTTAAAGCAGCAGTACTTCTTCATTTCAGCTTCCTTACAGACTGCTGTAAATAAGTATAAGAAGGCTCATAATGGCGATGTTACAAAGATGTACGAGAAGGTTGCATTCCAGATGAATGATACCCATCCGTCTATGGCAGTAGCAGAGCTTATGCGTATCCTTATGGATGAGGAGAATCTGACATGGGAGGCTGCATGGGAAATCACAACAAAGTGCTGTGCTTACACCAACCACACCATCATGGCAGAGGCTCTTGAGAAGTGGCCGATTGAGCTGTTCTCACGTCTGCTTCCGCGTATTTACGGAATCGTTGAGGAGATCAACCGCCGCTTTGTAGAGGAAATCGAAGCTACCTACCCGGGCAACCATGAGAAGATCGCAAAGATGGCAATCATCTATGACGGTCAGGTTCGCATGGCACATCTGGCAATTGTAGGTTCCTATTCTGTAAATGGTGTAGCAAAGCTTCATACAGAAATTCTGGAGAAGCAGGAGTTAAAGGACTTCTACCAGATGATGCCGGAGAAGTTCAACAACAAGACAAACGGTATCACACAGAGACGTTTCCTGCTTCATGCAAACCCACTGCTTGCAAACTGGGTAACTGATAAGATCAGTGATGCATGGATCACCAACCTTCCGGAGATCTCAAAGCTTAAGCTGTTTGTAGATGATCCGAAGAGCCAGCAGGAGTTCATGAACATCAAGTATCAGAACAAGGTTCGTCTTGCAAAGTATATCAAGGAGCACAACGGAATTGACGTTGATCCGCGTTCCATCTTTGATGTACAGGTAAAGCGTCTGCATGAGTATAAGAGACAGCTTTTAAACATCCTGCACGTTATGTACATTTACAATGAGTTAAAGAGCCACCCGGATATGGAGTATTATCCACATACCTTCATCTTTGGTGCAAAGGCAGCAGCAGGCTATCGCCGTGCAAAGCTGACCATTAAGCTGATCAACTCTGTAGCAGATGTCATCAACAATGATAAGTCCATCAACGGCAAGATTAAGGTAGTCTTCATTGAGAACTATCGTGTATCAAATGCAGAGATTATCTTTGCAGCAGCAGATGTTTCTGAGCAGATTTCCACCGCTTCTAAGGAGGCATCTGGTACTGGTAACATGAAGTTTATGTTAAATGGTGCAATCACCTGCGGTACACTTGATGGTGCAAACGTAGAGATTCTTGAGGAAGTTGGTAAGGACAACGCTGTTATCTTTGGTATGACCGCAGATGAGGTTATCAATTATGAGAAGAATGGCGGCTATGATCCAATGCAGATCTTCAACGAGAATCAGGAGATTCGTCAGGTTCTTATGCAGCTTATCAATGGCTACTATTCACCACAGGATCCGGAGCTGTTCCGCGATATCTACAATTCACTGCTTAATACCTACAGCAGCGACCGCGCAGACACATACTTCATCCTCAAGGATTTCATGTCCTATCATGAGGCACATATGAAGATTAACGAGCTGTATCAGGATCAGACAAGATGGGCACACATCGTTATGATGAACACCGCATGCAGCGGAAAGTTCACATCTGACCGTACCATCCAGCAGTATGTTGACGAGATCTGGGAGCTTGACAAGGTAACAGTTGAACTGTAATGAATTGGAAATATGCGGTGCATGTATAAAATTGTGCAATGCAGAAAACAATAAGATAGAAGTTTAAATGCCATCGGGGGCAGGGTAATGCGGCGTTAAAAGTCACATTCCCTGTCCCTGTTTGTTTTATGAAAGGAGAAAATCATGAGAAAAACAGGACTTATTATTTTAATGACAGCTGCAGCACTCTCTATGAGCGCATGCAGCAGAACTGAAAAACCAGAGTCAACAAAGCCATCAGGCACAGTGGCAAATGAAAAGGAAACCGTAAAGAAAACTGAGAAGGAAACCGAGAAAGCAACTGAAAAGAAGACAGAAGCGCAGACTGAGGATCAAACAGAAAAAGAGACAGAAACAAAAGAGACATTATCTGAGAGTGAATCAGAGGCAGCAGCAACTGATGAAAACGTTTTGCAGTTAGATGCAGAGCTTAGTGAGCTGTTAGATAAGATGTATGCAATCAAGGAACCAGATTTTGATGTGGAAACTGATACTGTTGATTTTGATGATGAGTATGCAGTATCTTCCTATACAGGTCTGACGATGGATGATGTGAAAAAGCTTGATGCAGCAATTGTATCTGAGCCAATGATGGGTTCGCAGGCATATTCACTTGTGCTTGTTAGACTTAAGGATAAGGCAGATGCAGCTGATATTGCACAGAAAATGGCAGATGGAATTAATCCGCGCAAGTGGGTATGTGTAGAGGCAGATGAGCTGACTGTAGTATCAAAGGATAATATTATTATGCTTTTTATGGCAGATCATGAGCTTTACAGCATGGACGATGCTGTAGCTGCGTTCACAGAGGTATGCGGTAATCCAGACAATACCTATCAGCCAAAATAAAAAAATAAAAAAGTAAAATGTTATTTTCCG
>ENA-UONX01003229-UONX01003229.1-human-gut-metagenome-genome-assembly--contig:-P74old-NODE-3229-length-10275-cov-6.709980_pt1 | contig 10275 bp, 11 predicted proteins | sample MGYA00242466_ERZ724013 | MGnify/ENA metagenome assembly ERZ724013 | reverse complement strand
GATTGTTGTTGCATTCTTTTTTATCTATCGCTTTTTGTTCAGTGTGTCCTTAATATTGTGCGATTTGCGTTTGTGTCAAATCTGCATCCTCTCGTAAATCTCGAATTCGATTTCGCATCCAATCCCCTCCTGTCTCTGTTATGATACAATGTTTTTTAAAAATACATTGACTTTTAACCTGAAACAGGTTATAATAAGATAAAACAGAGAAAGGAGGTTATAACAAATGGATATTTACAAGCAGCCTTATTTCACTTTATTTTCAACAATTTGTGATACGATTGAAGAGTTGGAGCAACTTCTGCAAAATTCATCTCTTTCACAACAAGAAGAAACTTTATTGTGGAAACAGGTAAAAAAACTAAAGAAAGTACAGCAGACTACAGAAGAACAAATTATACAAGCGACAGAATAATTCTATCGCTGCCTTATCGAAATCGCCCCTTTTGCCGGCGAAGATCAGATTGTTTTATTTAGAGAGATAAGAGAAAAATTTCTTAGGAAAACCAAATTTGAATAGGGCGGCAAGGCTGGGGGACACCCCCAGCTTGCCTTACGTGCGTCAATTGCCCCCGTGCAACCTTGTGTCAAATTTAATAGAAGTATTTTAGAAGGGCAATTGACTTGACATAATTTCTCGTTTATCTACCGTCTTCAATCCGTTCGCTTTGCAAGGGTGGCAGCTTGCCCCCCTTGCATCCCCCTCGCCAAGCTGAGCCAGCTTGACCGCAGTCGCCTGCGGCGTGCAGTCCTCTCCTGCCTTTGAAAAATAGTTCTATTTTCACAACAATCTACATAAAATAAAATAGACAAAATATCTCAAGGAAAAAGAGGAACTGCTCTATGAAATCAGACCGCAATGCATCTACTGCAAACCTACATCATAACCTCATCTTAGAAGACAGAGCCAATATGAACCTCTCCGGTGTCACGGATGTCGACTGCTTCGATGAACGCACCATCCGTCTCTATACCCAGCTCGGTGAACTCGTCATCAAAGGCAGAAATCTGCATATTGACTCGGTCAGCGTGGAAACCGGCGATATGCGAATCTCTGGCGATGTCTGGTCGCTGCAATACGGCGACAGAGACCGCAAAGGGCCGCTCTCTGCCCTCGGAAAGCTCTTCCGATGATACAAATCCCAGAAACCTATTTCACAGTACAGGAACAAACCACGCTCTTCCTCTATGCCTGCCTGCTCGGTCTGCCGGTTGGTCTATTCTTTGATACCTTCCGCATCCTGCGGGTAATCTTTCCGCACCATATGGTTGCCATCATGCTGGAAGACATCTTGTTCTGCTTCGGGTGTGCAGTGCTGCTGGCGTCCTTTACGGTGACCGCCTGCCGTGGAGAATTTCGGCTGTTTTATCCCATGGGAATGCTGCTGGGCAGTCTTGTGTGGCGGTTTCTGTTCGGCAACCCCCTTCTAAAAATTGTCCGCCGAACTGCCGCTGGCATTCGCAAATTTTTATCCCATCTGCTGCATCCTGTCACAGCACTTTTTGCACGATTACAATGTAAAATCAAGCAAAGTTTTCGTCAAATTATACAAAATATCAAAAATAAGAAAAAAAATCCGCACTTGCACTTGATTGCAGACCACCATTTGTTGTATAATAAAAGAAAACAAGATCAGGAAGTGAATCAGAATGTCCGGTACCGCAAAACAAAACCGTCTGCAACAGCGAAGAAAAAAACCAATCCTAAACGACGCCGTGCAGTACAACCAGCCGGAAACCGCAGTCAAAAACGAAAGAGGAAAGTTTCTCTTTAAACTGCTCATTCGTGCCACTATCGTACTTGCACTGATTGGCTGTACTGCTAGTATTATTTCTTTGCAATCCAGCATTGCAGAGCGAAAAGCAGAACTGGCGGCACTCCGCAGTCAAGCAGAAACCTATGAAACCGAAAATGAAGATCTGGAACGCATTCTAAACAGCGGTGACATTGATACCTTTATGGAACGGCTGGCTCGGGAGGACTATGGCTATGCCTATGAAGATGAGTACCGTTTTTATGATACATCCAGAAATTAGCCCGCTCTGCGGCATTGCAGAGAAATTTTAAGAGCAGGGGGACTTTAGCGTTACATGCAATTAGAAATCGGATCAATCTACAAGGGTACCGTAAAGCGGATTACCAACTATGGTGCATTCATTACCATTCAGCCGGATCCATCTTCACAGAACACTGTCACAGGGATGGTACATATCTCGGAAATTTCCAACCGGTTTGTACAGGATATTCATGAGTTTGTCAAAGAAGGACAGACCGTTTCTGTCAAGGTCATTGGCATACAGGATAATAAAATCAGCCTGTCGATGAAACAAGCGGAACAGCAGCAGACAGAACAAAATTCCCGTCCGCAGCAACGTGCTCCCAGACGGGAACGGCCAAACGTATGGCAGCCTAAATCCAAGCCGCCAGCGTCCGAACTCTCCTTTGAAGATATGCTCAGTCAGTTTAAACAAAACAGTGAAGAACGGATCTGTGACATCAAGCGAAACACAGAGCGAAAAAACCGTACCAGAAGAAAGTAACCAGTTGAGCCGGCTTGACCGCAGTTCATCCACCTGCTTTTTCTGCGAAAAAGCTGTCCTCTACAAAAAACGACAAATCCTTTCGCATATTACGACTGCTGGTGCATTCGCTCAAGGTTTTTTGACACACCTGATATAGACAGAATTAACGCATATGCAACAACCCCCTTGCGGAAGAAAGCACCGCAAGGGGGTTGTTCTTTTCAGAGTTTGGGAGTTTTTAGCAAGCATAAAACCAGTTGTTTTATACGGCTGTTGCTTTTTGCAGCCGGAACACACGCTGGTAAGCCGTCAGTGCAATCGGCAGCAGAATAAAGAGCAGCGGCAGATCAATGCCCAACTCAATCACATTTTTCGCTGTTCGTGCGACAATGGCTGCACCGTATGCCTCCTGCGGAATAAAACCATAGTGCATATTCAACTTGGTGTTAATCAACAGGTTAATCACCACAACATCCAGCAGCCGAGCGATGATCGCACGCAAAAACAGCGTGACATCTCGCTCCTTTCCGGTTTTGTTGTTCCGGAATTGAATGCTGTGTCCGTTCATCTTATAGTACAGACACAGCCCATAGATCAAGCCCTGCAAGCCGCCGACCAGCACATACGCCGGCAGAAATCCGCCGGATGGATGTACAAGATACCCCACAATATCACAGGCGAAACCAGCAGCCAGTCCCATGCAAGGACCGAACAACATACCAATGACTGCAATAGCAAGAAATGCAAAATTCAACTTGACAAATTGCAGGTCGATGGAAAATGCCTCAATCATCATGGAAACGGCAATGAACAATGCCGTGATCGTCAAGCTCCGCAGTTTCGTAAACTCCTTCGCAGACTCGGTGAAACAAGAAAAAATGCCTTTCATGAAAAAATACCTCCTTGAATTTAATGCCTTGTGCATATAAGGAGCTTTCATGGAAGGCTTCTTAGATGCAGTCAGCGGGATGCGAAAACGATACCGCAAGCTTTGCTTTTCGTTCCAGCAGCAACTCCCCGTCTGCCGGACACTTAACGCATCGTTTCCTACTCTGAAAATGCAATCTATGAAAAATAGAATCGCCTTGAAAATGGGGTTCTGCAAGCCATCTGCCATGTTGCACACGGCTTGCAGGGGCAAGATTCTATCCAGTTGTCTTTTTTATCACTGCTTATTTCGCAATCAGCCGCACCCGAATCACACCATCAATGGCACGAATCTGTTCCAGCATAGCCTCTGTCACCGTTTCCGGAATATCCAGCATGGTATAGGCATAGGATTGCCGGCTGGCATTGACCATATTCTCAATGTTCACACCCGCATTTCCAGCAACCGCAGTGACGGCAGAAATCATCGCCGGTACATTCTGGTGCAGAATGCAGACCTTATTGCCGACTGCCTGCATCTCTGCATTTGGCAGGTTCACACTGTTGCGGATGTTGCCGGTTTCCAGATAGGAAATCAACTCTTCCGCAGCCATGCTGGCACAGTTTTCCTCACTCTCTGGCGTAGAAGCTCCCAGATGTGGTGTTGCTATAATGCCTTCTGCATGGCAGGTCTTTGCATTCGGGAAATCGGTGCAGTAGCAGGCAACCTTGCCGGAAGCCAGTGCTGCCAGCATGTCATCATCGTTTACGAGTTCGCCCCGTGCGTAATTCAGAATCCGCACGCCGTCTTTCATCTTGCCGATGGTTTCTGTGTTGATCATACCCTTAGTGTCGTTGTTGAACGGCACATGAATGGTCAGATAATCCGCAGCCGCATACACACCATCTGCATCCTTGACAATCTTCACTGCCGGATTCAAACGCAGAGCTGCTCCGACAGACAGGAATGGGTCGGTACCAACAACCTGCATGCCCAATGCGATCGCAGCATTGGCAACCAGTGCACCAATGGCACCCAAACCGATAATCCCCAGCGTCTTGCCCTTCAGCTCCGGACCAGCAAACTGGCTCTTTCCTTTTTCTACCAGTTTCCCAATCCCTTCTTCGTGTTCGAGAGACTGTGCCCAGGCGATTGCCTGCGGAATCTTTCTCGAAGAGAGCAGCAGACCAGTCAGCACCAGTTCTTTTACAGCATTGGCATTGGCACCCGGTGTGTTAAACACACAGATACCAGCTTCTGCACAACGATCGACCGGAATGTTGTTCGTACCGGCACCGGCTCTGGCAATCGCCAACAGGTTGCTGCCAAATTCCATATCGTGCATGGCAGCACTTCTGACCATAATGGCATCCGGATTTTCAGCGGTATCTGTCACCGTATAGCAAGCAGCATCGAACCGCTTGGTGCCGGCAGCAGAAATTTTATTTAATGTTTGAATGGTATACATGGTAATTCGTCCTTTCCCTGTGCCCTATGTCAGGCGTTTTCTGCCTCAAACTGCTTCATGAATGCAACCAGTGCCTCCACACCGGCAACTGGCATTGCATTGTAGATGGAAGCCCGCATACCGCCAACAGAACGATGTCCTTTGAGGTTCTCCAGACCGGCAGCCTTTGCCTCAGCCACAAACTTGGCATCCAACTCCTTGTCTCCCGTTACAAACGGTACATTCATCAAAGACCGGTCTTCCTTGCGAACCGTGCCCTTGAACAGCTTACTCTGATCAAGATAGTTGTACAAGATGGCAGCCTTTTCTTCGTTCCGCTTCTGAATGGCTTCCAGACCACCCATCTTCTTGAGCCACTTGAATACCTTACCACAGATGTAAATGCCATATGCCGGCGGTGTATTATACAGAGACTTTGCGTCCGCCTGTGTCTTCCACTTGAGCATAGTCGGCGTATTGGCAATTGGGGTTTCCTCTGGAATCAGGTCTTCCCGAATAATCATGATGACCACGCCAGCCGGACCGATATTCTTCTGCACACCGCCCCAGATGACACCATATTGAGAAACGTCCACCGGTTCACTCAGGAAGCAGGAGGAAACATCTGCCACCAGCGGCTTGCCCTTCGTATTTGGCAGGGTTTTAAACTTTGTGCCATAAATCGTATTGTTCTCACAGATATAAACATAGTCAGCGTCCGGACTAATCGGCAAGTCAGAGCAATCCGGAATATAGGAGAAGGTTTCATCCTCAGAGGAAGCAATCTTCACTGCCTTTCCGTATTTCTGGGCTTCCTGATAGGCTTTCTTTGCCCATTGCCCTGTTACGATATAATCTGCAACGCCGTTTTTCATCATATTCATCGGAATGGCAGAAAATTGTTGGGATGCACCGCCTTGTAAAAACAGAACCTTATAGTTATCCGGAATGTGCATCAGATCCCGCAGATCCTGTTCTGCTGTATCAATGATCTCCTGAAATGCCTTGGAACGATGGCTCATTTCCATGACTGACATGCCAGTACCATTGTAATCCAGCATTTCTTCTGCCGCTTCCCGCAGTACCTCCTCCGGCAAAACAGCAGGACCAGCACTAAAGTTATAAACTCGCTTCATTCGTTTTCCCTCCATCACAGATTTCAAACACAGATTGTTGCTGCATTTGTTATGAAATATACACGCTTCGGGATAAAAGCCCCGACACATATCCCTATTATACGCTTTTTTTTGCAATGTGTCAATAGAATGCCCTGTGAACTTCCAAAAATCCGACACAAACCGGAAAATCCCCCTCTGATAAAGGGGGATTGGTTCCTTGCGTCTTTTTCATTTTGCGATATCAGCAGTCTGTCTGCTTTAGATTTTTAGCCAAGAATGTAGTAGGCACCATCTTTTTCTACCATCATCAGGTCATAACCTTCCATAACAGTCTTTTCTTCACCGCCGTCTACCGTTCCCTTCATGGTAAAGGCAACAACCAATGCATTGTCTACATCTTTCTTTACTTCATCCGTAAAGCCCTCGCCTAGCAGCTCCTCATAGATATGCAGGTACTGTGTCGGCAGGTCTTCCGTTGCTTCGGTTTCCCCTTCGCTGTTGGTGGTTGCTTCTACGCCCTCTGTCGTAGATGGTCTAACAGAAACGCCAGTAATCACCAAATTGTCGCCGCCTGCATTGTCCAGCAGGGTTTGATGCATTTGCTCCATTGTCGTTTCCATACCATAATCGTAATTGTCCTGCAACCAGCTGTTGTAGACATTGTAATAGTAATCATACAAAGTTGCTTTATAAGCTTCAAAGTCCTGCTCTTCAATGGCTGTAAAATATGCCTTGATGACATCTGCACAGGCTTGTTCCACGCCTTCTTCTGCTTCTACCTCATACGTACCGTATACAACATCTGCCTGGCTGCTGCTATCCGCATCGGTGCTATCTGCAGCAGAAGCGTCCGCATCTGTCACTGCTGCGTCCGTTTCTGCTGTGCTGCTCTCATCTGCTGCTGTTGTTTCAGCTTCGCTGCTCTGCGAACTGTCTTCTTCTGTGCCGCCGCAGGCTGTCAAGGATCCTATCATCGCCACAGCAAATACACCGCACAAAATGGCTTCCCAACTTCTTTTCATCTATTTATAACCTACCTTTTTTCGCCGTTATCATAACGGCATAACCTTACAGCAGCCTCCATTCTATTTTTCGGTGACTGCAAACGTCATTTTTATACAGTTTCTCTTCTCTATCTCTCTAATTAACATGCATTGCATCGACATTGGTCCAGAAACCATGCCGCTGCACGCATGTCCTGTCATTTTACTGATCCGTAAGATACCCTCAATTGTTTGACATGATCCATCATGTCTGCCGTTTCCGCCTGTTTTTTTCTTGCAGCGGTCAACGGTTTTCGGCTTTGCAGTGCAAAATAATGGGCTACATCTTGCAAAACCATTTTTTCTTTCCTTAACCTACGCCTTCCAATCTGCTAAAAGGTATGGCTTTTTCGTATGCCGCCATACAGGCACTCTCTATCAAGACCGCTTTCATGACTTTCTGCCACACAACATTCAGGGACTGTCAGCAGCAGGGATCACAAGACTGCCTTAGGAAAGTGGCTTAGTCGCAACGCCATTTTCGTCTGCCCACGCTGCAACTTTGGAATCCTTCGGGCAGGTAATGGTCAAACCAGACGGAATTTCGCTGGTGTCCATCCACCAGTTTGCAAATTCCACTGTACTGCTTGCAATCGTTAAATCCTCCAGTGCAGCACAGCCGGTAAAGGCCTCTTCCATAATTTCTGTTACGCTTGCTGGAATTTCCAGTGTGGTCAACGAAGTGCAGCTGATAAATGCACCTCTGCGAATCGTACCAACGGTATCCGGAATGACAATCGTTGTCAGATTGCTGCAATCGCTGAAGGCACTTTCACCAATGGTAATCAATCCATTCGGCAGCGTAATACTCTTAATATCCGGATTGGCTTCAAACGCATGGTCTGCAATCGCAGTTACCACATAGCCGTCAATGGTGCCCGGCACCGTCAGGTCTGTATCTGAACCGGTGTAGCCAGAAACGGAAATCGTACCGTCATCGTTCATAATATACGCATAATCAGTGGTGACGGCTTCTGTCGAGCCTTCTTCCATGACAGCAGACGCAATATTGGACAAATCCACAGAAGACTCCGAGGACTCTTCTTCTGACGAATTACAGCCGGTAAAACTGAACAGCGTTGCCAGTGTCAGCAGAGCTGCCCATACACTTCGTTTCCATTGTTGCATCATATTTCTCTCATCCTTTCTTCAGGCGATTTCTCTTTATTTCAATTTTCCTCTTTGCTTTGCCCGCAGCTGGTTGCTGAGGATTTGCTTCCGAATCCGGAGTGATTTCGGTGTCACTTCCAGCAATTCATCATCTGCTAGAAATTCCAGGCAATCCTCCAGGCTCATAATGCGAGGCGGTACCAAACGCAGTGCATCATCGCTGCCGCTGGCACGGGTGTTGGTCAGGTGCTTTCGTTTGCAGACATTCACCACCAAATCCTCTGTCTTCGGAGATGCACCGACCACCATGCCTTCATAGACTGGTACGCCAGCACCGATAAACAGGGAACCACGTTCCTGTGCATTGTACAAACCATAGGTAACCGCCTCCCCTGTTTCAAATGAAATCAAAGAACCGGTATTTCGTCTTGGGATTTCCCCCTTGTACGGCTCATAACCATGGAACGTACTGTTCATGATGCCTTCCCCCTTGGTATCCGTCAGAAATTCGCTCTTGTAGCCGAATAATCCTCTTGACGGAATCAGGAAAGTCAGGCGGGTACGACTGCCTTGCGGATGCATATCCTGCAATTCCGCCTTGCGGGTACCCAGTTTTTCCATCACAGAGCCGACACAATCCTCCGGCACGTCAATGATCACTTCTTCAATCGGCTCATAGCGTTTGCCGTCTACTTCCTTATACAGCACCCGTGGAGTAGAAACACCCAGCTCATAGCCTTCCCGACGCATATTTTCAATCAGGATAGACAAATGCATTTCCCCTCTGCCGGCAACCCGAAAAGCATCCGTTGTGTCCGTTTCCGTGACATGCAGGGAAACGTCACGCAGCAATTCCCGCATCAAACGGTCACGCAGCTGACGGGAGGTGACAAACTTGCCCTCCTGACCGGCAAACGGGCTGTCATTGACACAGAAGGTCATTTCTACGGTTGGTTCGCTGATTTTGGTAAACGGGAGCGGTTCAAAGCAATCTGGTGCACAGACTGTATCGCCAATGGAAATATTGGAAATCCCGCTGATCCAGACAATATCACCCACGGTTGCCGTTTCAGCCGGTACTTTCTGCAAGCCCTGAATTTGCAGTAAGGAAACGACTTTATTGCGGTTCACAGTCTCCGGGTCATGATAGTTGCCGATGACGATTTGCTGATTCACCTGAATGGTACCACGGGCAATTCTGCCAATTCCGATTCTGCCGACATATTCATTATAGTCAATCGAAGAAATCAGCATTTGCAGCGGTGCTTCCGGCTCGCCCTCCGGCGGGTCGATATAATTGACAATGGTATCAAACAGCGGAACCAAATCGGTACCTTCCCCGTGCGGTTCCAGTGAGGCGGTGCCATCTCTACCCGAACAATATAGGAACGGAGTATATTCCAGTTGTTCTTCGCTGGCATCCAGATCCATCAAAAGCTCCAGCACTTCATCGCCGATTTCATCCAGACGAGCATCCGGACGGTCAATTTTATTGACCACAACGATGATTTTCAGGTTCATTTCCAATGCTTTTTGCAGTACAAATCGTGTCTGTGGCATCGGTCCTTCCGCTGCATCCACCAGCAGCAGTGCACCGTCCACCATGCTCAGTACCCGTTCCACCTCGCCGCCGAAGTCAGCGTGTCCCGGTGTATCGATGATATTGATTTTGATATCACCGTAACGGACAGAAGTATTCTTTGCTAAAATGGTAATGCCACGTTCTCGCTCCAGTGCATTGGAGTCCATGACTCGTTCTGCGACTGCCTGGTTTTCCCGAAATACACCGCCTTGCTTCAGCATTTCATCCACGAGGGTGGTTTTTCCGTGGTCCACGTGTGCAATGATTGCAACATTTCTCAAATCTTCTCTCAGCATGGTAAAATTTCCTCTTTTCTTGCCCTTGCTCCCATCTGACGGGCGTTCCTTCTTCTCACATTCTCACAATAGAAATAAAAAAGAACAGGCAAAACACACATCTGCTTTACCTGTTCTATGGTGGGGGAGGACGGATTCGAACCATCGAAGCTAGAAGCAGCAGATTTACAGTCTGTCCCCTTTGGCCACTCGGGAACTCCCCCAAAGTGTATATATCTAATTTTGAGATATACTGGAGCTGGTGGACGGACTTGAACCCCCGACCTGCTGATTACAAATCAGCTGCTC
>ENA-UONX01003221-UONX01003221.1-human-gut-metagenome-genome-assembly--contig:-P74old-NODE-3221-length-10299-cov-4.149746_pt1 | contig 10299 bp, 8 predicted proteins | sample MGYA00242466_ERZ724013 | MGnify/ENA metagenome assembly ERZ724013 | reverse complement strand
TGCCCGGTGTTCTCCGACAAAGCGAGAAAAGCACTTCATCGTCTGCACGAATATTTCGTCGGGAATGCCTTTTTCCGCATAACGCGTCCGTGTTTTCAGCGCCGCGCACAGAAATACCCTGAGCTGCGCGAACCCTTCCGCGGCGGATAGCTCCTGTGCGGCTTCCTTATAGCGGTCCTTGTCGGTCAGCCTTTCCGAAAGCGCTTCCGTCTGATCCGCGGAAATGGGGGGCTCGGCCGCGAGGACGCGCGCCGCGGCCTCTGCGGGCATGTCTATATCTTCCATAAGTTTTTTCAGTTTTTCCATTTCTTATCTCCTTACGGCTATTTATGGTAACGCAAACGGTGGCTTTTGTCAAACTTTTTTGATATACTGTTTCGGCGAGGTGCCGAGGTTTTTTTTGAAGGTGGAAATAAAATACGTGTCGCTCCCGAACCCCGTTTTGAGCGCCACGGTGGAAACGGGCACGCCTTCGCGCAGCAACGGAATGGCGTTGGAAAGGCGGCAGGATTCGATATAGTCGCTGATGCCGAAACCCATTTTCGCCTTGAACATGCGGCAGAGGTAATACTTGTTGAGATAAAATTTTTCGCTCAGCATGTCGAGAGAAATGGGGTAGTTGCAGTTCGCGCGGATGTATTCCATGATTTCGTTGATGCGCTTGTCCTCGCCCTCTGCGGACTGTTCGCGCGGCGCGGCTTTCTGCATGTCGTTGACGATGAGCAGCAGTTCGATAAGGTAAGTGCGCAGTTTGAGCGAACGGTGCGCCGCCTCCTCGCCCGTGGCGAGCATTTTTTTCAGCACGGAGAGGAATTCTTCCGCCTGTTCGGGCGGCAGGGAAATCTTGTGGTTGCGGTTGGGGCGCGCTTTGTCGAAACAGATCAGCAGTTCCCCGATTTCGGCGTCCGCTTTGGAAAAGATCTTGGGCGAAAAGTTCACCACGTAACGTTCGTAGTCGTTGGGCGAAGAGGCGTTTATCTTGTGTACGTCGGCGTTGTTGAACAGGAACACGTCGTATTTGTTGACCTCGTAGATCTTGTGCCCCACGAAAAATTTATTGTTGTCGCTCAGGCTGAGATATATTTCATAATTGCTGTGCACGTGCATCAGAAAATGTTCGCCGTTATTGCCCGTTTTATGCAAAACTTCAACATCTTTGGTGTTGGAGGGCATGATTTCTATGTTGTTCACGGCATTTCCTCCCGTATTCGGCGTTTTTTACAGTATAGCACCGAAGAACGCGCATGTCAATAATTTTAAGTTTTTAGGCAATATTTTGAAAGGAATACGCCTTTTTAAGTGGTATAATGCATACGATAAAACAATCGGGGGAATTTCCCCCGCAGGAGATAGTATGCTGATAAAAGAGTATGTAAAAGACAATCTTACGTGTAAGGTTTTTTCCGATCGGGATTCCATGGGCCGATACGCCGCCGATCAGATCGCGGCGAAAATGCGCGAGCTTTTAAGCCGCCAGAGCGAAATCAACATGGTTTTCGCGGCGGCGCCCTCGCAGAACGACGTACTCAAATATCTCGCGAAGGAGGAAGTGGATTGGTCGCGCGTAACGGCTTTCCACATGGACGAATACGTCGGGCTGGGAAAGAGGAGCGATAAGACGTTCGCGCATTATCTCGACGGGGCGATTTTCGACCGCGTTAAGATGAAGGCGGTCAACTACATAGGCAGCGACGGGGACGCCGAAACGCTGTGCGAAAGATACGAGCGGCTTTTGAGAGAACACCCCATCGATATCGTCTGCCTCGGCATCGGGGAAAACGGGCATATCGCTTTCAACGATCCGCACGTGGCCGATTTTCAGGATAAAAGGGCGGTGAAACTCGTCGACCTCGACGAAAAATGCCGCCGCCAGCAGGTGAACGACAAGACGTTCGACACCCTTGAAGAAGTGCCGAAATACGCCGTTACGCTCACCATACCCACCCTCGTTTCGGCAAAATACATGTTCTGCGTGGTGCCCACGGCGAACAAGGCCGAAGCGGTGTTCCATACCATGTTCGACGCGGTCAGCGAAAAGGTTCCCGCAACCATTCTGCGCCGCCATCCGCACGCGGTGATGTTCACCGACGAGGACAGCGCGAAAGCGCTTTTAAAAGCGCAGTAAACGGAGCCGCACGATGGAAAAGCAGAAAAGGTGGAACCGTCCGCCGCAGATCAAAAGAATATTTTTCGACGATTTTTCGGAGGGCGTGAGAACGGAAGTCTGGCGCGCGCTCAACGAAAAGTGGTCGAGCCAGCACAACAACGGTTATTCGGAGGACAACTGCCTGTATACCGCCGACCCGGCGTCGGTCGCGGCGGAGGGGGCGCACGGCGGGCTGGTGATCATACGCTCGAACGGCGATTTTTCCGCGGAAGAGGGCAGGAAGAGGCAGGGCGGCGGCATCGTTACAAAAGAGCTGTTCGGGCCGGGGCTGTACGAAACGCGGGTAAAGGCGGTGCCGCGCGCGGGGCAGTGCAGCGCCATGTGGACGTATTATAACAACTGGGCGCCGAAAGCGGAGGAGCGCCGTTACAGCGAAATAGACGTCGAACTGCCGCACGGCGGGGATTACCGCCGCTGGAGCGGCACGACGTATGAAAATTACATGAGCGGGGACGAGATGGTCAGCCGTTCGGAGGTGATATACAGCCCTTCGCCGCTCAACGACGGCAAATGGCACACGCTCGCCTTCGAATGGCGCACGGACGCGGCGAACGGCGACGAGGCCGTCGTATGGTATCAGGACGGCAGGGAAGTGCTTCGGCTTTGCGAGGCCGTGCCGCATTACACCGCTACGTTCTGGGTGGCCTCGCTTTTTCAGGACGCAATCGCCTGGCTGGGCGATCCTCAGTTCGAAACGGCGTATATGTACGTGGATTGGGTGAAGATCACCGAATATACCGATCCCGTGCAGCCGGGAAACGCGGAAAAGGAAAGCGGCTTTTCCTTTACGGGCAAAAATATAGGCGCGTCGCCCGTGCCGAAAACGGACTATCTCGCCAACGCCTTTTTCAGCCGTCCCGCGAAGACGGCGAATTTCAAGGGAAGGGAGATAACCTCGTGGGAGATCGAGGGCGGCGCGATAGAAAACGGCGCACTCAGACTTGCGAACGGCAGGGCGGGGCAGTTTATCGCGGCGCAATACGCGGGCTTTTCCTTTGAAACGGAAGTGCGCGGCCGCGCGCAGGGCGAAGTCAGGGTATATCTTGAATACCTCGCGGGAGAGGCGAACAGGACGGATCCCGTGCTCGAACCCGTGGGAAAGAGCGGCGTCCTCACGCTCGGCAAGGGCGAAACGTCGCTCAAAGGCGTTTGGAAGATAGAGGAAGCACGCACGGAGCATATCCGTTTCGTCGTCGAGGCGGACGGGGAAGCCGTGATCGAAGAGGCGCATCTGCGCCTCGTTTAAGGAGGGAATATGGAACTCAGGCTCAGATGTCTGCAGATCGACCTCGCGCGGCAGAAAGAGCGCGCGGACTTTGTGAAATCTTACGCCGACCTGGCGGCGGAAAGCGGGTATAACGCGCTCATTTTGTATCTCGAAAACGCCGTGCGCACCGAGGACACCGCGTTTTTCGACAGAGAGGACACCTATTCCGCAGAGGAAATTTCGGAAATCGTGGACTATGCGGAAAGTCTGGGGCTGGACGTTATTCCCGCGTTCGAGAACCTCGGCCATCTCGAAAAATTCTTCTGCTATAAAGAGCTGGAAAGCTTTTCGGAAATAGAGGACGCGGCTTTCGAGGGGCGCGGTTTCGACAACTATAAGCGGGGCGCCTGCGGATGCGTTACCAATCCCGCTCTGCGCGCGTTCATGGATAAATACATAACGGATGTATGTTCGCTTTTCCGCAGCAAATACGTGCATATGGGGCTGGACGAGCCGTTCGATCTCGCGGTGTGCGGCCGCTGCAAGGCCGCGGCGGCGGAAAAAGGCAAGAGCGAGCTTTTTTACGAACATATCATGCATACGTACGAACTTTGCAGGAACCTCGGCAGGACCATGATGATGTGGGACGATTTTTTCGAATACGCCGATCTCGCGGAAAGACTGCCCCGCGACATAATCCTCTGCAACTGGAACTACGTGTTCGTCGGGGACGAGCCGCAGGGACATTGGACGAACCGCATCAAAAAGGATTGGTTTCGCCTTTACGACGAACTGGGATTTCAATACCTCTTCTGCACCTACGCGCACAGGGCGTCCTCGGCGTATAACGTGGATACGTTCACGGCGTATGCGGAAAAATACCATCCGCTGGGCGCCGTTATGACCACGTGGCGGCGTTCGGATTCCTTTTACCACGGGGCGTATCCCGATATCGCCTACGCGGGCGCGCTGTGGAGCGGAAAGATAAAAGGCGAGAAAGACAGACTGGCCGCCTACGCCGCCGCACTCGGCAGCGGGGAGGCCGCGGAGCTGGTCCTTTCCATGAACATAGTGGAATGCGGGTATAACCTCAACGTCGCGGCGGTGTGCGAATGCGATTACATGCTCAAACTGATGTACCGCGACGCTCTCCGCTACGCGCTGCCCCGCCTTAAGTCTTTTGCAGAGCGGGCGGAGGGGAGAGCGAAAGACGTTCTCACGGATATTTACGACTACGTATATGAAATATATCTCAATCTGCGCGTGCAGAAACTGGGCGTAAAGATCTTCGACGGGTACGAAACGCGGCCGCGGAAAGAGGAGTATCTCGCGGAAATCGCGGCGATCGAAGAGGGCTTTGCCGAGATCAAGAAGAACGCGGACGCGCTCTGGAAAAAATACAGGAGCGGCATAAAGAGCTGTTTTGACCGCTACGAAAAGAAATACGCGGGCTATTTCGGCAAACTCGCCGCGCTCAAAAAAGAGGTCGCCTCCGCGCAGCCGCGCGGCGTTCTATACGCGGAGATGATGCTTTACGATCCGTATCCGACGGTAAAGACGCAGATCCGCATAAAATACGAGGGCGCAGAGGAAAAAATTCTCTTCGACGGCGTAACGAAACCCACCGTCGCGCTCTTTGAAACGGGGGGCTGTTATTCCTACCGTTTCGCCACGGAGGACAGAAAGATAGAATATATCGTGTTTTCCGTGCGCGGCGAGGGCGCGCTCTATCCGCTGCATTTCAGGTACGTCGCCGGCGGAAAAAAATACGTGGCGGCGAGCGCGGAGCCGCTCTCGGGCAAAGTGCTCCGCGCGCAGAACGTGCTTTTTGACGACACCCGTTTCGCGGAAATGGGGGAAGAGGACGGCGTCGCGCACTTCAATGATATCGATCTGTCCAAAGAGCGGCACGAAATACGCGTTACGTTCAAGCCGTTCGGAGGTGAAGGATGAAACGCATAAAGTGCCGTAAAATCGTGGACGGCGGCAGAATTTTTCCCGGATACGTATATTACGAAAACGGCGTGATCGCGGCCGTTACCGAAGAAGAACTTCCCTTTGAGGCCGAACTCGATATCGGGGAAAACTATCTTTCGGCGGGCTTTATCGACACGCACACGCACGGGGCGACGGGCGCGGACTTCACGTTCTGCTCGGCGGAAGAGGCCGTTAGGGCGGCGAACTACCACTTCGGCCACGGCGTTACCTCCATACTGCCCACAACGCTTGCGAGCGATCGGGAAAACACCCTTCGCGCGCTGGAAAATCTGCGCGCGGCTGCCGCGAGCGGAGAACTGAAAGGCAGCATCGTCGGCGCACATATCGAGGGGCCGTATTTCGCGCCCTCCATGGCGGGCGCGCAGAATCCGAAATATCTCACCGATCCCGTGAAAGAGGATTACGAAGAGATATTAAATCGTTTCGGCGGTTTCGTAAAAAAGTGGAGCTACGCCCCCGAACGCGATAATGGGGGCGAATTCTGCCGCTATATCTCGCGGCGGGGCGTGCTCGCCTCCGCGGGGCATACCGCCGCCGTCTTCGACGATATGAAAACGGCGTACGCCGCGGGGCTGCGCTCGGTAACGCACCTTTATTCCTGCACTTCCTCCGTCACGCGGGCGGGCGGATTCAGAAGGCTGGGCGTAACGGAATCTGCTTATTATTTCGAGGATATGTACGCGGAACTCATCGCGGACGGCCGCCACGTGCCGGAAGAGCTGATCGAACTGGTGTTCCGCCTCAAAAAGAAGGGCACGGTGGTGCTGGTGAGCGACTCTCTGTCCATCACCGGGAGCGGAGAGAAAACGGGAACGCTCAACGGCGTGCCCTACGTCGTGGAGGACGGCGTGGCGAAACTCGCCGACAGAAGCGGTTTCGCGGGGAGCATAGCCACGGCGGACGTGCTGGTGAAAACGTGCGTCGAGGCGGGCGTGCCGCTCGCGGAGGCGGTGCGCGCCGTGAGCGAAACGCCCGCGCGTTCGCTCGGCCTGAAAAAGGGCAGGCTGGCGGCGGGATACGACGCCGACTTTACGGCGTTCGACAAGAACATAAAAATTTTGCGCGCGATCTCGCGCGGCAGGTAAGGTAAAGATATATGATCAAATTCGGAACAGGAGGTTTCCGCGGCGTTATCGGGGACGATTTCACGCGGGAAAACGTGCAGACCGTCGCGCAGGCGCTCTGCGCGGTCATGAAGGAGGACGGCTCGGCAAAACCCGTCGTCATCGGCTACGACAACCGTTTCATGTCCGATTATTTCGCGGCGTGGATGGCGGAGGTGTTTGCGGCGAACGGCGTAAAGACGTTTTTGTATGCCAAGCCCGTGCCGACGCCCGTGGTCATGTGCGCCACGCGCGACATGGACAGCGATTACGGCGTCATGCTCACTGCCAGCCATAATCCTTACGTATTCAACGGCGTAAAGCTCTTTATATCGCGCATATCGTCAGTTTTATCGATCCCAAAATACACGATAACCACGCGAAGATCCTTTACGACAATATGTGCGGCGTGGGCGTGGTCGGGCTTGGCAGGCTGGCGGAATTTTACAATATAGAGCGTTTCGACATGATCCATACCAACCACGACGCTTTTTTCAACTTCGATCTGCCGAATCCGACGGAGGAAACGCTCGAACCCCTCAAACGCCGCGTGGTGCGCGAGGGATACGATTACGCCATGGCCACGGACAGCGACGGCGACCGTCTGGGCATCATAGACGATAAAGGCAACTATGTGGACAACAACGACATTCTTGCCATGCTCTATTATTACCTCGTGAAATACCGCGGAAAAAAGGGGGACGTCGTAAAGAACTGCGCCACCTCGGTGCTCGTCGACAAAATGGCGGAAAAACTCGGCTTCAAATGCCACGAAACGGATGTCGGCTTCAAAAACATCTCCGCAAAGATGCGCGAAACGGACGCGCTTATCGGCGGGGAGAGTTCGGGCGGTCTGACCTGCCGCGGATATCTCTTCGGCAAGGACAGCGCCTTTTCCGCCTCGCTCTTTATGGAAATGCAGATCGTAATGGATAAGCCCGTATCGGAGATAGTGCGGGAGGCGCACGAATTCGCGGGGTACGCGGGCGCGGTCGTGGAAAAGGCCGTTCCGCTTGCGGACGGCGGCGCCACCAACGCCTATCTTTTGGCAAAAAAGCCCGATTTCGGCAGAAAACTCGTCGATTTCAGGCACTTCGGGCGCAATTTCAAATACTATTTCGAAGGCGGCGCATGGGCGCTCTATCGCTTTTCGGGCACCGAACCCATGCTCAGGCTGTTCGTCGAGGCGGAAAGCGCCGAGGAGGCGGAACGGCTCACGAAAATCCTGACGTCGTTCGTCAGGGGCAGGGATACCTATGAATATGAAAGAAACGATAAAATCGCTGTTTCGGCGCGTCGATGATGCGCTGAAAAAAGGCGGGGCGGCGCGGTTACCGGAAAACACGTATTTTCTGGACGAAAAAACCGTGCTCTGCCTGCCGAGAAAGAGGGGCGACAGCCGCTATCCCTACGGCGCGGACGGCTTTTACCTATGGGCATATCAGTCGGGATATATCGCGGCGAACGAAAGCGCGTTCACGCTGTTTCCCCTCGCGGACGAGGGCAAGCAGCCGTATATCGCCTTTTTCGCGGGCGTCAAGGGGGCGGACGGAACATATGCGCCCGTATCGCTCACGGGCGCGGCGCCGCAGCCGCGCGAGCGGGCGGAGCGTTACACCGTCTATACTCCCGCCGCGGCGTATTATCTCACCCGCGCGGAGGGCATGCAGCTGGCCGTGCGCGTTTCGGTGAATCGGCAAAAGCGCATAGAATGTACGCTTTATGCGGAAAATATGCTTGACGCGCCGCGGGACATATACCTTTCCTTTTACATGAACTGTCTGATGAAATTCATGCCCGCAGAGGACGTGGAAACCAAGTGGTACAAGCAGTGCAAAAAGACGGAAAACGGTTTTGTTTTCAAGAGCGTGATCGACCTTTCGCGCGAAAAACACGTGGATTATTACGCCGTGATCAGGCGGACGGCGGAAGGCGAAGTTACGGGCGTTTCGGGCACGACTTCCCGCGCCGACTACGCGGGCGGCAAATGCCTGCCCGTAAACTGCGCCGAACCGCTGTTTACGGGCAGATTTTCCGAAGAACGTCCCGCGTGCAGTTTCACCGACACGGCGGTCGCAGGAGAGATCGTCCGCTTTCATCTGCCTGCGGGCGGCTGTGCGCAGGAGGGGATCACGCTTTCGGTCGCGCAATCGGCGGACATAAAAGAAAAGCTGCTGTCCGTCCCTTTAACTTTGGCGGAACTCGACGCCTCCGTCGAAAGATACGAAGAGGCGGACGAAAAAAAATACGCGGCGGCGGACATGCTGCGCATGCGCTTTTCGGGTTTTGAAAACGGAATGGAAGAAGGCGCGTTCAACTGTTTTCTGGCGAACGTCGTGCGGCAGGTGGAATCGTGCGCGCTGGCAAAGACGTCCAGCGTTTCCATGCTCGGCGTGCGCGACGTGTTTCAGCAGATCGAGGCGGCGCTTTTGTGGAACAGAAAGGACTGCCGCGCGAAAATTCTGGAAGCGCTCGGTTTTATCGGCGTGAACGGCCGCGCGCCGCGGCAGTATTCCCTGCCAGCGGATAAAAACAGCGTGCCACTTTTGGATTTGCGCGCGTTTATCGATCAGGGGGCGTGGATCATAGACGCTCTCTACACCTATCTCGCGTATACGGGGGATTACTCCGTCTTGGACGAGATCTGCGGTTATTACGTTTACGAGGGCGACAAAGCCCGCCTTACGGAAGAGCGCGGCAGCGTGCTCGACCATCTCGTCCGCATAATCGGGTATCTCACGGGAAATCTCGATCGCGAAACGGGGTGTCTGAAAATACTCTACGGGGACTGGAACGACGCCCTCGACGGGCTGGGCACCACCGAGGACGCCGCCGAATTCGGCACGGGCGTTTCGGTCATGGCCAGCCTGCAGCTATGCAAAAATTTGCGCGAGATGAGCGAAATACTGAACGTTCGCTCCCTCCGCCCCGACCTTATCGAAAAATACGGCGACATTTACCAAACGGTGAAGCGCGGACTTTTGCGGTATGCCGTGCAGGTCAAGGACGGCAAGCGGCGCATCGTGCACGGCTGGGGAGATAAGATGAGCTATTTCGTGGGCAGTTTCCGCGATTCCGACGGCAAGAGCCGCGACGGCCTCGCCGCCAACGCCTACTGGGCGATTGCGGGCGCGCTCGAATGGGACGGGAGTTTGAAGGAAAGTATTCTCGAAAGTTTTTCCCGCCTGGATTCCAAATACGGACTAAAAACCTTCGAGCCGTATTTCGAAGTCGGAACGAAGGGCGTGGGGCGCATACCCAACCTGCCGCGTGGCACGGCGGAAAACGGCGCCGCCTACGTGCACGCCACGTTGTTCGGCGTGTGGGCGCTCTTTTTGGCGGGCGAGGAAAAAGCCGCTTGGGAACAGCTTTACAAGGCGTTGCCGATCACGCACAAATTCATTTCCACTTCGCCCTTCGTCATGTCCAATTCTTACGTTTATAACGAGGAATTCGGCATGGACGGCGAATCGATGAACGACTGGTATACGGGCAGCGCGGCCGTACTCGTCAAGGTGCTCACGCGGTGCGCGTTCGGCGTCAACGTAACGCAGCGCAAATTGAAAATAGCGCCGGCCGCCTATTTTCCGTGCGTGCGGGCGGAACTCCGCCTGAAAGTGCGGGATTGCACGGTTACGGTGCGATATGAAAATAAAAAGAACGGCAAGCGGCGTTTGCGGGTAAACGGCGAAACGCTGCGCGCGGCGGAATACGAAACCGAGCTGTCCGCGCTGAAAAACGCGCTGACGGTGGAAACGGAGGATTGAGAAAGATGAAGATGACATTCAGGTGGTACGGGGAAGGGGACAGCATCCCGTTGGAAT
>ENA-UONX01003218-UONX01003218.1-human-gut-metagenome-genome-assembly--contig:-P74old-NODE-3218-length-10302-cov-14.873426_pt1 | contig 10302 bp, 16 predicted proteins | sample MGYA00242466_ERZ724013 | MGnify/ENA metagenome assembly ERZ724013 | reverse complement strand
TGCAAAAATGCTGATCGACGGAAAAGAAAGACGGGAGGAACTGTACCATGAGTAAGCTGGAAGAGCGGGAGAGCCGCAGAAAGGCATCCATCGTTGGGAGCATGATCGATAAACCGGCCGAAAAGGCTGCCTGCTCCGGCGGCCGGGGACGGCCAAAGGAGGAAGGCCGGGAGCTGAAGAAGCGGATCAGCCTCTCGGTGCTGCCCAGCTTGTATGAGGATATTCAGAAAATTGCCTATGTGCAGCGGCGCAGTGTGAGCGAGCTGATCGGGGAGTTGCTGGAGGGCTACCGTGCGGAGCATGAAGAAGAAATTCAAGGTTACGGAGACCTTAAAAAAGAATAAAAAATCAAGCTGGCAACCGCCGGTTGCCAGAAAGTAAACCGTGTGCGGTTTACTTTCATTTCTTATTGGGATAGATTTGGAGATGTAAGCAATGACCTTAGATAAAAAATTAACTCGCTTGCGAAAAAGAGAAGGACTGTCTCAGGCAGAGGTATCGGAAGAGCTGGATGTGTCCCGGCAGGCCGTAACAAAATGGGAGACGGGGCAATCCAGGCCATCCACCGAGAACTTGCAATCTCTGAGTAAACTCTATAACGTCCCACTGGAGTATCTGCTGGATGAAAGCGAGGATGAACTGCCTGCTCCGGCTCCGGCGGCCCCAGATGCAGGGAGTAGGCCAGAGCGGGAGGTACAGAAAAAAGAAAAGAGATGGATCAGGAAGCTGGTAATCGGCGCGGTGGCTGTGGTCCTGGCGGCTTGCATCATCTTCGTGTATGTAAAAAGTCAAAAAGAAGATGCCGTTCATCTGAATGAAATACAAGGTGAGGAACTTGCACCACCAGAAAGGCAGGAATTTGATTTTCAGTAGGGAAGGGGGTGAAACCGATGGGCATGAAGAAGGGCTTTTGCCTGTTGCTGGCTTGTGTTGCTGCTTTGGGGTGTTTATCTGTACCGACTGCTGCAGTCAGTACGGAAGAGCAGGTGTTTGATGTAGTAGAAAGAAGAGCAACAAGACACTTCGACTTCGACATCCCGGCAAACACCATCATGGAGGCGAGTAGTGACTTTCCGATGGAGTATGGAGAGACTGTTACCATTACAGCTTCATATGCTCCTACATCTGCAAGCATGGATTTTGGCCTGATTGACTCTGACAATATCTTTTATCCTATACGAGTGAACAATGGCAGCATCAATCAGACGATCATCATTGATGAAAGAGGAAATTACACGCTTGCCATAAGGAACAACTCCAGCTACACGGTACACGTTTCAGGATTCGTGAATTATTAGAACCAGTTATATGGGGAAAGGAAGGCATCATGCGTAAGATTAAATCACTTAGCGCCGTAGCCTTGAGTGTACTGATTATTGCGGCAATGACAGTTCCTGCGTTTGCTTCCAACATCCCAAATGGCCTTTCGGATGAAGAGGTTATGGAATATATCATGACAGGAAACGGCTATTATGTGGGAGAGGGAGCCCCTGTTAGTGAATTCGATAATTTGCTGCCCCAAACTAAGTGGGGATCTGGTGAGGGAGCAACCCATCAGTATGTTACTACATACGGACTCACCATTTTGGAGAATGAAAGATCTGCAGCTTATGATTGGCTTGAAGATTTAGCCAGTGTACTCATTATTATTGACAATGCTGACTGGCCGGATACTTCTGAGACCGATGGTATTACATTTAGGGGACATTTTTATTATCAGGACCGTAGCCAGACGTCTACCAATGCGCTAACACGTTTTACGCAACACTATGAAGATGCATTGGAATATTATGATGATGGGCTCTACACAAATTGCTTCCAGGAGCTGGGGCGAGCACTTCATTATCTGGAGGATGCTTCGACGCCTGTTCATGTTGCCGCGGATTTCTATGCAGCCCCAAGCCATGCGCTCTACGAAAATTATGTAAATAGTCACCTGAGTTCTTATCGAGTAACTTCCGGTGGTAGATACAGCGATATGGGAACAAGCCATACTTATGAGGACATCTTTGAAACGGTATCCGCTTACGCCTATGATTATCTACCAGAAGATTCCATTGGATCAGGAGCTGATTATTCTGCAAGCCGGGCTATTCCTCGTACTATGCAGAATGTAGCTGGGCTGCTCTATCGCTTTTATAACGATTGCAGATAAAGGATAAGAGTCCACTTTCTGGGTGAGGGATTAGACAACCCTCACCCAGAAAGTATTGCTTATAGCTATGATTGTGAAATAGGAGGTATTTTTATGAGCTGGACTCTTGTCGATATAATGTATTCTCTACCGTTTATGATGCCAATGTTTGTTGGAGGCGTTGTGACGCGATTTGGCGCAAGGAATGGCGAGTCATCATGGAAAATATCAATTATTAGTTTAGCAGTTACAATACTCACGTGGATTTTTGCTATATTCCTCAGCAGGCATGGTAGCGAATTGCCCGGCCTTTGTGCATATTTTGTAACGGGTTTTCCAATTGGTTCTTTCCTGTGCGGCGTAGGACTAAGAGTATATCAGTGGACTATAGGCAGTAGGGACAGAAGAGAAAAGTAGGATGGTTGTTGACTATAACGGTTTACCCGTTTGCGCTATGCGTGAACGGGTAAACCGTTATACGGTTATTTTTTTGTTTATGTTGACTTCCTCTTTCTTCTATGGTACTATGGGGACGGTAAGAAAGGGAAAGTTCTGGGAGCTGCGGATCAGCGGCTCCGATGGGAAAGGGGGCTGGATAGGAGAGCGGCGGCCGGGAGCCGCTGCAGGGATCAACGCTCGTCTGGGCGAGGGTAAAGAGTAATTAGGCCCAGAGCGTCTTGGCTGGGAGCTGCCGGTCAGGGGTTTAGCAATTTGCTAATATAGGAGCCGTTTGAGGGATGATACACCTCTGTGATGCGCTGGCTCGCCGCAGTAGCCTTTTGCGAATTGGAATATACGCGCACCATTGACCCCTTCACCTGTAACCTTTGTGAACGTGATGGGTAAGCAGAACGTATCGTGTCCCTTCCCACCTTCAGATAGTAGCCAGGATGCTGTAGATCTCCTGGAGAGCCGCCCCCTCTACAAAAGGGCCGACAGATTCCCAACTGCCGTAGAACGAATAAATGGGAGCTGCACACATAAGCAGTTCAAAAAAGTGTAGAGGAGCGATCCTCACCCTCGTCACACACAAGACGTTAAAAAGTGTTCTTTGCCGAATGTCCTGGTCTCCGTTTGGGAGCCGACAGGAGGCGGCCTGGCTTTAACATATATCAATGATATAAAGTAAATACCATATATAAATTATATATAGTATTTACTTGAAATACTCTGAACAAAGGAGGTCCCCGTATGGGCCGGAAGAACAAGGCGTACTCCAAAGACCTGCACCAGCAAGCCTACGAACGGCTCCAGGGGATGCTGTCCTTCGGAGAGAGCAAAAAAGAGGCCGTGGCGAATGGCACGGACCGGGAGAAGATCTTTTCCTTCAATACCTACAAATCGTACTGGAAGCATATCAAGTATTTTCTGAAATACGTCCGGGAGAACTACCCAAAATGCACCACGCTCAAGAAGGCCAAGAAGTACGTGAACGAGTGGCTGCAGCAGCGGGCGGATCAGGGGCTTTCCGCCTGGACGGTCCAGCTGGAGGCAAAAGCCCTGGGCAAGCTCTACGGCATTTCTCCGGACGATGAAAACTACTTCAAGCCGCCCAAGCGAAACCGGGAGGACATCAAGCGGAGCCGCGGGGACCGCGTGCGGGATCAGCATTTCTCAAAAACCAACAACGACGAGCTGATTAAATTCTGCCGGGGAACAGGACTCCGCCGGATGGAGCTGGAGAACCTGAGAGGGAAGGATCTGGTGTCCAGGGAGCAGATCGAGGCGGAGATCGCCAGGATCGAGGCCATCCCGGAGGATCAGCGGACAACAGCTCTCACAAAGCGCTTGGGAATGCTCCAGGACACGAGGCTGTTCCAGGAGGGGTACTTCGTCCACGTCCGCAACGGGAAGGGCGGCCGGGAGCGTTTAAGCCCCATCATCGGCAAAAATGCGGAGCAGATCATCGAGCGGATCAGGGAGACCCCGGCAGAGGAAAAGGTCTGGCAGTTCGTTCATCAGTGCGCCGATATTCACTCCTACCGGGCGGATTATGCCACGGCCATCTATAAGGGCCACGCCAGGAAGATCGAGGAGATCCCCTATGATAAGGTCAACCAGGGGACCGGCCGCCGGTACCAGGGCGATGTCTACGTCTGCCGGAAGGATGAGGCCAGAAAGAAGCTGGACAGGGCGGCCATGCTGGTCTGTAGCAAGGCCCTGGGGCATAACCGGGTGGAGGTTGTAGCGAACAACTATATCCGGGGCCTGTGAGGAGGTGCGCTGCCATAAGTGAATTTGTAAAAAAGACGATGGTGGGATATAAGCCACTTCCTGGCGGCCATTCTGATCCTGATTGTACTCATGTGATCCTGACACTGCAGGAGTACGATCAGCTCCTCCGGGAGAAGAGCATGGCAGAGCAGGAAGCGAGAGCCGCCAGAGACCAGGCGGCCAGAGAGGTTGCTGCGGCTGATCGAAGGGCCTCCCAGGAGGCGTACAGAGCCGCCCAGGAGGCCCAGGGAAAGGTAGAGGCTATCCGGGGCGAGCTGGAGGCTGAACGGGCGGAGAGCGCCCACCAGCGGGAGCTGAACGCCAATTTATTGCGCATCAGCCGGGAGCGGGCCAATGCGGATCGAAAGCTAAAGCCCAAGAAGGAGCATACCGGCTATCTTGTGATGATCTCCGGAGAGAAGGAACTTCGCTATAAGGATGGAAACCGCAACTTTAAGAAGGCGCTGCTGTGGGAGACGGTGATTCAAAGCCCCTACTCAATCGAATTTACAGAGAAGCAGGCCAGACGGCAGATCATGGAGGAGCTGATCCGGAAGAACGGTGAGGGGCAGAGCCTACTCAACCAGATCGGAATTGAGGGCCTTTATAATAAAAGCTATGGAAGTTTGCTATATGACAAGGCGTATTGCCAGGAGCCGGAGCAATTTAATATCATGCTGAAGCCGAAATTTCGGGCGAATTTTCGGGCGGGGTATTGGGAAGTAGTGTTCTTTCATACAAAGCCCTTGGGAAGTGTACCGATGGAAATGCGGCCACGATAAATGGAAAAGCAGCTACGGTCGTAACCAGATCGCAGCTGCTCTTTTCTTTGTATATTAAGAGACACATGAAAAGAAAAAATGCAACGCATTTTGCAGAATTTTTTTGAAGAGACTTGAAAAAGGAAAGCTGGCAAGGTACAATCGTCTTGAAAATAGGGAAAAACTCATTGATAATATATGCCCCCCATATGACAAGCCATGGAAGGGGTTCTTGTCGAATAAGGAAAAACTCATTGATAATATATGCCCCCTAATAAGAGATCCCCAAAAGAGTTTTCTTTTTCAAGAGAAAGCCGGAGGGGAAAAAGGGGGTAGGCGAAGCCAGGGGGGAAAGGGGGAGGTGGCTTTCTCTTTAAGCCCCCGAAGGGGGCGCTCTTTGGCTCCCCCTTTCCCCCCTTCTCCAGCCCGCAGGCGGTCCCCGCCGCAGCGGATTTTCTTTTTGCTACTTTTTCTTTTACATGGAGGTGCCTTATGGCTCTGGTAGATCCGGCTCAAAAGGAGAAGCTGCGTCGACTTTATTATGAGAAAAACGATCATCTTGGGAAGTTCCTGGAGCCGGTTGATCCTTATGATTTTTATCGTGAGGTTTTTCCGGAAGGGACCTTTGAAAGAAAAGGGCATTTTGAGGATGCAAAGGGAAATGGGATTGCGCTGACGATCCCCAATAGAGCTCAGGGTATTGCCCTTCAGATTGAACGAGACGGACGGGCAAAGAGATATACAATTACGGACGACCTGGAGATCCTGGACGATCTGCAAAAGACGGACTTCACAATTATTTCTCCGATTTCCTATTTCGGGAAGAGAAGGACGGCAGCGAATGCCCGGTATCTCTATGCCCTGGTCTTTGACCTGGACGGCGTGGGGATGCCTCAGCTCCGTGACACGCTGCATCAAATGAACAAAGATATTCTGCCCAAGGCGACCTTCATCGTAAACAGCGGGACAGGACTTCATCTGTATTATGTGCTGGAAGAGCCTGTGCCTATGTACCCCCAAAATCAACGGTATTTGAAAGAGCTCAAATATTCTCTGACTCGTCAGATTTGGAACCGCTACACATCGACGATTAAGGAGCCGCAGATGCAGGGTATCATGCAGGGATTCCGGGTGATCGGCTCCGGCTCGAAGCTGGGGCGAGATCTTCCCGTGACCGCATATCGCTTTGGTGGGCGTGTGTCGTTAGAACCATTGCTGGAATTTATCCCGGATACCAACGGGGAGCGGCAGCGGATCCAAGGAATCATGAAAAAGAGCCGCCTGTCGTTGGCTGAAGCAAAGGAAAAATATCCGGAGTGGTATGAACGTCGAATAGTCCGCCATGAAAAACGGGGTCGCTGGACAGTGAAAAGAGATCTCTATGATTGGTGGTTTGACCGGATCAGCAGGGAGATCCGGGTGGGTCACCGCTTTTATGGAATCATGACGCTGGCAATCTATGCCATGAAGTGTGGGATTGACGAAGACGAGCTGCGGCGTGATGCGTTCCAACTGCTCCGTCCCTACGATGATATGAGTGAAGAGGATATAAACCGCTTCACGGAAGACGATATCGTGTGCGCTCTGGAGATGTACAATGAAAACTATGTGACATTTCCGAGGGATGACATTGCGAAGCTCTCCGGCCTTTCGATGCCAGTCAACAAGCGGAACTGGCGCAAACAAAAACTACATATCCAGTACATGAATATGAATCGACAGTTTAAGGTAATGAATGGAGAGTGCACCAATGGTGGGCGGCCATCGGCCCAGGGGCAGGTATATGAATGGCGGCAGCAGCATCCAGAGGGCCGCAAGGCCGACTGCCACCGGGACACGGGCCTCGATCCAAAGACGATCCGGAAGTGGTGGGACTATGGGAATTGAAACGGTAAAACTGCAATCTGAAATCTGACGGTTTTTTGTATATGCTCATATCTTAAGTGCTCTGATTTTTTATGGCTCTGTATTGACAATATGGGATTTATCACATATTATGTGATTAGAGAAAGAGCGGTGGATGTATGAGCTACGACGTGGAATACTATGAATTGCCAGATGGTTCTAAACCAGCGGAAGAATTTATACTTGCACAAGATAAGAAAATGCAAGCAAAGATATTTATGGCCCTCGAATTCTTGGAGGAACGTGGACCGGCACTGCGAGAGCCATTTTCAAAGCCCCTGGGAGATGGTATCTTCGAGGTAAGGGCTAAGCAAGGATCGGATATTAGCCGAGTATTGTATTTTTTTGTAATTGGGAAGAAAGTTATCCTTACAAATGGCTTTAGAAAAAAGACACAAAAGACGCCGCCACGGGAGATAGACCGGGCGAAGCGTTACCGTGAGGCCTATGAGCGCGAGATGGGGGTGTAACCTGTGGGAAAGAATTTTCGAGAGACACTGAATGAGCAACTGAAAGATCCTGAGTTTCGAGCTGAATGGGAGGCGCTGGAGCCAGAGCGCCAGATTATCCGAGCTATCATCGAGGGACGAGAAGAAAAGCACATGACGCAGAAGCAGCTTGCCGAAGCTACGGGGATTGCACAAGCGGATATTAGCAGATTGGAGAGCGGAACAGCAAATCCGTCCCTTCGCACACTCAAACGCCTGGCTGCTGGCATGGGAATGGCACTGAAGGTCGAGTTTATATCGCCAGGGACTACCAGATAACAGAAAGGCTGAGTTTTTATGAGTGCTAAGGTACTGCAGATCGACTATGATTCGCAAAGAGACCGTCTGACCTGGGATGGCTGGGAGATTCATTGCGGCCAGAGCCTGGAAGTGCTGCTGCCGGACCGGCTCGGCGGGGGAACATGGCGACGTGTCTCCTTTGAGTGCAATGACGACGGATGGTATATGCCTGGGAAGCCTGGGGTCTCGCCGGTCGGCCTATGGGCACGGGAGAGCACGGAGGGATGACATGAATTGCCCTTACACTGAGGACTACCTAAAGGAAGATGTAGAGCGGACCATTGGGATCAGAGCGAAGGACATTGAAAAAATTCAGTTCTGCGGCCTATGGCATATCCGGTTTCGGGCTTTTGGCACGGACTTTTATTATTACCGTGCGGATTCGGATGATTCGGTGCATTTGGTTGAGTCTCCGTGGTTCGAGTAGCAAAACAGAAAACAAAAATGGAGGAGCCAAAAAGCTCCTCCATTTTTTCTTGATATAACGTAAATATATAGTATAATGTATATAAGTTAAATATCATCAATAAATGAAATAACTTATATATAAGGAGTGAAGCACAGTGAAAGTCATTGCAATCGCAAACCAAAAGGGCGGCGTGGCGAAGACCACCACCACCCACAACCTGGGCGCTGCGCTGGCAGCGGCCGGGAAGAAGGTGCTGCTCGTTGACCTGGACAGCCAGGCCAGCTTGACGATCAGCGTCGGCCTGGAGCCGCTGGAGGCGGAGCACACCATCGTGGATGTGCTGCGGAAGGACGGGGTGCAGATCCAGGAGTGCATCCAGCGGATCAGCGACCGGCTGCACATCGTCAGCTCCATCATCGACTTGGCTCCCATGGAGATGGAGCTGCTATCCCGGGCCAGTCGGGAAAAGATCCTGGACCGGGCGCTGAAGCCGGTCCGGGGGGAGTACGACTATATCCTCATAGACTGCCCGCCGCAGCTCTCTATCCTGACGATCAATGCCCTGTCCTGCGCCGATGGGGTGGTGATCCCGGTCAAGACGGATTACCTGGCTTACCGGGGCCTGACGCAGCTGCAGGACAGTATCCAGGAGATCCAGGAGCTGATTAACCCGGAGCTGAAGGTCCTGGGCGTGATTGCGACGCTGTACGATACCAGGGTGTCGGATGACCGGGAGATCCTGGCGCTGCTGAAGAAGGAATATAACCTGCTGGGCGTGGTGAAGCGGCTGGCTGTGGCGAAGAAAGGCCTGTACGATGGCCGGGCTGCCGTGGAGCAGGCTCCGGAGAGCCAAATTGCCCAGGAGTACACGGCCATTGCAAAAATGCTGATCGACGGAAAAGAAAGACGGGAGGAACTGTACCATGAGTAACCTGCAGGAGCGGGAGAGCTGCAGAAAGGCATCCATCGTTGGGAGTATGATCGAGCAGCCGGCGGAAAAGGCCGCTGGATCCGGCGGCCGGGGACGACCAAAGGAGGAAGGCCGGAAGCTGAGGAAGCGAATCAGCCTTTCGGTGCTGCCCGGCTTGTACGAGGATATTCAGAAGATCGCCTATGTGCAACGGCGCAGCGTGAGCGAGCTGATCGGAGATCTGCTGGAGTGCCATCGTGCGGAGTATGAAGCAGAAATTCAGGGGTATGGAGACCTCAAAAAAGAATAAAAAATCACGGTGGCAACCGCCGGTTGCCAGAAAGCAAACCGCATGCGGTTTACTTTCATTTCTTATTGGGATAGATTTGGAGATGTAAATAATGACCTTAGATAAGAAACTGGCGCGTTTGCGAAAAAAGGCGGGGCTATCCCAGGCAGAGGTATCGGAAGAGCTGGATGTGTCCCGGCAGGCTGTAACAAAATGGGAAACAGGTCTATCCAGGCCATCCACAGAGAATTTGCAATCTCTGAGTAAGCTCTATAACGTCTCCTTGGAGTATTTGCTGGATGAAAGCGAGGACGAACTACTTACTCCGGCTCCGACGGCCCCGGCTGCAGAAAGCGGGAAAGAGCGAAATATACCGAAAAAAGGAACGCAGTGGATCAGGTTGCTGATCGGCGTAGTGACTTTGGCTGTTGTGATTTGATGCATACTGCTATATGTAAATAGAAAAGAATCTGAGTCGGGCCTTCGTGAACTGCAAGGAGAAGATACAGTGCCCAGTGAGGGGCCGGAATTTAATTTAAATTTGGAATAGACGAAAGGAGAAGAGTCCAATGGGCATGAAATAAGGTGTCTGCTTGTTGCTTGCCTGTGTTGTTACTATGGGATGCTTAGCTACGCTATACACGTATCTGGTTTTGTGAGTTACTAATCAGTGTGTCATAGAAAGGAAATCTACAATGAAAAAAATTTTGTGTATGATTTGTGCACTTATTATTTGTGGGGCCTTCCAAATGACAGCATTTGCTTCGAATGCTATTGACAGCGCAATTCTAGAGCAAGTTGATGCTATCCCATATACCGTTGATAATCCCGATGAAATAGAAGAACTTCGGTCTTTCCGAATTGCAGCATTAGAAAAATATCCTGGTTTTGA
>ENA-UONX01003213-UONX01003213.1-human-gut-metagenome-genome-assembly--contig:-P74old-NODE-3213-length-10319-cov-61.846454_pt1 | contig 10319 bp, 9 predicted proteins | sample MGYA00242466_ERZ724013 | MGnify/ENA metagenome assembly ERZ724013 | reverse complement strand
TTTTGAGCTTCTTTCGCTCTGCAAATCCGGCAGACACCAGCTTTTCCAGAATGGCTGCGCGGGTCGCAGGCGTACCAAGGCCGCGCCGCTCGGCGTCCTCCGGCGCATCCTTTGCACCCGCGTTCTCCATCGCTGCCAGCAGCGTATCTTCCGTATAGTGCTTGGGCGGTGTCGTTTTACCCTCTTTGATGGATGCAGCGTCCACCGGAAGTGCGCTGCCCTCGGTAGGCTCCGGCAGCGGGGTTTCTACCGTTTCACCGCCGGAATACTGCTTCCATCCGGTCTGAAGAACGGTCTTTCCCTTGGCGGTAAATTCCTGACCGCCACACAATAAAGTGACCGTCGCTTCAGAATACCGATGTGCGTCGCTGACTGCGCAGAGAAGCTGCTTGGCCACAAGCCGAAAAACTTCGCGCTCTCCAAGCGGCAAATCCAGAAACGCGGCTTTTGTGGCGCTTGCGGTCGGGAGCAGTGCATGGTGGTCGCTGACCTTTTTGCTGTTGCAGACCTGCTCTGCGTGAATCGCTTCCGGCTGCGGCGTTTCGCACAGCTCGGCTGCGACGGCGACATACGACGCAACACTGCTCTGCGTATCGTCGGTGAGGTAACGCGCGTCGGTGCGGGGATAAGTACAGAGCTTCTTTTCATAGAGCGCCTGTAAATAGTCCAGCGTTTGTTGCGCTGTGTAGCCAAGAATGCGGTTCGCGTCACGCTGGAGCGTGGTCAGATCGTAGAGCGCGGGCGGCTTTTCGGTTTGGTCTTTCTGCTTGACGCATTTCACCACAGCTGTCTGACCAGCGCAGGCGTCGGCAAGCTGCATCGCGGCAGCTTTGTCCTTGAATTTTTCCGACACGGCAGATACGCCGCCGCAATCAAGCTGCACCGTGTAAAAAGGCTCTGCGCGGAACGCGCCGATCTCCGCCTCACGCTGCACCAGCAGCGCCAGCGTTGGGGAGAGAACACGCCCGACATTCAGCGTGCGATGGTAAAGCACAGAAAAGAGCCGTGTGGCGTTGATCCCCACCAGCCAATCCGCCTTGGCGCGGCAGAGCGCCGACTGATGCAGACCGTCATAGTCGCTGCCCGGACGGAGGTTCTGGAATCCACTGCGGATCGCATCATCCTCCATGGAAGAAATCCAGAGCCGCTGCATCGGCTTTGTGCAGCCAGCCATGCAGTAGACGGTACGGAAGATCAGCTCGCCCTCGCGCCCAGCGTCGCAGGCATTGATGACGCTGCCTACATCCTCACGGTGCAGGAGGGTTTTCAAAATCTCAAACTGCGTCCACTTATCGCGGCTGATTTTCCAGCGCCACGAAAACGGCACGATGGGAAGATCATCATAGCGCCACTTGGCGTAGGCTTCGTTATAGGTTTCAGCGCTGGCTAACTCCGCGAGATGCCCGAAGCACCACGATACGAGGTAGCCGCCGCCCTCCAGATAGCCGGTTTCCCGGCGCTTTGCGCCGAGAACGGCAGCGATGGACTGCGCCACGGATGGCTTTTCTGCAATAATCAGTTGATACATTTTATTCTCCTTTTTTGTCGTTGGTGTGTTTTTCACGGTCGCGGTAACAGGGGCGGACGCAGATCGCGCCGTACTGCCCGCAGCCGTAACAGGGGTGTCCTTTGGGTGCCGGTTTCTGCGGCATAGGCTCCGGCGGCTGCGCCCTCGGAACCTCCCGCATCATGCGCTCAAATGGACTGTCTGTGAACCATGTCATACCGGCTCGTCCTCATCGACGGTTTCTTCCAGCTCATCCGCATCATCTTCCTCACCGAAGTTATAATCGTCGAGGTCGACGGAGCCTTTGGTGTCCGGCTTGGGTTTGCGGAGCTTGAACCAGTAGAGCGCGAAGCCGCCGCCGAGAAGCACGAGCAGCAAGAGGATCAGCGGTGCATTGCTTTTTTCCTGCGCGCTGTCTGCTTTCGTGTCTGCGGCCGCTTCCGGCTTGGAATCCGTAACCGGCTCCGGGTCTTTCTGAACGGTCTGCGTCTTTCCCATGCAGTCCGGCATACTGGCCTTGCAGACAGGGCAATCCGCGTTGATCGCGCCAACTTCACAATGCGTCGTACAGATGCACGTTGTATCTGCCTGTTCCGCATCGTCGCCCATCAGCGCCATCAGGTCGGCTTCATCGACGAGGTTCAGAAAATAGACGTTCTCGGTATCGCCGCTGCGGTCGATCACAATATAAAAGGTGTTGCCGCTCTTGCTCTGGACTGTGATGAACTGCTTGTTCTCCAAGCCGTCCTCCGTGCTGACGGAGGCGGCAGACTGCAAAATATCGTCAATGCTGGTCAGGTTGCCGTCCGGCGTCAGCGCCGGGATGCTGGATGAGCTGCTGCGATTTGCCGGAAGATCGACGTTTTCAGTGGATACGGTAATGCTCTCAATCGCGTCGGGCGGCGTATTGTCGCCGTTTTCGTTCGAGGCGTAGTATCCGGCGGCAAAGGCAGGGATGGAAAAGGCGGTCATGCAGAGCACGACCGCCAGTGCGCAGGCAAGCAGCCTGCTGTTACGTTTCTTCATATTCAGAATCCTCCGTTTCTGTAAGCTGTGCGGGCAGCGTCGGCAAGGACGCGCCCTTGTTGGATTGAATCAGCGCCGCAAGCTGCTCCGGCGTCATGCCGCAGCTTCGCACCATGCCGACAATATCCAGATTTTCAAGCTCGTGAATGGAATCGTCGATCTCGCGGTTTCGATGCTGCAAGGTTGCGATCTTTTTGCAGTTCTTTTCACGTTCTGCTTTCAGTTTGTTGATTTTCGGGTTCATTGTTCCTCCTGATACTATTCTTTCATTAAAATCTTTGATTTTAATGAAATCTTTTGAAGCCTGTAAGAGCCGTGCTTCGCACGGTTAGGCTTCAAAAGGCGTCTCATACGAAAACTACACCGCGGACTGCGGCTATGAAAACATTTCATAATGAAATGTTTTCATCAGTTTTCAGTATTATGGTGGTGCCAGCCGTCCGAATTGCAGGAAGTGGCTCTGCCAGTAATCGGACGAAATGCTGGTGTATTGAATGGGGTCGCCGCAGTGCAGCATGGTATTGTTGCCGACATAAATGCCGATGTGCGACGCGCCGGTGGTGTTGTACGTTTTCTCGAAAAAGATCAGATCGCCGGGTTTTGCGTCTGCCGGGGAAACGTAGGAGCATATCTGTCGGATGCCCTCGGCACTGAGTCTGCCGAAGCTCCAGCCAACGCCGCAGTTGTTGTAGACGTAGCTGACGAAACCGGAGCAGTCAAACGAGGTCGCTGGGGAGCTGCCGCCCCAGACATACGGGAAACCGAGGTATTTTTCTGCTTCCTTGATGATGGCGGCGAACTGTTCATCCTCCAGCGCCTCCGGTGGAATGTCATAGCTGCCACCGTTTCCGTTTCCATAGTACCTGTTTACATAGTCGGATTCTCCAAACAGGTCTGGACGATTTCCGAGCGTTGCCATATACATGGCATAGACAGCAAGCTGATCTTCGCTCATCACATAGACCGGCACATGGGAAAGGTCAAAATTTTCAAGCGTGACCGTGCAGATCGTGTATTCATACGGTACTTGAATGGTATACCGGTTGCCGTCACGGTCTGTCCGAACCTCTGTACGGTAACGAATTTCTGTTTCCACTGTCTCCGTGAGGATGTATTGCCGGTCAAAAAGCATCTGGAGCGTTCCAGTCACTTCCGCCAACGTCCACTCCCGTCCTTTGATCGCTGTGAGTGCCGAAATCAGCACATACGGGTCATGTCCGATCTCGTCAAGGTCAAAGTGATACTCGTCGTAATCATGCGTCGCTTCGTAATTGTCCAGCTTGCTTTGCAGCTCTGCCTCCATTACGCAGTATTGCGCTTCGGCGGCAAGCATATCGCCGTCCTCGCTGGGATAGGTAGACACATTGATACTGGTCGCACTTCCTTGAATCATCATGGAGCAGGAGGACACCGTGCAAAGGAGCAGCACGATCATCGCCGCAATCCCAAGCACCAGAAGAACACCTTTCTTGTGCTCTACAATCCACTCGGACGCTTTTTTCGTGTCCTCTGCGGCACGTTTGGCGGCTTTGGCGGTCACTTCGGATGCAGACACCGTACCGCCGCCTGCCTTTGCAGCGGCGTACTCCTTTTTGATGGCGCGTTTCTGCTGCCAGCGGGAATACGGATTGCTTTGCAGCTCCGGGTTCTGCTGCTGCGCCTGCTTTTGCAGCGCGTCGAGGTTGGCGCTGTCGGCGCGAGCTTCTGCGCGGTCTGCGTTGCGGTACGGCTTGAGCTGATGGGACCGGTGCGCCGCCTCTATAAAATGAACGCTATTCTCAGCCGCCTGTTCCAGATGGTGCGCGCTTTCTACGCCGACGTTATCATCCTCATGCTGTGCAACCTCCCGGTGCGCCGCCGAACGGACAGCCTTACCGGGCGCATCCCGAACGGCGTGTTGCAGCTTGGATTTTGGGCGCGGCTTCTCTGCGCCGTTCTTTGTTGGGATTTTCGCTTCTGCCTGCTCCAGCTTCTCGATACGCTTTGCCGCTTTCTTCGCCGCCTTGGAAACCTCCGGGGCGGCGAGTTCTTCATCGGTAAATTGCAGTTTTGGGGCGCGTTTACTCATGCGCTGTCACCTCCGGGGCAGTATGGTATGCCGAGAAAATCCAGCACCGCGCCGCAGCCGAGCTTGTGGATGCAAAACTCATATTGCTTTGGGTGCGTCAGCGCCATGCGCTGAAACCGGTTCGGCTGCTTTTCCAGATGCACGCCGAACATACAGAACATACAGCCGGTACGCTTTGCGCCGGTCGTTGTCAGCTTACCGTTCTGCTCGATGATCTCGCCATAGACGGACGCATACGGGATACCTGTCATTTTGAGGTACGCCAGAACATCCTGCTCGGTCCAAAATGAGAGCGGTTGCGAGGTCGGGTCGCGCTTGTCATAGGCGTTGCAGCCTGTTTTGAGATACGCGCTCTGGCGGCGCATACTTTCACTTGCCATTGTTCCGAGAATCATATATAGATGATGTTCTCTGGCGTATTGATGCAAGGGGCGCTCTTTCATCACGGCGCAACACCTGTCTGATATGAGAAATGGCGCGTCCAGCAGGACGCGCCATTTTTCGTATCGTTCATTGAATTTTGAGGGTGTACCGTCTGCGTTCAAGCCGTTCAGGTGTCGGATTGCCCACGGGCTGCCTTGCCGCGCGTAACGGATACGCTTTGCAACGTCTTTCGAGATGATGGGGTATCCATAGGTTGTCAAAACCTTTGAAAACGGCATTTCCGGCCGCAGCCACGTCACATTTGGGATGGACTTTACGAACGCGCGGATTTCCGGGTACTCTAAGCCGGTATCTACAAACACGGCGGGCATATCCGGGAACGCTCGCCGCGCCAGATCAAGAAGAACAGTGGAATCCTTGCCGCCCGAAAAGGAAACGGCGACCTTGCCGCCGTAATGGTGATACCATTCCAGAATCTTTGCCTGTGTGACGCGAATCTTGCGTTCCAGCGGCCACGCCTGCATGACGCTTAAATCCTGCCGGGTATAGACACTCATTCCGCCACACCTCCGATCCGCTGCTCGGCAAGTGTGCAGTAGTCCGGGTTTAGTTCAATGCCGATGTAATGCCGCCCCATCTGCTTTGCAACAGCAGCGGTCGTACCGGAGCCGAGAAACGGATCAAGGACAATGCCCTCCGGCGGACAACCGGCAAGCAGACACGTTTCCACCAGCTTGGGCGGGAACGCGGCAAAATGACCGCCCTTGTAGGGAAACGGATTGATCTGCCACACATCGCGCTTGTTCCGGACGGTTGGTGCTGCGCCATCTTCGTAATATCCGCCGCTACGCGTCTGATTGAGTCCTTGCACCTTATTCTGACCGGGAATTTCCTCGGCGTATTTACCGCTGATGCGCCCGCGCTTGTAGCGCGCGATGGAGGTTGGAGCCATCGGCTCTGCAATCGCCAAGGCGTCGTAGTAATAGGTGCGCGATTTTGTCAGCAGGAAAACGTGTTCATAGCAGCGGCTTGGGCGGTCTTTGCAACTCTCCGGCATAGGGTTTGCTTTTTGCCAGATGATGTCCGAGCGCAGATACCAGCCGTGATCTCGCAGTGCAAACGCCAGCATCCACGGAATCCCAATCATATCCTTTGCCTTGCATCCCTCCACCTTGCGGTTGATAGCGACCGTCTGACCGGTCCTGCCATTCGGGTATTTGGGGTCAACGGAATCTCCCTGATTTCCTTTTCCGGCATAGGTGTCCGCGATATTCAGCCAGAGCGTGCCGTTTGCTCTGAGAACACGCCGAACCTCGGAAAATACCTCCGTCAGCCGCGCCACATACTGCGCAGGTCTCTCCTCGCGCCCGATCTGTCCATCCACGCCATAATCCCGCAGCGCGTAATAGGGCGGCGAGGTGATGCAGCAATGCACAAAGTTGTCCGGCAGCGTGCGCAGCACATCCAGTGCGTCACCGCAGAAAATCGTATCAAGCTCCATCATGCGCCGCTCACCTCGTTCGGCTTGGTGGTCATCACCCGATACAGCTCGGTGTCCTTGGGGAAACGGTCTACGAAAGGCAAAATGATATTCCCATAGAACAGCAATCCCTCGCCCTCGCCGGAGTGGGTCACATACGAGAGCTGATGTGGGGAGATATTGAGCTGCTTGGCGAGAATCTGCCGGTCGCCGCTGGCTTGGTTGAGCATATAAATGTAGTCGCTGTTTTCAAAGATGTTTTCGACCTCGCGGGAGGCAAGCAGATCCTTGACATTTTGTGTGATACCGGTCGGAACACCGCCCCATTTTCTAAAACGCTTCCAAATCTCAACACTGTACGCGGCGGTTTGTTCCTCTTTTAAGAGCAAGTGGAACTCGTCAATATAATACCGCGTGGCCTTGTGCGCTTCACGGTTGACCGTGACCCTGTTCCACACCTGATCCTGTACGACAAGCATCCCAATCTTCTTGAGCTGCTTGCCAAGCTCCTTGATGTCAAACGCGACGATGCGGTTCTGAATGTCCACGTTTGTCCGGTGATTGAACACATTCAGAGAGCCGGTGACGTAGATTTCCAGTGCCGTCGCCACATACTGCGCTTCCTTTTCCTCCTGACGGCGCAGCTCTTGATAAAGGTCCTCCAGCACCGGCATATTTTCTGGCTTGGGGTCATTCAGGTAATCCCGGTAGACCATACGCACGCAGCGGTCGATGATGGTTTTCTCGACCGGCTGCAAGCCGTCCTTGCCGCCGACGATCAGCTCGCACAAGCTGAGGATGAAATCCGACTTCAAGCTCAGCGGGTTTTCATCGTCCGAGTAATTGAGGTTCAAGTCCATCGGGTTGATATAATGCGGACTGGTGGGGGAGATTTTGATGACCTGCCCATGCAGCCGCTCGACCAGCGGACCGTACTCCGCTTCGGGGTCGCAGATGATAATGTCGTCGTTGGTAACGAAAAAGACGTTGGCGATCTCGCGCTTGGCTGCGAAGGATTTGCCGCTGCCGGGTGTGCCGAGAATCAAGCCGTTCGGGTTTTTAAGGAACTTTCGGTCCACCATGATAAGATTGTTGGAAAGTGCGTTCAAGCCGCAGTACAGCGCCTCACTGCCGTTCTGGTAAAGCTCCTGCGTGGTAAACGGCACAAAGATAGCGACGGCAGATGTCGTGAGGCTGCGCTGAATCTCGACCTGATTCAACCCCAACGGCAGGCTGCTCATCAATCCCTCCTCCTGCCGGAAGTCCAGCCGGACAAGCTGGCAGTTATACTTCTGCGCGATGCTGGAGGCTTGGAACACGTTGTTTCGGAGCTTTGGAACACTGTCTGCGATGTTGAGCACAAGGAATGTCAGCAGGAACATTCGCTCATTGCGCGATTGCAGCTCTTGCAGCAACTTTTTTGCTTCCGCGCCGTAGGTGGCAAGGTCGCTTGGAATAATGTCCATGTCGTAGCCGCTGCGGACAGCCTTTTTCTGTTCCTCGATCTTCATGCGGTCAAGGTCGGTGATCTTGCGCTTGATGGTCTTGATGGCAGAAATCTGATCGACCGACTGAACGTGCATCGTGACGATGAGCGAACTTTCCATATCCAGAAAATCCGCCAGCATCCGGTCATTCAGTTCTGGCGCGAGGATTTGCAGAAACGAAACCGCGCCGCGCTTTTGCCCGATGCCAAAGTAATTTCCTTTGGCAAATTCAAAGGAGCTTGGCGCAATGAAGTCCTTGACCGATAAGCCGGAGGATGCCAGCCAATCCCACGAGAAACGGAACGGCGCGGGATCGTCGATGCGGAGCATATCATGCAGCAGCCGCAGTCGGTCTGTGCCGTTCAGCGGCTCGGCAGCAACGCCAAGACGCTTGAAGTTGTTGAGTACATCCGTTTCAATGCGCTCCAAGCGTGGCTTTGCCGTTTTCATTCCGTCCGCTTCAATGCCGAATGTCAGATACTTTGTCTTGATAAGTCCGTTGTTGCCCTTGGCGAGCTGGTCACGGAGCATCTGCGTGTACTCGGTTCGGATGGCATCATCCTCGTCGCCGCGCAGCGGAATGGTGATCTGCGTGCCGTAGGTGTCCTTGTTTGCCGCCATGTTGAGAAACGTTAGCTGAAAATGCACCGAGGCGTCAAAGTAGTTGAGGAAATCACACCAGCCGTCAAAGATGGCGGTTTTGTCCTCGTTCTGTGAGAGCTGATAGTTGATGTCCTGAAACTGAATCGTTTTTGTGTAATAAGTATCTGTCACACGGCAGATACCGTCTGGGAACATCCGCTGAAACGGAATGGAATCCTGCGCGGATTTGTGTCTTTTGTCTTGTCTTTTGGCGTTGGCGATTGCTGCTTCAATCTGCCGCTTGTCTGCTCCTGTGAGCCGCCTTGCCGTAGACAATGCGTTGTACCTCCTTGTCCAGTTTTTCCTGCCGCGCGAGGGCAGAATAGAAGTTGTTTGTTTCGTAGGGGCGGTGTTTTGGGCGGATGAAATACACCCGGATCATATTGCGAAGAATCTTTTCCAGCGGCAATCCCTGTTTTTCATACATGGCAAGCAGGAAACAGGGCAGCATAACAAAGATCATGCAGAGCGCGGCTGCGCTGGTGCTGATATGCTGCTTGAGCAGGAAAAACAGCGGAACGCCGATCAGCGCGCCGCCGCCGAAGCAAATAAGCTGCCGCTTGGTCAGATTCAAAAAGACCTTGCTTTTTACTGCCGTCAGGTCTTTCGGTACGGGTACATAAGCCATATTGTTCTCCTTTAATGTGCGTGGAAGATGCTCTTGGCGAGGGAACTGGATTTGAACAGCGTGAAGCAGAGCAGCACCGTATATCCCATGCACGTCCAGATCGCATAGCTGATGTCGCTGCCGACGGCGATATTCTGCACCAGCACAGCATAGATGGCGACACAGACGATGATGAGGAACGCCTGAAAGCCGAGTGCAAGCAGACCGCGCAGATAATTTTGCCCCGTCTGCCCCCATTCGCGGTTCATCATGGTCGCCATAGGAATGGGCGCGATGGAGGTCACGAGGTAAATTTCAATCATGCGTCCATACACGATGATGAAGATGCAGATGGTAAGCGCCCACATGGTAATCCCGACGAACAGGCTTTGAAACCACAATCCGAACAGCGGTCCAAGCTCCATCTCTGCAAGGCGTGTTTCCAGATCGGTAACAACGCTGCTGATGTCGATGGACGCATCGGAAACGATAACGCCGCCTGCGCTGTTCACGACGCTCTGCGCCGCGTCAAAAATCCCCATGACGATGTTCCAAGTGTTCGTCACGATGAGAACGGCAGCCGCCGTCTTGAACGACCATTTGAAAAACATCCATGTATCAATGTCATGGAGATTATTGCGATCTGTGACGAGCTGAATCAGCTCCAAAGTCATCACGAACGCCAGAATGACACCGGCTATGGGGATCATCACGGTTTCGGATAAATTCTGCACCATGTTAAAAATGCTGCTGTTCCATGCGGCCGGTGACTTGCCGACTTCGACAATGGCCTCACCGACCTTTTCATTTACGCTGTCAAACATTCCGGAAAGGTTGCTGATAATGCCGCCGATCAGAATTTCCCGCAGCCAATCCACGATTGCTTTTTTGATTACATCCATACGAATCCTTTCTCACACGCTCCCGCGCGAGGCGGGAGCGTGTGGATGCGTGTGATGGTGTCGTGCGGGCATCAGCCGAACAGACCCTTGAGCAGCGGAACGAGGATCAGACCGATCGTTGCAACGCCGCCGCCTGCCATGAGTTGTTTCATGCCTTGCGATTTTGCTTATGTGTGATAAAGAAGTAATAGAAGTGTAAAAAATTTTGCCGTTCCT
>ENA-UONX01003209-UONX01003209.1-human-gut-metagenome-genome-assembly--contig:-P74old-NODE-3209-length-10339-cov-4.160443_pt1 | contig 10339 bp, 11 predicted proteins | sample MGYA00242466_ERZ724013 | MGnify/ENA metagenome assembly ERZ724013 | reverse complement strand
CGCTCAGGGCGCTAGCAGTGGTGGGCCCCAGAATCAGGTTGCAGATGATCTTGGCAGCCGCGCCGCGGGTCAGAGACCCGTCGGGACGGAAGCTGTCATCACTGTAGCCGTCCACGATCCCCAGTGCGGAAATCACGTCGACAGCTTCTTTGTAATCGATGTCGCTGTCATCGGTGAAGTCCACGGCACCGGCGCTGACAGTGACCAGAGACATGGTCATCACCAGAGCCAGTACCAGAGAAAGGAACTTCTTCATGTGGTGTGTACCTCCTTGTAGATTTGCCGTCCAAAAACGCCCAGTGTCTCTTGGAGAGATACACTCCCCAGCAATAGAGTGCATCCGCCGCGGAACACCTGCGGTTGGTACGGCTTTTGAAGTTCAGAACGCCTGATTCGGATTCCCCATTTACACGGCACACATACCGTGGCTAGCCGATCCTGTATCTGTGTCGGGCAGCCGAGGTCATTCCCTCATTTGTTCTGTTCGCATGATATCAAAACAAAATTGAACTTTCAAGATGTTTTCCATGTTTGTAATATAATCGTAACAAACCAATCAGAGGCAGTGATAAACTCCTCGCCCTGTCCGTTCCAGCAGCTTTTCCCGCATGGCACGCCGGAGATAATGCCCCAGGCTGTTTGCCGGGAGCCCTGTCTTTTCAAGCAGCTCCCGCCAAACCAGGGGACGATCCTCCGCCTTACAGGCAGCGATTGTCTCCTTTACAATCGCCCACGGTTCCTGGAAGCCCGGAAGCAAATACCCTTTACGCTTGACGAAAATGAGCCTGCCCGCCTGTACCAGCTGGTCTAGGTACCACTGTGCTTCGCTGAGGGGAATCCCAGCAATCTCAGAGACTGTTTTTACCCCCACATTGCCCCGATCCCGCACGATGCTGTAGATCATCTCCTGCCCCTCTACACGGGCGCCCTTCCCCCTGAGCGCAATCAAAGACAAAAATTCCAGCTGATGGCGGGCAAGAAAAAAGGAGATGCGCTTGGAAAGTGCCTTGGGATCCATTGTGGTCCGGGACCTGGGGCCGCGAAGAAGGGGCTGCTCATCTGTTTCTTTCTCTCTCCACTGGCACAGCCGCCCCAGTAATGCAGCCGGAATCCTTTTCGTTTGCTCGGCGATTCGCCAGGTCCCTTTCGTCAGGTCCACATCTCGCCAGTGAATGAGGACCATTTCCTCCAGCCGGAGTCCTCCCTGCCAGGAGAGAAAAATTGCGCGCGTCTCCACGCAGTCCCCCTCTTCGGCCAACGCCTGGAGCAATGTCTGGTCACTGACCCCTGCCATACGCCGTTCCGCATGGGTAGGCGCTTCTCCTCCCATGCACTTCTTGTAGAGGGTCCGCAGCCAACCCTTGTCGCAGCCCGTTATGCGGGAGACCTGCTCCACGGTGTTGGTGCGCATCATGTGGATGATACGATCCTCCCGCAGTCTTTTCAGGCAGGCGCCAGGCAGCCCGCTGGCATCTAGCACCGACCTGGCCTTTCTAGAAACGCTGACACGATCCATTGGGGTCATGTCTCCCTTTCGGGATTTAATGACATACGTTCCCTTGCGGGATTTTTCCCGCAGGAACTCGATCATCTCCTTTGACATGGGGATTTCCCGCCAGTCCACATGCAGCTTTCCCTTCACAAGGTCCACGTCCTGCCAGCGCAGAGAGGCAATCTCCGTTGCAGTCAGTGCAGTCTCCCACGCCAGGTAGAGGATGGCCTTTGTCTCCGGGTCTTCTACATTCTCCACCACTCGTCTGACCTGCTCCGGGTCATACAGTTCCCTGGTCTCCAGCTGCTCTGCCGCCATGTCCGGTTCCTCCCCATCTTCTTGCCGACTGTCTGTAGCCCGGCTTCGCTGTGCGTTCAATAATATATACATTATAAATAGATAGTGGTGGAATGGCAAGATTGATCAGCGCCCCACTTGTTTCCAGCATACGATGCTTTCTAACAAGTGGGGCGCTATTTGAGTCTGTTTGCCGGTTAAGTGGTCTGCAATGCCACTTCCACTCTCCTTACAAAGGATGTTTAGAGACTCGCTACTCTTGTTAACAACTATATTAGTGTTTGACCTACGATGCGGTAAATGTGAAAGCCTTAGACCGAGAGTCCGACTCCCCTTCGTAATCCTCTGCAAAGACGGTAACAATGACACGGTATGTATGTCCAGCTATTCCTTGATAGTGAATCGTATTTACATGTGTGTAGAAGTCCTCCACGGACATTCCCGCATCGTCTTCCGTAAAGGTCTTAACAGGAATAACGCTTGAATAATCCAAATCATAAATCTCGATTCTCTCCGCGCCAATTTTTTTCATAATTCCGCAGCCGGTAATGGAGAAATCAACGAGGATCTCACCAGTAGAATAGGCTCCTGCATTCATAGCATAGCTGGCAATCTGTGCGCTTGCTTGGGTTGCTGCCTGGGCAAAAGCCGTCAAGCAATCTCAAGACATCACGGTCAACGCCAGAATTCGCTTAAGTCTTTTCATATAGTCAGTCCTCCGTATAAATCGAATCAATGATTTTAATCAGTTCATTCGGGTAATTGGTAATAATGGAGCACTCGAGACGCTCTACATTCCATGCCACGGTCACAGTTGAGGTATTATCAAAAATATAGTGTTGAATATCGTTAGCTGTATATATATTGGGTGAAGGGCTTATTTTTTCATATGTTTTGTAGAATTCATCATCGCTATGACTGATAATATTTATAACACAGTAGTAACTGTCATCGGAATAAAACGCGCTGAACTCAAGAGCCTTTGACAGTCCGACATCTGATACTTGAATCTCGTACTGTAGCACAAACCCTTCTGGCAGCCAGTGAGGCACCACGTCTGCATAGATTCCATGTTCTTGTAGCGCCAGACGCAGTGCCTCGCCGGTGCTGCTCTCAAAAGTGGACGTACCGCCGCTCGCTTCGGAAGGCTCCTGAGCGGCATCGTCTGCCGTATCAAATGCGAACTGCTCCTCTGTCCAATGTCCCAACATCTCAAGAATACTCATATTACCAAACGCCGGCACCGTCAGTGTCACCGTCAGAAGCACCAAAAATGTTGCAACCATCAACAGCTTGCGTAACACTCTGCGGGTGCCCTTTGACTTGGCCGGTCGCACCTGTTGGACGGAATCCGGAAGGCCGCCAGGGTATAGGGACTTGCCGGTTCCCTCGGGGGTATTATAAACGGACTGAAATTCCAACCAGCTCTTCTCCAGGTCCGGGCAGGTATTAGAGGGGGACTCCTGCGCTCTTCGTTTCATCACCTCCAATATATAAAAGATTGCCTCATCGTCGCTGCTCTCCGGCGACTCAATATCAGCCCGCAAAATATCCTGCAGTGCGGCTGTGCTCAATTGGTCCAGATAGGCATATTTGTGGTTCTGGTGGTTTTCAGCCATTTCCTGAACCCCCTTGCTCTTATATTCCCGCATGGGACAAAAGCTGACATCAAATCCAAAAATCTGACGGAAATTTCTGCTTTAATTTATCCCGGATCCTCTGTACTCGCTTCTGGCAGGTCCATACCGTTACCCCCAGCTCCTCTGAAACCGATTTATAGGGGCGGCATTCCAGGGTGATCTTCCTGAGAAGGTCCCACTCCTCCTGGGACAACGCCGCCTGGATCTCCCGCAGAATATCCTCTGCCGTATACGCCGTACCATTGGCAGCCAGGACCGCATCTCTGTTTGCAATATCTGTATCAAGGGAGAGGAACCGCAGTATGTAGCGGTTATGGGACCGGCGGGCGTGCATCAGCTTGTTCTTTAAAACGGTCTTCAACCAACCTCTTGGATTCTCGTGCACCATCAGGATCTCGATTTTCTTTACAGCCTCGTGAAACGTATCCTGTACAGCTTCAGCTGCCATTTCCGAATCTCCTAAATATGATAAGGCGTAACGCCACAGAGATTCAAAAGCCTTCCTGTACAGGTCCTCCAGAAACTCGTCCTGATCTGCCCTCAAACACACCACACTCCAAACTGAATTGCTCGCCGCCACAAAATCAGAAAGGCCCCTGTTCCCTATTTGTGCTCAAATTTCTCCAGGCAAACACCAACCAACATAATAATCCCATCAATAAATTCCGGAGAGCTGCCCTCCAGCATTCGGGTTAGCGTCTGAAGCTGGGCGTTCATGCTCTTCTGATATAAAAGAAGGTCTACGGAGACATTCAACGCTTCGGCGACCGCCATTATCGTCTCCACACGCATTCGCTTTTGTCCCCGTTCGACCCTTGAAATAAATGCGGTTCCAACGCCGACCCGCTCGGCAAGGTTGGCTTGTGTTAGGCCGGCCCTCTCGCGATACATTCGTGTGTGTTCCGCTATCACTCGCAGGATATCTGTCTCCACAATCCAGCCCTCCTTTATATTTGGGAAAATTATATTTCCCAAATATAAGGTTTGAAAGGCACTATTGGGGCCATATTATTTTCCCAACCTAAAATCAATGATGCTTTGTCAGATTCATGGGAGCTCGGGAATAAATAGATATATAGAGGGGGATCTCAAAAATCTGAGCCGCTCCTTGCCCCTGAATGGGAATACAGATTTTACGGACAGACATACACTTCTGTGCGCTTGAGAGGATATGCATATCGGAGTACAGTCCGTACAGCGAAATACATATAAGTGCAGGCCTCTGGTGAACGGAATGAAGTTTAGGAAAGGGAGAATCGGAAATGGAAAAATATCTTATTACCACCCGGCATGAGCTCACGGAAACGCGGAAACTGACTCTGCAGTATTATTTGCTTGCAGAGCATATAGGCGGTGGCACGGAGCAGTTCGGGATCATGATACGCGCACGGGAGGAGGACTACACCGCCCTCGTACAGGGTATCAGTAGCGACGGGCTTGAGATTCTGAGATTGATTGAAAGGCTTGCGGACGGAACTGTGACCCCCATCGGACTGCAAGACATACTCTCAGACCTGCAATGACTGGTCCTACGTAGTGTTGGGCTGGTGGTAGCTGTAACCGTCTCATGATAATCACCCATAAGCTCCCATATTGTAAATGCCGTTGGCCACAGAGCACTGTATTATAGGCGCTCCACTGCGCAGCCAGACACGCTCCCAGCATCCGGAAAGCCGGTCAGGGTCTCCTGTGAGGCATTATCGCAGCCCATCATCTGAGCGCAACGGTAGCAGAGCCACCATCTGCTGCTGCATTTCCGCATTGCCGGGTTGGTTCCAGCAAAAATGTCGTTTACCATGGCCTATTCACGGGTCGCCGCCATGCTGGCCGGGTCCGTGCCAGTGAGCCGTGCCAGCATCATCCGCACCTGCTGAAGAGTGGTGCTGCTGCTGTTGGGTCTGAAGGTGGCGGCGCTAGCCTCCCCACCTCATAGCCGATGTCTGGTGTCATGGCATTGGTGGCTATTCGCCCGCCTCAGGGGTCCAGAAATCCCCGCCACTGCGCCACCGGCAGAGGCCTCCATTCTGGGGGAGTAGGTGAAATCACCACCGGAAGAACCGGTGTTGCCGTCGCTCTGGCTGGGTTTATGCATGTTGCCGTTGCCATCAATCGCATAGCCTTGAGCCCGGTAGCCCGCAATGCTCAATGCCCCATCAGACGATTCTGTGGCAAATTTGCCGCCTGAGATGGTAGAGCCGCTACATTGTAAGAACAATTGCAGGCCGAGCGCAGGTCCTGTATCGCTGTTCAAGATGGTGCTGATTCATCATCTGTACGGGCTTCCGCCCCTGCTGCGGACAGTTGAGGAGATAAATGGCAGTATTTGTTACCGCTGGTTTTGGGAGTATAGCCTGCAGGGGAAACACCACATTTTCCCACGGCGCGTTATAATTTCCAGCATCAGTTTACCGAGGAGGCATACAAACAGGATTTTTACCATTTTCGCGTCCTCGTTTTCTCAGAGGAAAAGCCTTGATTTTATCAATATATACGCCTTTTCAAAACTTTTTCTCCGTGTTCATGTTTTTCACTCTACGCATCTCTACGTAAATTTACACCACTGTTCACAGTTTTGGTGTAAGTTTGGTGTACGCTCAGCCGCTGCCCATGGCCTTTTTCATAGCGGCCTGGGCCGTCTCATAACTGGCGTGGGTGTAGACGTTGAGCGTCACTCCTACATCGGAATGTCCCATAAGATACTGCAAACTTTTCAGGTCGATCCCGCTGTTGGCCATCTCCGTACAGAAGGTGTGCCGCAGCACGTGGGGCGTGATGGAGGGCAGCTGATCCTCGTGGGTGTCGTTGTACCGATCCACGATCCGTTTCATCACGTGTTCCAGGTGCATGGCTACCTTGGGCTTTCCGTCCTTATCCAGAAACAGAAAGCCGGTGTGTCCGTCAATCAGTAACTCCACCTTGGGCTGTTTGCGGCGCTGGACAGCATTCTGAAACGCCTGATACACCTCATTGGTCATGGGGATATACCGCTCCCCGCTGGCCGTTTTGGGTTTCTCAATGTAATACTCGCAGTGTCTGGTCCGGGTCAGCTGCCGTTCCACCTTGATCCGCCGTACCTCAAAATCAATGTCCGCTTTTGTCAGTCCATACAGTTCGCTGACCCGCATTCCCGTCCCCAGCAGAATAACGATCTCGTCGTAGTACTGGGAATAGTGCTTGCTCTCCCGGACAAAGGTTAGAAACCGCTCCTTGACTTCTTTGGAAATTGCCTGCCGTGTCTGCGAATCGTTGGGCACAACATCGGTGATCTTGAAGGAGAAGGGATTGCGCCGGATAATATCGTCCTCCACCGCCATCTCAAACGCCGGGCGCAGAACGCCCCGGACACTGGTGATGGTGCTGTACCCCCTTCCATCTTCGTGCAGCTTGATAAACCACTGCTTTGCGTCTGAGGGCTTGACGTCACGAATCATCCGGTAGCCAAAGTTCTCCTTGCTGACCAGGTTCAAAACAAACTGATACCCCACCTTTGTGTTATACCGCACACCCGTTTTTGTGGCGATATAGCGGTGTAAGAGGTCAATAACCGTGATTTCTCCCGCAGCGTAGTTGATCCCGTCGTGGAGATCCTGCTGGATTTTTTGTTCCTTCTCCCGCAGTTGCTCCAAAGTCTTAGCATACACGCACTTGCGCTCTCCACGCACATCGGTATAGCGGTACATATAGGTGCCGTTTTGCCTCTGGCTCTCGCCGTCTCTCAATACCCGTCCTTTCCTGTCTTTTCGCCTTTCGGCCATCGTGATCGCTCCTTTACGTCAGGAGCCCTAACGGGGTCATTATACCACATCAGGGCCCCTGATTCCACTACAGTTACACGGAATACTGCCCTTCCAGATACTTCTCGAATGCCTTGCGCTTGATGAGCCTCTTATTGCCTACCCACAGCACATAGGGACAGTGATCTGTATCTGTCAGGGCCCGGAGCTTGTTGATCCCTATCCCGTAGTAGGCTGCCGCTTCCTCCAGGGTCAGGTTTGCCTTTTCCCAAATGGGAACCGTCCGCATGAAAAACACCACCTTGGTTGGATTCCTAAAAAACTTAGGTGGTTTACTCTATACAAGTGTTTTCCCGGTTATCAGGGGACGGCTATTCCGTGTAGTTGTAGTGCGAAAAGACGATCTCCAGCCGGTTGTGCCCCATAGCCCCGCTGACGGCTGCGACCACCCGGGTGGGGTGTCCCCGGTAGGTGTCCCCGCAGTGCTTGTCCCGCCCACTGAGATGGATATAGTTCTGAGGACTGAGATCACCGCCAAACCAGGGCTTCCCCTGGGCCTGCTCCTGTTCCAGCTGACGGAGCAGGGCGGCGCAGTACTCGGCCCGGAAACGGTGGTTGTCGATATGGCTGTCATAGGCCCTGAAAAGAGGTTTCGTGGCCTCCTGAGCCTTGTCCATGATGGAGGTCACCTGGTTCTTGTACTCGTTGAGAACGGGCGCTATACGCTCCTTACCGCCCTTTTCCACCAGCCTGATCCCCGCCACCTGACCCCGGCTGTTGCGTACACAGTCGTTGGGGGTGATCCTTGTGATGGAGGCACGGCGGCACCCGCAGGCTTTGGCGACGATAATCTGCTCCTGATACCCGGAAAACCGCCGCCTGTCGTTGGCCGTCTCCACCCGGCTGCGGGTGATTTCCGACTTCTTACGCTGGCGCAGACCCACTTCCCCCTTGCTGAGAGAAAAGCCCATTGCCTTGTTGATGGCGGATAAATCCCGGCTCACCGTCCAGGGGGACAGCCCCGCCGCTTCCCGCTCCAACAGGTAGGCAGCGGCGTGTGCCTCGGTGATCTGTCCGGCGTTCTTCACGTTGTGGGCGGAACACCACTCCGCAAAGGGCTGCATAGCGGCCCGGTAGGTTTCCATGGTGCCGATACTGAAAATCCCGTCCACCCTGGCGGGATTGTACCCGTCCAGATTTCCATGCTCTTTTAAGTACGCAGCTTTCGCCGCCTGTTTCACTTCATGCTTGCTCTGACCGAAACGGGCCAGCTTGGACAGCCGGTTCTGTAAGCCGCCCAAAATCCGTTTTGCCGTCCCTTTTAACTTTTTCACGGCAGGTTCCTCCTTTTACGCATGACAAATAACCGTGCGTGCATTTCATGCCCGCCCGTTTACTTGCCGCCCCTCCGATGATAAAAATGGATTTTTCAGCGCAAATCCAAAACGCAAGGTGTTGAGACAAGCGCATTTTTTCAGATGGTTGCGCTTCCATCATGGTTCCGTTTCCGTGCCCGTTTTTCCCGGCTGGAGGCCGGGAGAAAACGGGACACAGAAACGGCTTTGGGGTGTATCGCCCCCACCGTCAGAGGTTTCTACTTGGAAACCGCTTGACCCTCGTTGCCCTGGGGTTCTCTGGTCCTCCACGGCTGGCTGCCATGTGGTCGATCTCCCTGCTGTCTCTTCACCTTTGCTTTCGCTGAAACCTGCTGCTTGCTTGCCCTCCTTTTCTGATGTCCAAGATTGTACGGCACCCTGCCGCCCTGCTGTTGAGGTATACCTGATGTGTCTTGCGATATAGGATCGCCCTGTACTTGTGACCTGGTTTCTCTTTACCAATGTAGGTCTGACTTACAATATACATATTCCGAAAAAATTATCAGCACCCACGGCAAATTTTTTACCGTAGGTGCTGTACGCTCTTTTGATAATCTTGTTGCTACTGTTAATGCCAAAATTACACTAATTCAACCATGGGCGAAGCTGTGGAATACGTTCTATTTTCCCAGTAATGTTGAAATTAACGTATAGAGACGAGTCACTATTAATTCTTGCAATTACTGTACCATTCTCAGTGGCATTTTCTAAAGAAAGTTCATAGTTCTTGAGAAAACACTCTGCAATAGCAAAGCCTAAACCACAGCAGTCAGTGATACTCTGCATATCCCTATATCCCAAATCTTTATACCAGATAATATGTGCATTTTCCTGTCCGCTATGAGTGAAATATTCTATCCTGTTTAAGAATACAGAATATGGATATACAATACCGGGCTTAGCCCCCAGTCCTTTCGATATAATACTTTCAATTAATGGTGTCCCACTAAAATGCTGGTAAAAATTGCTGCCCAATCGAAGCAGGTTTTTTGTTTCATTTTGGGTGAAAATATTGCGAATATTGTCAATTTTCTGTTGATTAATGTCAAGAACTCTGTAGCGGATAATCTGCAATGTAACAGTTTTACGTTTGTCATAGCCAGATAGCCTGCGTATCATCTTGCGTATATTCTCTGGAGACTGATTGGGAGGGGCACCTCCATCAACTACTGATTGTTTGTATTCAAAAGTCGAGATTCCATATTTCGTAACAAATTGTTTCAATCTGTTTTCACTTGCAAGTTGAGACAATCTACCTCCAAAATAATCGTAGCCCAAGTCTTCTGACTTATGGGAAGTCTCTGTAAGAAATGGGCCTGCCGTTCTTTTATACTGTATAGTTTCAGTTTTATAGGGGAACGAATATGGCTTACACAAATATCTCCTATTTCGGGGATTAGAGGAATTTTCTATCCAGCTGATAAACAGCTTTTCAAAGAGAAAGTCATCAAATGAATAATACATAATATACCCATTCCTTTCCACTGCTCCCCTAACACTTCCAAAGGAAATGAAAATACGTTGACCCTATGCACAAATGAAATTTGCCATCCAATCCTTTTAAAAACTATTGTTTCCCCTCGGCATAGTTTTCCATCCATCTTGTAAGGACGCATGAAGTAATATTTAACATATTATACACAACCTATAAACGTATAGCAAGGCTTCTTTTATCCACGAGTATTGATAATCCTGATCTTACTGTCCAAAACATTAATTCTCACGATTTAATAGCCAGAGGGAGGAAATTATCATGGGGAAAATCCGGGATACCAGTTTTGTTGAGCAGAACGCTATCAC
>ENA-UONX01003202-UONX01003202.1-human-gut-metagenome-genome-assembly--contig:-P74old-NODE-3202-length-10374-cov-4.943308_pt1 | contig 10374 bp, 8 predicted proteins | sample MGYA00242466_ERZ724013 | MGnify/ENA metagenome assembly ERZ724013 | reverse complement strand
TATGTCAATCCCGCCCGCACAGTAGCCGGAGAACTGGCCCGCTGCCTGCCAGCCACACTGCAGTTGGCGGCGGCCTCGTTTGTGATCGTGCTGGTGCTGAGCATCCCTATCGGCTTCCTCTGCGCTGTGTATAAGGACGGCTGGTTCGATAAGATTATGCGGGGTTTGGTCTTCATCTCCACCGCCATGCCTGCCTATTGGGTCGGGTTACTCCTGATGTGGGGGATCAGTGTCAAAATGGGGCTTCTACCGACCAACGGAAACGGTACTTGGCAACATATGATACTGCCCGCCTTTACCGTGGCGCTCAGCTACATCTCTACCTATATCCGGCTCATCCGCAACAATATGCTGGAGAATATGAAGCAGGATTATGTACTCTATGCCAATGTCCGGGGATTGCCTCAGCGGTCTATCCTGGTCAAGCATATCCTGAAAAATTCCATGCACACCTGCATTGTCGCCATGGGCATGAGCATCCCTCAGATGATTGCCGGCACCATCGTGGTGGAAAACGTGTTTTCCTGGCCGGGGCTGGGAACGCTGTGCATCAGTTCTATCTTTAATCGTGATCTGCCGGTCATCCAGACTTATGTGCTGTTCATCGGTGTATTGTTCGTGGTATTTAATCTAGTGTTCGACATCCTTCAGACTGTATCCGATCCCAGGCTGAGAAAGGAGAGCTGAGCTATGGGAAAACGCTTTCTGCACAACCGTGCCGCTGTGGTAACGGTGGCTTTTGTCCTCCTGATCGCGCTGATCGGCATTCTTGCCCCGCTCCTGGCGCCGCACGATCCCTATGTTACGGACATCCTCGACAAATTCGCGCCGTACAGCCTGGAATATCCGCTGGGGACTGATCACCTGGGGCGGTGTGTGCTCTCCCGCCTGATTTATGGTATCCGTCCAACACTGGGACTTGCCCTTCTGACCATGCTGGGGACCATCGCGCTGGGCGCGCTGCTGGGCGTTATGGCCGGCTACTTCCGGGGCGTGGTGGAAGAAATCATCATGCGGGTGGTGGACGTGATGCTCTCCTTCCCCAGTCAGATCATGGTGTTCGCCGTGGTGGGCCTTCTGGGGATCAATGTCCAAAATGTCATCATTGCCAATGTGTTCATCAAATGGGCCTGGTATGCCCGTATGATCCGAACCGGCGTTATGCAGTACCGGGACCGGAACTTTGTCCAGTTCTCCCGGTGCGTGGGGATGCCGGAGCGGTTCATCCTGTTCCGCCACCTTTTGCCATCCATCACCTCTGATCTTGCGGTGCTGGCTTCTCTGGATGTGGGCTGGGCCATTATCAATATCTCTACCCTGTCCTTCCTGGGGCTCGGCGTGCAGGCCCCCACCCCGGAATGGGGAGCCATGCTCAACGAGGCGAAGGATGTACTCACCAGTAATCCCACCCAGATGATCGCGCCTGGTATTGCTATCGTGGTTCTGGTGTGCTGCTTTAATCTGATGGGTGACGCCCTGCGGGACGTGCTGGACCCCAAGGAGGTGGAGAAATGACCCCGGTTCTGGAATTACAAGATCTCCATGTCCTGCTCTGCGCACGTCGGCATCAGGGGGTGGAGTTGGTGAAGGGAGTTTCCTTCTCGGTATATCCTGGAGAGTGTCTTGGAATCCTTGGGGAGTCCGGAAGTGGAAAATCCATGTCTATGAAAGCGGCGATGGGCCTTTTGGATCATGGATTCCACGTGCTTGGAAGCGCCAAATTCCAGGGAGAAGAACTGCTGGGGAAAAGTGATGAAGAGCTGCGCCGTCTGAGGGGCGGCCAGGTAGGCATCATTCTCCAAAACCCGATGACCTGTTTTGACCCCCTCTACCGGATCGGAGCCCAGATTGCCGAAACCTTTGCGGCCCACAATAACTGGAGCAAGGAGGATATCCTCCAGCGATCTCTGGAGATGCTGGGGAAAATGCGGATTCGTAATCCGGAAGAGGTGTTGGAGAAGTACCCGCATCAGCTCTCCGGCGGAATGCTTCAACGGATCATGATTGGTATCGCAACCGCTATGGAGCCGTCCCTCCTGATCGCGGACGAACCCACGACAGCCATTGACGCCATCACTCAATTTGAGATTCTGGACGAATTGCTGCGGATCAAGCAGGAACACCAGACGGCAATGGTCTTTATCTCTCATGACTTGAACGCTATTTCCCGGGTGGCAGACCGGATCGTAGTCCTCAATCAGGGGCTTGTGGTGGATCAAGGGGATTTCCATCATATTCTCCATCACGCGACCGATTCCTATACCAAGCTGCTGGTGGAGAAGCGGACGGATGTGATGCGCCGGTACAGCCAGGTACTGGGAGGAAAGGAGTGCGCCTATGCTTGAACTGAAAAATATCTGCGTCAGTTTCCGAAGTGAGCGTCAGGACAAGGTGTTCGGACATACCCGTCAGCAGGTGCTCTTTGATGTGTCCCTGAACGTAAAAAGAGGGACTTGCCTCGGTATTTTGGGAGAGTCCGGCAGCGGAAAATCCACTATGGGCCGGGTGCTGTGTGGGCTCCTGAAGCCAGACAGCGGGGAGGCGATTCTGGACGGTGTGTCGGTCTACGCCTCCCGGGCGGGCCGGAGGAACCTGCAAAACAAGCTCAGTGTGGTGTTTCAAGACTACACAACCTCTGCTAATCCCCGCTTCCGTGTCAAAGACATCATTGGCGAGGGCCTGACCGTCCGGGAACGCCGGGAGAGGGGACGGCTGGAGCGAAACAAAGAAACAGCCGCCCTTCTGGAGCTGGTGGGACTTCCTGCTGATTTTGCGGACAGATTTCCCCACGAACTCTCCGGTGGCCAGCTTCAGCGGGTGTGCATCGCCAGGGCGGTGGCCTGTAAGCCAGAGGTCATCCTCTTTGATGAGGCGATCTCCTCCTTGGATGCGCATACCCAGGTCCAGGTGATGGATCTGCTGCAGGACCTGAAGGAAAAACTGGGACTGACCTATGTATTTATCACCCACGACCTGACCTCTATCACTTATCTCTGTGACGATGTGCTGTTCCTTTATCAGGGCCGTGTAACTGAATATCTGCCCGTCAGCCGCATCAGCGAGACCAAGGATGAGTACGCCCGGCGGCTGCTGGAGTCCATTGTGGTATTTGACACCGAGACTTCGGAGGTGGCCGTATGATTTTTTGTGGGACAACACTTTTGTCGGGTGAGCGGAAAAACGTACCGCTCCCGGTACCGGATGCTCCGCCTCTGAATGCAATCTGCCTGTGCGGCGCCGCACGGGGCAGAACACTGGTTGTCACAGGCGGGGTCCATGGGTGCGAATATGTGGGGCCCCAGGCACTGCGCCGCCTGGCTGGAGAACTGGACCCGGCGAGACTGTCGGGGAACGTCATCCTCCTGCCGCTGGCAAATCCCAGCGCCTTCTATGCCGGAGCCAAACAGGTGGTGCCGGAGGACGGCGTCAATTTGAACCGAGCCTTCCCCGGCGATTCTGCGGGCAGCCTTTCCGCTCGATTGGCCTTTGCTCTGGAAACGGCTTTGTACCCGGAAGCCGATTTGCTGGCTGATCTCCACAGCGGAGACTGCAACGAGGCGCTTCATCCATTGGTGTTCTTCCCCACAGCGGGGGAGGAAATAGTCAACCAAGTCTCCCTGGCCGCCGCCAAGGTCCTGACTGTACCCTACCGGGTACGTTCCACTGCGAAGAACGGACTTTACAGCTGGGCGGTGCAGAGGGGCGTTCCCGCCCTGCTGATTGAGCGGGGCGGTCAGGGGCTGTGGTCTGAACAGGAGGTGGACGCCTGCTGTGAGGATGTCCGCTCCCTGCTGCGACATCTGGAGATTATGCCCGGAGGGAACCCGCCGCGGGATCAGCTGGAAATCACAGAAACCTTCTATGCGGAAGCTGAGTCGGAGGGATTTTGGTACCCGGCAGTAGGTTTAGACCAACAGGTCCGAAGGGGAGAACTGCTCGGACATCTGGAGACGCTGTCCGGCCACCGCTTACAAGAGGTTCGGGCCGAGTTTGACGGCATTGTCCTTTACTACACAATCGCCCTGGGCGTCCGGGCGGGAGATCCGCTGATCGCATATGGCCATCCGTAAGGAATTCTGGCGGCTGGCCTGGCCCGCCGCGGCAGAGGGACTGTTGCTGATGTTGCTCACCGCCGCCGACCTGCTGATGGTTTCCTCTCTGGGAAACACAGCGGTGGCGGCGGTCAGTATTTTTTCCCAACCCCGTATGGTGATCCTCTGCGTAACCCGCTCCTACTCTGTTGCACTGAGCGCCTATGTTGCCCGCCGGCGCGGCGAGGATCCGGATGAGTCCCTGACCGCCTGTTCCCGCGCTTCGCTCATGCTGGGGTGCGGTCTCTCGATACTGCTCCTGGTCGGGACCTGGATTGGAGCCGGCCCGCTTCTACAACTGGCCGGTGCACAGGATGACTATATCAGCTTGGCGTTGCGGTATGCCTTTCCCGCCCTGGTGAGTCTGGCATTCTCCGGGCCGGCTATTGTCCTTCACGGCATCTTGGCGGGGCTTGGCGATACCAAAAGCGTGCTTGTGTCCAATGTGCTGGGCAACGGAGTCAATGTCGTCTTCAATGCGCTGCTGATCTACGGCCTTGGTCCATTCCCCAAATTGGGAGTTTTTGGCGCCGGGCTTGGAACCGCTATCGGTGCTGGCGCTACGCTGGCCTATACGCTGGCGCTTTTCTTACGGCGGCGGCATCCGGCCACTCTGCGGGGCAGAGGGGACTGGCTGCCGGGACGGGAATACCTCCGCTCCCTGGCTCCCCTTGCCGCGGGCACGTTCCTGGAGCAGGCGGCGGAACGGTTCGGGATGTTCACATTCTCCCGCCTGGTGGCGGATCTGGGCACAGTGGCGCTAAGCGTCCACAACATCTGCGGGAGCCTGTGCGACATTTACTATAGCTTCTCCCAGGGGCTTGGGAAGGCCAGCTTGGTTCAGGCAGGCCAGGCGTTGGGCTCTGGACGGACGTGCAATCTGAAACGGATCGGGGCGGTGTCCCGCCGGGCGGCGCTGTGGACTGGGGGTGCGGCCACGCTGATCTATTTGCTGCTCCGGTCGCCCTTGCTTCGGTTCTACCACTTGGAGGGCAATGACCTGGCTCTGGGCTGTGAGATCATGATCTTTGTGGCTGCTGTCAACATTCCGGAGGCATGGGCTATGGTCCATGCGGGGCTGCTCCGTGGCTTGGGGCATACCAGTTTTGTGGCCCTCTATTCTCTCATCAGTATCGCGGTGGTGCGGCCGATCCTTACCTTCTTTCTGGTTTATGAACTTGGTCTGGGATTATACGGAGCATGGATTGCCCTTACTCTCGATCAAGCAACAAGAGCGGTATGTTCCATGCTGGGAGCGCAGCAGACGATTCGTACCAAGATGAAGGATGGCTCAAATTCATAATCTCCTTGATACTATTGTAGCGTCCTCATATAGATTTTTCTATTACCATAGATATCGGGCGCAATGAGATTGTAAATCATTCACCGGTTCCTTCAGGCTTAGGAGCAAGCCGAGAGCTGGCGGCTGTCTTTCTTCCTACCTCCTGTCTTTTTCGGTCCGGCGTATTCTCTCACTCTGCTTCCCGTGGGTGGGAGAACGCCCGGAACGCTGCCGGGCTCTGCCCGGTGCTGCGGCGGAAGAGCTGCGCGAAACGGCTGGGATTCTGATAGCCCACAATTTTAGCGATCTGGCCCACGGGCAGGTCGGTATTTGCCAGCAGCTGTTCCGCACGCTCCATCCGCTGCTCCTGAATATACTGAGTGATGGTGCAGCCGTATCGGGTGTGAAAGGCATCCTTCAGCTTGGAGACGCCCATGCAGCCGATGCGGGCCAGGCGCTCCAGAGGCAGCCGGTCCGCACAATGGGCGGTGATGTAGGCCGCCACGTCCGCCAGCATCCGCTCATCCTCCTGCGTCAGTGTCCGCCTGGGAGCTGGGTGGGCCCGGTGCCGTTCCACCACCAGCGCCACGGCTTCCGCCACCTTGCCGTCGTAAAAGAGTTTGGCGGCCAGCCCCTCGCCCCGGTAGTCACGGACCTCTTTCAGCAGGCGGACCATCTCCGGGAAGTGGTCGGTCTGGTCCAGAGATTGAAAGGATTCCAACAGGCTTTGGAACTCCTCCGGAAACTGGCGGCGGAGGTAGTCCTGATAGTAAGCCGGAGTGATCTCAATGCCGATGGATACGATGGGGACCCGGCGGTGGATGAGCGCCCGGTAGGGCTCCCGCCCGCCGATGAAGCTCTTGACACAGCCGGACACCAGCCGGCGGCAGGGAGAGAACTCCTCCCCGGAGATGGACTCGTACCAGGTGACGCTCAGGCTCTCCGGCCAGCAAAACTCCAGAAGCTGATCCTCGTGAAAATAGAAATCGTGGATTTTGAGCATATAGAGGTCCTGCTGCCCATAGGTCCAGAAATAGCCGCTTCCACCGGGGCCGGCCTGCCGCCAGCACAGGCCCATGCTTCCATACCTCCGGTTGTCCGGCTCCGGCACAAAGCCATGCTCCGCCATGGCCCTGGCATATTTCTCATCCAACACATTGCAGCTATACATCTGACACGCCTCCTCCGCCTCAATCGGCCGAATCCATACCCTGATCAGCCGCATGAGCGTGGCACGCCTTGTATCTGTGACAGACAGGGAGTATGCTGTTATTTGGTTAGTATCTGCTAACTAAAATATCATATCCGGCCTGCGCCGTCAAGGCTGGTAAAGGAGGAGTGCAATATGAAACAGAAAGAGATAAGCCCGGTCAGGCTTTTGCTCCGGTGGGCAGGGCCGGAGAAGAAATGGCTGATCGGGTCGGTGCTGTGCGCATTTGGGAGCGGGCTGCTGGCGATCACCGCCTACCTGGGGCTGTACCGGCTGATGGACGCGGTGCTGTCCGGCGCCTGCACCCCGGCGGTGATCGCGGACTGCGCCGTGTTCGTGATGGCGGGCACCGTGGGGCGGATGGTGCTGCTGGGGGCCTCCGGGGTACTGTCCCACAAGGGGGCATACGGCGCCCTGTTCCGGGTGCGGTGCATGGTCACGGAGCATCTGGCGAAGGTGCCCCTGGGCGCGCTGGACGAGCGGAGCACGGGAGCGGTCAAGACCGTGCTCAACGAGGACATTGAGAAGCTGGAGCTGTTTCTGGCCCATAACCTGCCGGAGTTCGTGGCCTATCTCACCGGCCCGGTGGCGATCTTCTTCTATCTGCTGTCGGTGAATGTCCCATTGGCGCTGGTCTCGCTGCTCCCCCTTCCGCTGGCGGGAATTGTGATGGGGGTGATCTTTGGCCGCATGAAGGGGATTCTGGAGGATGCCAACCGCTCCCTGGTGAGCTTCAACTCGGTGATGATCGAGTATGTCTCCGGGATGCGGCTCATCAAGGCGTACAACATGGGGAGCCGGTCGTTTCAGAAGTTTTCCCACGCCATTTCGGAGGAAAACCGGATCTGGAATCTGGTGACCCATAAAACCGCACCGCCCTATGCGGCCTTCCTGCTGCTGGTGGAGTGCGGTATGCTCCTGATGATCCCGGCCGGGGGGCTGCTGTTCCTCCGTGGTTCGGTGAGTGCCAGCGTGTTTTTGCTCTTTGCCTATGTGGGCGGCATGTACCTGACGGAGATCCTGCCGCTCCAGAAGATGTCCACCACCTTTGCCCAGGCCCTCAGCGGTGTGGGAAAGGTGCGGGAGATCCTGGAGCTTCCGGTCTTTGAAGGAGGCGGGCCATTCCCGGAGGACCGCGGCATTGAACTGGACCATGTGACCTTCTCCTATGACGGGAAGACGGATGTGCTGCGGGATTGTTCTCTGTCGGTAAAGCAGGGGGAAAAGGTGGCCCTGGTGGGGGTGTCCGGCGCGGGCAAGAGCACTATCATCCAGCTGATCTCCCGGTTTTACGACACAACAAAGGGCGAGGTCCGCATCGGCGGCCGGAATGTCAGGGACATCCGCTACGAGGACCTGCTCGCCCACATCTCCATCGTGTTTCAAAAGACCTTCCTCACCCGGGACAGCGTGCTGGAGAACATCCGTATGGGCACGCAGGCCACGCTGGAACAGGTGCGGGAGGCTGCCCGTCTGGCACAGATCGACGACTTCATCCTGTCGCTGCCCCAAGGATACGACACCAAGGTTGGGGCCATGGGTTCACGCTTTTCCGGTGGGGAGCGCCAGCGCATCGCCATTGCCCGCGCCATTTTGAAGGACGCCCCTATCCTCATTTTGGACGAGGCGACCTCTGCCGCCGACCCGGAGAATCAGGTGGAGATTGACCGGGCCATTGAAAACCTCTGCCGTGGCAAGACCGTACTCATCGTGGCTCACCGGCTGGGCGCGGTAAAGATGTGCGACAAGGTGGCGGTGGTGGAGGATCACACCATCACCTGCTGCGGAACTCATGCGGAGGTGTTGGAACAGAATTCTTATTACCGCAAAGCCTGGGCCGACTACCGGGCAGCCAGGTCCATCACCTATTCCGTGAAAGGAGGGCAAGACGATGACAAATGAATCTCCGTTCCGCAAAAACAGGGCTTATTATATTGGCGTAGTGCTGACCGTATTGGAGGGCATCCTCTCCGGGTGCAGTTATCTGTCTGTCTACATCGTCCTCACCGCTCTGGCTTCAGGAACGATTACCGCCGGAATGGTGGGAGCGGTCACCGCGGGGCTCGTTGTCATTTTCCTGCTGCGGCTGGTCATTTACAGCACCGGGTACACCCAGGTCCAGATCGGCGGGGCGGCGGTGTCCAAGCGCCTGCGGCTGCTTCTGGGGGATAAGCTCAAGAAGATCCCCCTGGCCCGCTTCACCCAGGGGCAGGTTGGGCAGTATGTGAACACCATGACCAGCGATGTGGGCAGCTATGAGAAAATCCTGACCCATTCCAGTGGGAACATTATCAAAAACGCCGCGCTTTCCGCGGTGCTGGTGGGCTTTGTCTGCACCGTCTGGCTGCCGGCGGGGCTGATTCTGCTGGCGGTTGTCGTACTGCTGATTCCCGACCTGTGGCTGTCCTTCCGGGTGGTAAAGGTGTACGGCGTGGCGAAAAACAAGGTCAGCGCTGAGACGGTGAGCGGCATTGTGGAGTACATTGATGGCATTCAGATGTTCCGGGCGTACAACATGGGCGGCGTGAAAAACAGGACCGTCACCCAGGCCATGGAGGAGTTCGGCCGGGTGTGCTACCAGTACGAAGCCAAGGGCATCCCCATCGGATTCGGCTACAATATCATCAGCTGGGGCAGCGTGCCGCTTATCATGGTGCTGGCCGCCGGGCCATGGGCGGCGGGGACGCTGAACGGCGTAGACTATCTGATGCTGTCCATGCTTCCCATTCTGCTGACCAAGCTCACCGCCAGTATTGCCATTGATCTCTTTGAGTGGAAGCACCTGATGGTCTCCAAAAGGAACATTGAGAATCTGATTCAGGAGCCGGAGGAGACCGGAGAGGACGCACCCTTTGTCCCGGAGCGGCACGACATCACCTTCCGGGATGTGTCGTTCTCCTATATACCGGGAGAGCCGGTCCTGAAGAGGGTGTCCTTCACCGTCCCGGAGGGAAAACTCACCGCCATCGTGGGGGACTCCGGCTCGGGCAAATCCACGATTTTGAATCTGATTGCCAAATTCTATGAGCCGCAGAGCGGGACCATCACCATCGGCGGTCGATCCATCCAGACTGTCTCCGCAGAGCGGGTGCTGGCACAGCTCTCTATGGTGGATCAGCAGGTGTTCCTCTTTGACGATACTGTGCGGGAGAATATCCGCCACGCCCGGCCCACGGCCACTGACCGGGAGGTGGAGGCAGCCTGCAGGGACGCTGGATGTGACGGTTTTGTGGAGAAACTGGAAAAGAGCTATGACACCGAGATTGGAGAAAACGGCAGCCTGCTCTCCGGAGGAGAGCGGCAGCGGCTTTCTATCGCCAGGGCCATTCTGAAAAACAGTCCCATCCTATTGCTGGACGAGGCCACCGCATCCCTGGACATCGAGAACGAACTGGCGGTGAAACAGGCCATCGCCAACCTGCTCAAGGAGAAAAAGACCGTGGTGATGATCGCCCACACCCTGTCTATTGTCAAGAATGCGGATCAGATCCTGGTGGTAGCAGATGGAAAAATTGCAGAGTCCGGTACCCATGAGGAACTGCTGGCGAAGAACGGGAAGTATGCAGCCATGTGGAATGCAGAGCAAAAGATTTCCGCCTGAAGGGAGAATATTATGAAACTTCACGCATCCGGTGAGGACTATCTGGAGGCCGTGCTGGTACTCCAAAAGCAAAAGGGTATGGTGCGCTCTGTGGATATCGCCCGACACATGGATGTGTCCAAGCCCAGCGTGTGCCATGCAGTGGCCACTTTGAAAGATGGCGGGTTCCTCACTATGGATGATGGCTTTT
>ENA-UONX01003197-UONX01003197.1-human-gut-metagenome-genome-assembly--contig:-P74old-NODE-3197-length-10381-cov-8.514139_pt1 | contig 10381 bp, 8 predicted proteins | sample MGYA00242466_ERZ724013 | MGnify/ENA metagenome assembly ERZ724013 | reverse complement strand
CTTCCAGAACAACAAGAAGAATGTAACCAAGCTCTTTCATTAAATGGAGAACAACTATTAAAGCTAGATGCTAATGACAATCCTTGCCTATTAGAGTTTTTTTAGTATTTGATATGAACTAAACTTGAGATTAATAAAGCACAACCGTTAACATATAATACAAAATACGTCATGAACACATTTAAAACCATCTTTGCTGTTTTATCCAGCGTTTGCCTGCTTTCTTGTCAGGAAACCATTCATAGCGACGCGCCCGAAAACATTGAAGTTGATGTTACGAAGGCTCAAGACGAAGCGCTGTTTTCCGAATATGAATATATTCCACTGGAAACGTCTGAGAATTGCCTGCTTCCAGATTTGTTGCATAAGATCGTGTCTTGCCATGATACTCTTGTTATACATTCAATCATACAGAATACTCTTCTGTCATTTAAGAGTGATGGTTCTTTCATCAGGCGTTTCCCTATCGGAAACGGACCAGATGAACTGATCTATCCGGTAGATATCGCACTCGATCCTGAAAACAATACCCTGCAAATATTGGATTCTTACCGGTTCATTAAAGAGTTTTCTTTGGATGGCACACGAATCAGCGAGATAAAAGTGGAAGATCCTTACATGAGAGTAGGAAAATTAAAGAATGAAGTATTGCTGTTTGATGCCAATCTCGGTAAGAAGAATGACTATTACTTCGAGTTTACTGACGGGCAGAACAGCCTGAAGCTTGTCAATAAGAAAAAGTATTTCAACGACATCGTATATATTCCCTATTCTACCTTCAGCTTAGCTGATGAGAATACCGTCTTTTTCTATCATCAGTTTGAGAACATAGTTTATTCATGGACCCCCAAAGATACGGTCGCTACACCGGTTTATCAGCTGACGTTCCCACATGAGAAAAGTATTGCCGACCTTACGTTGGAAAGCCCGTTGCAAGCAAGAGATTACCAAAAGCTTTATGAGGCCAAGGAATATATTTTCGGCATCAACAGTTTATATGTCATGAACAACCTGTTGTTCTTTACGATTGAGACCGATCAATTGTATTACTGCCTTTACGACAGAGATACAAAGAAGATCCGTATTTGCGACCAATTGCTCGAAGGACTTCCCAATCCGGATGGAATTATGGGAATTGAAGGTAATTATCTTTTATATGCCCTGACTCCCGAACAAATTATTACATACAGCCAGGAAAATCCATTATCGGAAAAAATCTCATCACAGATAAAGGTGATGAAAGAAGATAATAATCCTGTTATCATAAAATGCAAAATGAATTAATCCAGTATCGTATAATAAATAACAAATGCCATGAAACTGATTATCATATTTGCCATTTGCCTGTCGTTCATACAATGCACAAGCAAGACTTCAGAAGATGAACCTTATACATTTGATAAAGTTCGTCAGATTTCATTGCAAAACATGGAATATCCTGATATTATCGGAATAGGTATGCAGCTGGTACAAATAGACAGCCTGCTTATCATTAATGACTTTCATGGCGATTCCTTACTGAATGTATATGATCCCGGACGACATGCCATCAAGAAAAGATTAATCTCTAAAGGCAGCGGACCGGATGATATGTCCAGTCCGTTGGATATCAGTTTGTGCGATGATAAGCTTTACATCCTAAGTCGCCCGTTGTTTAAGTTTGCCTACATCCCCAAAGACCAGGTTTTAGCACCGCATCCGCTGATGTACGGGCATACGCAATTGCCACAGATGAGCGATCGTTTCCTGCCGCTCAATGACTCCTTGTTTGTATTTTCAGGGATGTGGGAACAACGATATGCTCTTTACCAGAAGCACAAAGCAGATTCTTTACGGACCTTTGGCGATTATCCTGCGTTTTGGGCGGAAGAAAAAGACATTCCGGCTATGGTGAAAGCCATGTTTCACCAATGCGAAATGGTCAAACACCCGAAGAAAGACTTGTTCGCATCTGCCTCCAACTATGTATTGGAGATCTTCTCGTTCGATCTGACCGGGAAAGAGCTTCCACATCTGAAGTTCAGAAAGGAACTGGGGAACTACGAATACACATTCAGTTCCGGAGAGATGATTTCGGCCAAGCGGAAGGAAACTTCTGATCCGCGGGTACTGCGAATCTGCTGCTCAGAGAAGTATCTATATCTGCTCAGGGAAGTAAAAGACGATGAAAACCAGATGGAAATCTGCATCATCGATTGGGAAGGGAAACCGGTTGAACTATTGAAGGCTGATAAGAGAATTACGACGTTTATCATCCATGAAGCCCAGCATAAGGGATTCTGTTTAGCGGATGATCCGGAATGTATGTTGTATGCTTTCGATATCTGATTGCCTGCTTTTTCCCTAAGAGAATAATTACAATAATTCTTCAAACTGTCATTTAATATGAAAACAGCAATACTATTTATATTCGTTCTTTTGTGCTTTTCTTGTAAAGAGAAATCGGCTGACCAAGCATCCGGATCTTATGAGTACAGATTGTGCCCAACTAAGGTTATAAAATCTTTCCCTTTGGATGATGAGACACGATATAACCCGTTTTATCTATACACTTTTGAAGATGGCGGAAAAGAATATCTATCGTTCTTGAACTACCGGACCAATCAATTGCTATTCTATGACTTAAATACATGTAAGTTCCTGTTCAAAGTAGAGTTAGACATAGAAGGGCCTCATGGCATTGGCATTGCGTCCGGATATTATATTCAAGATTTCACGAATATGTATATTTCCACTTATAATTATTCCGGATTAATTAAAGTCGATACCGCAGGTCTTATCACCCAAAAGATCCCGTATCACAAGACTCAAGAAGGCTATAACGTGCTTCCTTCTTATACTCCGTCTTCGCATCCTTTTGTCGCTCCTATACAAATAGACAACGACATTTATATTACGCAAATTGCGGCAGATCACATCTATCCAAGCGCGGAAACGCCTGTTTCTATAATGATCGATACTGTTTCTAAAGTAAGCCATTCATTACCTTTCACCTTTGGCGATGCTTTGTCGAAGGAACAATTATCCGCACGAGAATGTTCGTTCAGCAGAATCTATAACGACAATAAGTTCATTTATTCATTCTACATCGAACCCGATCTATTCATTACTTCGAAAGATCATAAACAGATTAAGCGTATAAAAGTTGAAAGTAAGTACATAAAGGAAATCCCGATTAAGCCAATTCCGGACGACTTCATGAAAGGTGCCAAACAAAGTTTAGAATTGGCCCGGTATGGCGATTTGATCTATGATAAATATAGAAATGTATATTACCGATTTGCTTATCCCGAGACGGAATTAGATAATCAGATTACTTGGAGAGGCAAAGCCGTTTATGGGCGGGCCAAAAGTTCTGTCATTATTTTAGATGAGCAATTCCATGTCATTGGTGAGACTTTATTGGCTGATAACCTCTATAATACGTTTGCCTATTTTATCAATAAAGAAGGCATTTACATCAGTAAAGATTATCAGATGAATTACGACCAATCAGAAGACTATATGACTTTTGAGTTATTTGAATTAAAAAACTGACAAACTAAAAAGTGATATGAAATTCTTATTTGAAGCCTGTCACAATACGGCGATAACCATATAAAACTATACAATCATGAAAAAGTCTATTCAACTAATTATTATGGGCATTCTGTTTCTGAATGTCATTTCTTGTTCAAACAAAGAGGATAAAATATATCCTAATTCACAATTGTTCTCCAGAGATGACTGCGATACTCAAAATTTAACAGGAAGCACCATTGAATTTAAGGACTTGATTTTAAAGCCTTCTTCATTAATAGTACTTGATTCCATTCTAATAACGAACAACCAAGGAACGGAACGTTTTTTCCATATCTTCAATCTAAACACATTAAATAAAATCGGAGAACGTATTGTTATGGGACAAGGTCCAGATGATATGCTCATGCCTTCGTTCGTTCATCAAAATGATTCTATCAAAATATTTGATATGATGACTTCTTCGTTGTTTTCGTATGCGACGGCTGATTTTATAAATCAAGAGAACCCGAAACCTCGGCATAAAACAGCATTCGATGAAAAACCGTTTTGGAGCGAAATAGCTATGATGGGAAATCAATACATAGGAGTTTCTTATAAGCCTGATAGTCCTTGCTATCTATTTGATGAAAAGGGGAAAAAGATCGGAGCATTCGGACAATATCCAACCTCTAAGTTTAAATATTCTGATTTAGAAATCATTGATACTTATAGATCTATCCTGACATCAAACTTAACAGACAGGGTTGCTGTATGCCATTTCTTTACTGATTTAATTGACATTTATGATGATAAGGGTAATTTGATAAAAGAATTGCACGGGCCGGATCACTTTACCAGTCAGTTCAAAGAATTTAAGGAAGAAAATATCGTTGGCAGCAAGCCCGTTCAAGAAACTTATCGGGATGCTTTTTACAGTCCTTATGGTACAAAAGATTATTTATATGTGCTATACAACGGAAAATACTTAAATGATCCTCAATACAAATTATCGGCAAACGAAATCTTTGCATTCGACTGGGACGGATCATTAAAAAAGCACTTTGTTCTTGATAAAGGAATTTCAAGGATGGTTGTTGATGAGAATCACAGAAAGATTTATGGCATTATTGACGATCCGGAATACCAAATTATTGTATTCTCATATCAATAAACATAAATCACGATGTATCATTCTTCATCTCTGATAACTTTACGAACAAAGGGAATGTCGGATTTTGACTGTTCTGATGTAGATTCTCCTTGTAATTACAAATACTACAGCAAAATATTAAGTAATAAAACATTTCATTTACTCTTTTTAAGAATGAGCTGTCCGGTTAAAAAAGTCCATTTTGTCAATCAACTTTCTATTTATCAATTGATTGACACACAAACAGGCTGTCCATACAACGAATCGTTTATTTTTCTACTTTTGAGTAATGAAATCAGTTAGTAATCTTATATTCATGAAAAATTACTTGATTCTTTTGCTGCTTGTCTTGTTGGCTGCTTGCCGGCCTTCCGGAAGAATATTTGAGGAGTTGAATGAAGCCGAAGAACTTCTCCGGATGCATCAAGCAGACAGCGCTTATACGCTTTTGAAGGAGATTCCGAATCTGCAGCAATATCCGGAGAAGGAACGGGCCCGCTGGTGTTTACTAATGACGCTGGCTATTGATAAAACTAATCGTACACATACATCAGATTCGTTAATCTGTTTTGCCATTCGATATTATGAGAAAAAAAACGATTTCTCGAATCTGGCCAGTGCATTCTATCTACAAGGTTGCGTAGAAAAAGAATTGGGAGACAACGAAAAAGCCGCCCATTCTTTCCTGAATACATTGACATTTTCCCAAGGCAGCAAACATTATAAATTACAGATCCTGGCAGCATCACACTTAGGAAACATTTTTGCATACGCTAATCTCATAGATAAAGCGTTAACGGCCTATAAACTGGCCTTTGACTTCGCTGAACAAGCCAAAGACAGCATTAATTTATCTTTTGTAAGCGCTTACTTAGGAAGAATTTACGGAACGCAAAGAGATTGGACGCAAGCAATAGTAAACTATCAGCAGGCTATTTCCATCGCGGAACAGATTTCATACATGCCAACCCTGCAATTAGGACTAAAAGAATTAGCTATCATATACAGCCGTATTCAAAAGTACCAGGAAGCTCTTGCTTGTTTGCAACGCCTGCTTAGCTTTGAAAAAGAATTATCATCCAAAGAAAAATTTGCCATTTACTTGAATATAGGCGATTTATACCGTTTATCAGAAAAGTATGATTTGGCTATCCCCTATCTGGAAAAAGCCTTGCAAACAACGAATTTATATACGAAACGCTCTGCTTACCAATGCTTTTATTATGTGTATACAGGACAGAGAAACTACCAAAAAGCCGTAGAATACAACAACCTGTTTTGGGAATGCAATGATTCTATCCAAAAAGTAGAAAATCGGAAAGCTGTTATAGCAGCCGAAGCCAAATACAAGCATGAGAAACTCCTCACGGAGAAACAGCAACTGGAGCTGAAACAGTCGAAGTTGATATTTTGGGGCAGTTTTTTATTGCTTGTGGCAATCATTATTATTTTGCTTGTTTACATGGATAAGAAAAGGACAACGATCCGCCTGTTTGAGCAAGTGCATGCCATTCGGTCTCAAATAGCAGAAAACAAACGGACCATCGCTGCTTATCAGGAGCAAATAGATAGTCTGTCGTTGCGACAATCCGATTATGATGATTTACAACAGGAAAAGACTTCGTTAGAACAAGAAGTATCCAATCTGCTTGAACAGAATGAAAAACTGAATAATCAGAAATCACAAATTTTGATCCGTCTCAATCAAAAGGACGAGGAAATCAAACAATACGAAGAAATCATCAAACAGCGGGAAAATACGCCGGATATATTTGCACGAATCAAACTAACCCATACAATTGAAGAGAAGGAATGGCCGGAACTGATTGCCCGCACGGATGCTTTGCACCAGCAATTCTCCGAGCGGTTACGAAAAGCTTTTCCTCAGTTGACCGATTCAGATCTTCAACTTTGTTGCCTTATTCGTTTGGGATACGACAAAACGGAACAGAAGTCCTTGTTAAAAATAACAGACGACAGCCTGGAAAAGCGAAAACAACGACTCAAAAGGCGCTTAGATCCGACTAAGAAATGGGAAAAAGGTGAATTAGAACAATTTATTCACCATTTTTAAGAGTTGGTTGTCCGGTAAAATAACGGTATTTGATTCATCAACTTTCTATTTATCAACTGATTGATGCATATAAAAAGTGTCCATACAACGAATCATTTCTTTCCTTACTTTTGAGGAAAGGAAAAGAATTAAATCACGATAAGAATAATAAAGTTAAAAGATAATTATATATGAATCCAAAAACTTTTATCTCGCTGATTACCGTTTTATGGGCAGGAAGCCTGTTCGTCGGTTGTAGTCCCAAGCAGAAATCGGATGGGCAACAAGATGTCTTTGAAGACAAGTATTTGACACCTCCTTATCAGGTGGAAATTCCCGCAAATATTACAGCTACGGTTGATTCTGTTTTTCCATTAAGTGAAGTAGCTTCTGATGTGGAGTTTGTACAGCTGGAAGTAACGGATGAGTCTCTTCTAAGAGACATATTTGGCATAAAAGTTTCTGATTCACACATATTGATACATGATATAAATCAAGTTTATCTATTTGCCTGGGATGGCAAATTCTTGACAAGAGTAGGAAGCCAAGGGCAAGGTCCTTCTGAATATTTACACATTGACCAAGTAATGCTTGATGAAAAAAGACAAGAAATTATTTTATATACCACCACTACGGGAATAAAAGTTTATGGCTTAGATGGTAAATATAAGAAGACTATTCCTGGTACAGAAGTTGAGAATTTTATGGGAGGAGGTCTCACCGTTGGCTTATATTCGTGGGATGATAAATATTTGTTAAAAAACCGCATGCCTTTAGTAGCACCAACAACCGATATTTGGACTTGTGCTTTAGCTGATGATAATTTCCTGTTTACTAAGAAATTTTACAATCCAGATATTCAAAAAAGGATAGATGAAATTAATAATCAAATGAGAGCTAAATGGGGAGAAGATAAATGGGTAGAATCCGAAAATCCTTTATGTGATTTTTATGGAGGAGTTTTTACCATGAGTTATTATGCCGGAGATACTATTTTCCGTTTTGATGAAACAACTCAAGATTTTACGCCTGAATATATTTTGTCTTTTGCAGAAAAACCAACATTTGAGATGTCTCATCAATGGGGAAAAACGGATACTCGTTTCTTTGACTACTATTTCCCATACGATTATGTGATAAGCAAAGACTATTTTTACTTGTTTTTAGGTCATAAAGATAAATCTTTTATAGCGCGTTTTAGTAAAAAAGATGGAAAGATGGATTATGCTCCATTTGAGAATGAAATTATTGCTCGTCAGCTTGCAAATGGATTTACACATCGGCGAATGGATATAAGTCGGATGTTCTTCCGCAATGATATTTCCGGCGGTTCATATTTTCAAGTAGATCATAAATCAGAAAATGGAAAGTATTTAGTAGATATTATGTCTTCAGAAGATATTGAGAAAAATATCGATATCGAAAAGCTCAAGAACGAACAGGTAAAAGACGAATCCAGCAAACAACGCTGGCTTGATCTGCTGAATCGCCTGAGTGAAGATGAACAGATAATCGTAATAGCCACCTTGAAATAATAGGAAGTATGAACCTAAAATTCGTTACTTTTTAATTGTTTGACAGTAGTCGTAAAGCTTTTCCATATATGTGCTAAAGCTTTTTGACAAATGTGCTAAAGCTTTTCGACATCTGTCAAAAATATGAAATGTAACGAGAAAGGATAAAAATGCGGGAATAAAAGAATAAAAAGAATATTTGATTTGCTATGAATTACACCTACGGTTTATTGTTAGTATTTATTGCTTTTATTTCTTGTAATACAAGGAATAAAGAAAATTTGCCATCAGATTTAGAAGTTCTTGATTCGGTTAAGATAGAACAAGAAGTTAAACTGCCTCCATTAACAACGGGAAATATTGAATATAATAATGAAGAGGCGTTTGGTGAAGTGATTGAATTGGAAGGGAAACAAATAATCCCCAATGATTCGTTTATTTTTCAACCACGGGAACCTAAGATAATAGTCAAAGAGAATCGTTTGGTCATGAAAGTTTTTAGTTACGGCAAAGATGCTCATCCTTTTTTAATATTCAATTATCCAGAGATGACATTCATCAAAGCAAAAGGCATTGTCGGACCTGGACCAGATGAGTTTCGGTTTCCCAATATAATTCCTACAGAAGATTCGATGTTGCTTTGCTATTTGTTCGAAGCAACGAATGAAAAATTGTATCAATTGGATTTAAATGGAAATATCATACCATATCCTTTTAAACTACAAGCTTCCAAACAAAATATTTCTCAGAAAACGGATATATATAATCTGCGAAATAATGATTTTATTTATGTAGATGAAAGTCCAACTGGGAGAAGTATTATCCGTACTTATCAAGATCATGATTCTGTTTATAACCAGGAAATTTATAGCTTACAATTGAATCCGAATATGAAAAGTTCCTATGCTTATATTGGGGATTTTATTATCAATCCAGAGCAAGATAGGATGGTTTATATTTATAAGTATTTCAAAGCATTGAAGTTTATGAATATGGATGCTTCTTCCGTTAAAACAATAAACTACAATTTGAAAGAATTCGATAGTAAAACATTACGTTTGGCCGATGGTCTGGATAAGAATATTACATATTATTGGGGTATAATGGGAGGAAAAGATTATGTTTATTGTGCTTATAGTGGAAGAACTCCTATTGATGTTGCTAAAGAAAAACAGAAAGGAAATACCTACATTTATATTGAGCAGTACGATTGGAATGGCAATCCGATAAAGAAATATAAATTGAAAGACTTCTTTGGAAAGTTGTATGTTGATGAAGAGCGGAAAACAATATTAGGTATTAATCCTGATTACGATGATCCTTTTGTTGAGTTCCAAATACCAGAATAAGTAGAATTTATATCACAATAGTAGAATACCTATAATCTCACGCTTATGAAAACATTGATTTATATCGAGACTATCCTTCTGCTTGTAATGACAAGTTGCGGAAAAGACAATGCATCGACTGATGGTTTTATAACAGTCGATGTAACCAAAAGCAGTTATTCACCTAAAAAAGAACTGGTTCTTCAGGACTTTATGGATGTGGAATATATTCCGTTGGAAACAAACGATGAGTTTGTTAACCAAGGATATGTGAATGCTATAGGCGAAAAATACATAATAGTAACAAATTATCGGGAAGACGGTGATATTTTTGTGTATGACCGGAATGGGAAAGCCATCCGTAAAATAAACCGAAAAGGGCAAGGTGGAGAAGAATATATATCTTGTCTAAAAATTATATTGGATGAAGAAAACGAAGAACTGTTTGTAAATGATTTTCTGGCAAGAAAAATAAAGGTTTATGACCTGGAAGGAAATTTTAAACGAAGTTTTAAGCAGAAGCAAGAAGGTGACACCCAGTTTTATGGGGAAATATTCAATTATGATAAGGATAATCTGATTTGCTATGATGAATGTAATGCAGATATACCGTTCCTGCTTGTATCAAAGAAAGACGGAAATATAACCAGAGAGATTATCACTCCATTTAAAGAAAAAAAGCTCTTTATTCAACTTTTAAGATATGAAGGCGGAACAAGAGCTGCCGGACCTGGACCTTATAGTAGAATAACTCCCTTTAAGGGCAATTGGATTCTGTTGGAACCTTCTTCGGATACAATTTACACATTAATGCCCGATTGTAGTTTACGCCCAT
>ENA-UONX01003187-UONX01003187.1-human-gut-metagenome-genome-assembly--contig:-P74old-NODE-3187-length-10398-cov-43.940443_pt1 | contig 10398 bp, 10 predicted proteins | sample MGYA00242466_ERZ724013 | MGnify/ENA metagenome assembly ERZ724013 | reverse complement strand
GCTGCCGGAGCGGTGCTTAAGCCGCAAGGCGGGAATTGTGCGGTGTTGCCTTAGGCAGCGGGCGCACGATGTGTGCCCCTACTAGTGTGGTAATTCTAAAGCTTTACTTTTTATGATTTGGAGACTTTCTCTATTTGGCTTTGCTACGAAGCGGCTCTAATTTTTTAGATAGAGCAAAAAGGTAAAGTTTTAGTCTTAACACACTACTACGGGGGTACGTTTTGGGCTTAATTCCATGTGATATTTGAAATGCGCACCCAAGTTATGCCTGACAAAAAAGCGAATATACAAAAACACCCGCAGGGATCGGCCAAGTGGCTTACACCTGCGGGTGTTGCTTATTGCTTATTCAGCGCAGCTGGAATCAGACCGGATGAGACTTGTTCTCATAGTCAGCATGCAGAGCGTCCACACCGTGCATACGGGCATTGCGCTTTTCGAAAAACTTGGGAGCAACCTGCGGGAACATAGCGTAGGTCAGAACGTCCTCTTCCTGGATGGCATACTTGGCAGCTTCGGCCTTCAGCTTGTCCATTTCGGGGGCAAGGGTATCAGCAAAGCGGCAGGTAATTGGCTCTTCGCCCTTCAGAATAAAGTCGCTGAATTCCTTCTTGATGGGAGCGGGCGTCTTGCCGTAATCGCCATGGACCAGGCCCTTGAACTCCTTGGTGACCATCTTGTAGCGCTCGCCCATGATGACGTTGAACACAGCCTGAGTGCCAACGATCTGGGAGGTCGGGGTGACCAGCGGCGGATAACCGGCATCCTCACGCACGCGGGGGATTTCGGCCAGAACTTCGTCCAGCTTATCTTCCTTGCCAGCGTCCTTGAGCTGCTTAAGCATGTTGGAGAACATGCCGCCCGGAACCTGATACAGCAGGGTGTTGGCATCAACGCCCAGGCTCTTCGGATTGATCTGGCCGTTGGCGATGTACTTTTCGCGCAGTTTGGCGAAGTAAGCACGCACAACGTTCAGCTGGTTCAGGTCAAGGCCGGTGTCATAATCGGTGCCCTGCAGGGCGGCGACCAGGCTTTCGGTCGGCATATGGGAAGTACCCAGAGCCAGCGGGCTCATGGCGGTATCCACAATGTCAGCACCGGCTTCGATGCCCTTCAGGATGGACATGGAGGCCAGACCGGCGGTGTAATGGCTGTGGATGTCAACAGGGATGCTGACGGTCTTCTTCAGCTCGCTCACCAGCTCGGCGCAGGTGTAGGGCTTGAGCAGGCCTGCCATATCCTTGATGCAGATAGAGTCTGCGCCCATCTCTTCCAGGGTCTTGGCATACTTGGCAAAATACTCGTTGTTATGCACCGGGCTCAGGGTGTAGCTGATGCAGGCCTGAACATGTGCCTTTTCCTTGTTGGCTGCCTCGATGGCAGTCTTCAGGTTGCGGGGGTCGTTCAGAGCATCGAAAATACGGATCACATCAATGCCGTTGGCAACGCTCTTCTGTACAAAGTACTGAACGGCGTCGTCAGCATAGGGGCGGTAGCCCAGCATGTTCTGACCGCGGAACAGCATCTGCAGTTTCTGATGCGGCAGTTCTTTACGCAGGATGCGCAGACGCTCCCACGGATCTTCGTCCAGAAAGCGGATGCAGGAGTCAAACGTTGCGCCGCCCCAGCACTCCACAGAGAAGTACGGGATCTTGTCCATTTCGGGCAGGATGGGACGCATTTCATCCATCGTCATACGGGTGGCCAGCAAAGACTGATGCGCATCACGCAGAACGACTTCGGTAATCTTAACAGGTTTCTTAGCCAATCTCGTTCACCTCATTTTTTAACGTTCGGGATCGTTTACGCTTTATCAGCCCATGGTGTACAGCACATCGCCGGAGTTGACGGTATCGCCCTTGCGAACGTCAATGCTGGCAATGGTGCCGTCCTGCGGTGCGCTGATCTCGTTTTCCATCTTCATGGCTTCGAGGATCATGACAACATCGCCAGCCTTAACAGCAGCGCCTGCCTTGACCTTGATGTCCAGGATGGTGCCCGGCATGGGAGCGTTGACAGGAACAGAACCAGCGGCAGCGGGTGCGGCAGGTGCAGCAGCCGGAGCAGGTGCAGCGGCGGGTGCCGGAGCGGCAGCCGGGGCAGCAGCAGGAGCAGCGCCGTTGGTGTTTTCTTCAACGGTAACGTTGTAAGCAACGCCGTTCACGGTAACAGTCAGGTTTTTCATAAAAAGGATCCTCCTTAAATATTACAGGGTGATGTTGCCGTGTTTCTTAGGCAAACGGGTGGTGCGCTTGGTGGCCAGCATATCCAGGGCCTGTGCGGCAGCAGCACGCACATCGGCAGCCTTTACAGCGGCATCGGCAGCGCCGTTGGCAACAGCGGCAACTGCGCTGCACTGCTCTGCCTTGTAGGCAGCAGCCTTCTGCTTGGTAGCCTGCTGGATGTTGTCAGAAGCAAAGATCTCGTCCTTGTACAGAACGGTAGCGGCGGTTTCCGGTGCCAGCGGGGCAACGGTGCAGCCGTCCACAGCAATACGCCAGTCAGCGGAAGCTGCAAAGACGGTGTAGATGGGGCCAACAGCCTCACCGGCAAGGATTGCGACCTTAACGGTGGTAGCTTCGGCATAAACGCCAGCCATACGGGCAGCCTGGCGGATGCCGCCAGCCTGGTCGTCGCCTTCGCTCTTGACAAAGCCTTCAGTGTTGACAACAGTCACAACGGGAATGCTGTAAGCATCGCACAGGCGCACAAAACGGGCTGCCTTAGCTGTGCACTTGTGGCACAGGGTACCCTTGGCGGTAGCAACGATACCGACAGCCTGGCCGTTGACGGAACCAAGTGCGGTATAGATGTTGCGGCCATAACCAGCGTACAGCTCGGTCAGGCTGCCTGCATCGGCAATAGCCTCGGCAGCGCTCTTGGCATCATACTTGACCAGGTTGAGCGCAGCGGCGGGAGCTTCGAAATCAAACACAGCGGGGCCAGCCAGGTTGTTGGCCGGCAACATACCCACAACGCGGGCAGCGGCGGAAGCTGCCTTGACGGCATCTTCTTCCACGATAGCGGCAACGCCTGCCTTGGCGGCAAACTCAGCAGAGCCGGCAGCCTTGACCTTGTCCTCTGCATTGAAAGGAGCGGTCAGGAACAGCTCAGCGTCAGCTGCCATGATGCAGACATCAGCTGCGGCGGCCTGCACAGCGCTGGTGCCGGCGCAGGTACCGGTAACAACGGCAACCTGAGGCACAACGCCGGAGATGCGGGCGATCTCAGCGGTCAAGCGGGAGTTTGCATTCAGCAGCTCCAAGCCGCCTTCCAGCTTAGCGCCGGTAGAATTGTAGAACGTTACAACGGGATTGCCGGTCTCAGCGGCCATTTTCAGCACGCGAGTGGTTTTATCCAGATCTGCCGCGCCAACGGGTTCCCCGTTCTGGTAAACGGCATAAACGCTTTGGCCATTGGCACAGCCGAACGCTGCGCTGACGGCACCGTCAGTAAACAGAGGAGAATAGTTCCCCTCATCAAAAAATGCTGCAAGGATTGCTTCCTTGCCTGGCTTATTAGCTGCCATACATTGACCTCCTGTTTATTCAATGAGCAAGATGGTTATCATATGCCATATGGCTTTATTATACTACTTCGTCGAAAAGCAGACAAGTGGAAAGCGCCAAAAAGTTTTGCGTTTTGCCTTATTTTTCAGCTTTTTCTGCACAGTTTGCCCAAAATTATGACAAAGCCGCCCCTTGCGGAGCGGTTTGTTTGCATAGAATGTTGTGATTCAGCTTGCTTAGTCGTGCTTGATGGGGCCGGGGCGGCGGGCGGCGGCAGGGGCGGCTTTGCGGGCCGGGGCAGCCTTGAGCGCGGCATTGCGCAGGGCACTAATCTCGGATTTTTTCAGTTCGCGGTATTCGCCAGGCTGCAGCATGCCCAGTTTGACCGGGCCTTCAGCGCTGCGCTTCAGGCGGATGACTTCCAGGCCGACTGCTTCGCACATGCGGCGGATCTGGCGGTTGCGGCCCTCGTGCAGGGTGATCTCCAACACCGTGCGGCCGGGTTCATCCACCACAACATGGATGACGGCGGGCTGGGTTTTTACACCATCGTCCAGCACAACGCCGCTGGACATTTTGACAACCTGTTCCTCGGTCGCGCGGGGGCGCACAGTAACGCGGTACAACTTGCCCACGCCGCCGGAAGGGTGAGTGAGCAGGTTGGCAAATGCGCCGTCATCCGTCAGCAGCAGCAAGCCTTCGCTGTCTTTATCCAGACGGCCGATGGGATACACACGGCGGTCCACGCCGGTGAGCAGATCCATAACGGTCTTGCGGCCGCGTTCGTCCGATGCGGTGGTAATATAGCCGCGGGGCTTGTTAAGCATCAGATAGGTATACTGGCGCTTGCGCACAATGCGCACGCTTTTGCCGTCAATGCTGACTTTATCAAAGTCGGGGTCCATCTTATCCCCCAGCGTGACCGGGTGGCCGTTGACCTTGACGCGGCCTTCATCAATCAATTTTTCTGCAGCGCGGCGGGAGCACACGCCCTGGTCCGAGAGTACTTTTTGAATCCGTTGTTCTGCCATGGTGTTCCTTTCCAATATCAGGGTAATATCCGCCGGGTGGATTTGCTTATATGATAATGTCCTCCCGGCATTTCAGTTGAACAGCCCGCTTTGGGCCGGGTTCCGGTTGGGGAAAAATGAAATCTGTCCGCTTATTCCTGCGGGGTTTCGGGCTTGTCCTTTTTGATTAGGGCGCTGATGCGGTCCACAAGGTCCGGCAGAGCGTTGATAGCGCTGTCCACCGGGCTGACATGTTCCACCAGCTGGATGGTGCGCACATTGCCGCCGCTGATCACCAAAAACGCGATGGGTGCAATGGAAACGCCCGCGCCGGTGCCGCCGCCAAACATCTGCTTGTTGGTTTTTGCGCCAACATCAGAGCCGCCGGAGGCAAAGCCAAAGGTAACGCGGGAAATGGGGATGATGGTTGCTCCATCCACCGTGATCGGTTCGCCAATGATGGTATTGGCATCCACCAGCTGGCGGATTTTCTCCATGGTAACGCCCATCATGCCTTCAATCGGATGTTCTGCCATTATAAATTACCTCCCTGTTCTGTTTCAGGTGTATTGTATTTGGGGTGTTTTGGGGGCAGCAGCTGCGGGTCATGCCGGGCATGCCACACAAAGCACACCACTGTAACCAGTGCCAGCAGCGGGCAGAGCAGCAGTTTGAGCGAAACCACACGCTGCTGTTTGGCGCTGCCGGTGTAATCAGCCTCCAGCCAGAGCTGATCCGCCTGTATTTTAATGTGGTCCTGTGCGATTGCCAGGATGGTGTTGAGGGTGGTCAGCGTCTGGCCGTACAGGATGGCCGTTTCTGCGGCGGTCTCCCCTGTTATCGTCCAGATCACATTCAGCTTGCTGACGCGGAAGCCGCGCAGCAGCGGCCCCACACTGGTGCGCAGCACGCTGAACAGTTGCCGCACATAGCCAACGGGGTCCGCCCTGACTGCCGCTTTGATGCGGTCCACAAGGCCGGTATCTTCTTCCGGCTGTGGTTCCGCGGCAGGTGTTTCCGCTGCCGGGGCAGATTTGGCTTTTGGTTTTGGTACTGCCTGTTCCGGCTGCGGGGATGTTTCCGGTGCTTTTTGGGGCTCTTCCGGCGCTTTTGCGGGCTTTGCTTCCGTGGGTTCCGTCTGCTTTTCCATTGTAGGTTGTGCGGGCAGTTCCGCTTTTGCAGGCGGCGGGGTTGGCTTGGGTGGTGCGGCGGAAATCGGCTCGGTTTTGGGCGTGTTCCCTTGCTTTGTTTCTGCCTTCGGTTCTGCCTTTTTTTCCTCTTCATCCGCTTTGCGCGGGTACAGGGTAAAGTGCAGCGGGCCGTAACACAGCTGTAAACGCAGGCCGCCGATATGGCTCCAACGGAAGTGAATGCCCGCAGGCAGCAGCAGCGCCAACAGCAAAAGCAAAAGCAGTGCCAGCAAAATCATGCCGATTATTTTCAGCACCATCAGCACAACCGCCAACACGGCGCTCATTGCAGTTCCTCCAGGGTTTGCTGCACCGGCAGTTCTTCTTCTTTCTGGGGGTCGTCATGCAGCGGGGGCAGGTCGGCCAGACTGCCAAGGCCGAACACCCGCAAAAAGGTATCCGTCACCCGGAACGCCACCGGCTTGCCGGGCAGATCCAGGCGGCCAGCTTCCTCAATCAGTCCGCGTTCCATCAGCTTGGACACGGTGGAAGAGGAATCTACGCCGCGCACCTGCTCGATGAAGCTGCGGCTGACCGGCTGGTTATAGGCGATAATAGCCAGAACTTCCAGCGCAGCGGGCGAAAGCGGCGCGTTGCGGCGGGTATCCAAAATGCGCTTGACCACCTCGCCATAATACGGGCGGGTCGCCATCTGCCAGCGGTCGCCGTCAAAATGCAGCAGCATCAGGCCGCTTTCGGTTTCATCATAGCGCTTTTGCAGCTTTTCCAGCAGGGTCAGCACCTCTGCCGGGTCGGCGCGCATGGCTTCGGCCAGGCGGTCGGTTTCCACCGGTTCGGCGTTGGCAAACAGCATGGCTTCTAGCATGCCAATTTTATTGCGCTGTGTGATCGGCATCGGCTGCGGCCTCCTTTCCTGTGGGTTGGTTTTGTTTGTTGCGCGGGCGGCGGGCGCGGTCCATCGTCAGGGTTCCGGTTTCATCCAGCCGCACACGCCCGGCGCGGATCAATTCCAGCAGCGCCAGGAACGTTGCCACATTGGTGCTGCGGCTTTCCTGCGGGCTGAACAGCTGGCCCATGCGGCACAGCGTACCTTTCAGCATGCCGCGCAGCATGTGGGCCACACGGCTTGCCACCGATACGAACGGCGCGGTGACCAACGGTTCAAACCGCTCCTGGGTGGGCTTTTTGCGGCGCTGGCTGCGGCCCATCAGGCTGAACCACGCCTGCACCAGCCGGTCGGGATCCTGTTTGCGGGAATATTCCGCCGGGCCTTCCGGTTTTTGGGGCTGGCGCACCGCGGTGTATAAATCCCGCGCACGGCTGCCCAATTCCGCCGCCACCTGCTTGCAGGTGCTGTACTCGATCAGACGGCCGGTCAGTTCCGCTTTCATGCGTTCCGCTTCAGGGCTGCGTGGCAGCAACAGGGCGCTTTTCATCTGAACCAGGTGCGCGGCCATATCAATGAATTCGCTGGAGACTTCCAGCTTATCGGCCTGCATGGTCTGGATGGCGGCAGTATACTGCTCAATGAGTTCCATGATATTGATATCATAGAGGTTCATTTTATTTTTGCCAACCAGATAGAGCAGCAAATCCAGCGGACCTTCAAAATTATCTTCCTGTAGCTTAAAGGTAAGTGTTTCCATAAAACAGCGGATATCGTTCCTTACTTAAATTGAGATGTGCCATCAGGCAATGCCGAACAGCAGTTCCACAAAGCCGGTCAGGTTCAGCAGCAAACGCCACGCCGCGTTTACGCAGAGATTGAGCGGGGTGTTGAGCAGGCCAAAGAACACCAGAAGCAGCACAACGCCCATGATGTATTTTTCATACCGCATGGCCTGAAAATACAGTTTCTGCGGCAAAAACAGCAACACAATGCGGCTGCCGTCAAACGGCGGTACAGGGATCAGGTTGAACACGCCAAGGCTGATGTTCATGCTGATCAGAACATAAAGGAAATCCAGCACCAGCTGGGGCGCCGCGCCGCCGCAGGCATAATATACCACTTTATAGAGCAGCATGGCCGCATAGGCCAGCAAAAAGTTGGAGAGCGGCCCCGCCGCGGCGGAAACAGCCATCCCCCGTTTGGGATTTTTGAAGCGCATGGGGTTGATGCCAACCGGCTTTGCCCACCCGACCCCGGCCGCAATCATGCACAAAGCGCCCAGTGGGTCAAAGTGGCGCAGCGGATTCATGGACAGGCGGCCCATATCCTTGGCGGTGGAATCGCCCAATTTCCAGCTGATAAGCGCGTGGGCGGATTCATGGAACGGGATGACGATCAGCATGGCCACGGCGCGCAGAGCGTAATAATACAGCTCCTGCGGGGAGATCACGCCATTGAGGGCAAAATAATTCATAAAAACCTCAGCATACCGCATAGCAGGCCACACAGGCACATACGGGTAATTATTTAAAGTATTATACCGTACAATCCGCCCCAAAACAAGGGCAGCGGGACACTTTGCGCCTGTTTTTGAAAAAATGTACCGTTTCTGCGGATTTTTTACGGATTTTTTCAAAAAGGGTATTGCATTTTGGCTTAAGATTTGCTATTATAGTACAGCTATGTTAAAGGAGGTGCAAGCAGAATGGCCAAATGTGCATGTTGTGGCAAGGGTGTCACTTTCGGCATCAAGGTTTCCCACTCCCATCGTCGGAGCAATCGTACCTGGAACCCCAACGTCAAGCGCGTGAAAGCGGTTGTGGATGGTTCCCCGAAGTATATCTACGCCTGCACCCGCTGCCTGCGTTCGGGTAAGGTTACCCGCGCGGTCTGATCAAGACGCAAAAAATTGCCGGTCACAGTTGGTGGCCGGCATTTTTGCGTGCTTTTTATAAGCGGGTTCCCGTTGCTGTCAGGGGCTGCCTTGGCAGTGCTTTTTTGATTTTTATCAGGATGTATCTGATCAGATACGCCTTAGGAGGTTGCTATGCTGCCAGCTGACCCAATCATCCTGCTCAGTTATATCAACACCCAGCTGCGGGATCATTACGCAAGCCTGGATGCCCTGTGTGCCGATCAGGACGCCGATAAGGATGCCATTTGCGCAAAACTGGCTGATGTTGGCTATGAATACAACGCCAGCCGCAACCAGTTTGTGTAACGGTGTTGATCACACCCACATGCTTTCGCACGGCACTTTGCCCCGCAAGGGGTAAGGTGCTGTTTTTTTGGGTAAACCGCAGCGCTGTTTGCTGCGCAAGGCACGCCTGAAAGCTACACAAATGGTGACCCTTCCGCAAACACAAAATTCGGCTGCGTTTGTAGAAACAGGCGATGGTTTCGGCTTTTCATGTGCGCCCTTAAGGGAGGAAAGTATATTTTGAACTTTGTTTTTGTTTCGCCGCAGTTCCCCAAAACCTACTGGAATTTTTGTGACCGGCTCAAGCACAACGGGGTAAATGTGCTGGGCATTGGCGATTCCGGCTATGACGAGATCCCGGACGAGCTGAAAGAATGCCTGACCGAGTATTACCGTGTGGATTCCATGGCGGATTATGATGCCATGGTACGCGCCATGGGGTATTTCACTTTTAAGTACGGCAAAATCGACTGGCTGGAAAGCAACAATGAATTCTGGCTGGAGCAGGACGCCGCCCTGCGCACCGATTTCAATATTACCACCGGCGCACAGAACGACTTTATTGACCGCATCAAGTACAAGAGCAAAATGAAGGAAAGCTACATCGCTGCCGGGGTACCCGTGGCCCGCCACCACATGGTGCATGAAAACGGCCTGGACGATGCCCGCGCCTTTGTGGCTCAGGTCGGCTACCCGGTCATTGTGAAGCCGGACAACGGCTGTGGTGCCGAGGCCACCTATAAGCTAAAAAACGATGCCGAACTGGAAGCGTTCTATGCGGAACTGCCGGATACTTCCTATATTATGGAAGAATTCATCAACGGCACCATTGTGAGCTTTGACGGCGTAGCCGACAGCCGCTGTGTACCGCTGTTCTACACCTCCAACGTATTCCCCACCCCCTTGATCGACATTGTGAACTCGCTGGGCGATCTTTCCTACTGGACGCAGAAAACCGTGCCGGAGGAGCTGCGGGATGTCGGGTTTCGCACCATCAAGGCATTCGGCGCAAAGAGCCGCTTTTTCCACTGCGAGTTTTTCCGCCTGAACGAGGACAAAGAGGGCCTTGGCCAAAAGGGCGATTACGTTGCGCTGGAAGTGAACATGCGCCCCGCCGGCGGCTACACCCCGGACCTGATCAACTATGCCAACAGCGTGGACTGCTACCAGATCTGGGCCGACATGGTATGCTATGACGAGCTCCGCCACGAAAAGCTGGACCTGCCCCACCACTATTGTGTATACGCAGGCCGCCGCGACTGCCACACCTACAAGCACAGCCATGAGGAAGATTCTGGCCCGGTATGGCCGCCAGATGAAGATGTGCGACCGCGTACCGGATGTGCTTTCGCTGGACATGGGCAACCAGATGTATGTTGCCACCCTGGATACCGCCACAGAGCGCGATGCGTTTGTGCGCTATGTGCAGGAGCAGGCCCCTGCACAGGCGGCAAAGGACTGATTTCAGCCGCTTTCTATTTTATTTTGACCCTTGACCGAGCACTGCCAGGATTGTTTCCTGGCGGTGCTTTTTGTTGTTTTATATCTTGCGTATTTTCGTGGTTTATTGTTTATTTCTTTGCTTTAGGGCAACACCGCACAATTCCCGCCTTGCGGCTTAAGCACCGCTCCGGCAGCT
>ENA-UONX01003185-UONX01003185.1-human-gut-metagenome-genome-assembly--contig:-P74old-NODE-3185-length-10404-cov-4.786453_pt1 | contig 10404 bp, 5 predicted proteins | sample MGYA00242466_ERZ724013 | MGnify/ENA metagenome assembly ERZ724013 | reverse complement strand
ACAAAGCACCGCCAGCCGCAAGAGCTTTTACCGATTTGGGCAGCATAAAATGGCCGGAAAAGCGTCGAATTTTGTCCGGCTGCTGTCTATGCGCCATATTTGAGCCCGCGCAGGCTGCGCGGGCTTTTTTGCGCACATTTGCCCCTGGTCTGCAGGCCCTGTTTCGGTCCCTTACAGGAGGAAATGGCGATTCTGTTGACAGGAGGCGGGGAGATGAGGAGTCCAGAGGCTCTGAAGCCGCGGGAGACACACCGCACACCGGACTGGCCCGGCGCCGAGCTCAGCATGGAGACCATCCGGGCTTATCTGGCGGACCTGTCCGGCAGGGGACGCCGCAAGGGCACGGTGCAGATGTACAGTGCCAAGCTGCGGGCCCTCTATGACTACCTGCCCCCGGACAAGCAGATCTCCCGGGGAACGCTGGCTGCTTGGCGAGCATTCCTGCTGGAGGCAGGGTATTCCCCCAGCACCGTGAATACCCACCTGTCTGCCGCCAACGGGCTGATGGAGTACATGGGGCGGCGGGACCTGCAGTTGGTGGGGCAGCTGGAGGCGGACAAGGGCCTCCAGCCGGAACTGAGCCGGGTGGAGTATCTGCGGCTGCTGCAGGCTGCCAGGATACTGGAAAAGGAGCGGACTTACCTGCTGGTGAAAATATTCGCCCTGGCGGGCATCCGGGTGGGGGAGCTGCCTCAGGTGACCGTTGAGCGGGTGCGGGCCGGGCGCCTGCCGGTCCGTACCGGCGGGGAGCGGCGGTACGTCCCGTTGCCCGCCTGTCTGCAGGGGGAGCTGCTGGACTACGCCCGGCGGCAGGGCCTGACGGCGGGGCCGGTGTTCTGCACCCGGAACGGGAAAGGCATGAGCCGGACCCAGGTGACGGAGGAGATCCAGACCCTGTGTCATGACGCCCGGGTAGAGGAGGAAAAGGGAACGCCCCGGTGCCTGCGGAAGCTGTATCTGGCTACCCAGGCGGAGGTGGAGCGCGGCGTGCGCCTGTTGGCGGAGCAGTCCTACGAGCGGATGCTGGACACGGAGCAGCTGGCCGCCGGGTGGGCGGAGGGAACCGGTCATTCCATCCATAAGGATGTTTACATATAAGATCACTGAAATATAAAAGGAGGAGAAGTGATGAAGAAACGGATCTTGTCAGCATTTCTGGTCCTCTGTATGATGCTGACAATGGTTCCCACTGCTGCCCTGGCGGCAGAAGACCCTGGCGGCGGCAACGGGAGCGACCGGGTCCACACAGAGAGCAACGACGGCGTCGTGGTGGACAAGACGGTCAACTATGATGAGGACGGAAATTATTCCCTGACCCTGGAGGCCTATGTCACCAACGAGGTGACCAAGGGAAGCAAGACCACACCGCTGGATATTGTGCTGGTGTTGGATGTCTCCGGGTCGATGGATGATGACCTGGGAGAGAGCACGTGGGAATATACCCCCACTGATGAACAGAGATGGTCGTATAGCGACATCAACGGGTCTCGGTGGACGACGTATTATTTCCGCGATGATGACGGCAACTACTACGAAGTGGAAGCTGAAAGTGATGGTTCTTGGGGGAACCGGCAATATTCCATCGGGTATTATACCGGCAGCGGGTTTTACCGGGACTGGAATCAGCTCGGTACTACCAGCAGGAACCAGAATGCCAACCTTTGGACAGGTACTCTTTACACGCGCCAAGAGATAACGACTTCCAAGATGGAGGCCATGCAGAGCGCTGTAAACGGCTTCATTGATCAAGTGGCCGAAAACGCGGCGGGTGCAGACCATGACGTGACCCACCGAATCAGCATTGTCAAGTTTGCGGATGACTCCTACGCGGACAGCGTCGGAAACGACCGCCAAGACGACTATTATGCCTACAACTATACACAGATCGTCAAGGACTTTACCACCGTCGATGCGGCGGGCGTTCAGCAGCTGACCGGCGCAATCGAAGCGCTGGAGCCCGCCGGCGCCACCAGCGTAGACTACGGCCTGACCCTTGCGCAGGACGTCCTGGACGGACAGTGGAGACACGACGGCGGCGAGTGGTGGGTCGAGGATCCGACGCTGACCGGCGCCCGGCAGGACGCCAAGCAGGTCGTGGTGGTCTTTACCGATGGTGAGCCCAACCACGGCAACGACTTTGATGACGATGTCGCAGCAACCGCTGTCAATCTGGCCCACAATTTGAAAAACAACGGCGTGACCGTGTACACCATCGGTATGTTTGAGGATGCGGATCCCGATGATATACGGGACAACTTCAACAAGTACATGAACGGTGTGTCTTCCAACTATCCCAATGCCACGGCAACAAATCGGTTCGGACAAGCAAGCTGGAATTTTTGCAATCTTGGCACCCGCGTGACGGAAGGCAACTACTACTTCGCGGCGGACGATGCCGAGGAGCTGGAAAACGCTTTCAGCACCATCGCCGATAACGTGAGCACCTCCAAGGTGGCGGCCGGCGCGAACACGGTGCTGTCCGACACGCTGTCGGAGTTCTTCACCTTCCCGGAGGGGCTGACAGGCAGTTCTGACGGGGGGATGGTCCAGTATGCGGAGGTCAAGGGCCAGGACGCGGACGGCAGCTATACGTGGTATGAGCCAGAGACGCTTACAGGCGTTACCCCTGTGGTAAATGTCGACAGCAAGACCATCACTGTGAAGGGCTTTGACTACACAGCCAACGCGGTGACGAAGACCACCAATCAGGACGGTACTGTCACCTGGTCCGGCGGCAAGCTGGTCCTGACGTTCCCTATCCAGCCCGATGTGAGCGGCAGCTGGAGCGACGCCGATACCTATGTGACAAATGACACGGGCGAACACAAGGCCGGTCTGAGCGGCTACATGGTGGATGAGAAGCCGAATCAGTCTCTGGAGCTGACGGAGTCCCCCGAAGCGCCGGTGGAGACGTATCAGGTGTTGTATGTTGCCAACGCCGATGATGCCGGAGGTACGGTCACGGACCCCAAGTACTACATCACCGGCGGCGAGGCCATGGTGCTCAAAAACATGTTCACCCGGCCGGGGTATGAGTTTACCGGGTGGAACACCGAGAAGAACGGCACCGGAACGCCTTATGCGGCGGGGAGTGCCATCACTATCGAAAACACCAATGTGACCCTGTACGCCCAGTGGAAGTCCTCCACGGCCAGCTATCGGGTAGAGTACTATCAGCAGAATTTGAAAGATGATAACTACTCGATCGTTGCAGATGATACATTGACACCCTCTGGTACTGTCGGAAATACTGCCACTGCTGAAATCAAGGAATACGAAGGCTTCACTTATAATGAAAGCTGTTCCGATTCCTCCGGTATCATCGCCGAGGACGGCACGCTGGTACTGAGGCTGTACTACGACCGGAACGAGTACACAGTGACGTATGAGTATGAAGGTACAGTCCCTGCGGGTGCGCCGGAGGTGCCGCGTGAACAGACCTGCAAGTACGGTGAGACTGTGGAACTGGCAAAGATGCCGGATGTCACAGATTACCGCTTCAGCGGCTGGTATTCTGAAAATGTTGCGCTGAGTGGAGGTTCATTTACAATGCCCGATCATGCTGTTGTGATCAAGGGCAGCTTCTCTCAGCTCAACAGCTATACGGTGACTTACGACTTGAATGGCGGCACAACAACAAGTCCCCAGACCGTATTTCCCGGGCTGGCTTACGGCGATAAGACACCGAGAATTGAGGATCCGACTAAAGAACCCAGCGAACTTTATTCGTATGAGTTTACCGGATGGTCTCCTGAAATAGCGGATACTGTAACCGGGGACATTACGTATAGAGCGGAGTATACGCGCACAGAACGGGAATTTACCGTAACCTATTATCTGGACGAGGCTCTCTACGCTGAACCAGAGTCCTACACCTACGGGGAAACCGTTGTAATCAAGAAGCAGGCAGAAGACGCTACTGAATGGACTACAAATGACCTTCAGGAAAGCGACATTATTGAAGGCCTGTTCTACATGCCTGAGCACAACGTTGTCTTCACCGCAACCACCGACGGCACGGTGACGCCCGACGAGTGCACATACACTGTCGTGTACCATTATTTGGACCGAGATGGGAATGAAGAAACAGAGACCGATCCCAAGGATAGGCCGTCCACGGCAGGCACGCCGGTCAGCGGGTTGTATGACACGAACAGGACGTCTCATAGCGATAGCACCTACATCTTTGACCGGGCGGAACTGAACAATGTCGAGATCATAGGCGGTGAGACTCTCCAAGCAGGCCATAACTCCATCGACGTCTACTATGACATCGACGAGCTGGGTCCCGACAACAAACCCGACGGGACCCCCGACAAGGACCAGATTGTCTTCACCTATGTCAGTGCCGATCACGCTATGGGCTTTGTAAGCCTGGAGAAAGAAGTCGTCACCAGAGACCAGACGACCGGCATGGCCTCTCCGACGGGAGCTGTGGCGACAGCAGAAGAGGGCTGTGAGTTCGTGGAGTGGACCGATGACTACTATCATAGAACTGACACGAACGCGGGAATGAAGTCCCTGGCAGGCTTGCCCTACGACGAGGACACCACCTTCACAGCGAAGTTCCAGAAAGCTGGAGAGGAGCCGGGGAATACCATCTCGGTGATTTTCCTTGCGGAAAACGGCACGTTCAGCAATGAGCAGACCACCTACACGGCAATCGTGGAGGTTAATGCAGATGGCAAGTATCGCCTGGCCGAAGGCGATATCTTGGAGGCAACACCTGATACAGGCTATGGGGATCCCAGCTGGACCTGCAACTATGAGGACTGTGATGCTCCGAAGATCGGAGACCCGGTAGAGGATTGGGATCTCTTTGTTGTGACCTTCCACCCCGCAGGGGTCGTGCCGACCCAGGTCACGGTTACCTATGCGTGGGCCGGCGATCACCCGGAGGGCGTGGAACTGCCTGAAACGGAAACACTGGCTGCCGGCAGCAATTACACCATTCAGCCGCCCAGTGAATTGCAGGTTTCAGACGAGCAGGGGACCTGGTATTTTATCGGCTGGTATGACAAAGTCGGTGTCCCTTACGGCGGAACGATTTCTGCCATCGATGCCGACACCACTTTGTACGGGCGCTGGGATTTCCAGGCGACTCCCGAAGAGCCCGAGCCCGATCCCGGAGACGGCCGTTTTATGGTGATCAAAGAGCCGGATCAGACCTCTGTCACCGTGGGCGATCCCATCACTTGGACCATCACCATTGCCAGCATGACGGATGAGACGTTGACCCTGGATGTGACTGACAAGTTGGAAGGTGTGACGCTGACAGATGAGGAGGGCAATACGGTCACCAATCCGGTTATTGTCGAAGGCTGGACCTATGCAACGCTGTACGCCAGCTATCAGACCTCACTGGACGATGTGAACCAGAAGATCGTGAACACCGTGGTAGTCACGGACACGGAACATCCGGAGGATCCCCCGGTGGAGGTCCCGGCGGACCCCGTGGAGGTGAAGCCCTATGCCATCACCATCACGCCGGCGGACATTGTGATCTACACCGGCGGAACCGGATACAGCGGTGTGCTGGACGATGCGGGCGATTTTGTCGGCAGCACGGAACAGGGCCTGCCGGAGCCGGGTTATCACATCGATCTGCCCGACTCTGTGGAAGCGTGGCTCACCAGCCATGGCGTGGACCTGACGCAGGCTGCAAACCTGGCGGACTACCTGAGCTTCTACTATTATGACCAGGAGACTGGTGCGGCGATCCGCCGCTGGGATCTGATGGACCAGGGCGTCTACTCGAGAGATGCAACCGGCAACGTGAGCCGCTATGTATATAGCCTGAGCCCGAACCAAATCGAGGGTGAAAATGAAGGCGTCAAGGTCCGGCTCCAGTTCACAGATGACGGCAACATCATCACTACCGACAACATCCGAATGGAAGAGGGCGTTGTTTCTGCCAACTATGAGATGACCATCTACGACGGCGGTCTGAACCAGAGCGAGATTCAGGCGGTGTTCTCCGCCGGCGGTGATACGCTCGTCTGCAGCGTTGATATCGGTACCGGCCATCTCTTGGTCAAGAGCGTCACAGACGAGGGCACTTCCACCAACGAGATCGTGACCAGCGCCGACACTGTGGACGCGAACCAGATCACTGCCGTTGACAACGGCAATGTGACCTATTATGTCAATGACAGTGAGGTCCAGGTGGATCCCGGCCGCGTGCAGCTGCTGGTGGACAGCGTCTCCAACAGCGACGCGTTCGACGCCGCCATGGGCGCTGACGCCCTTGCAAAAGTCGCGGCCACGGACAACACGCTATCCGCCCCCCAGTACGAGATGGCCTATCTGGACCTGGTGGACACCCAGAACGGCAACACCGTGGTAACCCTGGGCAACCAGCAGGCGCTGACCATCTACTGGCCCATGCCCGCCGACGCCGACGAGGACGGCGCGTTCTACCTGGTACACTATACCGGCATGGACCGTGAGAGCGCCAGCGACACAGGCGACTTGGCTGGTACCGCGCATACTGTGGAAAAGATCCAAGCTACCCGCGACGGCGACCATCTGGTCTTCACTGCCGGCAGCTTCTCTCCCTTCGTGCTGGTGTACGAGAAGGAGAGCAGCGGGGGCGGCGGCAGCACCGGAGGCGGCGGTGGAGGCGGCAGCCGGCCCACCCTGAACACGGAGGACCATTACTCCTATATCATCGGCTACTCCGACGGCACGCTGCAGCCCTACGGCACCATCACCCGGGGCGAAGTGGCCACCATCTTCTTCCGCCTGCTGACGGACGACACCCGGGAGGAGTACTGGAGCCAGGTCAACGACTACACGGACTGCAGCTCCGACCTGTGGTGCAACAACGCCATCTCCACCCTGACCAACATGGGCATCATCGACGGGTTCTCGGACGGGACCTTCCGGCCCTATGCCAAGATCACCCGCGCCCAATTTGCCAAGATCGCGGTGGGCTTTTTCGAGACCACCCGGGAGGACTACCAGGGATACTTCACCGATGTGGATATTAACGCCTGGTACACCGAGTACGTAGAGGCGGCAGCCCGCGTGGGCCTGATCGAGGGCTTTGGCGACGGCACCTTCCGGCCCAACACCAACATCACCCGGGCCCAGGCCTGCGTCATCGTGAACCGTGCCCTGGGCCGTGCCCCCGATGAGGACCGGCTGCTGGACGAGGATGAGATGATCACCTGGCCCGACAACAATCCGGATGACTGGTTCTACGCTGACATGCAGGAGGCCACCAACAGCCACGATTATACCTGGACCACCGTCAGCGGCGACAAGGTCGAGAACTGGACAGACAAGCTGCCTCAGCGGAACTGGGCGGCTCTGGAACACGCCTGGTCCACGGCCCACTCCGCCCCCGGCGGCGAGGTGACCCAGTAAAACAGGGATCCATCTGACAGATCCCCGCGGACCTAACCACGGGAGAGGAATTTCCTCTCCCGTGGTTTTCTTTTCGGCAGGCGGCAGATTCTGCCGCATTTCCTATGGAAAAACGGGGGAAACTGTGGTATTCTGTTCCTGCGTGTTTCCGACAGGACCCCGTTCAGCGGGGGAGGGACCCGGACATGACACGATGAAAAGCCAGTGGGATCCGGCCCTGGCACGGCTGCGGTCGGCACCCTTTGAAGGGGCTCCGCACTGGGAGAATGGGAAGAGATCCCGCGTGGAACAAGCAAGACTGACAAAGGAGTTTCATATGGAACAGAGATTTACCGGCGGAAACGAGTACGTGGCGTCCGCGGAGCTGATGAACGCCGTCAACATTGCCATCGCCCTGCAAAAGCCTCTTCTGGTAAAAGGGGAGCCCGGCACCGGCAAGACCATGCTGGCCCAGGCGGTGGCGGACGCCCTGGGCAAGCGGCTGATCATCTGGAACGTGAAGTCCACCACCAAGGCCCAGGACGGCCTGTATGTGTACGATGTGGTCCAGCGGCTGTATGACAGCCAGTTCGGCGGCCACGGGGTGGACGACATCGGCCGGTACATCAAACTGGGGAAGCTGGGAGAGGCATTTTCCTCCGAGGAACAGGTGGTTCTGCTGATCGACGAGATCGACAAGGCGGACCTGGAATTCCCCAACGACCTTTTGTGGGAGCTGGACCAGATGGAGTTCTACATCCCGGAGACCCGGGAGACCGTGCGGGCCAAGCAGCGGCCCATCGTCATCATCACCTCCAACGCGGAAAAGGAGCTGCCGGACGCCTTCCTGCGCCGGTGCGTCTTCCACTACATCGAATTCCCGGATCAGGAACAGATGGAGCGGATCGTCCGGGTCCATCTCCCGGATCTGGAGGAGAAGCTGGTGCGGCAGGCTCTGGAGGCCTTCTACTGGCTGCGGGGCCTGCGGGACATCGAGAAGAGGCCCGGCACATCCGGGCTGGTGGACTGGCTGCGGGCCCTGGCGGCCGGGGGCGTGGACCCGAAGCTGATCACGGAGAAGATCCCCTATGCCGGCGTGCTCCTGAAAAAGGACAAGGACCTGCGGACCCTGGCCAGAAATCAGCGGTGAGATCATGTTCGCTTCATTTTTTTATCTGCTTCGCCAGCGGGGGATGGATATCTCCCTCAACGAGTGGCTGACGCTGCTGGAGGGCATGGAGAAGGGACTGCATCACTCCACCCTCACGGGTTTTTACCAGCTCTGCCGGGCGGTGCTGCTGCGCAGTGAGACGGAGTACGACCGCTTTGACCAGGTGTTTCTGGAATTTTTTCGGGATGTGCCGTGGGAGGGCGAGCTGCCCCAGGAGCTGATGGACTGGCTCAACCACCCGACGGAGGACCTTCGAAACACGCTGGAGGAGCTGAGGCGCCGCCACGGAGAGGATAAGACCCTGGAGGAGATCCTGCGGATGCTGGAGGAGCGCCTCCGGGAACAGACGGAAGAGCACAACGGCGGCACCTACTGGGTGGGCACCCAGGGCAGCTCCGTTTTCGGCAATTCCGGATGGCGGCCCAACAGCCTCCGGGTGGGGGGCGAGAGCCGGCGTCGGGCGGCGCTGGCGGTGGCGGGAGAGCGGAAATTCCGGGACTTCCGCAAGGACGCCACGCTGGACACCCGGCAGTTCCAGATGGCCTTCCGCCTGCTGCGGCAGTTCTCCGCCCAGGTCAGCGACGCGGAGAAGGTGCTGGACGTGGAGGGGACTATCCACGACACCTGCGACCAGGCGGGGATGCTGAAGATCCGGTATAAGAATCCCAGGAAGAACACCATCAAGGTCCTGCTGCTGATGGACAGCGGCGGCTCCATGGACTACTACGCTGCCCTCTGCAGCACGCTGTTCCAGGCCGCCACCAAGTCCAACACCTTTCAGGAGCTGCACACCTACTACTTCCACAACTGTATTTATGAGGCAGTTTACCGCCGGCCCCAGATGCGGGCGGAGGACCGGGTGGAGACGGAGTGGCTGCTGAAAAATTTCGACGGGACCTATAAGGTCATCATCGTGGGGGACGCGGCCATGAATCCGGGAGAGCTGATGTCCCAACAGTATGACTGGAAGAGGAAGGTCCCTATGCCCTCCGGACTGGAGTGGCTGCAGCGGATCCAGGCCCACTTCCCCTATCTGATCTGGCTGAATCCGGAACCCCTGCCCACCTATGAGGGGTTCTGGGGCCAGACCCACGTGTACTTGGCCAAACGCTTTCCCATGTACCCCCTTTCCGTAGAGGGGCTGGAGAGCGGCATGCACCGGCTGATGGTCAAGTGACTGGCCTGCAGCTTTTGACGCAAAACAGGCTGAAGGGCGGAACTCCGCCCTTCAGCCTATCGCAAAACGCGTGCCAAGGTTCACGCTACAATATATTCGGGAAAGTCCACCGCCCGTACCTCTGTGTCATAGGGGACGATCAGAAAGGTATTGCGGGCGATCTTCCACACCTTGTTCTCATTGTGATACGCTACCCCGGCAATGAAGTCCAATAGCCGCCGGGAAGTCTCAGTGCTGCCGCTTTGCAGATTCAGCAGCACCGAACAGCCGCTCTGCAGGATATCCACGATCCCCTCCGTCTGATCCAGGCGCAGAGGCGCCCGGACCACGATTCTGGAATGGCCGGAGCGGGAAGCGGTCCCAGAAGACCCAGACCCGGCTTCGGGTTCAGATGCCCCGCCGCCTTCGGACAGCGGGTCCGGACTCGAATGGAGCAAGACGATTTTTCGCACAGATTCCAGCAGACTCATGGGATCACCTCACATCCTCACACAAATCAGAGCGCTTTTCACCCTCTATTATCGTCCTTTTTATGGAATATGTCAACCGGCAGGATGCCGGGAAATCAGACGGAATGTGAAAAAGACGGCACTTCGGACGATAAAAAGGACCATCTTCGGGCGGAGAGAATGACATGATAGGAGAGAGCGGTCCGGCGAAAGCCGGGCCGCTCTCTGTTCCAGCGGGAAGTTACAGGTTCTTCTCG
>ENA-UONX01003175-UONX01003175.1-human-gut-metagenome-genome-assembly--contig:-P74old-NODE-3175-length-10439-cov-4.215716_pt1 | contig 10439 bp, 10 predicted proteins | sample MGYA00242466_ERZ724013 | MGnify/ENA metagenome assembly ERZ724013 | reverse complement strand
GTTGTTCTGGCTGCATTATGCACCTTCACAGGCTGTAAGAAAGAAGAAGTGGAGAAAGTGATCGCACCACTGGTTTCTGACGGGCAGACTACGGAATCCACAGAAGAAGCCCAGGAAGAAAAGGATCCTCTTATTCCTGAAATTGATACATCTGTAGAAATCCAGGCAGGATCCCGGGTGGCAGTTGTAAGCAAGAGTACAAGCGGAGAGTTTTGGGGACTGGTTAAGAAAGGAATGGAGCAGGCAATTGCCGATGTAAACGAGGCATATGGCTTCAAGAAAGAAGATCAGGTGACCATGACCTTTGAAGGCGCCAGCGATGAGAAAGATGTGGAGAGCCAGGTAAATACCATAGATGCAGTAATTGCAGAGAATCCTGATGTACTCTGTGTTTCTGCCAGCGATATGGATTCCCTTCAGGCGCAGCTGGAAGCTGCCAAGGAGAATGGAATCCCGGTTGTGGCATTTGACTCCGGTGTTACGGACAGTAAGATGATCCGTGCATTCCGCGGTACGGATAATACCAGGGTGGGAGAAATCGCTGCGTATAGATTAGCCACAGCCATCGGAAAAATGGGTAAGGTTGCTGTCTTTTCCGCGCAGGAAAAGACGCAGAGCATTCAGGAACGTGTAAGCGGTTTTACCAATTATATCACCAATTATCCGGATATTGAGGTCGTGGAGATTGTTTATCAGGATCAGGTAGAGGATATGACAGCTGCCATGCAGGAGGTTCTTGACAAATATCCGCAGCTGGACGGTGTTTTCTGCGATAATGCAGATATTGCCGATCTGTATCTGGACATGAAAAAGGATGAAACAAAGGATTCCATCGTGATGGTTGGTGTGGATGCCACAGCGAAACAACAGGAGGCTATCCGGAATAGTAAAGAGGTCGGTGTGGTTTCCCAGCAGCCTTACGCGATGGGATATCAGACCATCTGGACAGCACTTTTGACTACTGCACCAAAGAAGAGTGTGGAAATCAAGCGGAATGTGCGTATCGATCCGGCATGGATTGATTCCTCAAACATTGATGATCCCACATATAGTTCTTATTTGTATGCAAATTAAGACAGCTTTCATAAGAGGTACGTCATAATTTTCAGAAATGATTTCACAAACACGCTCTACGAATTTGGGCAAAATATGCCGCAAAGCGGGGCGTGCAGATTGCGAGAATGATTTTACAAATACGCTCTAAAATAAGATAGAGCGGTTCATAAGAAACTATGAAAGAGAAACTGCTTTGTACAGCATGAATTTACCAGGAATGGGAATGCTGATACAAGGCAGTTTTTTGCATATCAAAGGATATTGCAGCCAGAGCCTGTTTCAAACACATTCTAGACAATACTACCTGCCGTGTCTGAATTTTAGTCAATGTTTAACGATTGTATAACGACAAAATAACAAGAATTTGTTAGCATGTAATTACTTTTTGAAGTGTGAAAAAATTGACGATATGCAATAAAATGGAAGTCGGTTTTTAAATAATGTGCACAATAAAAGTTGCTATCCACACTGAATTGTGTTAAAATCTGTCTATAAAATGAGACTTGAGACAGGAGGCTTTTATGAAAAAATGGGGAGATATTATCAAGAATATGACTTTGCTTAGTCAATTTAGCTTATCCTTTATCACTCCTCTGCTTCTGTGCCTGCTGATCTGCTGGTGGATGAGTACCAGCCTGGGAATAGGAGAATGGATTTTTATTCCTGGCTTTTTTTTCGGACTGGGAGGATCCTTTACAGTAGCCTATAAGCTTTACCTGTCCGTAACCGGCCATCAGAAGAAAGAGAAAAAGAAGAATAAAGTTTCATTTAACAGGAATCATTCCTGCAAAGTGTGACGTACATTTTGCGGAAAGCCTTTTTCAAACACGTTTCAGAAGGGAGATTTGTATGAGCAAAATGTTTGCAGATGTGCAGCCGGCAGTGAGGAAAGAGACTAAGAAGGTGGCGATTGGTACATTTGTATGCGTAGTCCTGATGTGGGCTGTATTTGGAATCGGACATCTGGCAGTGCCGGAGCAGATTCCGTTTGATTATACAGTGCTTCTCGCCGGATTTATTGGCGGGATGGTGGCAGTACTGAACTTTTTCCTTATGGGACTGACCGTTCAGAAGATAGTTTCCATGGAGGACGATAAACAGGCTGCAGCAAAGATGAAGGCCAGCTATAGTCAGAGAATGATGCTTCAGCTTATCTGGGGCGTTCTGGCGATTGCGGTTCCCTGTTTTCAGTTTGTAGCCGGAATCTTACCATTGCTTTTTCCAAACATTGTGATCAAGACAGTGGGAATTATTGGGGGAAGGAAGGCCGCATAATGATATATATAATTTTATGTAACTATTCAGCAGGTACTACTCCACGAGGTGTGTGACAGAGGTGGTACAGAACAGTTGCAAATTTATAATGACAGGAGGTGAGAGTACATGGATATTGAAATAACCGGTGGCAGGATATTCTATACGTTTCCATTTGAGATTCCCATCCTTGGGAAATTCCAGATCACGGAGACTCTGGTTGTAAGCTGGCTGGTTATGCTGTTGATCACAGGACTTTGTATCTGGCTGACACATGATCTGAAGGTGGAGAAAATATCCAGGAGACAGGCTGTGGCTGAGCTTCTGGTGGAGACAGCAAATAAGTTCGTCATCGGAAATATGGGTGAGAAATTCAGCTATATGATTCCTTTTGTGGCGGCGCTTTTTGCCACCAGTGTGGTATCCAACCTGATCAGCCTTGTAGGACTGCGAAGCCCTACAGCAGATCTTTCCACAGAAGCTGCATGGGCAGTTGTTGTATTTACCATGATCACGGCACAGAAGATCAAGACAAATGGTTTCGGTGGATATATGAAGGGATTTACAACTCCGATCCCTATTATGACACCATTTAATATTCTTTCTGAGATCGCCACACCGATCAGTATGGCGTGCCGTCATTTTGGAAATATTCTTTCCGGTGTAGTTATCAATGGTTTGATCTATGCAGCGCTGGCGCTGGCAAGTTCCAAACTGTTCGGACTGATTCCGGGTATTGTGGGAGATGTATTGTCGAAGATCCCATTCCTGGATGTTGGTATTCCGGCAATTATGTCAGTTTATTTTGATTGGTTTTCCGGAATCATGCAGGCATTTATTTTCTGTATGCTGACTGTAATGTATATTGCGAATGCAGCGGAAGAGTAGTCTAAAGAAGGCAGAGGTTCACGAAGTGGGCAGAAAACCGGAGAATGCAGAAAATATTTTGCAGTTTCCGGCTGAATTGTATTTTTTAACAAGAGAAATCATAAATAACAGGAGGATTTGATTATGGATTTTACAGTATTGGCAAAAGGTATCGCACTGGCTGGTTGTGCAATTGGTGCTGGTCTTGCACTGATCGCAGGTATCGGACCTGGTATTGGAGAAGGTAATGCAGTTGCAAAAGCTCTGGAAGCGATTGGACGTCAGCCGGAGTGCAAAGGTGATGTAACATCTACCATGCTTCTTGGTTGTGCGATCGCAGAGACTACAGGTATTTACGGTTTCGTAACCGGTCTGCTTCTGATCTTCGTTGCACCTGGTACCTTCATGAAATTCCTTGGATAATTAAGGACAAGTACCACAGGGGTTACCATTCACAGACCGCGGTTATAGAAGATCCATAGAGGCGGCACCAAAGCAGCTTGTTTTTATACTGGTAAGCTGCTGGAAAGGTATGAATGGTAGCAGTTACAACAGGAGGTTAGAACATGCAGGTACAGGAACTTGTAGGAATTGTGCCGTGGACGTTTATCGCACAGATCTGCAATCTTTTTCTTCAGATGTATCTGATAAAAAGATTTTTGTTTAAGCCTGTCAATGAAATGCTTCAGAAGAGAAGAGCAATGGCAGATGCCGAAATTCAGGATGCCATGAAGACAGAGTATGAGCAGAATATGCAGCAGGCTAAGACAAAAGCCAGCGATATTGTAAATGAGGCACAGAGGACAGCTTCCCTCCAGAGTGAGGAGATCCTGAAGAGTGCAGCCCAGGAAGCCCGTGCTATGAAAGAGAAGGCTGAGAGCGACATTGCACAGGAGAAACGCAAAGCTGTCAATGAAGTGAAGAATGAGATCGGCGGCATGGCAATGGAGATTGCCGGCAAGGTGATCGAGCGTGAGATCAAGGAAGAGGATCACGCGAAACTGATCGACGAGTTTATTTCGAATGTAGGTGAGGCATCATGACGCAGATTGCCAGATTATATGGCGGCAGCATGTATGATCTTGCTGCTGAAGAACAGCTTACCGACACTGTGCTGGAGCAGATGCAGACGATCCGGCAGCTTTTTCGGGAGAATCCCGATTATGTGAAATTGTTGTCAGAGCCTTCTATCCCGAAGGAAGAGAGGACAAAACTTCTTGATACTGCATTTGGAACAGAAGCAGAACGGTATCTGGTGAATTTTTTGAAGCTGCTGTGTGAGCGCGGAATCCTGGGAGAGTATTCCGGTTGCTGCGAGGAATTTACACGGCGGTACAATGTGGACCATAATATTGCCACTGCAGTGGTGACCAGCGCGGTTGCACTGACAGATGAGCAGATGGCAGCGCTTAAGGACAAGCTGGAGAAGATAAGCGGCAAGACCGTTACCCTGACCCAGAAGACAGATCCGACGGTGCTTGCAGGTCTTAAAGTGGAACTGGAGGGCAGACAGCTGGACGGTACTGTAAAGAGTCGTCTGGACGGTCTTTCCAGAAAATTAAACGAGCTTATAGTATAAGGATGGATAGAGAAAATGCAGCTTAAACCTGAAGAAATTTCAAAAGTCATCCGCAGTCAGATCAAATATTACGATAACGCCATCAAACAGAATGAGACCGGTACGGTTCTTATGGTTGGTGATGGCATTGCCAGAGCCAGCGGTCTTATCAACTGTATGGCAGGAGAGCTTCTTGAGTTTAAGGACGGAAGCTTCGGAATGGCACAGAACCTGGAAGAGAACAGTGTTTCTATCGTTTTATTTGGTGATGATTCCGGTATTGGCGAAGGTCAGACCGTAAAGCGCACCGGAAAGGTGGTATCTGTTCCGGTTGGCGAGGCTATGATCGGGCGAGTTGTAAATGCCCTTGGACAGCCTATTGACGGTGCAGGACCTGTAGTGACAAGTGAATACAGGGCGATTGAGAGCCCAGCACCAGGTATCTGCGAGAGACAGGGCGTTAACCAGCCTCTGCAGACCGGTATTAAGGCAATTGACTCCATGGTTCCCATTGGAAGAGGCCAGCGTGAGCTGATCATTGGTGACCGTCAGACTGGTAAGACCACTCTGGCAGCAGATACGATTATCAATCAGAAAGGTAAGGACGTGATCTGCATCTATGTTGCAATTGGTCAGAAGCGTTCCACAGTATCTTCACTGGTTGAAACTCTTACCAGAAACGGCGCTATGGATTACACCATCGTTGTAGCGGCTACTGCTTCAGAAGCCAGCCCGCTGCAGTACATTGCACCGTATTCCGGATGTGCAATGGGTGAATACTTTATGTACAAGGGAAAAGATGTGCTTATCATTTACGATGATTTAAGTAAGCATGCAGTTGCATACCGTGCACTTTCCCTGCTGATCCGTCGTCCACCGGGACGTGAGGCATATCCCGGAGATGTTTTCTATCTCCATTCCAGACTTCTGGAGCGTGCCGCAAGACTGGACGAGGCACACGGCGGCGGTTCCCTGACTGCTCTTCCTATTATCGAGACACAGGCAGGAGACGTTTCCGCGTATATCCCGACCAACGTTATTTCCATTACAGATGGACAGATCTTCCTGGAGACAGAGCTGTTCCATTCCGGTGTTATGCCGGCTGTAAACCCTGGTATTTCCGTATCCCGAGTTGGTGGAAATGCACAGATCAAGGCAATGAAGAAGGTTGCCGGTACTTTGAAGCTGATTTATTCCCAGTATCGAGAACTGCAGAGCTTTGCTCAGTTTGGATCTGATCTGGATGCAGATACCAAGGCCAGACTGGAGCAGGGAGCCCGTATTGTGGAGGTTCTGAAGCAGAACCAGAATGCTCCGGTTCCAGTTGAGAAGCAGGTAGCTATCCTTTATGCAGTAACCAAGGGAATCCTTTCCAGGGTTGCTACAGAGGATGTAAGAAGCTATGAAGCCGGTCTTTATACCTGGATCGACAGTGATGCACAGGGTGCTGCTGCAATGCAGGAAATCCGTTCCACAGGTGCATTATCTGCGGAGACAGAAGAGAAGCTGAAGGGCGCATTGGAACAGTATACTGAGAATTTTGTAAATACAAGACCTGAGAAATAAATTGTGACAAGGAGGACTTTTTATGGCTGCAAACATGAAAGCGGTAAAGCTGCGGATCAAAAGTGTGCAGAGCACCATGCAGATTACCAAGGCAATGGAACTTGTAGCATCCTCCAAACTGCGTAAAGCAAAAGAAAGGGCGGAAGTCTGCCGGCCTTATTTTGAGACCATGCATCAGACCCTTGTGGATATTGCCCGGGGGAATACAGATTTTTCCTCTGTATATGCCAGAGAATCCGGGAATGAGAAGCGCTGTTATGTGCTGATCGCCGGAGACCGTGGTCTGGCTGGCGGATATAACACCAACTTGTTTAAATGTCTGGAAGCAGCCTCTGTGAATCAGGATTTCCTGGTTCTTCCCATTGGGAAAAAGGCTGTGGAGTATTCGAAGCGAAATGGATTTGCCTGTGTTACAGAAAGCTTTGGCGAAATTGCCGATGTTTCTGTTGCAGACTGCTTTGAGATGGCGAATCTGCTCTGCGGGGAATTTAAGAAGGGAGAATTTGGACACATTGATCTTTGTTACACAAAGTTTGTTTCCATGCTTTCCCAGCAGCCATCGGCGATTCCGGTGCTGCCTCTGAAGGACCTGACAGATGAACAGGATACAAAGAGCATCCGGAATCTGATTCTGTATGAGCCGGATGCGTCGGAAGTATTTGATGCCATCGTTCCGGAGTATCTGGCTGGTTTGATCTATGGTGCGGTTTGTGAGAGCGTAGCCAGTGAGCTGGCTGCAAGACGTACCGCCATGGAGGCTGCGACCAACAATGCCGAGGAAATGATCGAGAAGCTGAATCTGCATTACAACCGGGCACGTCAGGCAAGCATCACGCAGGAGATCACAGAGATTGTTGGAGGTGCGGAGGGAGTATAAGGTAGGTGCAAAATATATTGCTGCCACGAAAAAGGCAGTATTTACAATAGTAGTTGATATTTTGCATTTATAGAATATTCATCCGCGTGCTGGCTGGAGAAAAAATAAGATATAGTGAAAAATATAACGAAATGTTACTATATGGATTTTTCGGATGGTCAGTCACAGAAATAATGATGATTATGAAGGATTTTATCCTTCAATCTATAAGGAGACTGCTAAATGAGCGAAAAACACATTGGCGAGGTAGTGCAGGTTATCGGTCCGGTACTGGATATCCGGTTCGGGCATGACGAGCTGCCGGCACTTCTTAATGCCATCGAAATTGATCATGAAGGCACAAAGCTCACAGCAGAGGTTGCTCAGCAGATCGGGGATAATACGGTACGCTGTATCGCCATGAATTCCACCGATGGTCTGGTAAGAGGAACCAAGGCTGTAGATACTGGTGAACCCATTAAGGTTCCGGTTGGAGAAGAGTGCCTTGGACGAGTATTTAATCTTCTAGGTGATCCGGTAGACAATCTTCCGGCACCAGAGACGAAAGAGCACTGGGCAATCCACCGTCCGGCACCATCCTATGAGGAGCAGATGCCGGCAACCGAGATCCTGGAGACCGGTATCAAGGTCGTTGACCTGATCTGCCCGTATGCAAAGGGTGGTAAGATCGGTCTGTTCGGAGGTGCTGGTGTTGGCAAAACAGTTCTTATCATGGAGCTGATCCACAATGTTGCCACAGCACACGGCGGACTTTCTGTATTTACAGGTGTTGGAGAGCGTACCCGTGAGGGTAATGACCTTTACAATGAAATGAAGGAAAGCGGCGTTATCGACAAGACTGCACTGGTTTACGGCCAGATGAATGAGCCGCCGGGAGCGCGTATGCGAGTTGGCCTTTCCGGACTGACTATGGCAGAGTATTTCCGTGACGTAAAGAATCAGGACGTGCTTCTTTTCATTGATAATATTTTCCGTTTTACACAGGCTGGCTCAGAGGTTTCCGCACTTCTTGGACGTATGCCTTCCGCGGTAGGTTATCAGCCAACTCTGGCTACTGAGATGGGTGCCCTTCAGGAGCGTATCACTTCTACCAGAAAGGGTTCCATCACATCTGTACAGGCTGTTTATGTACCTGCCGATGACCTTACAGACCCGGCTCCGGCTACTACATTTACCCATCTGGATGCGACCACTGTACTTTCCCGTGAGATCGCCAGCCAGGGTATTTATCCGGCAGTGGATCCCCTTGATTCCACCAGTCGTATCCTTTCTCCGGAGGTAGTTGGACAGGAGCATTATGAGATTGCACGTGCAGTGCAGAGAGTTCTGCAGCGTTATAAAGAACTGCAGGATATTATTGCAATTATGGGTATGGATGAGCTTTCAGAAGAGGATAAGCTGACAGTAAGCCGCGCACGTAAGGTGCAGCGATTCCTGTCTCAGAGCTTCTCTGTTGCAGAGCAGTTTACAGGTATGCCGGGACAGTATGTTCCGCTGAAAGAGACTCTCCGTGGATTTAAGATGATCCTGGATGGCGAATGCGACAGCATTCCGGAGAGCTGCTTCCTGTTTGCAGGAACTATTGACGACGTATTTGAGAAAGCAAAGAATAACCAGAATCAGTAAAGGAGGCTGCCTATGAGGACATTTCCCCTTAGAATCGGTACCCCCGACGGCCTGCTTTTTGAGGGAGAGGTGCAGCGCATTGTGTGCCGCAGCATTACCGGTGATCTGGCAATCCTGGCAGGACACTGCAATTTCTGTACAGCTCTTGGAATGGGTGAGGCCCATGTGATACTGGAGGACGGCACCAGTCGCAGTGCAGCATGTATTGGCGGTATGCTCACCGTAATGGACGGCAATTGCAGCCTTCTTGCAACCACCTGGGAATGGCAGGAGGACATCGACGTCGACCGCGCCGGAAAGGCCAAAGAGCGTGCCCAGGAAAAACTGGCCAAAGGTGGTCTCTCCGATAAAGAATACAAGATCGTAGAAGCCAAGCTGCAGAGGGCGCTGGTGAGACTTAGTGTGAAAAGTTAAGGAATGATGAAAGAGGACAGTTTTGCCTGGAAAATGGTGTCTAAGGTGAGACTGTTCTTTTTATGTATAAAAGTTTGCGGACACCAATACATTGGTCTCTGTTACTGCGAAAAAAATCGTAAATTATCACCAATGATTTATTTTCGACTTTAAAACGTCAAACTCCCATCACATAAAAGCGTTGACATAAATGGGTGGGGGCGTTACAATAAGGTATCGGGGAAAATATGAAAAAGGGCTGGATATAACCGGTCCTTTTTATTACTTTCCAACAAAAACAAAGCCTGGAAGGTACAGCTGCCAGGCACTATAAAATGAAAAAGAAAACAAGGGGGACGATTTGAAAGAACGAGAAACCTTTGGATCACGGCTGGGATTTATCCTGGTCTCTGCAGGATGCGCCATTGGACTTGGAAACGTGTGGAAGTTTCCGTATATGGCGGGAAAATATGGTGGAGCGGCATTTATTCTGATTTACCTGATATTTCTGGTTTTGTTGGGATTGCCAGTGCTGGTATGTGAATTCGCAGTAGGACGTGCAAGCCGCAAAAGTACGGCAAGGGCATTTCACGACCTGGAACCGGAGGACGCCAACTTCCATAATTTCAGCTACATGAGCATGGTTTCCAACTATGTGCTGATGATGTTCTATACCATGGTTGCAGGATGGATGCTTTACTATTGTTACGCAATGGCAGCCGGCAAGCTGGCAGGGAAAGATTCTGCGCAGGTGGCAGATTATTTTACAGGACTTCAGGATTCAGCTGGTACAATGACTTTATGGATGATCATTGTAGTTGTTTTATCCTTCGGAGTGTGCTCTTTGGGAGTGCAGCGTGGCCTGGAGAAAATCACAAAAGTTATGATGATGTGTCTTCTGGCACTGATCGTAGTGCTTGCGGTTCATTCTCTTACGCTTGATGGAGCAATGGAGGGAGTGAAATTTTACCTGGTGCCGGATTTTGCCGCTATGGCCGAGATCGGAATCGGAAATGTGATCTTTGGGGCACTGTCGCAGGCATTTTTTACATTAAGTATTGGTGCAGGCTCTATGACTATTTTCGGAAGCTATCTTGGAAAGGACAGATCCCTTCTGGGAGAATCTCTGCATATTACGATTCTGGATACTTTTGTTGCCTTGATGGCAGGATTGATCATTATTCCGGCATGCTTCGCATTTGGTGTGGAGCCAGGAGCAGGCCCGGGACTTGTATTTATTAC
>ENA-UONX01003174-UONX01003174.1-human-gut-metagenome-genome-assembly--contig:-P74old-NODE-3174-length-10443-cov-8.450039_pt1 | contig 10443 bp, 9 predicted proteins | sample MGYA00242466_ERZ724013 | MGnify/ENA metagenome assembly ERZ724013 | reverse complement strand
GCCGGGGAGTTCCGGCTGATCCCCCTGGGGGTGGCCATCGCCCTGCCGGAGGGGTATGAGGCCCACATTGTCCCCCGCAGCTCCACGTTTAAAAATTACGGCATCCTGCAGACCAACTCCATGGGCGTGGTGGACTACACCTACCGGGGCGACGGGGACCAGTGGCGGATGCCCGCCTACGCCACCCGGGACGTGACCATCGAGAAGAACGCCCGGATCTGCCAGTTCCGCATCGTGCGGAACCAGCCCCGGCTGACCTTCACCAGGGTGGAGCACCTGGACGGCCCCGACCGGGGCGGCTTCGGCTCCACGGGAAAGTGAGGGGGGACATGGCTAAGATCGTACTGGCCTCCGGCTCTCCCCGGCGGCAGGAGCTGCTGCGGCGCATCGGCATCACGGACTTTGACGTCCGGGTGCCCCAGACGGATGAGTCCTATCCCGCCGGCCTCTCCCCCCGGGAGACAGTGGAGTACATCTCCCGGGAGAAGTCCGACGCGGCCGCCGCCCTCTGCACGGCGGATGAGATCGTCATCACTGCCGACACCCTGGTGTTTCTGGACGATGCCCGTCTCGGTAAGCCCGTGGACGAGGCGGACGCCCTGCGGATGCTGACGGCCCTCCAGGGCCGCCGGCACACGGTGTGCACCGGCGTCACCGTCCGCCGGGGGAGTGAGATCCTGACGGAGAGCGAGTCCACCGACGTGTACTTCCGCCCCGCCACGGAGGCGGAGCTCCGGGGCTACATCCGCACCGGCGAGCCCATGGACAAGGCCGGGGCCTACGGGGTCCAGGGCCTGGGCGCCCTGCTGGTAGAGCGGCTGGACGGGGACTTTTTCAACGTGATGGGCCTGCCGGTCCTGCGTCTGAGCCGGATGCTGGAGCGGTTCGGCATCCATTTCTTCGACTGACCACGGATCAGGAGGGTTTCCTTTGAAGAAATTTTTCCGGGAGCACGGCATCTGGGTGCTGTTCGCCACGGCGGTGATCGCTGTGGCGCTGGCCCTCATGTCCTTCTTCTCCAACACCTCAGCGCCGCTGACCAATCTGGCGGGAATCATCGCCTCCCCCTTCCGGTCCGCCTACACGGCTGTGGCCAACTGGATTGCGGACAAGCAGAACTATTACCAGGACGTCACCGCCCTGGAGGAAGAGAACGCCGCCCTGAGGCGGGAAAATGCCAAGCTCCAGGCCCAGCTCCGCCAGGCGGAGACCGACAGCGAGGAAAACGCTCGGTTCCGGGAGCTGCTGAACCTCCGCCCGCAGAACTATGACCTGGAGCTGGAGGCCGCCTCTGTCACGGAGCGGACCGTCACCAACTGGACCTCATCCCTGACGCTGAATGTGGGCACGGACCACGGCGTAGAGGCCGGGGACTGCGTCATCGACGAGACCTATGCCCTGGTGGGCGTGGTCAGCGAGGTGGGCCTCAACTGGTGCACCGTCCTCACCATTGTGGACACGGACACCTCCCTGGGCGCCCAGGTGTTCCGCACCAACGACCTGGGCCTGGCTGTGGGGGATTTCTCCCTGATGCGGGAGAACCGCCTGCGGCTGGACTATCTGCCGGCGGACTGCCAGCTGCTGGGCGGCGACCTGGTGGTCACCTCCGGTCTGGGCGGGTATTATCCGCCGGACCTCTCCATCGGCACGGTGGAGGAAGTGCAGCTGGACGACTCCGGCGCCGCCTCTTACGCTGTCCTGATCCCGGAGGCGGACTTCGACCAGCTGGTAGAGGTCTTTGTCATCAAATCCTTTGACATTCAGACCTGAGCGTATACGCTCGGCGTCGTTTCCAAAAAGGAGGGCCCGCTTTGCTGGCACGCAATGAGACGATCTTCAAATGGGCGCTGTATGCCGGCGCCACCGCCGTGTTTTTTCTGCTGCAGGGCGGGGTGTTCCAGCGGATCAGCCTGTGGGGCGTCATCCCCTTTGTCTTTCCCATTCTGGCAGCGGTGGTGGGGATGTATGAAGGTCCCCTCCCCGGCTCCATCTACGGGCTGACGGTGGGGGTCCTCTGTGACCTGCTGCTGCCGGCCCCCATCCCCTGTTTTTATACGCTGGTCTTTCCGGTGGCGGGCCTGTGCGCCGCTCTGATCTCCCAGAGCCTGCTGCCGGCAGGCTTTCTCTGCGCCGCCGTCACCTCCATCATCGCCTTTTTCCTCACGGACCTCTTCCACTGCTTCCTGCTGTGGGCCCGGGGGCAGAGTGCCTGGGCCGCCGGTGCCCGGCTGTTTGCCCAGGAGGTGGGCGTCTCCATCCTGCTGATCATTCCGGTAGTGCTGCTGTTTTCCGCAGTCTTCCGCCGAACCCATCTGGACGACTGAAAAGGAGTACCCATGGAGCAAAAGCAATCCCGCAACCGCCGCCTGTACGTCCTGGCGGGCCTGTTCCTCGCTGTGATGGCGGTGTTTCTGGGGGTCCTGTACGACACCCAGGTGAACCATTACGATACCTATTACGCCAGCTCCGTCCGCAGCATCGCCCGGTCGGAGACGGTAGAGGGCGCCCGGGGCAACATCACCGACCGCAATGGAAAGGTGCTGGTCTCCAGCCGGTCCTCCTACAACCTGACGTTCGACTCATCCCTGCTGGAGGACGGCGAGGACGCCAACGAGGCCATCCTGCGGCTGCTGCGGCTGTGCCAGGACCGGGGGATCAGCTGGGCGGACTATCTGCCCATCACCCGCTCCTCGCCCTTTGCCTATGACCTGGATTCCCTGAGCAGGACAGATAAGGGCCGGTTCCTCACCTACCTGAAGGATCTGGACGAGGCGGCGGATGCCCTGGGTGCCTATCTGCTGGATCACCCTTCCTTGCTGGAGCGAGTGGACGAGGACGGCGATACGGAAAATCCCGCCGACGACATCCTGGCGGACGAAGAGCGGACAGACGCCCAAAAGGCCGCCGCCCTGCTGGAGGAACTGACCTCCGACCAGCTGACGGCCAGCCTGCTGGAGGGGGCCGGCCTCTCCGCCGCCCGGCTGATCGCCCTGATGCGGAAGGATTTCGGCCTCTCCGCCGCCTTTTCCGGGGAGGAAGCCCGGCTGGTGCTGGGCATCCAGTATGAGATCCGCAGCCGGAATCTCGCCAGGACGGACCCCTATGTGCTGGCGGAGGACATCGACCGGGAGCTGATCTCTCTGCTGAACGACGGCGACTATGCCGGCGCCAAGGTAACGCCCTCCTCCGTGCGGGAGTACGAGACAACCTATGGGGCGCATATCCTGGGGTATCTGAGTGACATCACGGCAGAGGACGACTACTGGAATACCCTGTACCACGAGGGCTACGCCATGAACGACAAGATCGGCCGCAGCGGTGTGGAGGCCGCCTTTGAGGAGTATCTCCGGGGCAGCGACGGCGTGCGGGTGGTCTCCATGAATGAGGAGGGCAAGATTACCGGCGAGTACTACTCCACCCAGCCGGTTCCCGGCAACACGGTGGAGCTGACCATTGATTTGGACCTGCAGCAGGCGGTGGAGGACGCCCTGGCCTCCACCATCACGGCAATGAATAAGAGTGACCCCGTGGAATCCCGGGGCGGCGCCGCCGTGGTGCTGGACGTGGACACCCGGGAGGTGCTGGCCCTGGCCTCCTACCCCACCTATGACCTGGCCACCTTCCGGCAGTCCGCCAGCGTTTACGCCGCCCTGGAGGCCGACCCCAACCTCCCCTTTAACAACCGGGCTACCCAGGGTGTCTATGTTCCCGGCTCCACCATCAAGCCGCTGACCGCTGTGGCGGCTTTGGAAGAGGGCGCCCTTGACTCCCCTACACGGCGGATTCGCTCGCCCCGCACCTGGTATTATCCCAATTACCCCGCCAGCTATATCAACTGTGCCGGCGGCGATCACGGCCGCCTGAATGTCACGGAGGCCATCACCAAGTCCTGCAACTACTTCTTCGCCGAGATGGGCTACCGGCTGGGAATGGACACCTTCCTGGAGTATCTCCATGCCTTCGGCCTGGGCGAGCACACGGATATTGAAATCGGCGACGCCGCCGGCACCCTGCCGGAAAACCCGGAGGGGCGGGACTACGCTCCCTGGGCCGCCTTCGGCCAGGCCAACCAGAGCTACACACCCCTGCAGCTGGCCAACTATATCGCCACCCTGGTCTCCGGCGGGGAGTTCTGTCAGCCCCACCTGCTGAAGGCCGTCAAGACCTATGACAACACAGACGTGATTGCGGTGGGGGAAACGGAACCGGAGCGGATCGTCCCCATCTCCGACTCCACCCTGGACGCCGTGAAAAGGGGCATGCTGGGCTACACCCAGCCCGGCGGCTCTGTCTACAACGCCTTCCGGAACTGTGTGGTCACCGCCGGCGCCAAGACCGGCACCTCTCAGCTGGGCGGCGACCAGACGGAAAACGGCGTGTTTGTCTGCTTCGCCCCCTACGACGACCCGGAGATCGCCGTGGCCATCGTCATCGAGCACGCCACCTGGGGCGCCAATGCCGCCAATGCGGGCGTGGAGATCCTCAATGCCTATTTCACGTCTGATGATGAAGGCGTCTCCATCACCGGCGAGAATCAACTGCTTCCCTAAGGAGATCTTTCCTCATGAGCGAACCCTTTGTCTTTGACCCCCGCTGTGACCTGTGCAAGGAGCCCTTTGGCGCCGTGACCTGCGGCACAGCGGTGACCTTCCACTGCCGCCCTTTGGCGTCAGAGGATTTCTCCCACTGCGCCTTGGTGGTTGTCTGTGAATTTGGCGGTACCCGGCAGGAGCTGGAATTCTCCCTGGAGGGTTCCGCAGGCGAGCGTTCCTGCTTTTCCGGCGTTTTCACGGCCCCGGCCCAGCCGGAGCTGATCTGGTATCACTTCCGCTTCTGGCGGGAGGACGGCAGCGGCTGTATCCTGGATAAAAGCGGCTACCGCAGCGATGGGGCGGTCGATCCCTGGCAGCTGACGGTCTACCGGGAAAGCCGCACACCGGACTGGTTCGGCACCGGCGTGACCTACCAAATTTTTCCAGATCGCTTCTGCCGCCTGTCCATGCCGGACCCTGCGGGGCTGGTGGGCCAGCGCTGGGTCCATCAGGACTGGGACGACACCCCGGAGTGGCGGCCGGACCCGGACGGCGAAATCCGTAACCGGGATTTTTTCGGCGGCTCCCTGGCGGGAATCACGTCGAAGCTGGACGATTTGAAGGCCCTGGGCGTCACCACGCTGTATCTCTGCCCGATTTTTGAATCCGCTTCCAACCACCGCTACAACACGGCGGACTACACCCGCATCGACCCCATGCTGGGGACAGAAGATGATTTCCGCACTCTCTGCGCCCAGGCGAGGGAGCGGGGCATGCGGGTGATCCTGGACGGGGTGTTCAACCACACGGGCTCTCAGAGCGTGTACTTCAACGCTGACGGCTGGTATCCCACCCTGGGCGCCGCCCAGAGCCAGGACTCCCCCTGGTATAGCTGGTACCGCTTCCATCACTGGCCGGACTCCTACGACTCCTGGTGGGGCATCCACACCCTGCCGGCGGTGGAGGAATCCGATCCCTCCTATGTGGATTTTATCATCGAAGGTGAGAATTCCATCATCCGCCGGTGGCTCCGGGCCGGGGCCTCCGGCTGGCGGCTGGACGTGGCGGACGAGCTGCCGGACTGGTTTTTGGAAAAGATCCGTGCCGCCATGGAGGAAACGAAACCCGACAGTGTCCTCATCGGCGAGGTGTGGGAGGACGGCTCCAACAAGATCGCCTACTCCCAGCGGCGGCGGTATCTGCTGGGCAGTGAGACCCATGGGCTGATGAACTACCCCTTCCGCACGGCCCTGCTGGCCTTCCTGAACGGCGGAGATGCCGATGATTTCCGGGAGGCCATGGAGACTCTGCGGGAGAACTATCCCCCGGCGGCGTTCTACTCCGCTATGAACTTCCTGGGCACCCACGATACGCCCCGGATCCTAACACTTTTGGGGGCAGAGCGCACGCCGGAGAGCAAGGCGGAGCGGGCGGCCTACCGCCTGCTGCCCTGGGAGCGGGATCGGGCGGTGAAAAAGCTGCGGCTGGCATCCCTGGTGCTGTTCACCTTCCCTGGCTCCCCCATGATTTACTATGGAGACGAGGCCGGGATGGAGGGATTCGAGGATCCCCTGAACCGGGGTACGTATCCCTGGGGACAGGAGGATCAATCCCTGCTGGCTTGGTTTTCCAGGCTGGGCGCTCTGCGGAACGGATATCCCGCCTTGCAAAAAGGCATCCTCCAGTGGCGCTATACGGCTGGTCCTCTGTTGGTCTTTTCCCGGGAGGACGGCGGTACCATTTTGGTAACAGTCGTAAACGCCTCAGACGCTGTTCAGAGCCTGGAACTTCCCTGGGCCGCTCCCGCCGCACAGGACCTGCTCTCCGGCGAGACCCTCTCCAGCCATAACGGCCTGCTCTCCCTGGAGGTTCCTCCTTTGAGCGGCCTTCTGCTTCTGTGATGGAACGGGGGATGTTTCACGTGAAACATCCCCCGTTTCTCTTTGTCTGGGGTTTCACGTGAAACATTTCCCGTGGTTTTTTGCGTTTTGCCTTGCATGTCCCGACGTGCCTTGCTATAATAGATTCCTGCAAGCATTTCCAGTCCACACGGTATGTTCAGAAAGTAGGTGCCTTTGTGGCAAAAACCATCGCAATCGTCAATCAAAAAGGCGGCGTGGGAAAGACAACCACCTGTGTCAATCTGGCCGCCGCCCTGACAGAGGCCAATCAGCGGATTTTGCTGTGTGATTTTGATCCCCAGGCCAACTCAACCTCCGGCATGGGCGTGGACAAGACGGTTTCCATGGGCGTTTATGACGCCCTGATCGGTGAAGTGCCGGTAGAGGACGCCATCGTCCACACCAAATACGGCGACGTGCTTCCCTCCAACAAAGCGCTGGCCGGGGCCGGGGTGGAGCTGATCTCCATGGACCACCGGGAATTTCTGCTGAAAGAGGCATTGGGTCAGGTCAAGGACCACTATGACTTCGTTTTCATCGACTGCCCTCCCTCTCTGGAGTTGCTGACGCTGAACGCCCTCTGCGCCGCCGACGCCATTTTGGTGCCGGTCCAGGGGGAATACTATGCGCTGGAGGGGCTCAGCGACCTGATGAACACCGTGCGGATCGTCCGCCGGTCCCTGAATCCCCAGCTGGAGCTGGACGGCGTTCTGCTGACCATGTTCGACGGCCGCACCAATCTGGCCCTGCAGGTGGCGGAGGAAGTGAAGCACTACTTCCCCGGCAAGGTCTACGCCACGGTGATCCCCCGGAATGTCCGCCTCAGCGAGGCGCCCAGCCACGGCAAGCCCATCACCGCCTATGATCGGACCTCCCGGGGTGCGGAGGCCTACACCGCCTTTGCGGCGGAGTTTTTGAAAAAGCAAAGTGCCTGATTCTCTCTGGAAAGGAGCGTTCCCATGGCATCCAAGAAACCCTCCGGACTCGGCCGGGGGCTCGGCGCCCTGCTGGGCGACGATGTGCTGAAGGCCGAGACCACCGGAAGCCTCTATCTCCCCATCTCCCAGGTGGAGAGCTGTTCCTCCCAGCCCCGGAAGCATTTTGATGAGGCCTCTCTGGCGGAGCTGGCCGACTCCATTCGGGAGCACGGTATCATCCAACCCCTGACCGTCCGCAAGCTGGCCTCCGGCTACTATCAGATCATCGCCGGTGAGCGCCGATGGCGTGCCGCCCGGATGGCGGGATTGCAGGAGGTTCCCGTCATCGTCATGGAGGCCGACGACCGCAAGGCGGCAGAGCTGGCCATGATCGAAAATCTCCAGCGGGAAGACCTGAACCCCATGGATGAGGCCGCCGGCTTCCAATCCCTTATTGAAACGTATCATATGACCCAGGAAGAAGCGGCGAGCCGGGTGGGCAAGTCCCGCAGCGCCGTCACCAACGCCCTCCGGCTGCTGAATCTCACTCCTTCCGTAGCAAAGCTGGTAGAGGAAAACAAGCTCTCCGCCGGCCACGCCCGAGCGCTGCTGCCCCTCTCCCCTGCCCTGCAGGAGAAGGCCGCCAGCGCCATTCTGGCAGGAGGCCTCTCTGTCCGGCAGGCAGAGGCCCTGGCCAAGCGCCTGGCGGCGGAGCCGAAACAGCCAAAGGTGGCCGCTTCCGACGCTGTAGACTACACGGCAGAGGCCCAAAAAGAGCTGAGCTCCAAGCTGGGCCGTGGCGTCCGGATTGTCACCGGGCGGAAAAAAGGACGCGTTGAGCTGGAATACTACGGCGTAGACGACCTGAATGACCTGCTGGAAGCACTGGCGCTTCTCCAAGGCAGGAAACAGAAAACACCCTGATCCCGGAAAGGACGATAATCCATGAAATTTGAAAAACGCAGCGGCGGCGAGACGGAGAACCCCTCCCCCGCCCCGGAGGACAAGCCCTCCGGCAAAAAGCCCGTTGTGATCTATATTATGATCCTGTTTATCGTGGCGTTTCTGCTGATGGCACTGTCCTTTCTGATGCATCAGCGGAGCAATTCCGAAGTGCTGGGGGAACTGCAGGACTCTGTCAGCGCCATGCAGGAGATCCAGGCCACACAGGATCAGGTGCTGGACCTGCAGGGCCAGCTGAAAGACGCCCAGGACACCATTGAGGACCTGAAAAATCAGGCGGAGGATGATGACCAGGCTCTGGCAGAAGCCCAAAATGAGGCGGACGCCCTGCTGGCGCTGTACGCTCTGCAGCAGCAGTACGCCGCCGGCGATCTGGAGGGGTGCCTTGCCAGCATCGAAACCTTTGAGGCAAACGGCTATGAGGAGGCGCTGCCGGACACAGCGGGCGATGGCATCACCCCGCCTGCCCAGAGGTACGCCCAACTGAAGGACGCTGTGGAAACCCGCGCGGCAGACGCTCACTAACCGTTGTTTCACGTGAAACCATCAACTTACGTTTAAGGAGAGAGAACCATGCTGGATATTAAATTCATCCGGGAAAATCCCGACGCCGTACGAGAAAACATCAAAAAGAAATTCCAGGACGAAAAGCTTCCTCTTGTAGACGAGGTCCTGGACCTGGACGCCAAGCGCCGGGCCGCCATCGCCGAGGCGGACCAGCTCCGCTCCAACCGCAATACCCTCAGCAAGCAGATCGGTATGCTGATGGGCCAGGCAAAAAAAGACCCCAGCAAACTGGAAGAGGCCGAGGCCGTCAAGGCCCAGGTCAAGGAGCAGGCGGACCGCCTGGCGGAGCTGGAGCAGCAGGAGACGGAGCTGGAGGCCAAGCTCCACCATGACATGCTGCTGATCCCCCAGATGATCGATCCCTCCGTGCCTATCGGCAAAGACGACAGTGAGAACGTGGAGGTCCAGCGGTTCGGCGAGTGCAAGGTCCCCGACTTCCCCATCCCCTACCACGTGGACATTATGGAGTCTTTCAACGGCATCGATCTGGACGCCGCTGGCCGGGTCTCCGGCAGCGGATTCTACTACCTGCTGGGGGACATCGCCCGGCTCCACGAGGCGGTGCTGGCCTACGGCCGGGACTTCATGATCGGCAAGGGCTTCACCTACTGCATCCCCCCCTTCATGATCCACGGCAACGTGGTGGAGGGCGTCATGAGCCAGACCGATATGGACGGCATGATGTACAAGATCGAGGGTGAGGACCTGTATCTGATCGGCACCAGCGAGCACTCCATGATCGGCCGGTTCATTGACCAGATTCTGCCCATGGACTCCCTGCCCCAGACCCTCACCTCCTACTCCCCCTGCTTCCGCAAGGAGAAGGGCGCCCACGGCATCGAGGAGCGGGGCATCTACCGGATTCACCAGTTTGAAAAGCAGGAGATGATCGTGGTCTGCAAGCCCGAGGAGTCCAAGGACTGGTACGAAAAGCTGTGGCGGATGTCCGTGGAGCTGTTCCGGTCCATGGACATTCCCGTGCGGCAGCTGGAGTGCTGCTCCGGCGACCTGGCGGACCTGAAGGTCAAGTCCTGCGACATCGAGGCCTGGTCCCCCCGGCAGCAGAAGTTCTTCGAGGTCTGCTCCTGCTCCAACCTGGGCGACGCCCAGGCCCGGCGGCTCCGCATCCGCTACAAGGACGAGAACGGCAAAATGCAGCTGTGCCACACCCTGAACAACACCTGCGTAGCCCCGCCCCGGATGCTGATCGCCTTCCTGGAGAACAACCTTCAGGCCGACGGCACCGTGAAGATCCCCGAGGTCCTGCAGCCCTACATGGGCGGCACAAAGCTGCTGGTGCCCAAGAAATAACTCCTATTCGCAATATTTTTATAAAATTATACGTTTTGTAGAACCGCTCTCCAGCCATTGGAAGCCGTACGAGTGACCTGGGGCTCATTTTTCCCCGTCCCAGCGGCTCCAGTCGGGTGCGGCGCCGGAAGCCCTTGCGCCCCAAGGGTTTCCGGTGCGTCAAAAACAGCGGTGCCACACAGGAGATCTCTCATGACCGATCTGAGCAAAAAGACCACCGGCTTTCTGGCCGAATTCCGAAAATTCATCGCC
>ENA-UONX01003172-UONX01003172.1-human-gut-metagenome-genome-assembly--contig:-P74old-NODE-3172-length-10447-cov-7.630677_pt1 | contig 10447 bp, 6 predicted proteins | sample MGYA00242466_ERZ724013 | MGnify/ENA metagenome assembly ERZ724013 | reverse complement strand
GTACAGCGCCGCCGCCAGCAGCGCCCATACCGGCAGCATCAGCGCCTCCGGCCTTCCGACCGCGCCGCCGAAGCAGCGCCGTGCCAGCGCGAGCGCCAGCCAAACCGGCAGCGCAAATAAGCCGCTCATGCACACCGCGCGCAGCGCGGCTTCCGCGGCCAGCTTTTTTTGAAACGGGCGCAGCGCCCGGCTGATTTCCTTCTCCATCCCGCTTCTCCCGTCGTTCATGCCTCGCGCGCGGTCGCGCTCAGCGCTTTTTCGCCTCGTCTCCGCCATGGTTGGCGGTCATCATCTGCACCACGTATTCCACAAACCGACGCTCCGCGTCCGTCATGGCCACGCCCCGCATGACGGCCATGTTGAAATCCAGCGTCAGCCCCAGATCCTCGATTTCCCGCGTCTGAAGCCGCGCGTTGCTGAGGTTTCCCGGCGGCAGACAGAACGAGATATAGCCCGCGCTCTGGATCAGCTCAACCGCCTGTTCCCATTCCGCGCCGTCGAGCATGATCTGCGGCGGACAGCCCACGCTTTCCAGCCGGTTTTGGAGCTGGCGCATCACCTCGGGGTCGCTGTTGACCAAAATAACCTTGCAGCCCCTGAGATCCTCCATGCGCAGCGCCGCCTTTTCGCACAGCGCGTGCGTCGAGGACATCAGCACGCGCAGCGGCGCTTCCCGATGAAAGAGAATCTCCAGCTCCGGATCGTCAATCCGCCCGAAATACAGCCCGATCGTCTCGCGATACTCGTTGAGCGCCTCCTCCAGCTCCTGCAAAGAATAATTGTGCGTGCTCAGCGACATATCCGGGTTGGAGAGCACGAACCGTGAGAGAAAGTTGCGCGGGAAGAAGCTCAGCATGCCCCACATCATGCAGACCTCCGCGCGCATCTCCCGCTGTGCCGCCGCCTTGCGGACATTGCTGACAATCATCTCGTATTTGCGGATATAGCGCGGCGCATAGCGCGCCAGCGCCTGCCCCGCCGGGGTCAGCGTCACGCCCGAACGCCTGCGCACAAAGAGCTGAACGCCCAGCTCGTTTTCCAGCCTGTCCATCGCCTTGACCAGACCGGGCACGGAGATATAGAGCTGCTTCGCCGCGGCGTTGAAGCTGCCCGTGCTGCTCACCAAAGAAAAATACTGGATCTGCTTGACGTCCATGCGCACCTCCCGCGTCGCGCGAAATAAGCCTTTGCCGCTGAAAACAGCAAAGCCCGCCGCCTCTTTGATGAGACGGCGGGCCGATACGGCTGATTACATCCTCAGGTCGGTCGGGTCACTGCCCGCCTCCCGCCGGATTTTTTTTGAAATCAAGATTAGGAGGTCTTGTGAGAGAACGCGGTCATGATGCCGCCGGTGATGGCCTGGCAGTCAACCGTCGCGCCGGAAACGGCGTCAACGCCCATATCCTGCGTCTCGATGATCTGCTTGGTGAACGCGGCGAACTGCTCGTCGTTCATGAACATGTTCTCGCGGCCCTCGCCCACGGCGATGCCCACAAGCTGCTTATCCTTGATGGTGTAGATGACCTCAAACGGATCATGCAGACCCTGAACCATGACGGAGTAGTCGCCATCCGCGGCCTCAGCCCACGGAGCAGCAGCGCCGCCGCCGAAGGTCGGGGTCAGCTCGGCACGGCCGCCCAGCATGGTATCCACTGCGGCACGGCCGGAGCAGATCGCCTCATGCAGGTAGGTGCCGTTCTGGTACAGGTTGCAGACCAGGGAGCCGATTTCGCCGGCGGAGTAGAGACCCTCGATCGGCTCGCCGTCCCAGTTGAGAACCTGACCCTTGATGTTGCGGCGCGCACCGCCGGAGCAGGCCGGCATGGACGGCACTTCCTCGACCGCGTAGAACGGGCCCTGCTCGATCTTCGCCATCGTGGTGATGTCGCGGCCGAAATCGGTGTCTTCACCAGCATCGACCATCGCGTTGAACTTATCCACCTCAGCGCGCAGCTTCGCCGGATCCTTGCCGATCTTCTCGGCCAGCTCCTCGATGGTGTCCGCCTTGATGATCCAGCCCTTTTCCAGCTCGACGGAGTTGTCGTCGGACCAGTGATACGGGTTGCGGCAGGTCACCGGCCAGCCGATCCAAGCGTTGACCAGCGGCTGCGCCTTGAAGCAGTTGTCGTCCATAATCATATGAACCGGCTGCTGACGGGCGATCGGCACATCGACGTACTTGCCGTGCTCGTAGTACTTCATGTGCTGGCGCTGATAGGACTTCGCCTCGTTGTAATAACGGGTGCCGTCGGCGGCGACTTCCATCCACGCGCCGTGCGCCATATAGAACTGACGAACGAACGTCGTCTCAAAATCCGGAACCTTGATGCCGTGGAAGTAGCCGCAGGACATGGTCTGGCCGTCCATATGCCAGAGCTGAGCGCCCAGCGCCATTTCCATCTTCACGCCGTCGCCCGTGACGTACGGGGAGCCCGCGTTGTAGATGCGGTCGCCGCCATTGAACTGGCGGTACATGTCCATATCGCCCTCGTAGCCGCCGGTGGCCAGCAGAACGCCCTTGCGCGCCTTGGTGTAGATCACGGAGCCGTCCGGCTTCTTCACGCCGACGCCCTCCACCTTCTTGGTGATGGCGTCCTGCACGAGGCAGATAACCTGATGCTCGTAGAGCGGCTTCGCGCCGCGATAACGGGCAGCCTTGTCAAAGCCGTTCCAGCAGCCGCCGTTCTCGAAGGAGAGGCCGCCGTTCTTGTCGCGGAAGTGACCCGTCGCGCCGACGAAGTTCGCGCCCGGCAGATCCGGGAATTCGACCAGCAGGGTGCCCCAGCGCAGCGCGCCGCCGCCGGAGTAGCCGACTTCGTAATCGACCGGCTCGAGAACCGCCTGAATCCACGGCAGATCCGTCGCGAACTCGTTGGTCAGCCAGTTGAAATCCTCTTCCGGAATGACATGCGGCTCGTTCATCGCGCGCATGTAGGTACGCCAGGTCTCCAGATCGTTGGGGTCAACGAAGATGACGCACTGGCCGGAAGCAATCGCCTGACCGCCCGCATTCGCTTCGTCGGACTTATCGTAAATCACAGCGTCAACGTTGTGGTCGATTTCGTAAGCCTCGATATAAGCCGCCGTGCCCGCCATGCCATAGCCGCAGATGACGATATCGTGCTCCTCGTCCCACTTCACGTTCTGGCTGTCCAGAACCCACTTGCTGGAATTTTTGTGAGCCGGCTTTTCCTCTTCCGCTTTCGCGTTGAGCACGCCGGCGCCAAGCAGACCAATGCCCGCAGCGCTCATCGCGGTCGCTTTCAGGAACTCCTTACGGGAAATGTTCTTCGCCATGTAAATCCTTCCTTCCTTACATGTGTTGGTCGAACCTGTGAGGGCGGCGCGGCGCACGGTTGCCCCGCGTCCCTTCTTTGATAACAGATTATCACACTCACCCCGGCGTGTCAAGACATATTTCAACCTGTTTTTCACATTGTAGAAACTGTTGGTTTATACAAGACGTCCGACCAATTTGCCCTTTTTCCGTGTACGCATCTGCATTTTTTCATGTATCATTCGTCTTTCATTCGTTTTATTCACGGATATACCCTTTTCGCGCATTTTCCGGATTGTTTGTCATAAACCAAACAGATATACCCGATTTCGCGCGCTTCCAGCCGCCCTTTTTCGATATAAAACCGACACGAAAACAGAAAGGAGAGCCGCCGAACCCTCGCCCGACAGCTCTCCTGTTTTTATGCTTCCTTACGTTTCGCGATGCGCCGTCTCGTCCTCCCCGGACAAGCAGCATTTACTCATTCCACCGGCACGAGCTGGCCGTCCGCGCCGATCTTCATCACATCGTCGTCCATGCCGCCGACGACGAGCTGATCCGCGTCGCTGAGGCCGTATTGATCGTAGGCCGCGTGCAGGTCGGAAACGTTGTACTGCATCACCGCCGCGCCGCTCCTGTTCAGCAGGGTCACGGTCGTGATGTTCGTGCGTTCCAGCACCTCCAGCACCTTTTCGTCAAAGCGCATCGTCAGCTTCTCCGGGTTTTCGTCGTTCACGCGCAGGCTGACGCTCTTGCTGCCGTCCGCGCTCCAGCTCAGCTTCTCGCGGAAGTTTTCGCGCGTCTCGCCGACGAACAGGCGCAGATTGTAGCTGTGGTAGCCCAGATAGAGCTGCTTCACCCAGTACGGGCTGCCGTATACGCCGCCGATGGCCTCCTCCTGACGCTTCATCTCCATCTCGTGGCGGAATCGAGCGGCTTCATAATACTCATCCTCGAAATCCTGTGGATTCTCGATATGCACCGGCACATAATGGAAAACCTCTTCCCCGTTTTCATCTTCCGTGATGACCATCACCAGATAGTCGCCGGGCGAATCAAACTGAACCATTTCGCCGACTCTCCGCTTGATCTCTTCTGCCGACGGGTTGCCGCCAAACTGAGCGATCATGCTGACCGTCCGCTCCGTTCCATCCTCCATCTTGAGGGTATACGGTTCAAGCGAACCGCTGCCCGTGACCGTCAGCCTGCCGTTTTCCGCCGCATAGCTGCTCAGCGGGATGCCTTCGCCGTTGCCAATCTGGCCATCGTTCTTCAAGCCGACGTTTGCCCCGTCCGCAGCGCCGATGAACGCGGCGGCCGCGCTGCCGTTATTGGTCACGTTGACCGTCGCGCCCTTGTCCCAGGCGTCAATGCTCAGCTCGCCGCTCAGCTCCCTGCTGAACTCGCCGTCTTCCCATTCGATTGTAATCCGCGTTTTTCCGTCGCCTGTCAGTCGGCCATTGTTTTCGACATTCAGCATGCCGTTCTCGCCCGCGCTGACATACATGCGATCCGCTTCGCCGTTGTTGATGACCGTCACATCCGCCTTCATGCTCTTATGGCTGGCATCTGCGCGAATTTCTTCTTTGACCTTTCCGTTGTTGACCGCGCTGACTTGGCCGCCGTCCGCACCGGCGTAGAGGCTGTTCACCGTGCCGTTGTTTTCGCCGACGACCTCTCCGCCTTCTCCGGTGTAGAATTCATATTGACCGTTCACCGTGCCGTTATTGGTGGCCGCGTTTCGGCTTCCCTCATCGGCCTGATTCATCACGTCACCGTTGATTGTGCCGTTGTTGGTGCTCTCGACAAAGCCGTCTGCGGCATAATTGAACAAACGGTCGTTCGTTACGTTGATTGTACCGTTGTTGGTGTTCTTAAGCATGCCGCCATCGAAGGCGCCGTTAAATAAATATTCGCCGCTGATCGTTCCGTTGTTGGTAAAGACAAGTTCGCCCTTCTCCACTGCATTGTTATCCATCCAGTCTGTGATCCGGCCTTCCTTGTCGTTGACAAATTCAAGACGGCTGCCTTCGCCATATGCCGTGTTATTCATGCCGTCGGTTATTTTACCGTTGTTTTTGATGGTGGCCTGCGCCTGATGATGGGCGTTTACTCCCAGATAACCCATTTCGCCCTCGTTAGTCAGGCTCAGATTCGTATCTTTCCCATGCGCGGTCACGATGACTCTATCCGTAACCTCCGAACCGCTGCCCAGGATGATCACAATCGTCTTGCCGCTGTCCTCATAGGCGTTCAACTGTTTTATTTTGATATTCTGGAAGAGAACCTTGAGCGAATCGGAAAATTGCAGGGTGCTCACTTCAACGAGCTCGTCGATTTGGCCGCCGGAAATGACGTATTCGCCCTCACTCGTTCGCGCCGCGGCGGTCTCTCCAGACGTGAAAGTGTCGCTCGCCTGAAGTCCGGTCACGATTTCGCCCCATGTCACGGCGCTCGCCTGAATCGGCGTGAGCAGAATAATGACCGATGTTATGATCGCAATCATCTTTTTAAGCACGCAATAGTCCCCCTTCTGTCGTTCGTATTTGGTAAACTATAGTCTAAGCTATTTATAGTTTATCTTTTCCGCGGCAGAGAAGTCAATATATAACTTTTATTTTTGTGCATTTCTTTTTTTTTGTAAAACGGGCGAAAAACCTTCAAATAAAATGTTGTGACTTCACAATATGCTTTTTGAGGGAATCATCAAAGCCCCTCCGGATTCCCGAAGGGGCTTCAACGATGTTCTCACCTGTGTATTTTTTTCGTGCTCCCGGCTTCGCCGAAGCCGGACAAGCAGCATTTACTCATTCCACCGGCACGAGCTGGCCGTCCGCGCCGATCTTCATCACATCGTCGTCCATGCCGCCGACGACGAGCTGATCCGCGTCGCTGAGGCCGTATTGATCGTAGGCCGCGTGCAGGTCGGAAACGTTGTACTGCATCACCGCCGCGCCGCTCCTGTTCAGCAGGGTCACGGTCGTGATGTTCGTGCGTTCCAGCACCTCCAGCACCTTTTCGTCAAAGCGCATCGTCAGCTTCTCCGGGTTTTCGTCGTTCACGCGCAGGCTGACGCTCTTGCTGCCGTCCGCGCTCCAGCTCAGCTTCTCGCGGAAGTTTTCGCGCGTCTCGCCGACGAACAGGCGCAGATTGTAGCTGTGGTAGCCCAGATAGAGCTGCTTCACCCAGTACGGGCTGCCGTATACGCCGCCGATGGCCTCCTCCTGACGTTTCATCTCCATCTCGTGGCGGAAGGCTTCCTCGCTCGTGTCCATGGGCTCCGCCGGTTTTTCCTCCTCCACAAGGATGGTCACCGCTTCATATGTGACCTCGCCGTTTTCGCCGACGCACTTAATCAAAACGGTGTATTCGCCCGGCTTCTCCCAGATGGGCAGCGCGGCCAGCTGGCTCTGAATTTCCGCCTGCGTGGTGCTGCTGGTCACGTTGAGCATCGCGTCCGCCTTTTTGCCGTTGACGCTGGTGGTGCCGCTGTTCTTATCCTCGACAACGACGGTGCCGCTGCCGCGACGCTCACCGGAGAGCACGCCTTCGCCTGCCGTGCCCGGCTTGGCCTCTTCGCTGGTGACGCTTTCCGGCGCGGTTTCGTCGTCGTGATACGTCTCGCTGTCCGCGTCCAGTGCAACGACGGCGGAGATACGCGCGGGAGCCCTTGCTTCCAGCGTCATCAACGCGCCGTTCAGCTGCGGCTTGCCGCCCGCCACGTCGCCGCTGTTGCTGATAACCGCGGTCGAGCCGACGCCGTCTGTCCATCCCTTGAGATCTCCGTAAACCGTGCCGCTCTCCCGGTTGTCAGCGGAAACGTGACCTTCCTTTTCCGCGCCGACGGCCATGTTGCCGTTGACCTCGCCATTGTTGACCAGATCCACGCGGCCGCCGTCCGTGTAGCCGCCCATGCCACCGTCAGCCAGGCCGTTGTTGGTCAGGTTAGCCTTGCCGTCGAGGTAGGCTTCCGCGCTCATCGTGCCGGACTCGCCGTTGTTGGTGATGGTGAGCGATGATCCTTCGCCCTTTGACCAGCCGCTTGTGCGCAGGGAAACGTCGCCGTCGTTGGTCGCGGTGGTCGCGCCGCCCGCCAGCGCATTGGCCAAAAGCTCGTTCGCGCTCCCCTCGTTTTTGGCCGTCATTTGGGCGTTTTCGCCGCGTGCAAATATATCCAGCGCGGCGATCTGCCCTCCTTCCAGATTGGTCAAATCCGCTGTGCTGTCCGCACCATCCGCGCAGCCCATGTATTCGCCCTGAATCCAACCCTGATTGGTGCTGGTCACAGAGCCGCCGTTGATTGCGTTGACCTGCACATTGCCCATTCGGATTTTCGCATTTTTTTCAATGTTCAGTTCAATCTCTGTACCCTTGCTGTATGTTTTTTGGTTTCCGGCATTGATGATGACCATTCCTCTTACCGTGGCATTTTCTCCAACCGTGAAACGATACTTCTGATCTTCCGTGCCGGATTTCTCCACATAGATACCCACGCCGCTCGCATTCTCCCATTTTACATCAATGTTCTTGAGAATGATGCTGCTGACCCATTTGAAGCCGTCGTTATCGCCCCGCATAATCACGCCGTCATCCAGACTGCCGCCGCTGACGGTCAATTCTCCCTGTTCGTTGACCTCTGCCGACGTTTTTCCATCCGTATACTTTTGACCGTTGCGGATAGCGCTCATGATGTTTCCCCATGTCGCCGCGCTGGCCGTCATCGGCTGCAAAAACATCGCCGCCGACAGGGCGAGCGCCGCCGCGCGCTTCAAATTCGCCATTTTCCGTTCCTCCCTATAATTGGTTAAGATATATGTTACCCCCCCCCATTCCAAAAAGTCAATATTATTTTCGCAGTTATTTAACAGATTCCGCATCTTTAATTGGTAAGATTTCAGCATTTTGCACAAAAATAAGCGGGTCGTCCAACAAACGTCAGACGACCCGCCCTTCGGGGGATTCCCTTACATATTCTCCCTGACCACGCGCTCGATGTATGCTTTCTGCGCCTCGGTGAGCGTCGGGAACGGCTTTCGGCAGCCGCCGCAATCCACGCCCTGCGTCTTGAGGATGTGCTTGATGGACGGGAACAGCGAGCAGGAGACGAGCGCCTGCATGATGTTGTTCGCGCGCTTCTGAAGCGCCTGCGCCTTCGGGATATCCAGCGCGCTGTACGCCGCCTCGATTTGGTTGAACAGCGGCAGGGTGAAGTTGAAGGTCGAGCCAATCGCGCCGTCCGCGCCGAGGATGCGCGCGCCGATGTATACCTCGTCAAACCCGCCGTAGATGACCAGCTCCGGGTTCAGGTCGCGGATGCGCTCCATCTGGTAGAGGTTGAGGCTGGTCTGCTTCACGCCCGCAATCGTGCCGTCGGTCAGCATGCCGCGGATGTGGTCGTCCGCGATATCCAGCTCCACGCCGGTGTTGCCCGGAAAGTTGTAGAGGAACAGCGGCAGATCGACGGCCTCGCGCAGCGCGCCGTAATACGCGCTGATGGCCTTCATGCCGAATTTGTAGTAATACGGCACGGTGGAGATCATCGCGTCGTAGCCCAGCGCCTTGGCCGTCTTGGCGTATTCGATGGCCTCGTCGGTCGAAATCGCGGCGACGGAAGCCATCAGCTTCGTCTTTTCGCGGTTTTCGTATTGCGCGGCGGCCTGCAAGCCCTCCACGCGCTCCTCATGCGTCAGCAGCGGGCACTCGGCGCTGCTGCCGCCGATCAAAAAGCCCTTCGCGCCCTCGGCGATGGTCTTGTCCATCAGCTTGTGGAGCGCGGGCGCGCTGAATCTGCCCTGTTCGTCATACGGGGTCACGGCGGCGACAAAGAAGCCGCCCATATCCTGCATCTTCTTCATGCGAATCTCTCCTTTTTATCCTCGAAACGGCACGAGAACGCCGTGCGTGACGATGTAGCCCTCCTGCGCGGCGGCGAGCAGCGGGCCGTCCGCCTTCGCGTCATCGGTGTACATGGCGCGGATTTCAAACGCGCCGACCGCTTCCCCGATGCGGCGCAGCTTCTCCTCGCCCTTGCAGTTTTTGCCGATCAGCGCGCCGGTTTCCGCGTCGCACTTCGTGCCGATGAGCCGCGGCACACCGAGGATTTTCGCCGCGTATTGCAGCTCAAATTCCGGCGACGCGGACGCGATCACGATCGGCAGATCGCGCGGCCGGTCAAAAAACCACTGCCCCAGCTTGGCGCGCGTCCGCTCGTCCTGCCAAAACAGCTCGGCCTCTTTTTCAAGGCTGAACCGCTTGGCCATTTCGCCAAAGAGCACGCTCTTGAACTGCGTCAGATTGCGCCTGCCCAGCGCGAGCAGCACCGATGTGCCGATGAACCGGGGCAGCCCCGCCAGTACGGCGGGATGACGGCGCAGGCAGAACCGCGTAAAATCCACCGTGGAATCGCCGTCGTAAATCGTGCCGTCAAAATCATAAACGTCGATGCGCATACGTTCCTCCGTCCTTGTTTCCGTCGCGGTTAGTATACCATGTTTCGCAAAAAAAGAGAAGGGGAAAACGCGCCAGTCGGTTTCGCGCGCGCGGGGCGTTTTTCGGCCAAGCGCGCCTGAGCCGATAGATTTATGGTTGGCTTTTGGCCGGTTTCCCGTTATAATGGAGGTAACAACATCAATCAGAAAGGGGCTTGTTTCTATGTCCAATCCGAATATCCCGACGCCGCACATCACCGCCAAAGAGGGCGATTTCGCCCGCACCGTGCTGATGCCGGGCGACCCGCTGCGCAGCAAATTCATCGCCGAAACGTATCTGGAGAATCCCGTGCTGGTCAACGACACGCGCGGCGTTCAGGGCTATACCGGCCTGTACCACGGCAAGCGCGTCTCCGTGATGGCTTCCGGCATGGGCATACCCTCCATCGGCATCTATTCCTATGAGCTGTTCAATTTCTACGGTGTGGAAAACATCATCCGCGTCGGCACGGCGGGCGGCCTGTCCGACAGCGTGAACGTGCGCGACGTGGTGATTGGCCTGTCCTCGTACACCAATTCCAACTTCGGCCGCCAGTTCGGCTTTGACGGCAACGTTGCGCCGTGCTGCTCGTTTAAGCTGCTGGAGCAGGCCGTCGCCGCCGCGCGCCGGATGGGCATAGAGCCAACCGTCGGCCCGCTGTATTCCTCGGATATCTTCTACGACGAATCCGGCATGTCCGGC
>ENA-UONX01003170-UONX01003170.1-human-gut-metagenome-genome-assembly--contig:-P74old-NODE-3170-length-10463-cov-10.617314_pt1 | contig 10463 bp, 8 predicted proteins | sample MGYA00242466_ERZ724013 | MGnify/ENA metagenome assembly ERZ724013 | reverse complement strand
TCAGGTACAGATCCTCACCCTCGATCTTGTACATCATGGCGTCCATCTCGGGGAACGACATCACGCCCTGCACCACGTTGCCGTGCATCATGAACGGGGGGATGACGTAGGTGAAGCCTTTGTTGATCATAAAATCGCGGGCGTAAGCCAGCACAGCCTCGTGCAGGCGGGCGATGTTGCCCAGCAGATAATAGAAGCCATTGCCAGCCACGCGGCCTGCAGCATCCATATCAATGCCGTCAAAGCTCTCCATGATCTCGGTGTGATACGGGATGGGGAAATCGGGCACGACAGGCTCGCCGAAGCGCTGTGCCTCGACGTTATAGCTGTCATCGGGACCGATGGGCACGCTGGGGTCGATCATCTGGGGGATGGTGTACATGATCTCCTGGATGCGGGCGGCAAGCTTGCCCTCCTCAGCCTCCAGCTCGGCCATCTTGTCGGCATCAGCCTTGACGGCGGCGTTGTTGGCGTCGATCTGGGCCTGCAGCTCGGCTTTCTTGGCCTCGTCGGCGCACTTCTTCAGCTGGCCAAACAGCGGGCCGTTGGCCTTGCTGAGCTTGTTGCGGGCGGCCTTGAGAGACTCGACCTCTTTCAGGCACTCGCGGTACTTGGCATCTTTCTCGATGACTTCATCCACGAGCGGCAGCTTTGCGTCCTGGAATTTCTTCTTGATGTTTTCCTTGACCGCGTCCGGGTTGTCACGGACAAATTTGATATCAAGCATGATTTACTCTCCTTACTCTATTTCGGTTCGCACCGGAGAGGTTCTGCCCTCCCCTGTGCCGTTCAAAGGCGGGTGCCCGCCTTGGATCGCATGTTACGTCTGGTACTGGCCCAGCAGGTTGGCAAAGGCCTTGAGCTGCTCATCCGAGTAAAAATGGACGGTCAGCTTGCCCTTGCCATCGTGGTAGGCCACACGCACCTCGTTGCCGAGGGCCTGCTTCAGGCTCTCTTCCACCTCCACCGGGAGGGTGCTTTGAGGCGTGGGCGGCGTCAGCTTCTGCGCGGGCTGTTTGGCCAGCTTTTTGCAGAGCGCTTCCGCCTGCCGGACATTGAGCTGGTTGTCCGCGATGATCTGCGCGGCCTGTTCCTGCAGCTCCGGCGTGGGCAGACTCAGGATGACTTTTGCGTGGCCGATGTTGATAAAACCGCTTTTCAGCAGCTCCAGCACATTTTCCGGCAGGTTCAGCAGCCGCAGGCTGTTGGCCAGAGCGCTCCGGCTCTTGCCCAGCTTCTGGGCCGCCTGCTCCTGGGTCAGGTTGCAGCGGGTCATCAGCTCACGGATGCCTGCCGCTTCTTCCACCGGGTCCAGATCCTCGCGCTGGAGGTTTTCCACCAGCGCCAGCTCCATTGCCTGCTCGTCGGTAACGTCTTTCACGATGACCGGCACCTCGGTCAGGCCCGCCATCCGGCTGGCCCGCCAGCGGCGCTCGCCGGCCACGATGAGATACCGCCCCACCCCGTGGGGACGCACCGCAATGGGCTGCAGCAGCCCGTGCTCCGCGATGCTGGCGGCAAGCTCTCCCAGTGTGTCATGATCAAAGGTCTTGCGCGGCTGGTCCGGGTCGGGCTCGATCTCCCGCAGGGGCAGCGTTTCGATCCGGGTGTCAGCCTCAAAGCTGGGGGCGGCGTCCTCAAACAGACTTTCCAGCCCCCGGCCAAGGCCTCCTCTTCCTTTTGCCATGAATCTCTCTTCCCCCTGTGTTTATACTTCTTCCAGCGCGTTTTTGGGCGGCTCCTGCTCCTCGGCCGCCTTGCGGCGGCGCTTGGGTGCCGCGTCATGCGGGCGGTTGTTCTTGACGAACTCAATGGCGAGATCCATATAAGCCTCGCTGCCCCTGCCCTTTGGCTCATAGAAATTGATGGGCTGGCCATAGCTGGGCGCTTCCGAGATCCGGACGGTGCGCGGGATGGTGGTCTTGTAAACTTTGTGGCCAAAGTATTTTTTGACCTGGTCCACCACCTGCATGGTCAGGTTGAGCCGCTCCGAGAACATGGTGAAGACCACGCCCTCGATATCCAGATACGGGTTATACTTTTTGCGGATGGTTTTCAGGGTGCTGATGAGCTCCGACAGGCCCTCCAGCGCATAATACTCGCACTGGATGGGGATCAGCACGCTGTCGCAGGCACACAGGCCGTTGAGCGTGAGCAGGTCGAGGCTGGGCGGGCAGTCAATGAAGATAAAGTCGTAATCCTGCTGCACTTTCGCCAGCGCCTTGCGCAGGCGGCTCTCTCGGCCGGGCAGGTCGATCATTTCCAGGCCAGCGCCCGCCAGACGGGTGTTGGAACCGATGACATCGGTGCGGAACTCGGTTTTGCGGATGACGTCTTTGGGCTCCGCCTCCCCGATGAGCATTTCATAAGTACCCAGCTCGACACTCCGTTTGGGGATGCCGTAGCCCGTGGTGGTATTGCCCTGTGGGTCCAGATCGACGATCAGCACTTTTTTTCCCAGTGCTGCCACGCAGGACGAAAGGTTGACGGCCGTCGTTGTCTTGCCGACGCCGCCTTTCTGGTTTGCAACTGCAACGATTTTTGCCACGCGCTTTTGATTCCTCCCGGGAAAAAGATTTGTTCCACATGGAACATTACGAGGCCGGAACCCGCCGTTTTCCCCGCAGCAGGCCCCCTATACAGCTTAGTATAGCACATCAGCGCCGCTTTTTGAACCGCTTTCGGCTGAAAAAAGCAGAAAAAGCGTGTAAATTCTCCTTATTTCTGTGCTGCCGCAGTCGGAATGCGCACCGTATACTCAATATATCCATCCCGTTCTTCCCGGTGAGAGGTAGCCGGAACCCCGTTATCTGTCATCAAACGGATGGCGTGGTCGATGGTGTTGACGAAGATCCGCACGTCTTTCACCATGGAGACGCGGTGCTTCCCCGGTGTCTCGTTGAGGAGCTGGTCAATGTAAAGGTCGGTGGCGCGGGCGTTCATTTTCCGCTTGGCGATCATGATAAGCGCCTCACTCCGGCGGTTCTCGGGCAGGCGGAGCACCGCCCGGGCGTGGCGTTCCGTCAGGCCGTTGTCCAGCACAAATTGCCGCTGGTCGGCCGTCAATTGCAGCAGCCGCAGCTTGTTGGCGAGGGTGGGCTGTGCCATGCCCAGCCGCTTGGCCGCTTCGGCCTGGGTGCAGTCCCACAGCACCATCACGTCCCGCAGGCCCTGCGCCTGCTCAAAGGGGTTCAGGTTTTCCCGCTGCAAATTTTCCAAAAGGCCAAGGGCAGCGGTCCGCTCGTCGCTGTAATTGCAGAGGATGGCCGGGATGGTCTGCATCTTTGCCAGCTTGCAGGCACGGAGCCGCCGCTCCCCCGCCACCAGCTCATAGCTGCCATCGGCTGTTTTCCGTACCGAGATGGGCTGGAGCAGGCCGTTCTCCCGGATGCTCTGGGCAAGCCCGGCCAGCTCCTGCTCATCAAAGCTGGTGCGGGCCTGAAATGGCGAGGGCCGGATGGCGTCGATGGGCAGTGCGTGGATTTTTCCCGCTGATTTTTTCCGTTCAAACATAATTCTTCCCCTTTCGCAGTGATTGCAGGTTTGTTTTCCACCCTTTCCCGGGAAAACGTGGAAAACGCAGGCGTTCTGCACTCAGTGTAACAGAAAAAGCAACGCCCTGCCAGAAGTTTCGTTCGGCAGGGCGTTGCATATTTTGTTCAGTTCTGCGTTATTTCAGCGGACTTTTTGCGATCTTTCCGCCGTTTCTGGGGTAGGCTGTCGGAGTTTGCGAAATCTTTTTGCAGAGGATGAGCGTGCGGGTATCGCCCCCCGGCAGATGCAGGGTGCGGGTCTCTTTGTACTCGCCGCCCAGTTTTTTGATGGCTCCCCGGGCGGCCGCCAGCTCTTCCTCTCCGGAAGCGCCTTTCATGGCCAAAAAGCTGCCGCCCACTTTTACCAGCGGCAGGCAGTACTCCGCCAGCATCGGCAGGGCTGCCACGGCACGGGCAGAGGCCAGATCAAACTGCTCCCGCCACACCTTGCGGGCGGCTTCCTCAGCGCGCTCCTTGGCAAACTCCACGCCCGTGAGACCCAGCTGGGCGCAGGCATACTTCAAAAACTCCACCCGCTTGCCCGTGGGCTCCATCAGGGTAAGCTCCAGCTCCGGCTTGTAGATTTTTGTCACAATGCCGGGGAAACCGGCACCGGCACCCACATCCACCATCTTCCCTGTCACTTCCGGCTGGGAGGCAAAGAGCAGGCTGTCCAGGAAATGCTTATCCTCAATGCCCTCCGGGTCGGTGATGGCAGTCAGGTTGACTTTCTGGTTGTAGTCCACCAGGATCCGCGCAAAGGCGTCCAGCTGGTCCAGCTGGGTGCCCGTCAGGGCGATGTTCCACATGGAACATTTCTGTTCCAGTCTCGCTTTGTCGATCATAACTTTATTCTCCCGTCAATTCCACAAAAATCGGCTCGTGATGTACCGCAGGCAGAAACTTTTCAAAAATATCTTTCGTGTACAGTTTGAGCGAGGACGTATTGATGCAGGGGTGGCACCCGATGAATTCCCCTGCTTTCACATCCTTGTCCAGCAGCAGCTGCACATGGTTCTCCGGGTCGTTCATCAGTCCCATGATGGAGGAAGAGCCCGGCGTGCAGTCCAGATACTGCTCCATATCCTCCGGGGACGCAAAGCTCAGCCGCGCGATGCCCAGCTGATGGGAGAGCTCTTTCGTCTTGAACGGCTTGTTTCCCGGCATCATCAGCAGATAGAAGTTCGTCTTCTGGCGGTTGCAGAGGAATAAGTTTTTGCAGACCGCCGCGTTCAGGCAGGCATCAATGACATGGCAATCCTCCATGGTATCGGCTTTCATCCATGCATGGTCGGTGCGCCAGTAGCGGATGCCCAGCTTGTCCAGAAAATCATAGGTGCGGACTTCTTTTTCCAGCCGTCCGGTGCAGTCCGCGGGGCGGCCCTCATACAGTACCAGTTGTTCCATGCTTCCTCCCTCTTTTTAGCTTCCTCGCCCTCTCCGTCATTGCTTCGCAATGCCACCTCTCCCAAAGTGAGAGGCCTTGGCAGTCCACGCAAACTTTCCGGTTTTGCCAAGGGCTCACCCCTTTGGGGGAGCTGGACGCGAAGCGGCCTGAGAGGGCAATGCCGCCAGTGCAATGCTCAGTTGTGCCACATCCGAGGGCGACACGCCCGGGATGCGCCCCGCCTGCCCCAGATTCTTGGGGCGGATGCGGGAAAGTTTTTCGCGGGCTTCCAGCGTCAGGCCCGTCAGATTCTCGTAGCAGAAATCCTCCGGGATGAGCGTCTTCTCGTGCCGCGCCACGTCCCGGATCATCCGGTCCTGCCGCGCGATATAACCCGCGTATTTGATCTCCGTTTCCAGCCGCTCGGCCAGCATGGGGGTGATCCCCTCTCCCCAGCCGATGAGCTTTGCCACCAGCGGGTACGAAATTTCCGGGCGGCGGAGCAGCTCCTCGGCAATGCCGCCCTCGGCGGCCGGGGCAAGCCCGGCTTCCTCCATAGCGGCCCGGAGCTCTGCCGTGCGGAGGTGCGTCTCATGCAGGCGGCGGCGCTCGGCTTCCAGAATGTTCTGGGTGTGCTGGTACTTTGCCCAGCGGTCATCCTGCACCAGGCCGTATTCCCGGCCGATGGGGGTCAGGCGCTGGTCAGCGTTGTCCTGCCGCAGGGTCAGGCGGTACTCGCTCCGGCTGGTCATCATCCGGTAGGGGTCCATGACGCCCTTGGTGACCAGATCATCCACCAGCGTGCCGAGGTAGCTGGTGTGCCGGGGCAGGATGAGCTGTTCCTTCCCCAGGGCGTTACGGGCGGCGTTCAGGCCTGCCAGCAGGCCCTGCGCGGCTGCTTCCTCGTAGCCGGAGGTGCCGTTGAACTGCCCGGCACCGTACAGGCCCCGGACATGCTTGCTTTCCAGTGTGGCTTCCAGGCTGGTGGGGTCTACACAGTCGTACTCGATGGCGTAGGCCGGGCGCATGATCTCAATGTGCTCAAAGCCCTTGATGCTGCGGTAAAACGCGTTCTGCACATCTTCCGGCAGGCTGCTGGAAGCGCCCTGCAAATACATTTCCTCGGTGTTCTCCCCGCAGGGCTCCACAAAGATGGGGTGGCGCTCCTTGCCCGCAAACCGCACCACCTTATCCTCAATGGAGGGACAGTACCGGGGGCCGACGCCCTCGATCATACCGCCGTAAAGGGGGCTGCGCTGGATGTTATCCAGAATGATCTTGTGGGTGGTGGGGTTGGTGTAGGCGATCCAGCACTCCACTTTATTGTGCATGGGCGTGTCTGTCAGGAAACTGAACGGCTGCAGCTCGCTGTCCGGGTCGCCGGGCTGGCACTCCAGCTGGGAGAAATCAATGCTCCGCCGGTGGACACGGGCCGGGGTGCCGGTCTTGAACCGCCGCAGGGGCAGGCCCGCCGCTTTCAGGCTCTCGGTCAGGGCGTTGGCCGCGTGCATTCCGTCCGGGCCGGACGCATACCACGCATCCCCGACAAAAATTTTGCCGCCCAGGTTGGTGCCCGTGGCAATGACAACACACTTGGCCCCATATTCTCCGTTGAGCTGGGTCACCACGCCCTTGACTCTCCCCTGCTCCACCTCGATGGAAACGACTTCCGCCTGATGGATGGCAAGGCCGGGCGTCAGCTCCAGCGCGTGCTTCATATATTCGTGGTATCGCTTGCGGTCGGTCTGGACGCGCAGGGCGTGGACGGCAGGGCCTTTGCCCTTGTTCAGCATCCGGCTCTGCAGATAAGTAGCATCCGCCGCCAGGCCCATCACACCGCCAAGAGCGTCCAATTCACGCACCAACGTACCTTTTGCAGTTCCGCCGATGCTGGGGTTGCAGGGCATATTGCCGATGGCATCCAGACTCATGGTAAAGACTGCCGTCTTTGCCCCCAGCGTGGCGGCGGCGTGGGCTGCCTCAATGCCGGCATGGCCCGCACCAATGACGATGACGTCATAATCTCCTAAATGGTTCATTTGAAACTTTCCCTTAAAACCAATAAACTTCCCCTCTTTGCCAAAGGCTCCCCTGTCAGGGGAGCTGCCGCTGAAAACGGCTGAGAGGTTCTACTTTCCCACACAAAAACGTTCAAATACTTCGTTGATGACCGCTTCCGATGCATTTTCACCGGTCAGCTCACAGAGGGCATCCAGTGCGTCGTCCACACAGACGGAAACGGCATCCAGCCCGAAACCTCCCTCCACGGCGTCCAGCGCCCCGGCCACGGCGTCCCGGGCACGGGTGGCGGCGGCCAACTGCCGCTGGCCGGAAAGGCTGGCGGCGTGCGGGTCGATCTGGTTGGTGCCCAGCAGACGGGCCACTGCCGCCGCGATGACTTTCCGGCTCCCCTCTTCCTGGCAGCAGACCGGAATCACCATGGCAAAATCGCCCGTGATGATTTCCGCGTCAAACCGGGTCGGCTTGTCCTCCTTGTTGACAAGGGCAATGGCCGGGCGGCCCACACAGCGCCGGGCCAGGGCCAGGTCTTCCCGGGTCAGAGGTTCCGAGCCATCAAAGACGGCCAGGATCAGCCCGGCCTCGTCCAGTTTCTTCCAGCTGCGGCGGATGCCCTCGGCCTCAATGGCGTCATCGGTCTGGCGCAGACCTGCAGTGTCAAACAGGTTGAGCCGGATATCCCCCAGCTGCACGGCCTGCTCCACCACGTCGCGGGTCGTGCCCGCCACCGGGGTGACAATGGCCCGGTCAAACCCGGCCAGCAGGTTGAGCAGCGTGGATTTGCCCGCATTGGGCCGCCCCACAATGGCACAGTCCACGCCCTCCCGGAGCACGGCCCCGGCATCGTAATTTTTTATCAGGCCGTTCAGCTCCTGCTGTACCTGCCCCAGCACCGTGTGCAGGTGGGCGTCGTCCAGCTCGGGGACATCCTCTTCCGGGAAATCCACCCAGGCAGCCAGATGGGCCTGCAGGCCGGTCAGGGCCTCTTTTTCGGCGCCGATCTTTTTCGCCAGCGCGCCGGAGAGGGACGCGTTGGCCAGCGCCGCTCCCTGTTTGCCGTCTGCCGAAATCATGTCCATGACGGCTTCCGCCTGGGTCAGGCTCATTTTGCCGTTGAGGAACGCGCGGCGGGTATACTCGCCGGGAGCTGCCGGGGCAGCCCCTGCCGCGATGCAGGCTTCCACCAGCCGCCGGGCCACCGCACTGCCGCCGTGGCAGGAAAGCTCCACCACGTCCTCCCCGGTGTAGCTGTGGGGTTCCCGGAAAAACAGGGCCACGCCCTCGTCAAAGGCGTCGTCCCCCTCCACAAAGGAGCCAAACAGGGCAGTGTAGCCTTTGGCCTCCTCCACGTTCTTGTTCGGGTTGGCCGGGTGGAACACCCGCGCGGCCACGGCATAGCTTTCCGGCCCGGACAGCCGCACCACCGCGATGCCGCCCGCCCCCGGTGCCGTGGCAATGGCGGCAATGGTCGTATTCTGCATGAGGTTCCCTCCCGCTCCAAAATTTCAATTACAGTATATTGTACCACGAACCACCGGAAAAAGAAATATAAGGGCGCAAAAAAGCACAGCGCCTGCGGGAGTTTTCCCTGCGCTGTGCTCATTCTTCGGTGCCGCGCCGCAGCTGTTCGTAATGTCTGCTTTTGTCCAGATACATCCGCTGCTCCGCCTTTTTGACGAGAGCGTCAATGTCAATGCCGCCCGCGCTGTGGGAGGCAGTGCCCACGGCCACGGAATAGCCTGCCTCCTCCACCTGCCGGACAAACCGCTCCATGTTTTCGTTCAGCTCCGTGCCGGTGCTGTCCAGCGCAAAGGCCACAAACTCATCTCCGCCAATACGGTAGCTGTCCTCTTCCCCAAAGATCTCCCGCAGGATGCAGGCCACGGTGCGGAGCATCTTGTCGCCCTCCTCGTGGCCGTAGGTGTTGTTCAGCTCATGGAGGCCGTTGACGTCGATGTAAATACAGGTGAGGCTGTTGCTGCACCGGAGCGGGTAATCCCGCAGGCGGTTCTCGTAGGCATTGCGGTTGTGCAGCCGGGTGTTGAGGTCGCTTTCCGCCACGGTCGTCAGCTTGCCGCTGGTGATAAAGTTGCCGTACATCATGCTCATGACAAAGGTGGACACAATGCAGGAGATGGCCCCGAACACCAACGCGTTGCAGACATCCATGGGGATGACCCGCCAGTCCTTGAAGCGGGTGACGCAGACCAGAAAAATGCCGTCGAACAGCAACACATTGGCAATGTGCAGGATGGGCCGCATCATAAACAACATCGGCACACAGAGCAGAAACGCAAAAAACGCGGTAGCGCGCTGATCCGGGGTCTGCACCGTGCCCAGGAAAATCCCCAGGCCATAGACCATGGCTCCAAAGGCGTAGATCTCCCAGTTTAAAAACAGACCCAGCTTTTGCGGGAGCATCTGCTCCACGGCCAGCAGTCCCAAGCTGACAATGAGGGCCGCTGCAAAAACCGGGATATGGTCATACAGCAGCGGCACCATGCAGGAACCAAGGGTCAGCGCCACAAAAAAGGCACAAGCCGTGCCCAGAAACGCGGTCAGCCGACGTCGGTTGGCGATCTGCACATCCATCTGACAGCGTGCAAAATCTTCTGGCTCTGCCCCGGCATACAACAGCAGCTTTTTCAGTTTTTCCATCATCGGGGTCTCCTCTCCGGCCAAGCCTGCTGTTTTGCATCGGACTTATCCATACTTAATTTTATTATACAATATTTCGTCCCAAAAAGATATGATTTTACACAAGTTTACCCCCCTACCAAAATTTCCACATTATGGCGAATATCAGCTAAGATTTTTAGCCATCTTTGCACAAAAAAGACGTGCAGCCAGAATAGCTGCACGTCCTTTCGCTTATTTTAAGGGGTCAATTGCCGGGGAACCAGGCATCAGAACGCGGCAATGTCTGCCGTGGTGATGGCCTTGCCGGGCAGGGTGCGGCTGTCGGCGTTCTCATTGAGTGCCAGCTTGCCCTCACGCAGCAAGCGGACAGCCTTTTCGTGGTCGGCAGCTTTCCAGTTGTTGCCCACGATCTTCCAGTTATTGTCCACATGGGGCTCGATGGTGCCGCCCTTGACGGTGCGGATGTACTCGCCCAGCAGCTCGCGGACACCGCCCACATCGCCGCGGACGTCGATCTCCAGCAGCTTGGGCAGCTCCTCGCCCTCGGCGAAGATATCCGCATAGGCCAGCAGCTGGGTGGTAGCGCGGTAGTTGTTCACGGCCACCACAAAGCTATCGGTATCCTGCACGGCCTTGCCGTTCATCCAGGTCAGGTTCCGGATGCGGTTGCCCGGCTCCTTGGAGATGTCCAGATCATACTTGACGCCTGCAAAGGCATCGTACAGGTAGTAGCGGACGGAGGAATCAAAGGCGATGGTGACATCCTGCGGCTCCCAGGTCTTGAAGAACGCAGCCGACCACTCCATGAACTTGCGCAGCTGCAGGCCGTTCATCTGCAGCTTGTACAGGGTGTTCTGGTAGGTGTAGATGCTGGCCATATCGCA
>ENA-UONX01003159-UONX01003159.1-human-gut-metagenome-genome-assembly--contig:-P74old-NODE-3159-length-10492-cov-4.436045_pt1 | contig 10492 bp, 9 predicted proteins | sample MGYA00242466_ERZ724013 | MGnify/ENA metagenome assembly ERZ724013 | reverse complement strand
TACGATAACACGGCCGCTCGTGGGCGTCAGCTCCCGCAAAAGCAGCTTGATCAGTGTTGATTTACCGGAACCGCTGTCTCCTACGACAAAAACAAATTCTCCCGCTTCAATCTTCAGGCTGACATTATTCAGTGCCGGTGCTCCTGTCGAATATGCTTTACTTACATTTTCCAGTGTAATCATGAGACTCTCTCCTCGTTTATCAATACTCAAATGTTTCCATATATTTCATATATTTGACAACCATCATGGCAATCTTAAAAGTGATCGCGTCCTCAAAAACACGCAGATCCAGTCCTGTTGACTTCTGCAGCTTATCCAGTCTGTACACCAGCGTGTTACGGTGGATAAACAGCTGTCTTGAGGTCTCCGAAACTTATTGATCGTCACAACGGTTTCTTCATCAAAATCATCCGGGCTCTTATTACCGAAGATCTCGCGGATGAACATCTTGCATAACGGAATCGGAAGCTGATAAATCAGACGCCCTATACCAAGCTCGCTGTATGCCATGATCTCTCTTTCACCGAAAAAGATCTTGCCAACATCCAGTGCCATCTTGGCCTCCTTGTAAGAACGGCTGACTTCCTTCAGTTCTCCGACAATGCTGCCGTATGCGATATGTACATCAGACGCCCCTTCTTTCTCCAGCGTCGTAATGATGCTCTTTGCCACACGCTCCAGCTCTGCCTTTGGCACTTCTTCCAATATCTCTTTGACAACGATCACGCTGTTTTCATCCACAGCGGTAATGAAATCGCGGTTTCCGTTGCCCAGACATTCTCTTATCACTTCCACAGAATTGGCATCTTTTCCCTCGCCCGCTTCAATGATCATTGCGGTACGCGGTGCTTCCATCTTAATACGCAGCTTTTTGGACCGGCTGTAAATATCTACCAGAAGCAGGTTATCAAGAAGCAGGTTCTTGATAAAGTTGTCCTTATCAAACCGCTCTTTATATGCAACCATCAGATTCTGGATCTGAAATGTTGCCATTTTACCGATCATATAGACATCCTCTCCGGAGCCGATAGCGACCAGCACATATTCTGCAACCTGTTCATCATAAATCTTAAAGAACTGGTATTTGGAAACCTCCTGGCTGTCCGCCGGTGATTTTACAAAATCAACCACTGCCACCGGATATTCCAGCTCATTTTCCGTTGTGGAAACAATCGTCTTTCCGTCTGTATCAATGACTGCAAAATCAACACGTGAAATTGCTTTTAATCCGTCTAACGTATTCTGCAGAATTTGATTTGAAATCATAGCCCCGCTCCTTTTCCCACCTATCCCCGTCGGATAGTTATACATTTTTCACAAAGATAGATACCTTCTCAATAGCCTTTTGCATATTGCTTTTTTTATTTTAATATATATCCACAAAAAAATCCACCAATTTCCCCTATTTTTTTATGCATTTTTTACCTATTCATTTCACACATTCTGTCACGCAGAAACAGGATGTGCTCTGCAAATCCCGCTCTGATCAACGGTCGTCAAACGCACCGCATAAATGCGTGCATTTTTCTCGTCGCCCGGCAAAAAACAAAAGACTCCGGAAGAAATGCATCTGCTTTCCCTCCCGAAGCCTTATGATTCTTTTTCATGGTTTAAGTACTGTACTACTTTGTGTTTAAAGAGCTTACGGACAACTCTGTCATGTAATATCCAAAACAATCCTTTATGTTTGTTGCTGTGGACTACCTCATCCTTCAGCATCAGCCAGACTTCCACATTCAGCTTCATCTGGTTTGCTTCAAAAAAAGCCTCTCGCTGTGGGGATGAAATATTCGTGATGAGTACATTCGGTGTCTCTACATTGATCTCATTTACCAGATAATCGTCATCCTGCTCCAGCTCATCCAGAGAATAGCTTCCTATGATCCGCAGATTCTCCTGATAACTGAGAAGACCATCCCGAAGCAGCTGCAGCTGCCCCTGTGTACTGGTCAACAAATATACCGTCTGTCTGCCCCTGACAATCTTCCGCAGAAATTCCGTCAGAAACTCATCGTTATCTACTTCTCTCACTCTGTTTCGCGTTGCAATGCCGGCCGCACGTAAAATATCACTGTCTGCCGGAACAGTAAGATCAAGTTCTCTCAAGAAGTCCTGTCTTTCCTGTGATCCCTCCGCTTCCATCAGACCACGCATTGTAATATAGGCAATCGTACTGACTTTCCCGTCCCGCAGAAAGGCATCCGTTTTTTTCATTGCCTCACGCACGGTATGATCCTGCAGTTCTATGCCCAATACCTGCATTTTTCTCATATTAGTTTCACCTTTAACCCCAAAATACATCTGCTGTCATATATAGCAGGCAAAGCACAACAGAAATAACCAGCGGAACAGAAATCAGTTTTGTCCTTTTCTCTCCCGTATTTCCATGCAGCAGCTGCTGCATATGCTGCACTCTGTTTTCTTTTTTCACGATCAGGTAAAGCAGACAGCCTGCAAGTGCCGTCGCGCCTGCAGCGATCACCGCGTAGACCGATACAGAAACCGCCAACGCCTGTTTATAAGGCATCTGCATCGTCCGCTCAATATATGCCATGCTCTCTTCCTGACTCATGATAGTACCCTGTGCCTTCTGCACCAGCATCTGCACAACATTTGTCGTGTTAATGCAGATATGGAACAGCATACTGTAAAAGATACTGCCGCTGCCCTCTAACAGCAGTACACTGACTATACCCACCAATACCGCATAGCTCATCTGGTTGAAATTCAAGTGGGTAAGTCCAAATAAAAGCGCCGATAACAGCATGGAACCGACAAACCTTTGGCTTGTCTTATAGCCATGATAGATGACGCCCCGGAACACAAATTCTTCACTGACCGGTCCTATAATACCGACCATAAGCAGAATCTGCCACCACGGTACTGACAACATATAGCTTTGCAGCCCGGCGACCTCATTATCCACAAACAGCATGGAAAATGCATTTACCGCTATGATCGCTGGCATACACAGAAAGGTAAATACCACAACCAGAAGCGTCGTGGTAAATTTCGGTCTGTTATGGGCGATCAGCCTGCCAGGATCCGTCCTTGTCCCAAACAGGAACAAGACAGCCGGAACCAGTACGATCAACTGACTGAGCAGAAGACTTTCTATAATTCCCAGTGAAATATCACTGCACAGATACATAAACGCCATGACCGCCGCTTCCACAAGCAATGTTGTCAAAAACAGCCAATTAACCTTTTTCGGATTCATGCGGCTCTTAGTTGTTCATCATGAAGTTTACTAACTTATTGATATCTTCCGGCTCATATGCCAGCAGCTCCAGCTCTGAAATCGTACCGTCAGAAAAAAGCTTTGCCATGGAAACGTACTGGGAAAGCTTTGATTTCAAATTCAGTCTGTCGCCTTCTCCCGTTACAAGCTCAACCTTGCCTTTACAGCTGTCAACTACTTCAAAAAATTTTTCAATGTTTGTAATATTCTGGATCTTCATTTTTCATTCTCCTTTTTTTAAATATTCATGTACATTTTACAGTCTCAGTATAATCTATATTTTGCCAAAAGAAAAGTATTCTTTTACTTCTTTAACCGGATTCCGTCACTTTCCAGCATGATCAGATGTTCTTTATAAAGATGTCCGATCGCACGCTTAAATTCATTTTTACTCATACCGATCGTTTCCCGGATCTGTTCCGGAGAGGATTTATCATGCAACGGCAAAAAACCCTTCTTTTCCCGCAAAAGAGACAGTACTTTATCCGCATCCTCACTCATCTGCAGATGTGCTTTCTGCCGGATCCAGCTTACCGTCTTCCTTCACACCGGTCACGCGCGCGCTGATCTGCTGAAGCACATGAAGTTCTCCGTACAGTTCTTTTTTCGGGATCAGCGCGGAATACTTGTCATCCACCGCTACGAACGCCCCGAAATTATGACTGATCTCATATACCATACCGGTCACAACATCATCTTTCTGATAGGGACTTTCTTTTTGCAGATAAGGATACACCTTCATAGTTGCACAGAGGCGTTCACTCTTATCCAGATACAGGGCAGCGATCACTTCGTCGCCTGCTTTTACCTGTGTGGTCTGCTCTCTATATGGCAGAAACAGATCCTTTTCCAGTCCCCAGTCCAGGAAAGCACCCACTTTTCCGACGGATACGACACGTAGCCTTGCTGTCTGTCCTAGTGTCAGCTTTGGCTCCTTCACCGTCGCGATCGGGCGGTCATTGGAATCCTTGTATAAAAACACATCGATTGGATCTCCCACTTCCATATCTGCCGGAACCTGTTTTTTCGGCAAAAGCACTTTGTTTTCCGCATCATTCATTGTCTCTGCCAGATAAATACCGAATTCAACCCTTTTTATCATGACAAGTGTCTGTTTCTTTCCAAATATCATATTAGCCTGCTTTCCTTCTTAACTTACAATATCTTTCCCACAACTGGAACCCGATTCTCCTGTTTGCTCAGTATTCCGTTAAATTTTACAATCGCATAAGGGCTGTGTTCTTCCGTTTCCAATACAACAGTCACTTCCTCTGTTCCTTTTCCGTAAATGACCGGATACAGAATGTCTCCCAGCACCGCTGATTTATGATAGCTGACCATCAGCCGGTTCACCTCAAAATTCTCAGGCAGAAGATCCGACGCCACAGCAACATACTGTCCGTTGTTCATATGGTAATTGGTATCCAGATGATGTTTCCGGACAAGCACCTCATCCTGTCTCTCTCCCTCTCCTTCTACCGGAATTTTCCGTGACAGATATTCCATTGGAAGCTTTGAAGAAATGCTGTAAGCCTGCAGCATTTCTTCCGTCGGCTTTGCCGGCCGCATGGACTGCAGATTCAGAAGTGTCCAGAGCGTATTGGCAACGGCGATCCTGTTTCCCTGCTCATCAAGCATATCAAAATTACGAAAGCCCAGACAGCCTTTAAATGCATAGGGACATGTCTCGATCGTGATCTGTTCGCAAAGCTGCGGATACCTCATGACATCGATCTGCCAGAAATTCAGTACCCATGCCAGTCCCTGTCCTGTCAGGTATTCCGTTCCCATCCCCGCATCCTCGGAATGAAACGTGGAGCAGTCCTGAAAATAATCCAGCAGTGATACAAGCTTCAGCCTGCCATCTTTATTTACTTCACTGTAACGCACTCTGCTGTTGAATGAATACATTGGTTTACCTCGCTTCGCTCGAGATTTTGTTTTGTTCTTACCAGACTCGAAAAATCCGCTACTTCGTAGCGTCGCAGCTTCGCTGCTTTCATTTTTCACGTGGTTTTCACACATACTCGAAAATCCTGCCGCTTTCGCGTCAGCCGCACTTCGTGCTCTTCGATTTTCTCGTTGTACGCTCGGAATAGCTATAACCTGCTGCGCAGGTTATTTAGTCGCACATTTGCTGCGCAAATATGTGACAATGCTTAGTTTTGTTCCCTCTTACCAGACTCGAAAATCCTGCTGTTATCACAGCAGCCGCACTTCGTGCTTTACGATTTTCTCGTTGTACGCCCAGATAAAACCAAATACTCGCTTCGCTCGTGCTTGGTTTTCTTCTGGGCTACAAAAAGCCCGGTTGAAATTCAACCGGGCTTCCAAAAGCTGGGCTACAAGGATTCGAACCTTGAAATGACGGAGTCAGAGTCCGTTGCCTTACCGTTTGGCGATAGCCCATCACAACGAAATTGATTATAGCAAATGTTTTTTTATTATGCAAGTACTTTTTCAAATTTTTTTAATTATTTTTTTATTTCCTCTTTTTATAGAAGGAAATGCGCGGAAACAAGCTGTTTCCGCACATTTATACACTTCATTTCATAACATCCAAAAGGAATTCTATACCTCGAACATTAACTCGCCGTAGGTCGGGATCGGCCATACGTCTTTGTCAACGATCATTTCCAGCTCATCAGCAGGTTTTCTCAGCTCATCCATAGTAGCCTTGATCGTATCTTTGTAGAAGAATGCCTGTGCCTTTACATCTTCCATAGCACTTGCTTCTTTCTCGTCAGCTACCAGCTTGTTGAGTTCCTTCTGCATTGCTGCAAGTTTTGTGGAAACATCAGCCAGAAGCTCTGTCTGTACGCTTGCGTCTCCGCCTGCTGCCTTGATGGCATTTGCGGTATCTGCCAGTGTCTTTGTATATTTCACAACTGCAGGGATGATCTGCTTGCCTGCCATGTCGATCATGGTCAGTGCCTCGATATTGATCGTCTTTGCATATGTTTCATAAATGATCTCTTCACGGGATTCCAGTTCTGCCTTTGTATAAATACCAAACTTCTCAAACAGTGCGACTGCCTTCTCACTTGTCAGTGTAGATGCAGCTTCGATCATGGATTTGATATTTGGAAGTCCACGTTTCTCAGCTTCTACTACCCACTCATCGGAATAGCCATTTCCATTGAAGATGATTCTCTGGTGCTCTGTCATGTATTCTTTGATCAGATCATGTACTGCTGTTTCAAAATCTTCTGCTTTTTCCAGTCTGTCAGCAGCTTCACAGAACGCTTCCGCTACGATCGCATTCAGTGTTGTATTCGGGCCGGCGATGGAATCAGCGGAACCAACCATACGGAATTCAAACTTATTACCTGTAAAGGCAAATGGCGAAGTACGGTTACGGTCTGTTGCATCTTTATCCAGATCAGGCAGTGTGGATACACCTGTCTCCAGCTTACCACCCTCTTTGCAGGAAGCAGCATTACCTGTTTCTACAAGCTGTTTTACTACATCCTCAAGCTGTTCACCGAGGAACATGGAAATGATTGCCGGCGGTGCTTCGTTTGCCCCAAGTCTGTGGTCGTTTCCGACATCGGATGCGGACTGGCGGAGCAGATCTGCATGTTTGTCAACCGCTTTCATGATGCAGGCAAGTACAAGCAGGAACTGGATATTTTCATTTGGTGTATCACCCGGCTCAAGTAAGTTCATGCCGTCATCCGTTGTAATGGACCAGTTGTCATGCTTACCGGAACCATTGACGCCTGCATATGGTTTCTCATGCAGCAGACATCTCAGGCCATGCTGTACAGCGACACGTTTCATTGTCTCCATAACAAGCTGGTTGTGGTCAACTGCGATATTGGCTGTTTCATAGATCGGAGCCAGCTCATGCTGTGCAGGAGCTACTTCATTATGCTGTGTTTTTGCCGTAACACCTAATTTCCAAAGTTCTTCATTCAGATCCTTCATGTATGCGCCGACACGTTCACGGATAACACCGAAATAGTGATCTTCCATTTCCTGTCCTTTTGGAGCAGGTGCGCCAAATAAGGTTCTGCCTGCAAACATCAGGTCAGATCTCTTTTTATACAGATTCTCGTCAACAAGGAAGTACTCCTGCTCCGGTCCTACGGATGCAGTTACTTTTGTTGCTGTTGTATTTCCAAATAAACGGACGATACGAAGTGCCTGTTTGGATACAGCTTCCATGGAACGCAGCAGTGGTGTCTTTTTATCCAGTGCCTCACCTGTATAAGAACAGAAGGCTGTCGGGATACAGAGGATCACGCCTGTTGAAGCTTCTTTTAAGAATGCAGGGCTTGTGATATCCCATGCTGTATAACCTCTTGCTTCGAAAGTTGCTCTCAGACCACCTGACGGGAATGAAGATGCATCAGGCTCGCCCTTGATCAGTTCCTTTCCGGAAAACTCTGTGATCATCTTACCGGCTTCATCCGGATGCGAAACAAAAGCATCATGCTTTTCTGCCGTGATTCCTGTCAGTGGCTGGAACCAATGTGTGTAATGTGTTGCACCATTTTCACATGCCCAGTCCTTCATTGCTTTTGCAACAACATTTGCTGCTGCCATGGAAAGCTCTCCGCCCTGATCCATGACCTTTTTCACTTCCTTGTACACATCCTTTGGCAGACGTTCCTTCATCTTACCAAGTGTGAACACGTTTTTACCGAAAATTTCTTCCACATTTGTAACTCCGCTCATTTCATATCTCCCTTTCTTTTTTATATTAGATACTTGATAACGTTCTTTTTGTGCTTTATATCAAATTTCCCCGATACAAAAAAATGTTCCAAAACTACCGTTTGGAACATCATCGTTCAAGTTATCTTATTTTCGAAAGATTCCTTTCGTTGCTATTAAGATACTCTTATTTTTTTTAAATTTCAATACCCATTTTTCTATTTTTCAAAAATTGGTCGAATTTTCTAAAACATTTGCAGAATTTTTGCCGCCAAATGTCTATATTGCACAACCAGGATCAGCTTGTTGCACATGCTTTTTTGCGCAGAAGATCATAATGAGAAGCTTTCTCACTAAGCAAAACGCGGAGCTTCTGCTGCGGATGCGGTGCACTTTCCTGCTCCCGGCCTTCTTCATTTACAATAGACAATACGGTCGTCTGTACATTGCTGCCATCCGGCTTCATGATCTCGATCGTCTCTCCGACACTGAACTTATTACGCTGTGTAATGGATACGATACTTCCCGCATTTTCCTGTGCAGCTTCTGCATCTTCCACGATACCGAGATAAATATACTCCTGCTCATAAGTATTGCTGTCGTAGATCTGTGTATTTTCATCCGGTCTGCCAAAATAAAATCCCGTTGTAAACTGGCGATAGGTACATTTGGAAATTTCTTCCCTGCACCATGGCAGGATCGCTTCGTATGCTTCTTTTGATTCCAGACAGGCATCGATCGCTTTCCGGTATGTTCTCGCAACTGTTGCCACATAAAGAGCCGTTTTCATTCTGCCCTCGATCTTAAAGCTGTCGATTCCCGCATCGATCATTTCCGGGATATGCTCGATCATGCAAAGATCCTTGGAGTTGAAAATATAAGTGCCTCTTTCATTTTCATAAACAGGCATATACTCGCCCGGTCTGGATTCTTCCACTACTGCATATTTCCATCTGCAAGGATGGGTGCAGGCACCGCGGTTGGCATCTCTGCCTGTAAAATAATTACTGAGCAGGCATCTGCCGGAATAAGAAATACACATAGCACCATGGATAAAACTCTCGATCTCCATATCTTTAGGGATCTGTTCCCGGATCTCTTTGATCTCCTTCAAAGATAATTCCCTTGCGGATACCACACGTTTTACACCCTGCCCGTACCAGAAACGATAAGTCATGTAGTTGGTATTGTTTGCCTGTGTGCTTAAATGGATCTCAATATCCGGGCAGTTTTCTTTTGCCAGCATGATCATGCCCGGATCTGCCACGATGATCGCATCCGGTGCAAGTTCTGCCAGTTCCTGAAAATAGTTTCTGGCAGGCTCCATATCGTAATTATGTGCCAGAATATTTGCCGTTACATGTACTCTGACGCCATGGGCATGCGCAAATGCAATGCCTTCTTTCATATCTTCGTGACTGAAATTCTTCGCCTTTGCACGCAGGGAAAATGTCTCTCCGCCGATATATACCGCATCCGCACCAAATATAACTGCTGTTTTTAATACTTCCAGACTGCTTGCCGGAATCAATAATTCTGGTTTTCTCATTTTATTTATCCTTCTTTACCGAAAGCGCAATCCCATCTCCGAGTGGTATGATAGAGGTCACAAGCGCTTCGTTGTTTTTCAGTTCATATAAATATTCCCGCATTCTCGTATGGATCGTACGGTTTCTTCTTGCTACCGCATAGCGGGACTGGATGATATCCCCATCCTGCAGCACATTATCAGACAATAATACACCGCCCGGTGCCAGAAGCCTGAGCACATCCGGCATAAAATGGATATACTGTCCTTTTGCCGCATCCATAAAGATCATGTCGTAGCTTCCGGTAAGTCCTGCCAGAATTTCCATGGCATCTCCTTCCAGAAGCGTGATCCTTCCGTCTCCGTGCGCCTCAAAATTTGCTCTGGCGACCGGTATTCTTTTCTCATATTTCTCGATCGTTGTGATCTGCCCATCCGCCGGCATAAATTCCTTCATCAGTAATGCAGAAAAACCGATAGCAGTTCCCACCTCCAGGATCTGCTTCGGTTTATTCATCTTAAGCAGTGTTTTCAAAAAGCTCTGCATCTCTTTTCGGATGATCGGTACTTCCGTCTGAAGTGCATACTGTTCCAGCTCTTCCAGATATGGCGGAAGCTCCTTTTCCAGTGAATTGATATAATCCACGTATCTCTGATCTACTATCATTGTACATCCTCGCTGTGTGACTCCGCAGACTGCGTATCTGTTGCTGCCGGCGTATCCTCCGCAGCATCTGAAACGCCATCTGAGACATCATCCGATGCATTCGTATTTTCCGTATCCGTCGTTTGTGCATCTTCAGACTCCTCGTCATCGGAAGGTGCGTTTGCCGCCATTTCCGCCAGCATCTTTTCAGCCGTCATAGATGTATTGAGCGTATAAACGCCCGGCTGGATCTTACCACGGTATTCTGACAGCATTTCCTGCAGGAAAAATACTCTTGCATCATCTATCAGCCCTCTGTTTTCCAGCGTCTTTGCAACATCCATCGTGCTATCCTCTGTATCTACGGCGATCGTGATATCTCTGCCCGGCTCCGCTTCCTTTGCCACATCCG
>ENA-UONX01003158-UONX01003158.1-human-gut-metagenome-genome-assembly--contig:-P74old-NODE-3158-length-10494-cov-6.718747_pt1 | contig 10494 bp, 8 predicted proteins | sample MGYA00242466_ERZ724013 | MGnify/ENA metagenome assembly ERZ724013 | reverse complement strand
AAATAGATGATCTTCGCATCCTCACCGCCTAATTCAATGGCTACATCGGTCTTGGGAGCCAGCTCCTGCAGGGAGGTAGCCACGGCTACCACCTCCTGTGTAAAAGGAACGCCCAAGTGATTGGCTAACGTCAGTCCGCCGGAGCCGGTGATCATGGGGTGTAGCTGCAATTCTCCCAGCTGATCATAGGCTTTCTTAAGGAGACCGGACAGAGTTTCCCGGATATTGGCGAAGTGACGCTCATAATCGGAAAATAAAATATTGTGTTCTTCGTCCAAAATAGCAATCTTGACAGTGGTGGAACCGATATCTATGCCGAGAGTTGCGTATTTTTCCTGTGAATTCATGTGATACATCCTTCCTGATAAAATGCTGTAACTATTCAGAAGGTCAATGATGAGTTACAGAATTACTTCTTAATATATGCGACTTTTCTTTCACAAAACTTTTTTCATTATACGACAAAAAATACCATAATGCAACGAACAAAGATAAAACGCTGTCGTTAAAATTGTGTAAAGAAAAAATTAAATAAATAGTAATTCTATAAACTTTTGAACGTGCGGTTTACTTATTGTCCTGTGGATGTTACAATCTCGATAGAGAAAAAACGAATAGGTAATTAATAGAAACGGAGAAACGACTTTATGAGCAAATTTGAGAAAAAATTCGGCAAATATGCCATTCCGAACCTCACACTCGTACTGATCATGTGCTATGTGGCGGGATATATCATCCAACTGATGGGAGCTGCAGGCGGTACGAACCTGCTGGGCTTTTTGACACTGGATCCTTACCGGATCCTGCACGGACAGATCTGGAGACTGGTGACCTGGGTGATCGTGCCCCCTGACAGCCTCGACATTTTTACGATCATTATGTTGTTTTTCTATTACAGTCTGGGGTCTACTCTGGAGCGCACCTGGGGGACCTACCGTTATAATGTGTATATTTTCTCAGGCATGTTGTTCACCATTATCGGAAGCTTTCTGTGCATGGGATTTGCTTACCTGATCACCGGAGGTATGGCTGCCGAGGCAGCGTCTGTGTTATTTTACCGTGGTTCTTATGCATTCAGTACCTATTACATCAACCTGTCGATCTTCCTTGCCTTTGCAGCAACTTATCCGGATATGCAGGTGCTCTTAATGTTCGTGATTCCCGTAAAAGTAAAATGGATGGGAATCCTGGATGCCGTTTTGATGGTTTACTATGTGATTGTAGGCAGCCTGTTTACGAAATTTGCAATTGTGGCATCCTTACTTAATTTTGTGTTATACTTTTACAGAATGCACAAAAGCCGCATCTCGCCGAAACAGATGCACCGCAGGGCTCAATTTGAGAGAAAAACAAACGAAGGCAGAACTAAAGCTACGAGGCATAAATGCGCGATCTGCGGCAGGACGGAAGAGGACGATCCGAGCCTGGAGTTCCGTTTCTGTTCTAAATGCAACGGCAACTACGAATATTGCCAGTATCATCTGTTTACGCACGAACATGTGAAATAAAGATTTGTAATATCCGTTACGGCATGACTGCTCGCAGGCAATGCCGAGCGGATATTAGCAAATCGAACAGACATGAGCAAGAAGGACGATAGTCCGGATTGCGAATGGATGTACACTTTCGAGAGTGCGAAGCACGGAGAAAGTGTATTATTGCAAGAGGCAGATGCATGACTGCTCGCAGGCAGAGTGCGGAGCATGGAGAAAGTGTATTATTATAAAGGAGACCCTATATGAACAAAGAAGTATTATTTGCCCAGACATTAGAGCAGGTCCGCAAGACCGCCAAGGAGCAGGGGAACTGCATCAGCGAAGAACAGGTAAAGGATGCCTTCGCGGAACTTGACTTAAGCGGTGAACAATTGCAGATGGTATTTGACTATCTGTTGAAACATAAAATAGGTATCGGACAGCCCATGGATCCCGACGAATTCCTGACGGATGAGGAAAAGGATTATTTACAGGAATATCTGGACGAGGTGGCGGAGTTACCCACCTACACTGATGGGGAGAAGCTGGCATTTGCTATGTCTGCCATGGCAGGTGAGGCGGATGCGCAGCAGCGCCTGATCGAGATTCATCTGGCAGATGTGGCGGAGATCGCGAAGCTTTACGCCGGACAGGGCGTTCTGCTGGAGGATCTGGTAGGTGAAGGTAATCTGGCACTGTCTTTTGGTGTTACTATGCTGGGCAGTCTGGAGAAACCACAGGAAGTGGAAGGAATGCTGGGTAAGATGATCATGGATGCCATGGAAGAATATATTGCCGAGCATGCGGAGAATTCCAAGATCGACAAGCGGGTGGAAGACAAAGTCAACAAGGTGGCGGACAAAGCCAGAGAACTGGCGGAGGAATTGCAACGCAAGGTGACCATAGAGGAACTGATGGAGGAGACCGGCATGTCCCGCAAAATGATCGAGGATGCGGTGCGGATGAGCGGTTTTAAGATTGAGGATATCGACAACAATGCAAAAGACAGTTTATGAGAACTATAAATACAGCCTGCAGGACACGGCAAAGGTCTACATAGGTGCAAAATATACTTTTGCAGAGCTTTTGGAGCAGGATGATGTGGCGTTTAAATTCCGCCTGATCGTGGAACGCTATATTTTAGCGGAAAAGGAAGTGGATCCCGAGGATACGCTGGAAACCCATCTGTATTATTTGAAGCCGGACAGCTTTCTGGTCAAGATCTACGACCGGATCAAGGCAAGAGTGAAGATCAATATCATCGAGGAGAAAAAAGGGATCTTCGGCAGAGGGAAGAAACGGTATGTGACGAAGGAGCTGAACATCCGGGAACTGACCGCCATGACCCCGGAAGAAAAAGAGGCAAAGGGCGTCGTGATCCAGGAAATCTCCATGAGCAAGCTGGCATTGGCAGGCTTTTGATAGATTAAGCTCACCCATAGAAAGCATACGCGACTGCTTGCAGGCAGCGAAGGCTTTCTATGAGGGGAGCAAACGAACATGAGCAAGAAGGACGATAGTCCGAATTGCGAATGGGCGTTACGATTTCGGGAGCTCGAAGAGCGGAGAAATCGATTAAGCTAAAAAGTAGGAGACGTAAATAAATGAGAGTAGAAGATTTATCCACATACGAGATCATAGAGAAACGGGAGATCCCCGACATCAACAGCGTGACCTATCTGTGCCGTCATAAGAAGACCGGAGCAAGAGTGGCACTGGTATCCAATGACGATGAGAACAAAGTATTTTACATTGGTTTCCGTACCACCCCGAAGGATTCCACCGGCGTGGCACATATCCTGGAGCACTCCGTATTATGCGGCTCGAAGGAATTCCCGGTGAAAGATCCTTTTGTGGAACTGGTAAAAGGTTCTTTAAATACTTTTTTAAATGCCATGACCTATCCGGATAAGACCGTATACCCTGTGGCAAGCTGTAATGACAAGGATTTCCAGAACCTGATGCATGTCTATCTGGATGCCGTATTTTACCCGAATATTTATAAAAACGAATCCATTTTCCGGCAGGAAGGCTGGCATTATGAGCTCGAAGGTGACGAGGAAGAGCTGAAGGTCAACGGCGTGGTCTACAACGAGATGAAGGGAGCATTTTCTTCTCCGGATGATGTGCTGGAGAGGGAGATCATGAACTCTCTGTATCCGCATACCACCTATGGCTGTGAGTCCGGAGGCGATCCGGAGGTGATCCCGGAGCTGACGTACGAAGAGTTCCTGGATTTTCACCGGAAGTTCTATCATCCCTCCAACAGCTATATCTATCTCTATGGTAACATGGATATGGCGGAGAAGCTGACCTTTATCGACGAACATTATCTGTCTGCTTACGATGCTCTTAAGGTGGACTCCGAAGTGACCGAGGAGCCGGCTTTCGACAAGCCCGGCCGTATTGTCAGAGACTGTCCCATCGGCGAGGGAGAGGACGAAGAAGAGAATACCTATCTGTCCCAGAACTTCTGCGTCGGTGACAGCCTGGATCCGAAGCTTTACATTGCTTTTCAGATCCTGGATTATGCGTTGTGCTCCGCACCGGGTGCGCCCTTAAAGCAGGCACTGGTAGACCGCGGCATAGGCAAGGATGTTTACAGCATTTACGAGAACGGTATCCGTCAGCCATATTTCAGTGTCGTGGCGAAGGATACTTCCGTAGAAAAAGAACAGGACTTTTTACAGGTAACAGAAGAAGTACTCGAGAAGCTGGCAGCGGAAGGCTTCGACGAGAAGGCATTGCTTGCCGGTATCAATTACTACGAATTCAAATACAGAGAGGCAGATTTCGGTTCTTATCCCAAGGGACTGATGTATGGTTTACAGGTGCTGGACAGCTGGCTGTATGACGACAGACTGCCGTTCATTCATATCGAGGCGAACGATACCTTTGCCGAGCTTCGTAAGGAAGTTAAGAGCGGATATTTTGAGGGCCTGGTACAAAAATACCTGCTGGACAATACGCACCGCAGCGTGGTGATCCTGCAGCCGAAGCTTGGACTTTTAGAGGAACAGGAACAGAAACAGCGTGAGAAAATGGCACAGGTGAAAGCAGCCATGAGTCCGGAAGAACTGGAAGCTGTAAAAGAGACCTTCCGTAAACTGAACGAGTTCCAGGAGAGTGAGGATGCGAAGGAAGATCTGGAGAAGATTCCTCTATTGCAGCGGGAGGATATGAAAAAAGAGGCGAATCTCCCGGTGAACGAGGTACGGAGTATTGGGGATACCACACTTTTGTATCATGATCTGTTTACCAACGGTATCGGATACTTACGTCTGATCTTCAGACTGGATCAGATCCCCGGAAAATATTTTCCGTATATCGGCATCTTAAAAGGCTGTCTTGGGCTCCTCAATACAGAAAACTATACTTATGGAGATCTCTATAATGAGATGAACCTGGTCACCGGCGGCATGGCTGCGGTGAACAATGTGTATGGCAGATTGCAGGATACGGATGAATTTACATTGACTCTGGAGCTGAAGACGAAGGTGTTCTATGATCGTATTGCGGATGCCATCGATCTGATGCGTGAGATCGTTATGACCAGTGATTTCACGGACACCAAGCGTCTCTATGAGATCCTGGCGGAGGGCAAGTCCCGCATGCAGGCACAGATGACGTCCGGCGGACATAGCGTGGCTGCCGGAAGAGCCATGTCCTACGGCAGTATTCCCGGAGCTGTCAGCGAGGAGATCTCCGGCATCCCGTTCTATCGCCTGATCACCGGGCTGGAAGCACATTTTGACGAGAAAAAAGAAGAACTGGTGGAGATCTTACAGACGTTATTAAAAATGATCTTCCGTCCGGAGAATCTCATGGTGGATTTCGTCGGTGAAGAGAAGGCAGTGGGATTGTTGGATGCCCCGGTGGAAGCCTTCAAGGCAGCACTCTATACCGGATCCGTGGAAAAAGCACATTATATTCCGGAAGTCTCCCGGAAGAACGAAGGCTTCTTAACCTCCGGTCAGGTCAATTATGTATGTCGTGCCGGTAATTTCCGCAAGAGCGGACTGAAATATACCGGAGCCCTAAGAGTGCTGAAGGTCATGTTGGGCTATGAATATCTGTGGGTCAATGTCCGTGTAAAGGGAGGCGCCTACGGCTGTATGTGCAGCTTCGGCAGATCCGGTGACAGCTATTTTGTCTCATACAGAGATCCCAATCTTGGCAAGACGATTGATGTATATGAGAAGGCAGCGGATGCCATCGCAGAATTTACCGCGGATGAGCGTACCATGACCCAGTATATCATCGGTGCTGTCAGTGATCTGGATGTGCCTATGAATCCGGCAGCGAAGGGACTGTATTCTCTGAGTGCCTATATGACGGGACTGGACGATGCAGCATTACAGAGAGAACGTGAGGAACTGCTGTCCGCTACCGTTGAGGATATCCGGGCACTGTCCGCGCATATCCGGGCATTTATGCAGGAGGATCTGCTCTGTGTCGTAGGTACGGCTTCTAAAGTAAAGGAAGAACAGGAGAGATTCCTGAAGGTGGAAAATCTTTTTTAAAACGGCAAAAGGAAAGCTGCGATTTTGCAAAAGTGGTTCTGAATCGTAAAAAGATCAAATAAATAAAGAACTTTTGTGATGTTATTTCGTTTATAGGGGTGAACAATAAAAAGTCAACAGCAGGCGGATCCGACAGGCTGTCAGGATGCCGTCCGCAGAACGGAGAGGGTTATGAAAAAACGAAATTTTGAAACAAAGATCATTACAGGGTTGCTCACTGCCGGCATGATATTATCGCTGACCGCCTGCGGCAGCTCATCGAACGGCAGTTACGGAATCAGTGATCTCATGGATGCGGATTATGCTGTTGCTTCCAATGAGGCAGCTGCACCGGAGGCGTCCGCTTATGAAGATGGATTTGGCATGACAGAAGGGTACGATTCCGAAGGAAATGCTCAGGACACAAGTAATACAGTGCCTGAGGAGACTACAGCCACAGCAGACCGGAAACTGATCAAGACCGTGAATATGGATGTCGAGACCAGGGAGTATGATAAGCTGTTAAGCGCGGTAGAGAATAAAGTAGCAGAGCTCGGCGGCTATATCGAAAGTCTGGATGCTTATAACGGCAGTACATATTATAGTTATCGTTCTACAAGGAATGCCAATCTGACCATCCGCATCCCGAAGGACAGACTGGAGGAGTTCCAGAATACGGTCTCAGAGCTGGGCAATGTGACCAGCCGTTCGGAGAATGTGCAGGATGTAACATTGACATATGTAGACCTGCAGAGCCACAGGGATGCCCTGCGGACGGAACAGGAGAGATTATTACAGCTTCTGGAGCAGGCAGAGAGTGTGGAAGATATTATTACCATCGAACAGCGTCTGTCGGATGTCAGATACCAGTTAGAAAGCATGGAATCCCAGCTTCGCAGCTATGATAACCGGGTTGACTACAGTACCGTATACCTTTATATTGATGAGGTAGAGGTCTATACACCTGTGGAAGAGGAGACCGTCTGGGAGCGTATTTCCACCGGATTTGTGGACAGTCTGAAAAATATCGGCGAGGGCTTGAAGGAAGCAGCGATCTGGTTCGTGATCCATATTCCTTATCTGGTGATCTGGGCGATCGTGATCGCAGTGATCGTACTGATCTTAAAGAAGATTAAAAAGCGCACCAAACGGATCCGTACGGAGGAACAGAAAAAATTCGCCGAAGCGGAAGCAAAAATGCAGAAAACTCTGCAAAATACAGAGGTAACAGAAAACAAGAAAGAACAGGAGAAATAAAAAATGAACGAAAATCCGGCATATAAATCCGGCTTTGCCACCCTGATCGGACGTCCCAACGTAGGGAAATCCACGCTGATGAACCGACTGATCGGACAGAAGATCGCCATCACATCCAACAAACCGCAGACTACCCGTAACCGTATCCAGACGGTACTGACGCTGGACGAGGGACAGATCGTATTCTTGGATACCCCCGGCATTCACAAGGCGAAAAACAAACTGGGCGATTACATGGTAAATGTGGCGGAGCATACGTTAAATGATGTGGATGTAATTTTGTGGCTGGTGGAGCCCACGAATTTCATCGGTGCCGGAGAACGTCATATCATCGAGCAGCTGAAAAAGACCAAGACTCCCGTGATCCTTGTGATCAACAAGACGGACACCGTGAAAAAGGACGATATCCTGGCATTCATTGACACCTACCGCAAGGAACTGGATTTCTGCGAGATCGTCCCGGTGTCCGCCTTAAAGGGCGACAACACGGATGTACTGATCCAGTGCATTTTGAAATATCTGCCCTACGGTCCGGCCTTTTATGATGAAGACACCATCACCGACCAGCCCATGCGTCAGATCGTGGCGGAGCTGATCCGGGAAAAGGCACTGCGTCTTTTATCCGAAGAGATCCCTCACGGCATTGCCGTGACGGTGGAGAGCATGAAAGAGAGAGGCAGCATCTGCGACATCGAAGCTACCATTATCTGTGAGAGAGATTCCCACAAGGGGATCATCATCGGTAAGGGTGGCCAGATGTTGAAAAAGATCGGTTCCCAGGCCCGCCCGGAGATCGAAGATATGCTGGAAATGAAAGTCAATTTACAGCTTTGGGTGAAGGTGAAGAAGGACTGGAGAGACAGCGATATCCTGCTCAAAAACTTCGGATATAATCCGAAAGACATTGAGATGGGCGAATAGAAAAGTAAAATTTGCAGACCCTATTTTTACAGAGGATGACACACTGATAAACTGATAAGAAGAGGGGGATGCGCAGGATGCAGTTCACGAATTACTGGCAGCAATTTGAACATACCGGCAGAGTGGAGGATTACCTGAATTATCTGCGGAGTACGGAGGGGACAGATTTTCCCAATGCGTGCTGTAGCAGCACCTCAGTGGACTGCAGGGCGGAAGGATGTACAGACCTTAACGCCCGGGAGGATGGATCATGCAGGAATCCCTGTATGTAACAGGAATTGTATTAAAACAGACACCGTTCGGTGAATATGACAGGATTGTGAGCCTGCTTACCAGAGAAAAAGGGAAGATCACTGCTTTTGCCAGAGGGGCGAGAAAACCGGGCAACCGGCTGGCGGCAGCGACCAACCCTTTTGCTTTTGGTACCTTTCGCCTCTATGAGGGGAGAACATCTTATACCATATCCGAAGCGGATATCCAGAATTTTTTTCCGGAACTTTTGACAGATTATATTGGAGCCTGCTATGGCATGTACTTTGCGGAAGTGGCGGACTTTTATTGCAGAGAAAATAACGATGAACGGGAGATGTTGAAGTTAGTGTATCAGTCTCTCAGAGCATTGTGTGCTCCGGCACTGCCCAATGAACTGGTACGCAGTATCTTTGAACTGAAAGCAATTGCAGTGAACGGAGAGTACCCCGGGCCGCCGGCAGGCCGCAGACTGGAGGAATCCACCCTGTATGCCTTAAGCTACATAGCACAAAGTCCCATAGAAAAATTATATACATTTACGGTATCGGACAAAGTTCTTGACGAACTGAAGGGAATTGCCTCGGAATATCGGAAACGTTTCATGGACAGGTCGTTCAAAAGTCTTGAAATACTCAAAACTCTATGTTAAAATCGGATATGGCTGATGCCAAAAAAGGAGACTCATTTATGAGGCACAATATCACAAAAAAGGTTATTTCGGCAATGCTGTCAGGTGTTCTGATGCTGTCCCTGGCCGGCTGCGGCAAGGCAGCAAAGCTTCCGGAGACGGTGGTGAATACTTCTCTGGTGGTGGAGAAGAACGGAAAAGTAGTATCCTATCTGGTGAATACGTTTGACAAGGATTTCTACAGTCTGGACGGTCTTACACAGATGGTACAGGAAGAAGCAGAGGAATTTAACGCCGCACATGGAGATGCAGCAGAACCTCCTATGGCTGTGAAGACAGTGCAGATGCTGGAAGAAGGCGCTACGGTTCAGGTGGTGCAGGAATTCGCCGATACGGAGAGTTATGCGGATTATAATGAACAGGAGCTGTTCTATGGAACCAGAGTGGAAGCACTGGCCGAGGGGATCAGCGTGGATCTGGGACTGGTAAGTGCCGCAGACGGTACACCGGCGGAGGAGCAGAAGCTGAACAAGGCTCTGGATAAGAACCACATGATCATTACGAATGCAAGCGCATATATTTATTGTCCCTACCCGGTGCTGTATCTCAGTGAGGGAGTTGTCATGGGAGAGGACGGTTATGTGGATGCGTCACAGTCCGACGGTGTCGTTACGATACTGATGAAAAAGTAAGTTATACAGCAATACAAATATAGAGCAAGAAAGGTTTGGTACTGACATGGAAAAAACAATGGAGAAGATCGTAGCCCTGGCGAAGGCAAGAGGTTTTGTATATCCCGGTTCCGAGATTTACGGAGGCCTGGCAAATACCTGGGATTACGGTAACCTTGGCGTAGAGCTGAAGAACAATGTGAAAAAGGCATGGTGGCAGAAGTTTATTCAGGAGAGCCCCTATAATGTAGGTGTGGACTGTGCGATCCTGATGAATCCCCAGACATGGGTAGCCAGCGGACATCTGGGCGGTTTCTCTGATCCTCTGATGGATTGTAAGGAATGTCATGAGCGTTTCCGTGCGGATAAGCTGATCGAGGATTTCTGTGAGGAGAACGGTATTGCCATCGAAGGCAGTGTAGACGGCTGGAGCCAGGAAGAGATGAAGAATTTCATCGAGGAGCATAATGTTCCCTGCCCTACCTGCGGCAAGCATAACTTTACCGATATCCGTCAGTTCAACCTGATGTTTAAGACCTTCCAGGGTGTTACCGAGGATGCCAAGAACACCGTTTACTTAAGACCCGAGACTGCACAGGGTATTTTCGTTAACTTTAAAAATGTACAGAGAACTTCCCGTAAGAAGATTCCTTTCGGTATCGGACAGATTGGTAAGTCTTTCCGTAATGAGATCACACCCGGTAACTTCACTTTCCGTACCAGAGAGTTCGAGCAGATGGAGCTGGAGTTCTTCTGCGAGCCCGGCACCGATATGGAGTGGTTCCAGT
>ENA-UONX01003151-UONX01003151.1-human-gut-metagenome-genome-assembly--contig:-P74old-NODE-3151-length-10513-cov-4.159304_pt1 | contig 10513 bp, 9 predicted proteins | sample MGYA00242466_ERZ724013 | MGnify/ENA metagenome assembly ERZ724013 | reverse complement strand
TGAACCCTTTTGTCGTTTCGGAAGAAAACAAACGGATGGTGCTGTCCAATATCACGCATCTGCTCAGAGCCTATCTGAACAATTCGAGTTACCGCTACGTGCTGTTCTGCTGGGTCATGGATCAGCCCCTCCTTTTCGAGGCCGTGCTCGGCCCGCTTCGGGATATCCCCTTTACGTTGCACAGCTTTTCACTCGTCTGCACGGAGCAGGCTCTGCGGGAACGGCTGGAACGCGACGTACGGGACGGCATCCGGGAGGCCGACGTCATCCCGCGAAGCCTCCGGCGGCTGCCTGCCTACGCCGCACTGCCGACATGCAAACTGGATGTGACGTCCCTGACGCCCTACGAAGCCGCCTGCGCAATCGCTGCATCCGTAGGAAGGGCGTCTTCCCGAAGAGTGCCGGGTCTCTCCGGGGCCGGCGAAAGCTGGCACGGGGCCTGACGGCACCGGACGTCTTGGAAGAAAAAGGAGGGGCGTTCCGGCAACAGAGAAGGGGAAGGAACCCTCTCTCCAGAAAGGCTTCCTTCCCCCGTTTTCTTTTCCAGCAACCCTTACTTGTAGCTTTCGATCAGCGCGTTGGCGCGGCCCTGCGCCTTCTGGATGCGGACGCGGAGGCTGGCCTTGTAGGCGTCCATGTCCTCAATGGGCTTGCGGGCGACGCCGGTGTCCATCGCGGCCTGCGCGACAGCCGGGGGCAGCCATTCGATGAGGCGGGGATCAAAGGGCTTCGGGATGACGTACCCCTGCCCGAAGCTGAAGGTCTGGCCCTGATAGGCGGCGGAAACTTCGGCGGGCACCGGCTCCTTGGCCAGCGCGGCGAGGGCGCGGGCGGCGGCAAGCTTCATGGCCTCGTTGATTTCCGTGGCGTACACGTCCAGTGCCCCGCGGAAAATGTAGGGGAAGCCGGAGAGGTTGTTGATCTGGTTCGGGAAGTCGGTGCGGCCCGTACCCATGATGCAGTCGGGGCGGGTTTCCATCGCCAGCGGATAGGCGATTTCGGGATCGGGGTTCGCGCAGGCGAAAATGACCGGATGGTCGGCCATGCCCTTGATCATGTCGGGCGTGAGGAGATCCTTCTTGGACAGGCCGAGGAAGAGGTCCGCGCCCTTGAGGGCTTCGGTCATGGTCATGTCTTCGGACAGGGCGAACTGCGCCTTGTACTTGTTCAGATCCGTGCGTCCCTTGTGCAGGATGCCCTTGGAGTCGAACATGCGGATATTGGCGGGATCGATGCCGAGCTCGGTGTAGAACTTGGCGCAGGCGATGGCCGCCGCTCCGGCCCCGGACACGACCACGATGAAGTCTTCGGCCTTCTTGCCGGTGATTTCCAGCGCGTTGATGAGGCCCGCGCCGGAAATGATGGCCGTGCCGTGCTGGTCGTCGTGGAACACCGGGATGTTCATTTCCTTCTTGAGCACCTCTTCGATGTAGAAGCACTCGGGGGCCTTGATGTCCTCAAGGTTGATGCCGCCGAAGGTGGGCTCAAGGGCCTTCACCACTTCGATGATCTTGTCGGGATCGGTGAGGGCGAGGTTGATGTCATAGGCGTTCACGTCCGCGAACGCCTTGAAGAGCACGCTCTTGCCTTCCATGACCGGCTTGCCCGCGAGGGGGCCGATGTTGCCGAGCCCGAGGACGGCGGTGCCGTTGGAAACGACGGCCACGAGGTTGCCGCGCCCGGTGTAGGCATTGGCGAGGGAAGGATCGTCGGCGATGGCGAGGCAGGCGTTGGCGACGCCGGGGGAATAGGCCATCGACAGGTCTTTCTGGGTGAAGCAGGGTTTGACGGGAAGGACTTCAAGCTTTCCCGGGCGGGGTTCCTCATGGTAGGCGAGGGACTCTTCCTTGGTGAACAACGCCATGACGATCTCCTGTGGTTTGGGTTCAAATGAGGTGCAAAAGCGATAGCATAAGGAGGAATAGGGGGCAATGGCGGCTTCCCTGTTCATGGAATTCCTGTTATGCTGAAACGGTATGCCGGGAAAAGAGCCGTCGGCGGTCCGCGTTGCGGCCCCGGGGCGTCCCGGATGGAAGTCAACGAGAAAGGATGAATCTATGTCGCTGATCGAAATCAGGGATGTCCATAAATGGTACGGCGAGTTCCATGTGCTCAAAGGTATTTCCGAGCGGGTCGAGAAAGGCGAGGTGCTGGTCATCTTCGGGCCTTCCGGGTCCGGCAAGAGCTCGCTCATCCGTTGCCTGAACCGTCTGGAGCCGATCCAGAAGGGGGACATCCTCTTTGAAGGGACGAGCATCTACGCCCCGGAAGTGGACGTGAACGCCCTGCGCGCCGAGGTGGGCATGGTCTTCCAGCAGTTCAACCTGTACCCGCACCTGACCGTGCTCGAAAACGTGACCCTCGCGCCGATCAAGGTCCGGGGCATGGGCAAGAAGGAGGCCACGGATCTGGCGATGGAACTGCTCGGCCGCGTGGGCATCGCGCGTCAGGCCGCCAAGCGCCCGAGCGAGATTTCCGGCGGGCAGCAGCAGCGTGTCGCCATCGCCCGCTCGCTCGCCATGCAGCCCCGCGCCATGCTGTTCGACGAACCCACCTCCGCCCTCGACCCGGAAATGATCAACGAAGTGTTGAGCTGCATGAAAGATCTGGCCAAGGACGGCATGACCATGGTGTGCGTCACGCACGAAATGGGCTTTGCCCGCGAAGTGTCCGACCGCGTCATCTTTATGGACCACGGCGTGATCCTCGAAGAGGGGACCCCGGAACAGTTCTTCACCAACCCGCAGCACGAGCGCACCAAGGCGTTCCTCCGCGAAATTCTCTAAGGATACGGCATGGCCACACCCGATCTCATCCGTCTCGACATCGTGGTCGACGAGGAGCAGTACGATACCGCCGCCGGGCTTCTGGTCCGGAACATTTCCTACGGCTGGGAAGAAGACAGCCTCCCCACCGGCGAAACCCGTTTCCGCGTGCATTGCGACAACGCCATCGTGCAGGAGAACCTCCTCAGCGCGCTGCGGGCATGGCTGCCGGGCCTCGACGTCGAACAGACCAGCATCCCGCGTCAGGACTGGACCGTGGCGTGGCGCGAGTTCTTCACGCCCGTCCGCGCCGGACAGTTCATCGTGCTTCCGCCGTGGCTGTTTGAAAACACGCCCCTGGAAGGCCGCAAGCCCATAATAATCGAGCCGAAATCCGCGTTCGGGACCGGGCACCACAACACGACGGTGCGGTTCCTCGAAGCGATTACCGAACTCTTGGCCTCGGGGCGCCTCAAGGCCGGGCAGCGTTTCTTCGACGTGGGCACGGGATCGGGCATCCTCGGCATCGCCTGTTGCCTGAACGGGCTTGCCGGGCTCGGCTCGGACATCGATCCGGTGGCTGTAGACAACGCCCTCGAGAACGTGGTCATCAACAAGGTGGCCGACGATTTCCGCATCGTCCCCGGCAGTGCCGAGGCGGGCGAAGGCGAGCGGTTCGATCTGGTGGTCGCCAACATCCTTGCCGGCCCGCTCCGTGAACTGGCCCCGGCGCTCATGGCCCGGATGAAGCCGGGCGCGTGCCTTGTGCTCTCCGGCCTGCTGGACGTGCAGGCCGACGCGGTCGAGGCGGCGTATGCCGAACTCGGCAAGGCGCGGCGCGTGCAGTCCGGCGACTGGGTGGCACTGGTCTGGGGCGAATAGTGTCGGCATCGGGTACGAAGGAAACCACAATGAATGTATCCGTCCTCCTAGGGCATCCGTACGAGCAGAGCTTTAACGCCGCCATCGCTGTAGCCGTGGTACGCACACTGGAAGAGAACGGCCACACGGTGCGTTTTCACGATCTGTATGGTGAGGGATTCGATCCGGTCATTTCTGGCAAGGAACTGATCAGCGATATGACCGGAGACGAACTGCTTGCGGCGCATCAGCGGGAAATTCGGGAAGCCGACGGGATCATCGTCATCCACCCGAACTGGTGGGGGCAGCCGCCCGCGATCATGAAGGGATGGGTGGACCGCGTACTGCGGGAAGGGGGCGCCTATGGCTTTCCGGAAGGCGACAACGGCGGAGGTTTGCCCATCGGCCTCCTGAAAGCCAAAGCCGCGCTGGTCTTCAATACATCCAATACGCCACAGGAGCGGGAAGAAAACGTCTTCGGCGATCCTCTGGAACGTATCTGGAAGGATTGTATATTTGATTTTTGCGGAGTGCGCGTTTTTGACCGAATCATGTTTCGCGTGATCGCGGACAGTACGCCGGAAGACAGGGAGCAATGGCTTGATGAAGCGCGGGCGATGGTCAATGACTATTTCCCGAAGCCCTTGCCCTCCGACGCATGATGGATTCGTCATAAACCGTCCTTCATTCGCTTGAACGCGAAAACGGGCCGTCGGCAATATACCGGCGGCCCGTTTTCCTTTGGATTCCTCTTTCGTGTTGTCCGGCCCGGCTGGTACGGCGAAGGAGGAGATACCAAGGAGCCTTAGGCAATGATCCTGATGGTGTTCTTTTTCAGATAACCGGACGGCATGTAGCTTTCCTTGGCTTGGCGGAGCCCTTCCTCGTCGGCGTCCTGCTCGCGGTTGATGAACACGAAGTTCTTGGCCGCGTACTTGGCGAAACAGAAATTGATGGCCTGATAGACGCCGCGGTACTCGGGGCGGCCCTTTTCAAAGTGGACTACGATGGTCTGATCGTCGAGCGGTTCGCCTACGGCGAAGGCGGCCATTTCCTCGCCTGCATAGAGTGCGCCGCCGATAAGCCCGGGCAAGGCGTCCCAGTTGCGGAGCACGGAACAGACCACATCGCTTTCGGCCAGCAGCGAAGCGGATTTTTCGCATTCCCGCCACTTGCACCAGTCATCTTGGAGCGCCAGCACCTGCGGCATGATTTCGCCGTTCAGGGTGCGGTAGTCCTCCCCATAGGCCTTCATGTACCCGTTGACGTGGTTCTTTTTCTTGTGGAGCTTGTTGCCCGCGAGGGTCGAAAGCGCTTCCTGCGTATACAGGTATTCCCACTGGCCCGGCGTTTCCTCGATGGCCACGCGGCCCGGCAGGCGTTCGAGCAGCAGCTCGCACAGCGGCTCGGGAGCGCGGAGGATGGTCGTGCCCGGCACGAGTTCGGGCATGGCGGCCCAGTCTGCGGCGTACCAGTCGCCCACCGGAGCCCACAGGCGCTCGACGGGCAGGTCGTTGCGCTTCTGGCGGATCCAGCAAAGCCCGTGCGCCGTGCGCCACTCCAGATTGTAATGGGTTCCCCATCCCCAAAGGTTGGTGAAGGTATAGTCGGCGGCGTGCAGGGGCAGCGCGCGGAAGTAGGGGGCATACGCGGCGGCGTCGCCGAGTTCGATGGAAGAGAAGTTTTCCGTAAGCATGTGAACCTCTGGTTAACGGGATGCGCAAGTGTGGGGACGCACGGCCAGGGCGAAACGGGTCCAGTTGCAGCGCAGCGTGACCCATAAGAGCGAAAGCGACATGACCACCTGCGAAACGAAGGTGGAGAGGAAGACCCCTGAGGCGTCCTGCCAAATGATGTGGCCGAACAGCCATGCGATGGGCAGGCGTACCGCCCAGACAGCGAAGCTGAACGAGACCATCGGGTAGACCGTGGCTCCGGCGCCGTTGAGCCCGCCCGCCAGCACGACGCTGGCGACGGTGAACGGCACGGCCATGATGTTGAAGGAAAGGTATTTGACGGTTTCGACCTGCACGGCGGGATCAGGGGCGATCAAGCCCGCGAGCTCCATGCGCCAGGGCCATATGGCGGCCCCCACGCAGCACATCCCCGCGCAGGCGATGCCGAGCGTGGCGAGCAGCGTGCGTTTGGCCTCGCGGTGGTTGCCCTCGCCGAGCGCGTGGCCCACGAGTACCGAAGCGGTCATGCTGAACGCCACGGCGGGCAAAAACAAAATGGATTCCACCCGCAGCCCCGTGGTCAGCCCCGCAAGGGCGTTGACCCTGCCGAAGGGCAGGGAGGCCGTGATGACGTACAGGACCATATAGCCGGTTTGCCATAAGAAGGACGTGCCGAACGCGGGCCCGGCAACCTTGAGGAGATACGGGGCCCCCGCCTTGATCCAGCGCCAGCCGGGGAAGCTGTCGCGTGTGAACAGCTCGTGCCGCATCAACAGGAACAGCATGAGCGCGGCCCCGACGGTGACCGAGACGAGCGTGGAGTAGGCGATCCCCGTTGCGCCGTAGGCGGGGAAGCCCCACCAGCCGAGCCCGAAGGCCAGATCGCCGAATACGTTGAGCAGGCAGGCCGTGCCGGTTACGTACAGCGGGATGAGCACCATCTTGGCGGAACGGAACACGGCCGCGCCGATGGTGAGGGTGTATTGGCCGGGGATGCCCCAGATCGTCGCCGTCAGGAACATGATCGCCACGGGCATGATGCTCTCGGGCGTCTGGATGAGGCGCAGGAGCGGTTCCCGCCACACCGAGGCCGCCACCGCAATGGCCGATCCGATGGCGATACAGCCGATGGTCACGAGCCCCACATACCTTCTCGCCCGGACGAATTTGCACGCCCCGAGGGACTGGCTGATGGAGGCCACCGCGCCGCTCACGGCAGCCATCGCCAGAGCCATGAACATCATATGGCACTGGGTGATCAGGCCGATGGATGCCTGCACTTCCGAGCCGATGCGCCCGCCCGCCCACACGTCGGTGATGCCGATGACGAATTGACAGAGCAACATGATGCACTGCGGCCAGGTCAGGTGCCAGATGGTGTGGATGCGTTCGGTGTTCAGTTTCATATGGGCATGGGGGTTGGGGGTCTGATGGAAGCATACGCCCCATGCCGTCCGGCACAAGACGATGAGAGAAGGGAGGCTCGCAATCAGGGAAGTGTTTCCATAGGAAGTGAGGAGGCGTTATGCCTCCCATATTCTCAAAAACATCCTCATCCTCCCCCCTGTTTTCGAGCGATGGGGGCGGCGTGGTGTGGGGCCGTGTCGGCTGACGTGTCTTTCCGCAGCGGGGCGGGCCGATCCTCTCGGATACCGGACCTGTTATCCGCTTGTTCGTGGGGTTTCGGGCTGATGTGTCAAAAAACTGTTGAATCGTATGGAACCGTCACGTCCTTTTTCAGGGAGCACGGAGTAGGTTTCTTGAAAAATGCTGGCTGTTTTTCAATAACCGATCCCCCGGGGAGCGAGCCGTCGCCCGGATTTTTCACCAGTGCGCTTTTTCGCGGCCCCTTGCCATCCTATTATTCGGGTGTGGGAGGGGCGGGCCGTGGGGACGGCGGGGGAGGGAGGGGAGACCTTTTCTCAGAGCGTTTTCCCCTCCCTCCCCAGATATCTCTTACTCCTACTCCCCAACCAGCCCGGCGGAAACAAGCGCCTGAAACAGTACGATGCCCGCGGCGGTGGAAAGGTTGATGCTGCGGACTTCGCCTTTGATGGGGATGCGGACATGATGCGGCGAGAGCCCGATCACTTCGGGCGGCAACCCTGAGGTTTCGCGCCCGAAAACGAGGGAATCGTTTTCCGTGAACTCGAAACGGTGCAGGGCGGCGCCCCGCCGGGCGCTGGTGAGGACGAGCCGCCTGCCCGCCCCGGCGTTCCGGATGTAGGCGTCGAGGTCGGGCCATACCGCCATATCCACATGGGGCCAATAGTCGAGGCCCGCCCGTTTGAGGTAACGGTCCTCAAGCTTGAAGCCCAGAGGCTCGATGAGATGCAGCGAAACCTGCATGGCGGCGCACAGTCGGGCCACATTGCCCGTGTTCGGAGGTATTTCCGGCTGGAAGAGAACGACATGCATACAGGTCGGCATCCGTACAATAGGTGAAATGGTTTTTCAATAAAGGTGGACAGAAGAACGCGGGATGCTTATTAGGCTTCAAAGCCCAGTTTGTTGATGGCCTTCTTCACTTCCGCGATGTCGAGGGGCTGGGATTCCTTCCAGGTGGCTTCGCCCTTTTCGAGGTCGACGTTCACATCGGATACGCCGGGAAGCGCTTCCAGAGCCTGGGTTACGGCCTGCTTGCAATGGTTGCAGGACATGCCTTTCACGGTGAGAGTGGGCATAATCGTATCCTTTCTGGGTAAGAAGGTGGATGATGAAGGGGCAGCGGCACCGCCCGCCCTTCATATCATAAGAGCTTAGCCGATATTGGCAAGCAGAGGAGAGGCACATGGATCAGCAGAAAGAAGTTCTTTTCACCGTGGGCGGTATGCACTGCGCCGCCTGCTCATCGCGGCTTGAGCGCGTCCTGAACGGCATGGACGGCGTGCAGTCAGCCACCGTCAGCCTTGCCGCCAACAGCGCCACCGTCGTGCCTGATCCCGCGCTTTCCGAATCAGACACCGAGGCCCTCGTTCATCAGATTGAGGAGCGGGCCGTGGATATGGGCTTCACCGCGACGCCGGTAGCCCCGGAAGCCGATATGGTGGACACGTGGGAAGCGCAGCAGAAGGAAACGGTCGGGCAGCTTGCGACCCTGAAGGCCCGGCTGTGGCCCGAATTCGGATTCACCATCCTGCTGCTCCTGGTGTCGATGGGGCACATGTGGGGGCTTCCGCTGCCCGCGATCATCGATCCCATGCATTCGCCCGAGTCGGCCCTCAACCATGCGCTGCTGCAACTTGTGCTGACCTTGCCGGTCCTCTGGTCGGGGCGGCATTTTTATTTGACCGGCCTGCCCAACCTGTGGCGGCTCACCCCGAACATGGACAGCCTTGTGGCGATGGGCACGGGAGCGGCGTTCCTGTACAGCCTGTGGAATACGGTCGAGGTCGCGCTTGGGCATACGGGCAAGGTGATGGACCTGTATTATGAGTCCGCCGCCGTGCTGATTTCGCTGATTTCGCTCGGCAAGTACCTTGAGGCCGTTTCGCGGTTCTGCATGTCCGATGCCATCGGAGCGCTCATGAACCTGACCCCGGAAACCGCCCTGCGCCTGCCCGCTCCCGACAAGGCGGATCAGGCCGAAGAGGTCCCGGTCAAGGTTGTGCGCGTGGGGGACTATCTGCAGGTGAAACCCGGCGGGCGGATCCCCGTTGACGGAGTGGTAACAAACGGCGCGTCCAGCGTGGACGCCTCCATGCTGACCGGCGAGTCCATGCCCGTTCCTGTAGGCGTGGGCAGTTCGGTGGCGGGCGGCACGATGAACACGACCGGTTCTTTTATTATGCGGGCCGAGCGTGTTGGTGCGGATACGGCCTTGTCGCGGATCATCAAGCTGGTGCGCGAAGCGCAGAGCTCCAAGGCGCCCATTGCCCGGCTGGCCGACGACGTGAGCCTCATTTTCGTGCCGACCGTCATGGCGCTGGCGGTCATTGCCGGTGCCGGATGGCTGTACTGGGGGCACGTGCCGGTTTCGGAAGCCTTCCGTATTTTCGTGGCCGTGCTGGTGGTGGCCTGCCCGTGCGCGCTCGGCCTTGCCACGCCCATTTCCATTATGGTGGCCACGGGCCGGGGCGCGCAGATGGGCGTGCTCGTCAAGAACGGTACGGCCCTCGAACTCGCGGGCCGTCTGGATGTGCTCGTGTTCGACAAGACCGGGACGTTGACCGAAGGCAAGCCCCGCCTGCTTGCCGCCGAATCCTTCGATCCGCTGTTCGATGAGGAACGCATCTTAGGGTACGCCGCCTCGCTTGAGGGCGTGTCCGAGCATCCTCTCGCGCTGGCCGTGACGTCCGCCGCCGAGGAGCGGAATCTCCACCTGTATCCCGTCAGCGACTTTGCCAGCGTTTCCGGCCTCGGCGTATCCGGCAACGTAGATCTGGAAAACGAGTCCATACCGTTGTTGCTCGGTAACAAACGACTGATGGAAGAGCGGCAGGTCTCTTTTGACGCGGTAAAGGATCTGGATGCCCGTTTGGCGGAACTGTCGGATTCCGGCGCGACGCCCCTCTTGCTTGCCGTAAGCGGTCGCCTTGTGGGGATGCTTGCGGTAGCGGACACCATCCGTCCGGAAACGGCGGGCGTGGTGAAGGAGCTCCGCCAGCTTGGTTTGCGGGTGATCATGCTCAGCGGCGACAACCGCCGCACGGCTGAGGCCATTGCCAAGAGCGCGGGCATCGATGAGGTGATCGCCGATGTGTTGCCGGACGGTAAGGAAAAGGTGATCAGCGAATTGCAGGCCGCCGGTCTGCGGGTCGGGATGATCGGCGACGGCATCAACGATGCCCCCGCGCTGGCCCGTGCCGATGTCGGCATGGCTATGGGCAACGGCATCGACGTTGCCGTGGAAGCCGGGGACATCGTCCTTCTCGGCAGCGACACCCGTTCGGGCAAGGGCTTGCGCGGCGTGGTGACGGCGCTGGAGCTGAGCCGGGCCGCCTTGCGGAACATCCGGGAGAATCTCGGCTGGGCGTTCGGCTACAACATCCTTTGCCTGCCCATTGCCGCCGGGGTGCTCAAGATTTTCGGCGGCCCCTCGCTTTCGCCCATGATCGCGGGTGCGGCGATGGCCTTCTCGTCCGTTTCCGTCGTGCTCAACGCGCTGCGCTTGCGGCGGTTTGGGAAGTAGGGATGGGATAAGAACCGGGGAGGGGAGGAAGAACCTTTCTGAAGAAAGGCTTCTTCCTCCCCTCCCCGGACCCCGCCCCT
>ENA-UONX01003150-UONX01003150.1-human-gut-metagenome-genome-assembly--contig:-P74old-NODE-3150-length-10515-cov-5.559751_pt1 | contig 10515 bp, 6 predicted proteins | sample MGYA00242466_ERZ724013 | MGnify/ENA metagenome assembly ERZ724013 | reverse complement strand
CGGTGTGGCACACTTCAAAGGGTGAAACCACTACCTCTCCAAAGGGCCGCATGACTGCAATCGTGCTCTTGCCCTTGGAAACATCGATGCCAACGCAGTTCATTCACATTCCTCCAATACCAAGAATCTGCAACCGGAAATCCATCTTTTCTCGCTGCCGATTCAATCTATTGGGTGACACGAACTCTCCGGCATCCGGTGGCTCAACCTGCTCAAATCGAACGCTACAACAAGAGGATGGCTGACAGTCTTTCGAACGGACATAAAAGCCCAAGGAGGGATTGGTCAGCCAGTTGCTCCCCTTATTGTAGCTTAGGCACGAGATGGAGAGAAAGCCGGACTGGCTGCCCGGCTTTCCTGTCCAAATTTATTGTAATAGGAGGGATGTCCGCAGGTGCTTTGGGGGATGGAGGCTCCTGCGGACGGATACAGATGGCAAAAAAGATCATTCGGGCAAAGCAGACTTACGCAGGGAGCGATGGGACGGGCTATTTCCGGGGAGAGAACGGCAAGTATTACTACGGGAACGCCCAAAACGGATATGTGACCAAGACCCTGGACCAGCAGCGGCGGGACGCGGACGAGGCCGCGATCCAGGCCCAGACGGACCGGGAACAGGCCGACATCCAGTCGCAGATCGAATCATACCACGCCATGCGGTACGCGCGGGACCACTCCCCCGAGGCACGTCAGGCGCGGGCGGCTGTGACGTTTGCTGCGGGCGTCAGCCTGGGGGCCTTCCTGGCGCCGGTGTTCTACATTTTCGCGTGCCTGCTGGTGATGAGCTCCCTTCTGGACACCTGGCCGACGCTGCTGGAGGAGCTGTTTTTCCAGTATGCCTCCGGCCGGGCGGACGCAGCCACCGTCCTGCACACGGTCAACGCCCTTGCGGTCATGGCGCTGTTTGTGTGGAACCTCCGGGGTGCCTGGGCGGGCAGGCAGCGGACGTGGTGGTTCGCGGTGCCGGCGGTGCTCCTCACGTCGGCGCTCTACATGGCAGCGGAGACCATCGGCGGCCCCTTTTATCCGTTCCATCTGATCTTCCACGCTGCCTACGCAATGCAGCTGGCCTCCCTGCCGGCGCTCATCCTGTATTATGTGGGATTCCGCCGCGGCGGCGGCCAGCAGTTCCTGCGGGGCATCGCACAGCGGCTGTGGGACCTTATGCCCGGCCACGGCGCCACCTTCCGGGTCATAGGCGGCCTGACCTGCGGCCTGGTGGGGCTGGGCGTGCTCGTCTCCCTCTCCGGCGGCACACTGCTCCAGGACCTGGTCAGCATCGCGGTCATCCTGCTGTTTGGCATTTTCGCTTTTTACACCGCAAGGGTTGGAGAGGAATGACCGCCCCTGCGGGACTGAAAATTTTTTTGAAAACCATAAAACCGGCGGCCGGATTTCCGGCACTGAATGACAGAGACCTAAAAAACGCGCCGCCGGGCTCCGGCCCACAGACGGCGAACAAGAGAAAGGAAGATCTTTATGACAAGAGAGCAGATGATGGCGTACAGAAAGCAGCTGGTGGATCACCTGGAGCAGTGCAAGGAGCTGGTCAAGCCCCGGGAGCGCTTCTTCAAGAAGTACCATTCCCGGCTCTTCTGGTCCCTGCAGCGGGACTTAAACCTGCGGGTGCGGGCGGAGAACGGCCTGGTGGTGGGAATTCTGCTCTGGATGCTGGCCCTCATGGCCCTGTATTTCGTGCGGGGGCAGATGCGGATGACGGCCAGTGAAATACTCATCTTCTTTATTGCGGTGCTTGTTGGGGAGTTTCTCATGGTGGCGGGGCCCACCATCGCGGGGGTCCAGGTGGCAGCCATGGAGGCCCAGGACGCGAGAAACGGCTGGAGCCTGGAGATCGCGGACCAGCTGCCCGGCGTCCACAAGATGTGCTACACGGAGAAAGGGCTCAACAAGCTGATCTCCTACATCAAGAGCGGAAGGGCCAATTCCCTGGAGGATGCCTCCCAGCTGTATGTGGATAGCTTCCTCCGGAAGTACAACTGGCTGCTGCGGGGGCTGGACGGGCTGCGCAATTTATGAATTGCCGACCGGAACCGTGATATAGGCTTCGGAGATCAAGGGCCGTCTCTTTTAGGAGGCGGCCTTTTCACCAGGCAGCGTGAGCAGATCGGATATTTGGAAAGAGCATGAGAAAGGCGGATGGAAGATGGAACAGGAAAAACTGCTGGAACTGATCCGGCGGAGCCGGGAACGGGATCTGGACGCCCAGGAGGACCTGATGCGTGCGGCCCAGAATCGGGTGTATTACCACTGCAAGAAAATGCTGAAGCATGAGGAGACTGCCTGGGACGCCTCTCAGGATGTGCTGCTCGCCATGATCACCAGCCTGGACCAGCTGCAGGAGCCAGCGGCCTTCTGGGGGTGGGTGGACGGCATCACGGCCGACCGCTGCAAGCATCTGCTGAGCACATCCCACAAGGAGCGACAGCTCCCGGAGGACGAGGAGGGAAGCGCCTTACTGGAGAGCGTGGAGGACCTGGAGGAGACGCTGACGCCGGACAAGGGCCTGGACAACGAGGAGACCCGCCGGATGATCCTGGGGCTGGTGGACGCCCTGCCGCCGGAGCAGCGGATGACCGTGCTGTTTTACTACTACGACGAGATGACCGTCAAACAGATCGCGGAGGCCATGGACACCAGCGAGGACACGGTGAAGAGCCGGCTGAACGACGCGCGAAGGTCCATCGCAGAGAGCATCGCCGGCGCGGGCGAGATTTTAGAGGAGACGACCGAACCGTCCGATCCCTTTTTGGACCGCCTTCCTCGCTGAGAAGCCGCTTTCGACCGCAGTCCGCTGAGAGATCCGACGAAAAAGATCTCATAAGATTCCCCCTAAACATAAAACCGATCTCCTCCTTTCCGGCACTATACCATGTAGCCGCTGAAAGGAGGAGCGCGCAATGAGATATATCACCTTTTTTCAATTTCTCCGCCGATGTTTCCAGCTGGACGCAGAGACACATACGGCACCGCACAGAATCTTGAAAAACATAGGAGGGATGCTGCTTGAAGATAGAGCAGGAAAGGCTGCTGGAATTGATCCGCCGGAGCCGGGAGAAGGATCTGGACGCCCAGGAGGAACTGGTGCGGACGGTCCAGGACCGGGTCTACTACCACTGCAAGAAGATGTTGAAAAATAAGGAGGATGCCGAGGACACCACCCAGACCGTGCTGATGACCATGATCGCCAGTCTGGATAAACTGAAGGAGCCGGCGGCTTTTTGGGCTTGGGTGAATGGGATCACTGCAAACCAGTGCAAACACCTGCTGACTGCGCCCCATAAAGAGTGGCAGATCCCCGAGGATGAAGAGGGCAACTCCATGCTGGAGAGCGTGGAAAACCTGGACGAGACGCTGGTGCCGGAGAAGGTCCTGGACAACGAGGAGACCCGGCGGATAATCCTGGGCCTGGTGGATGAGCTGCCGCCGGAACAGCGGATGAGCGTGCTGTTCTACTACTACGACGAGATGAGCGTCAAGCAGATCGCGGAGGCCATGGACACCAGCGAAGGGACAGTGAAGAGCCGGCTGAACTACGCGCGGAAGTCTATCAAGGCCGGTGTGGAGGACTACGAGCGCAAGGGCGTCAAGCTCTACGGCGTCAGCCCGCTGGTGCTGCTGGTCTTCTTCCTGCGGCAGGAGGCGGATGGTACGCTTCTCGATCCTGCCACAGCTGCCGCCGTGGCGGGCCAGGTGCTCTCCCCTGCGGGCAGCGGCGCTGTCTCCGGAGGTGCCGCCGCCGGAGGCGCCGGAGCGGCGGCAGAGGGCGGGGCTTCCTCTGCAGGCGGGGCAGCTTCCGCGGCGGCAAAAGCCGGAGCGGCGGCTGGGAAAGCCGCAGCCGCAGCAGGCACCGCCGTCAAGGCTGGGATCTCTATGAAGCTGATCGCCGGCATTGTGGCCGCTGCCATCGTTGTGGGCGGCGGGCTCAGTATTCTGACCAAACCAAATCAGCCAGAGTGGAGGGATATTGCCTCGGGTTCCACTTTCACGGCATTGGTTGGGGAAGACGACTCCTTATGGATGTGCGGGATTTGGCATGATGTGGAAAATTTGCCGGAAGCTTCGGATATCGTGAGCAAAGTCCTAGAAGATGTTTATAAGGTGGAAATCCGCCAATATACCGACATCTCCTCTAACATGGCTGTGATTAAAACCGACGGGACCCTATGGCTCTGGCCGGATATGCTTATGATGGAAACGCCATCTGTGCCGATACGGTTGGCTGACAACGTAATAGACGTCAGCCTCGGCGCGCAAAGCGGTGCCCTAATCGAGGAGGACGGCAGCTTGTGGACATGGAAGGATAAATGGGGGCCTAACACAGATATCTCTATACCAGAACTCACCCATGTGATGGATGACGCGGTGGCGGTAAGCTGTGGAAAATACCACTTTGCCGCCATTACTTCCGACGGTTCTCTATGGACGTGGGGAGATAACAACTATGGGCAGCTTGGTATTGGCGAAACGGATGAAAATATTATCTCAGAGCCTGTAAAAGTCATGGAGAATGTGATCGATGTGAGCTGCGGTTCTTCAGATACTACGGCAGCAGTCACAGCGGACGGTGTCCTTTGGGCTTGGGGCGCACCCGTACGCCAGCTGGGAATTGACTCAGAGGATCTTGCTCCTGTTCAAGAGCCGGTGCAGGTGATGGAGGATGTGGTGAATGTCGAATCCGGCCCTGACACAATGGCTGCGATTGCTGCGGATGGAGCTTTGTGGATGTGGGGGATTAACAACCGCGGACAGATCGGGCAGGGCGACGGAAGTCCCAACTATTATTTTGCTCCAACCAAGGTAATGGAGGATATTACCTATGTAGCCTGCAGCGGACGCACCACTGCCGCAATTCAAGCGGATGGTACGGCCTGGGCCTGGGGCGATAATATTTACGCCCAGTTGGGTACCGGGGACAGGATTCAATCCTTTGTCCCAGTAGAAATGCAGTTTGCGACAGGGAACCCGGACCTAAGCCCTTGGGTCGATCCTGAACCTTCTGCGGAACCCGCTCCAGAGGAACCTGAAGCAGAGGAACTGCCTGATGTTACCGAAGAGCCCGAAGAACCGGAGCAGCCCTCCTACCCCGAGGCGTATGCCGCCTATCTCACGGCACTGGACAGCCACGCGGAGATGATCGATATGTACGCCCGCTGGTACGAGGAGATCAACTACGCCATCTATCCTGTGGCCTTTGCGGACGTCTATGGCGACGAGACGCCGGAGATGATCTTTGTGGAGGCGGATGAGACGTATCCCTGGTCGGAGAGCTATCTGACCATCCTCACCTACCAGGGCGGGCAGGTATCGACGCTCCTGCGGGAATCCTGGGATTTCTATGCCGGGAGCATGCTGACCTATACCCTGTTCCAGTCGGCGGACGGCAAGACCCTGTATGCCGATACCGGTTATTCCACCTCCCAGCAGGTCACGGAGCGGTATGTCTTTTCAGAGAGCGCCGGCGCCCTGACCATGGAACAGGTGAAGGAGTTGCCTTCCATGGACGAGCTGGTGCTCAGCAACCGGTACGCCGTGGATGCGGCCATGACCCGGGAAGAGGCGGCGGGATTCTTGGCAGAAAACGGGAAAGCATAACGGCCCATAACGGGCTGAAATTGCGGTCAAAGGAAAAGGGAGACGACGGCCCGGCAAGGGACGGGCTGTGGAAGGACTCCTGAGGATTTGCTGCGCCAGAGCAATAAGATCGAGGAGAACAAAGGGCGGAGCGCGGAGAGCTGGAACCTCTCCACGCCCCTATGCAGGAGACGAGACCGCCCAAACAGTAGAATTTCTGCGTGATACCAATAGACACCGGGATCCTCGCTTTTTACAAGAGGGGAACTCTCAGCGTGAAGTTGCGTGCGGCCTGATTGGATGACAGACGTTTTTTAGACTTTGCGCCCCTTCCAAAAAAGTTTGTATGAGCGTCAAAATCATAACACCGACGGCCGTGCTCCCGGCACTACATACCAGAGCCCCAAAAATAAAAAGGAGAGACAACTATGAAGCGAAAAATGCGATCACGCATTCGGCCCTATCCGCGGCCCTGGGCCGGTCGGCAGCTGTTTGAGAACATCGGCGCCTCCGGTGCCCAACAGCTGGCCTGACCCGCCGGACTAAACCATCAAAACCTGACACAGAAACAAAGGAGCACCCCATGAAACGTCTCATCAAACGCATGGTCCCCGGCCTGCTGGCAGCGGTGCTGCTGGCCGGCGCCGTCCCCGCCTACGCAGAGGAGGACGGCACCCAGTTCCGGGACGTCTCCGCCAACGCCTACTACGCCGATGCGGTGGAGTGGGCGGTGACAGAGGGCGTCACAAAGGGCACCTCCGGCTCCGCCTTCTCCCCCGGTTCGACTGTGACCCGGGCCCAGGCCGTCACCTTCCTGTGGCGGGCCGCCGGGCAGCCGGAGCCCTCCGCCAGCGCGCCCACCTTCACGGACGCGGCCAACCAGAGCGCCTATTACTACAAGGCCGTCCGCTGGGCGGCGGAGGAGGGCATCACCAACGGCGTCACCGCCACCACCTTCCAGCCCAACGGCACGCTGCACTATGACCAGATCCTGGCCTTCCTCTGCCGGGCTGCCGGCGGGAACGCCACCGGCAGCGGCTGGTCCCAGAAGGCCCAGACCTGGGCTGCCGCCAACGGCATCACCGACGGCCTGACCTACGCCGCCAAGGGCAACTGCCCCCGGTCCGACGCGGTCTACTTCCTCTGGCAGCAGCTGGCCGACCCCGAAGAAGAGCAGCAGGCCCAGCAGCCGGTGACGCCGGAGAAGTCGGAGCAGGTGGACGCGGAGCGCCCGGCCCTGCCGGACGAGGCCGGCGCCACCCTGGCCATCATCACCGGATTCTTGGACAAGCGGTCCGCCATCGACATCAGCGATTTCAACCTGGAGGCCTCCCAGGCGGAGACGCTGGCTCTGGAGATCGCCGACATGGATGGGAAGAACCCCTACGGCGTCACCCATGTGAACGCCTATGAGCAGGACGGCAAGATCGCCAAGACCCTGGCGGCCTACTACACCACCTCCACCGTCACCGTGGTGGTCAACGACTGGCGGGTCATCTCCGACAAGGCACAGGCCGAGGCTGACCGGGTGGTGGACCAGATCATCACCTCCGGCATGAGCGACTACGACATCGCCAAGGCCCTCCATGACTACCTGATCCTCAACTGCGACTACGATAAGCGGCTCTACAGCGGCAATATGCCCTACACCTCTTATACCGCCGAGGGCGCCCTGCTGGAGGGGGCTGCCGTGTGCGCGGGCTACTCCAAGGCCTACGAGGCCCTGCTGGACGCCGCCGGCATCCCCAATGAGACGGTCACCGGCTACGCCGGCGGATACCACGCCTGGAATCTGGTGCAGATCGACGGGGATTGGTACCACGTGGACACCACCTGGGACGACCCCACCAACCGGGGCGGCGACTATATCCGCTACGACTACTTCCTCAAGAGCGACGCCGCCATAGGCAAAGACCACCGGAACTGGGACGCCTCCCACGTCTGCGCCAGCACCAAGTATGATAACGCCGATCTGCTGGATTCCGCAGAGCAGGCCAAGCAGGAGGCGGAACAGGCGGAGCTGAATCAGATCCTCCCCATCTGCTACGCCGCCCTGGAGGAGCTGCCCTATTCCACCCAGGCGGAACTCCAGGCCCTGGACGATAACACGCTGCATGACGCGCTGTATTTCTACATTGACTTTTCCAACAGCGGCATCGACGCCTCCGTGCTGTCCATGCGGTACCGGGATGCAGGGGAAGCCATCACGCAGCGAGACCCGGATCTCCAGATGCGGTCCTTTGAGCGCAGCAGGATGTCCTACAAGCTCTATCGGGCGGACGTGATGGCAGAGATCCAGCGCCGCCAGGATGCCGCCAAGGAACAGCAGGCCCAGCAGCAGGTGCAGAACGAGGCCGACGCCCTGAAGGTGGAGGCCCTGCTGCAGGAGGCCATCGTGGGGATGGACTGCGGAAAGATGGACATTACCATCGAGGGCTACAGCCCGGAAGTGGTGAAGATCGCCTGCGACAACATGAACGAGAACGGCTACCGCTTCGGGGACTATACCGCTGATGACTTCAGGGCCAGCCAAAAATGGAACACTACCCTGGTCACCATCACCAATGACCGGTGGATCAACGCGGAGATCCAGCAGTATGTGGAGCAGATCGAGGCGGCCATTCTCCGGGGAGAGACACGGATCGTCCTCCAGCCCGGTAGCTACCCCGAATACCCGGATAAGCCCTGGTACTACGCCTCCCGGGCCAGAAGCATCGTGGCGGCGAACGGCTACACCGTCGGTGACCTGATTTCTGGAGAAGACTTCGTTCTCCAGCCCGGAAAAATCAACAACACCATGGAGTTCGTTATCGAAGTGGAATATCCGGTGTCGGACTCCTCACCGGAAGCAGGCGGACAGCCGACCGCGCAGCAGAAGGCCGAGGATGCGGCATAACGGCGCAGATATCACGGTCGTCTGTATGCCGGATATAAAGGGGCCCGGGCCACAAGCCCGGGTCCCCTTTGCGCGGCCAAGGGCCGAAGAACAGAGAGAAAGCGGCCCTGCCCGATGTCGAGATTACGATGCATCTAAAAAAGGGAACGCCGTCTCCCAGAGAGCAGAGAAAACTGCCCCTGTTTGGCCGTGTGAGCCGCTACGTGGGGCGAAAGGAACGGGACAGCATCCCCGTGCCCGCCGAAGCCATTCTGCGCCCCAGGGCGGGAGCGTGGAGCGGAGATGTGAGACTGTCCTGGAAACAAGACCTTCCTCGAAATTGAGGATGAACCTTACCGGTAAAAAGTATAGCTGGATAAACCAACACCCACCTCCCTGCAGTGCGGATTGCCACCTACGGCCGTCAGCGGCAACGGGTCGGAGAAATAATTTTACCCACCCTCGGGTGGGGCAAGCATCGCGTCCGGCTATACGCCAGCCGCAGTTCCGGGCGGAAGCCCGGACCCACTTTAGGCGGCCTGTGGACCGAAAGGCAGAGAGAAGAAAAAACCGCCCATGTTTGGCCCTATGAGCCGCTGTGTGCCCTCTTTCGGCAGAGGGCAGCAGCCATGCACCCCCGACGGTCTGGGCCTCGTTTCTGGAATTTGCGGAGGTCGAAAGAAAAAGCAGGAGAAAGAACCGGCGCTTTTGTGTCGCCGGTTCGCTCACAACTGCCCGCAGTGCGGGCGGTTCCCGAGGACGGAAGCTGACGCTTTTTCGGAGGGGACATAATCTGCTTGACGCTGATTTTTGGAAAAGAACCGGAAAAGCCAGTGGTTGCGGGATTTATTGTGACGCTTGTTCCTGATTTTAGCCTTTTAACTGGATTTGAGCGACTCAGGAATTGCGTCGCCTAAACAAAGATAGAAATGCTCCCCGGAGATAGAAAATATGAATTGTTTGATAACTCTGGGGTGTACCACTGGCTATTCCGCTTTTCTGTGGTATGTTGTGTCGTTGAAAAGGAGGCGGATGCCATGGCAAAGAAACGGGCTAACGGAGAAGGCAATATCAGAAAGAGAAAAGACGGTCGATGGGAGGGCCGCTACACCGCCGGGCACGATCCGGAAACCGGCAAAGCCATCTACAAAAACGTCCTTGGCAGGACCCAGGCAGAGGCAAAGGCCAAGTTGAAAGCGGCTATTGAGGAAACCAAGAGTCTGGATATCACCAAGGCGGGAAAGTACACAGTGGGTGCCTGGATGGATGAGTGGTTTGAGAACTACGCAAAGATCAAGGTCCGCCCCTCCTCCCACCAAACCTACCGAGGGTACATCGACAACCACATCAAGCCAAACATCGGGAAGATTCCGCTGGAAAAACTCACTTCTCTGGAGTTACAAAAATTCTACAAGAAGCTGCTGACCAGCGGGAGAATTGACAGGGCCGAGAGCAAACGCCAGCCCAAGGGCCTTAGTCCCAAGACCGTGCGGAACATCCACCAGATCATCGCCTCGGCCATGAAGCTGGCCAAGGAACAGCGGTTGATCGTCACAGAACCCACCGAGGGATGTGCCCTGCCGAAGCTGGAACATCGGGAGATGAAAACTCTGCCCATCGAGCAACTGACATCGTTCCTTAGAGAAGCGAAAGACAGCGGGGTATTCGAGATGTACTATGTGGAGCTGGCCACGGGTTTAAGAAGAGGTGAATTACTGGGGCTGAAGTGGGAGGACATCGATTTCGAACATGGCAACCTCCGGGTGAAACGGCAAATCGCCCGAATCAACGGCGAGGTGGTGGAGGCCCCGCTGAAAACGAAAAATGCCTACCGGACGCTGCCGCTGGCGGAGGACACGATAGTTGTCCTAAAACAGCAGAGAAAGAAGGTCGGTAGCACTCCCTGGGTGTTCCCCTCACCCACCGGCGGGCCCATCTCGCCGGACAGCGTGCTCCACATGCTCCACCGGGTGCTGAAACGGGCGGGACTGCCCAAGGTCCGGTTCCACGACCTGCTGCATACCTTCGCAACACTGGCCCTTCAGAAC
>ENA-UONX01003148-UONX01003148.1-human-gut-metagenome-genome-assembly--contig:-P74old-NODE-3148-length-10524-cov-4.284745_pt1 | contig 10524 bp, 8 predicted proteins | sample MGYA00242466_ERZ724013 | MGnify/ENA metagenome assembly ERZ724013 | reverse complement strand
TTTTGCTTTTACGGTAAAATTAATTTTAAAACACAACTAAAAAAAAAATTAAACGACAGCAAACAAGCAAAGGGATGCTTTATTAAAGTTAACCGCCACTAATTTGATTGGCACGATACAGGAGATTATTGCAACAAATAAATGAATATTATATGAATTATCACAATTTTATTTATCAAACGCTTGACAAAATCATGAAGAATATGGTATACTAATTGTAGCACAAAAATTGCATCTGTGCAATGCGTGTATCAAATTGTGAAAAGGAGTGTTATCAATGACATACGAGGAGATTTTTAACAAATCCAAGGAAATCATTATGCAGTCTGATGTCAGTGATATTCCAGGGCATTTGGCAGTTCAAATCAATATTGTTGGAGAAGGCGAGGGTGCCTTTTATGTAGAATTGAAGGACGGAACGCTGCACATAGAACCATACGAATATTATGACCGTGACTGTAAGTTTATTGTTTCCGCAAAAAATTTTCTCAAATTGGCAAATGGCTCTTTAAATGCGGTATTTGCCAATACAACTGGAAAACACAAAGTAGAAGGCAGCCTGGAAAAAGCACTCGAATTTCAGAGAATTGTGGATGCTGTAAAAGCAAAGCAAAAAAAGAAATAACAAATAAAAATCAAATAGATACCGATAACACCTTGTCACAAAGAACAAGGTGTTATTTTTATGTATCTCCTATCATCTTTTCATAAAACAACTTGACATTCTGTTTTGAAATATGGTAAAATTGCTATTAGAAAATAAAACTGTACGGCGTTTTAACAAAAAACAAATTACAAGGGGAAATAATTTTTATGAAAGGTGGTTTTTATCATGTGTAAAAAAAGAAAATACGCCATTTTTTTCAGTCTGCTGTTTCTGCTTACCTTGCTCTCTCCTATGTGGTCTGTGCCGGTTGCAGCAGAATCCTTGCAGCCAGAAGATCTGCCAGCCGTTCCACTCACCTCAGTCGATTTTTATTCCACACTGCCTGCTGATGCAGAGCCGTCAGAGGAACCGAATTTCTTATTCTATGACCAGCTGGACGAGAACAATCAAGCAGTCTATACAGCACTTTCCGTCCTTATCGAAAATCCAACCAGTGACCCCGTTACCGTCACTTTACCAGAAGCCATCTCCATGCAAGTTTCCTCCCGAAACATGAGCAATTGGACAGAGGATGAAACCAACACCTATTCTCTCCTGCTGATAAATGCCATGCGTTCCGGCATGATTGCCCTTTCCTTGGACGAGCCCATGCTATTCTGGGTCAGCTTCCCAGCAACAAAAATGGCACCCGTTCAGTCTAGTATCACACGAAATGGTTTCTCCAGAACCTACACTCTAACGGTTTCTGGTCTAAACATTTCATTGGGCTGCGATGAAAATTATGCTTCTACAGATACTATCATTGAAAAGCAAACAGAATTGCAGCAAGCCATTGCAGACTTTCCCATCACTGGCAGCACCGATGCAGAAAAATGTGCCTCCATTCATGATGCCTTAATTGAACAGATTACCTATGATGTCGATGCTGCTTATTGCGGATCCATTGTCGGTGCTCTCATCGAACCGTACCATGCAGTTTGCGAAGGTTATGCAAAAGCTTTTAAAGTACTCTGTGACAGAGAAAACATCCCTTGTATTCTGGTCGTCGGCAACAATGATTTGGTCAATATGACCGCCCATATGTGGAACTATGTGCAACTTGACGGACTATGGTATGGGATCGATACCACATGGGACGATTCCACTGCCTCCAATCAATACTTTTTGAAGGGTTCAGAAAGCTTCTCTCTCAACCATACGCCGGAAAGTGTTTATCCAGATGTCACACTGACTTTCCCGCTGCTCAGTGAACAGGATTATGGAACATCTGCCATCACAACGACCGCAACGACAGAAACTACGACCACGATCACCACTACCACAATAGAATCTGAAACGACAACAACTACAGAAACAACAATCACCACAACTACAGAACCAACAACAACTACAACAACATCTACAAACACCACGACGACAGAAATGACAACGACTATAACAACAACAGAAACAGTCATTACGATGTCCACAACGGAAAAAACATATCCAATCGGTGACTGCAATCAAGACGGTGTCTGCACACTAATAGACTATGTCTTGCTGCGGAAATATCTAATTCGAGTAGCCGGTGTAATCGGAACACCAGAGATGGATGTCAATGCAGACGGTATAGTAAACATTGTGGATGTCATTGTATGGGCACGACAGTTTCTCTAATCATCTGAAATCATCTTGATTGACAGACTTTTTCCTGCATGTTATAATGGAATTATCCTACCTGTTTGCTTGCAGTCACAGGAACAAAAATCGAAAGGATATTTCTATGAAACGAAAGATTAACTATAGGTTATATTCTATAAAGGAAAAAAGCATTTCTTCCCTGCATTTGATATTCCGCTTATCTCGGACTGACTTATGTGCTGTTGCCGGACTCACTGCCCTACTTACGGTCGCCCTTTGCCTGCTCTGGTGTATTCATCCAGACATGCTTTGGGGATCTACAATGGACTGGAATAATCAGCATATTCTGTTCCCCGAATATTTTCGTTCCCGTTTTTATCAAACTGGACAGTTCTTTCCCAATCTGGCAGCCGAACTCGGCAGCGGGCAAAATATCTATGCCTTTACGTACTACGGACTCTTCAACCCGATCCTGCTTCTCTCTTATCTGCTACCCTTTGTTCCCATGATTGATTATATCCAATGCACCAGTCTTCTACTCATCTGGTGCAGCAGTGTTCTCTGCTATTTCTTCTGCAAACAGCATCTGCCTGCACGCATTTCTTTTGCCTGTGCCATCTTGCTACTCTTCGCAGCCCCTGTGCTGTTTCACAGTCATCGGCATATCATGTTTGTAAATTATTTTCCCTTTCTCTTCTGGGCACTCTTTGCCGTTCGCCGCTGCCAGAAAAAACGTTGGACCATGCAGCTCTTTCTGGCAGCGGTTTGTATGCTAGGCAGCAGTTTCTTTTTTGCGGTCGGCGGATTCTGTACCATTCTACTCTATGCAATTTTCCTTCGAATACAGCAAAAACCAACCTGCCACTATTTTCTGCTGCGAATAACTGGACACCTCTTTTTTGCCGGAATGGCATGCATGTGTTTTCTTCTGCCTACTGCTCTGGCACTGCTGCAGGGGCGGTCGGAAACGCATCTGGATAAATGGTTCTGGTTACATGTACTTGTACCGACAGTGCAGCTTTCCTATTTCTTCTATCAGCCTTATGGAATCGGACTGACCATTACTGGTTTATTTGCCATCCTTGCCTGTTGCTTTCTACGAAAAAAAGCTATACGGTTTCTGGCAGTCACACTGCTCCTGCTCCTCTGTCTACCGTTGCTGCTCTACTGTATCAATGGCTTTCTCTATCTGGATGGTAAGGCTTATATTCCTTTGCTGCCACTAGCGGTATTGCTATACGGCTATTTTTTCACTGCCTTACCGCAAAAACAGATTCCTTGGAAAAAAGTATTTCCCTGCTTCTTTCTATTGGTGATTGCCGGATTTTTCTTCTGCGATATTCTCAGCGGTTGGAAACGCTGGATTTTTATTGGATTGGTCGCAGCGGAAACATTCTGTTTTCTCTGTCTACTTCAGCCCTGGAAACCAAACTGTCGCCAAAATGCAAAAAGAATCCTATGGTTAGCATGCGGGATGCAGTTTGTCTACTGTATTCTACTCAATGCCACTGACAGCACCATTTTGACTCGGCAAAAGATGCAGCAATATCAAAATGCCTCCCTCATGCGGCTCAGTCAGCAAATCACACAGAATGACAACAGCTGGTATCGAGTTTATAATGCAACCCAACCCTATGCAACTGCCAACCAAACCCAACAGGCTACTTGCTTTCTTTCTACCGTCTATGCCTCTATACAAAATAAAATCTATTCCAACTTTTACTACAATCAACTCTTCAACGAAACCAGTATTCGCAACAATGCCGCTGTGGATGCCGTAAAAAATCCGGCATATCATATCCTAATGGGCGATAAATACCGAATTGACTATAACAATAAACAGATGTTTGGATATGAGCCACGTTATACAGATGGAGACTATACCGTCTACGAAAATCAGCTTGCCATGCCAATCGGCTATGCAACCAGCAGTACGATGACAGAAACTACTTTCTCTTCCTACAGCGAACCGGAACAAGTTGCGGCTCTGTTCTCTGCGGTCATTCTTCCGCAGGGCTGCGAGACAGCTGATACCATGCAGACCCTGCCGAAACATCTTGTAGAATCCGTTTCCCTGGATGACATCGTGCAAGCAGAAGTCACACTACCAGTGACCAAACAAGAAGATGGTTACCTGGTGCAAACAGAACAGGATGTTTCATTTTCCGTTCCGCTCTCGCAATCATTCCAAGGAAAGCTTCTGCTAATTTCTATGGAGGTAGATAATACCATCGTAGAACATTCCGACGATGTATTCATTTCGATCAACGGCACAAAAAACAAACTGACTGCACCGGACTGGAAATATTACAATCACAATCAGCACTTTACCTATTTACTCTCCGATGTGACAGACAAGCTGGATATCACACTTTCCACCGGAACATACAGCATCCAGCAAATTCAATGCTTTACTCTGCCAGAAACACTCTTGCAAACAGCACAGGATCGTGTCACGCCACTGAAGACAACAGCGGATCAAGCACGAGGCGATACCATTTCTGGTACAATCACAACGAAACAGGACGGCTGGTTTGTTCTGACGGTTCCCTATGATATGGGCTTCACTGCAACAATAGACGGCAATCCCATCCCATGTGAGCAAGTCAACCTTGCCTTTCTGGGATTTCCACTTTCTGCTGGAACCCATGAAATTGTGGTAACGTATCATGCTCCTGGCACAAAAGCTGGCATGGCATGTACCATCGGAACTGATTTTGTAGTATTAGGATTTCTAATTGCAGAACAGCAAAGAAAGAGAAAGCAAATAAAAATCGATATACAAAATAAAGGGGATTAAAAATTTTCTTTATTTAAAGTTAAAAATGGAGGAATCTAATATGAGTGAAGCATCTGAGAAAGCCTGTGCCCTCTTTCGAGAAGGGTATAATTGTGCACAAGCCGTTACCGCTGCCTTTGCGGAATCATTCGGTATGTCACAGGAAACCGCTCTGCGGTTCTCTGAGGGAATGGGAGCTGGAATGGGACGGCTTCGTCTGACCTGTGGAGCAGTTTCTGCAATGGCACTGCTGGCAGGGTTAAAGCTGAGCAACGGAAAACCAAACGATTTAGAAACCCGCAAAAAAATCTATGCAGTTGTACAAGAGATGACAAAGGCATTTCAAGAAAAAAACGGCAGTATTATTTGCAGCGAATTACTCGGAGCAGCCAAACCAAAAGACAACAGCACGCAACCCGAAACCCGTACAGCAGCATATTATAAAAAACGTCCTTGTGTGGGATGTGTGGCAGATTGTGCAGAAATTGTAGAACAGTATCTACCGGGAGAAACGTCCTATTCTTAAACTGCTTCTCTCAAAAGAAAACGTCACTTCTCTGATAATTGTGCAAAAGGAGTTTCATTATGAACCGAACGGAACTATACAAAAGGCAAGCAGAAGAACTGGTGTCCAAAATGACTGTGGCAGAACAGGCAAGTCAACTTCGCTATGATGCCCCTGCCATTCCCCGTCTTGGCATTCCAGCATACAACTGGTGGAATGAAGGATTACATGGTCTGGCAAGAGCAGGCACTGCCACGATGTTTCCACAAGCCATCGCTATGGCAGCAACCTTTGATGCGGAATTGGTAAAGCAGATGGGGGAAATCACCGCAACGGAAGCTCGTGCAATGTACAACGCCTGCTCACAGGCAGAAGATCGTGATATTTATAAAGGGCTTACAATTTGGGCACCAAATGTCAATATCTTCCGTGACCCCCGCTGGGGCAGAGGACAGGAAACCTATGGCGAGGATCCCTATCTGACGGCAACGCTTGGCAAGGCAATGGTTGCTGGTTTACAGCAGAACGAAGGTGCTTTTCTCAAAACCGCAGCCTGTGCGAAACATTTTGCCGTGCACAGCGGTCCGGAATCGATTCGCCACACATTCAATGCAGAGGTATCCCCGAAAGATTTGGAAGAAACCTATCTCCCCGCCTTTCAGGCTCTTGTAGAAGATGCACAAGTGGAAAGTGTGATGGGTGCCTACAATCGGATCAACGGTGCTCCTGCCTGTGCCAATCCCATGCTGATGCAAAAACTAAAGGACTGGCATTTTGACGGTTATTTTGTCTCCGATTGTTGGGCAATCCGTGACTTTCATACAACCCATAAAATCACAGAAACGGCAACCGATTCTATTGCACTTGCTCTAAAAGCCGGTTGTCACTTGAACTGCGGCTGCACCTATGTGCAGATTCTACTGGCATTGGAAGAGGGGAAAATTACCGAAGAAGACATTCGCACTGCCTGTGTACAGGTGATGCAAACTCGTTTTCGGCTGGGGATGTTTGAACCGCAGCAACCGTTCTCCGACATTCCGATTACTGCCCTATCCTGTCCGGCACACAAAGCAAAATCCCTTATCGCAGCAGAACGGGCAATGGTACTGCTGCGGAATGAAGGACAAATTCTTCCCTTACAAGCAGCCTCTCTTCAAACCATTGCCGTAATTGGTCCGAATGCAGACAGTCGAGCTGCTCTTTTCGGCAACTACAATGGCACAGCCGACCACTATGTGACATTTTTAGAAGGCATTCAGCGGGCATTTTCTGGACGAGTACTTTATGCAGAGGGCTGTCATCTTTTTCGTGATCGCTGTGCCGAACTGGCACAACCCGGTGACCGTTATGCAGAAGCTGTTGCAGTTGCGAAGGCAGCCGATGTGGTTATACTCTGTTTGGGATTGGATGCCACATTAGAGGGTGAAGAGGGCGATACTGGAAACGAATTTGCATCCGGTGACAAAACTGATTTACGTCTTCCAGAATCACAGCGGATATTGCTGCAAAAGATTGCGGCAACCGGAAAACCAGTGATTCTCGTAACCGCAACCGGCAGTGCCATTCAACCCGAAATCCAAACGGATGCTTGGATTCAGGCATGGTATCCCGGTTCAGAAGGCGGAACCGCATTGGCAGAAATTCTTTTTGGAGAGTGTTCACCTTCCGGTAAGCTCCCAGTGACATTCTATGCTGACACCAATAAATTGCCTGCTTTTACAGATTACCGTATGCAGGGGCGAACATACCGTTACACACAGGACAATATTCTCTATCCGTTCGGATATGGTCTAACTTATGGAAAGATAGTCTGCACGGATTTGCAATATGCCGACGGAGCAGTCATTGTGACAGTAGAAAATCAGGGAAGCCGTGAGACAGAAGATGTGATACAGATTTATGTACAGGACAACGCAGCATGTGCAGTTCCTTATTATAGTTTATGCGGCTTTCAGCGTGTTGCATTACAAGTAGGAGAATGGCAGCAGATTACCATTCCGCTTTCTAAAAACACTTTTACCAGTGTAGATGAAACGGGCAAACGGGATGTATACGGTACCGTATTCACGCTTTATGCTGGAACATCGCAGCCAGATACATCCAGTCAAACACTGACAGGAACGATTCCAGCTGTACTGACGCTCACAAAAGAACAGTTATAACAGTATCTGGTTCTAAAACCGTGGACAGAAGCAATAATTTCGTTGACAGATTTTTTTGCCTGTGCTATAATGTTTATGTGACCCTGCTTGCAAAGTCACATAAATACAATAAAAATGAAAATCAAATATCATAGGACAGGAGTGTATCATCCATGTTTGGAATTGACTGTCACACCCACTCTGGAAACTCTCCGGATGGGAACGGAACGGTTGGCGGACTTTGCCGCCGTGCCATCTCTCTCGGTCTGGAAGCTCTGGCGATTACAGAACATGTGGAACTGAACCGCTGGCATTCCCAAGGCTACTATGGCACATCCCCTCACAATGAGGAAGAGGAATACTGCTACTGCAAACGCATGGAAACAGCAATGAAAGCAAACCATGCCGCAAAAGATGCCTATGGCAATCGCCTGCATATCATCAGTGGCATTGAACTGGGGCAGATTCCGTCTGATTTCGGTCTGGCAGATTCTGTTATGCAAGACAGTCGGCTGGATTTTGTCATTGCTTCTCTGCACGAATTGCACAATAAACCAGATTTCTTCTATCTGGACTATAAAAAGGAATCGGTTCCAAAACTGCTGGAACAGTATTTCTCCGAACTGCTCACGCTCTGCCAGTGGGGAAAATTTGATGTTCTGGGGCATATGACCTACCCGCTTCGCTATATCGAAGGCGAAGCCGGCATAACGGTCAATCTAACAGACTATACCGAACAAATTCGTGCCTGCCTGCAAGCTCTGGTGGACAATGGCTGTGGTATTGAACTGAATACCTCTGGTCTGCGTCAAACATACGGTAAAACATTCCCCACATTGGAATATATTAAAACATATCGAGAAATGGGCGGTGAAAGCTTGACGATCGGCTCTGATGCACACTGTGCAGAGGAGGTAGGCTTTGGCATAGAAACTGCCATTGCCATCGCAAAAGAAGCCGGCTTCTCTTACCTTTGTTATTATCTCGAACGGGAACCAGTCTATATTCCCATTCCCTGATGATGTGGAAACAATATTACTAAAAGAAAGGTGAATCATAATGCAAACATTAATTTCTCTGTTACAACAAAATGCTCGTCTGTCCAATGCACAACTTGCTGTCATGCTCGGAAAAACAGAAGAAGAAGTGGCAGCGGATATCCACAAGCTGGAGGAAGACGGCATTATTAAAGGTTACAGTGTCATTCTCAACGAAGAAGCCATTCAAAAAGATATGGTGACTGCTGTTGTAGAACTGCGTGTTACGCCACAGCGGGACTGCGGATTTGAATCCATCGCCCGTACCATTATGCAGTATGATGAAGTGGAAAGCATTTCTCTGATGGCAGGTGCCTATGACTTTTCTGTCACGGTCAAAGGGGCAAACGTCAAAGACGTTTCTCTGTTTGTTTCACAGCGGCTGGCTCCGCTCGGCAATGTTCTGTCTACAGCAACCTATTTCGTCCTGAAAAAATACAAGGAAATGGGAAAAGTGGTTGTGGACGAGGAAAAAGACGAACGGGGATTTTATTTCCCGTAAGCCGAACCAACAAAAAATTTTTACCAGCGGCTGTACTGCTTTTAGAGTCGTGCAGCTGCTGCCTGTTTTCTGTCAGGCTGTGCTGATTTCAGCAAAAAATCCTATATTTTTATATCCAGTCGAAAGGAGCGATGGTTTGTGATCAATTATGATTCTCTCTTATCCGAACAAGTGAAAAAAATGCAGCCTTCCGGCATCCGAAAGTTTTTTGATGTCGCATCCATGATGGAGGGGGTCATCAGTCTTGGTGTCGGAGAACCAGATTTCCAGACACCCTGGGTGATTCGCAAAGAAGCTGTGGATATTTTAGAGCGAAAGCGGATTATTTATAGTGCCAATTCCGGTATGATGGAACTGCGAAAGGAAATTTCTACCTACTTACAACGCAAATATCAGATTTCCTATGATCCGGAAACAGAAGTGGTTGCAACAGTTGGCGGATCGGAAGCAATTGACCTTGCCATTCGAGCTGTAGTCAATCCTGGCGATGAAGTTCTAATTGTAGAACCAAGCTTTGTCTGTTACAAGCCAATTGTGGAATTGATGCACGGTGTTGCTGTGCCAATTCCAACAAAAGAAGAAAACCGATTTAAACTGACCGCTGGGGAACTGCAGGAATACATAACAGACAAAACAAAACTACTGATTCTTCCCTATCCAAACAACCCCACTGGCGGAATCATGACACGGAAAGACCTGGAAGAAATTGCTGCTGTTCTACGAAATACCAATATCCTTGTACTGAGCGACGAGATCTATTCCGAACTCACTTATGGCACAAAACACTGCTCCATTGCTTCCATCGACGGCATGTGGGAACGCACCATTTATGTCAGCGGCTTTTCCAAGGCATTTGCCATGACTGGCTGGCGTCTGGGTTACCTCTGTGCACCGAAACCGCTTACCCAACAAATGCTGAAAATTCACCAGTATGCCATTATGTGTGCTCCAACTGTCAGCCAGTATGCTGCCATTACTGCCTTGCAGGAATGTGACGGTGAAGTACAGAAAATGGTAGATGAATATGATTCCAGACGGCGAATTGTTGTAGACGGCTTTAATAAGATGGGACTACACTGCTTTGCACCGGAAGGAGCATTCTATGCCTTCCCCTGCATCCGCAGCACTGGTATGGACAGTGAAACATTCTGTGAAACTCTATTGCAGGAAGAAAAAGTCGCTGTTGTACCGGGCAATGCCTTCGGCGAAAGCGGCGAGGGCTTTGTACGTGTCTCTTATGCTTATTCTCTCAAACACCTGATGGAGGCACTACATCGAATGGAAGCTTTTGTGCAGCGGCATCGGCAGGAGAATGCGACGTGAGACGGCTGGT
>ENA-UONX01003136-UONX01003136.1-human-gut-metagenome-genome-assembly--contig:-P74old-NODE-3136-length-10556-cov-4.200838_pt1 | contig 10556 bp, 6 predicted proteins | sample MGYA00242466_ERZ724013 | MGnify/ENA metagenome assembly ERZ724013 | reverse complement strand
GGGCGGTCCTAAGGGCGGAGAACAGGACGTACGGCGGCTTTCCCGCCGTTTCGTATCTTGACCGGGTCCGCGTGCCAGCTTCGTCGCGAGCCCGGCGTTTCACGCCGGAAAATTCTTGTACGCCGCGCTTCGGTCGGCCGTGACGGAAGCGGGTATATTTTCAGGCTATGTCGCATCTCGATCCGCTGATATCCGATCTGGCGCTGATCCTCGCCGTGGCGGGAATCACGACGCTCCTTTTCAAAAGACTCAAGCAGCCCGTCGTGCTGGGCTATGTCGTAGCCGGCTTTCTGAGCAGCGGCAATATCCTGCTCAAGGGAGGTTCCGATATGGCGAACGTCGACCTGTTTGCTCAGATCGGCATCATCTTCCTGCTTTTCTCGCTGGGACTGGAGTTCAGTTTCAAGAAGCTCGTCAACGTGGGCGGCCCGGCGTTGCTGACCGCGCTGGTCATCATCACGGGGATGATGTGCACCGGGTTCATGGCCGGCAAGCTGCTCGGCTGGACGTCGACCGACAGCGTTTTTCTGGGCGGCATGCTGTCGATGTCGTCGACGACGATCATCATCAAGGCGTTCGACGATTTGGGGCTGCGCAATCAGCGGTTTACGTCGCTCGTGTTCGGTGTGCTGGTGGTCGAAGACCTGTTCGCGGTCGTGCTGATGGTGCTTTTTTCGACGCTTTTCGCCCAAAGGGCGGTGGCCGATCTGTCCGTGTCGTGGCAGCTTTTCCGTTTCGTTTTCTTTCTGGTGCTGTGGTTCGTCGTGGGCATCTATCTGATTCCGACTTTCCTCAAGCGTATCCGGCGCTTCCTTAATGCCGAGACGTTGCTCGTCGTGTCGCTGGCTCTCTGTCTGGGCATGGTCGTCGTGGCGACCTATGCCGGGTTCTCGCCCGCCTTGGGCGCTTTCATCATGGGATCCATTCTGGCCGGTACGACTGAGGCCGAGAGCATCGAGAAGATCACCGCTCCGGTTAAGGATCTGTTCGGAGCGATCTTCTTCGTATCGGTCGGCATGCTCGTCGAGCCTGCCGTGCTCGTGCAATACCTCGGTCCTATTCTGTTCCTGACGTTCGTAGTGGTGGTCGGGCAGATTTTCTATGCGACGCTCGGCTTCCTGGCTGCCGGGCAAAATCTGAAGGTTGCGATCCAGTCGTCGTTCTCGCTCGCGCAGATCGGCGAGTTCGCCTTCATCATCGCCTCGCTCGGACTGACGATGGGTGTCACCAGTTCGTTCCTTTATCCGGTGGCCGTGGCCGTCTCGGTCGTCACGACCTTCACCACTCCGTTCATCATCCGGCTTAGCGAGCCGGCTTACCGCTGGCTCGACCGGATCATGCCCGCGCATGTGAAGAGCCTGCTCAAGCGTTACGACGCCGGTACTCAGACCGTCAACACCGAGCGCGAGTGGATGAGGTTCTTGAAGAGGTCGCTGCTCAATATTGCGCTCTACTCGATTCTGCTGGGGGGTGTCGTTTGGATCTCTTCGAGCTACTACGCTCCTTGGATCGAGAGCAAGTTCGAGGGTTTCTGGGGCAAACTGATCGCGACGACGACGACCGTCCTCGTCATGGCTCCGCTGCTGTGGGCGCTCGCGCTGAGGCACCTCAGCAAACGGCTTTTCGTGCCGTTGTGGAACGATCCGCGATTCAATCACGGGCTGATCGTGACGCTCGTCGTGCTGCGAATTCTCGTCGCGCTGATGTTTCTGATGACGGTCGTGGCTCATTTGAGCACTTCCCGGTTCGGCTCGCTGATTACGTTCGCTCTGGTGATGCTGTCGCTGATTCTGTTCTGGAAGCGGATCAAACGGCAGTTCCTGCGTTTCGAGAAGCGGTTCTTCGCCAATCTGAACGAGAAGGAACTCAGCACGGTCGTCCGTACGGCCGATTCGCAGGCGAAGCATCTGCATCTGGCCCGGCTGACCGTGTCGGGCGACAGTCCGCTGGTAGGCCGCAGCTTCGGACAGCTGAACCTGCGTTTGCGCTACGGCGTGACGGTCGTTTCGGTCCTGCGGGGCAGTCACCGTGTCAATGCTCCGCATGCCGAGACCGTTTTCATGCCGGCCGACCGGATTTCCGTCGTCGGTACGGACGAGCAGTTGCAGCAGTTCGCCCGTGCGGTCGAGGTGCCTCTGTCGCCGGTCGACCGCGAGGATGTGACAATGTATCAGTTTTCGGTAGGCGAGCGCTCGGTGCTGATCGGCATGACCGTCGCCCAGTTCGGCATGATGACGCGCGGAAGCTGTCTGATCATCGGTATCGACCGCAGCGACGGAACTTACGTCCGACCGCTCAGTCTGGTCCGTTTCCGCCCTTACGACATGGTATGGGTGGCCGGCGACAAGGAGTCGATCGACCGGGTGATCGCCGGAGCCGGGGAGCATGGGCCCAAGACGGTGCGCAAGGAAGCTCCGGAACACTCTCCGAGGGAGCGGTCGTAGGTCGGCCGTGCCGGGTCGCATTGTCGATAAGTTGTCGATTAAAAGGCGTCTCGTTTTGTATTTCTGCGTATGAAAACCCTACTTTTGTACATTGGATAAAAAGTGCAAGGCATGTTATTGAACGATCTTTTGAAAGCGGCGGACGTACTGGAATCTGCGGGCGATTGTTCGGCGAACGTCTCGTCGCTCGAGTTCGACTCGAGGCGGGTGACTCCCGGCGCGCTGTTTTTCGCTACGCGAGGCACGCAGGCGGACGGGCATGCTTTCATCGAGGCGGCGGTCGGGGCGGGGGCCGTCGCGGTCGTCTGCGAGACGATGCCCGCGCGGTTGGCCGAGGGAGTAGCCTATCTGCGCGTCGCCGACTCGTCGGTCGCGCTGGGACGCATGGCGTCCGCTTTCTATGGCGACCCGAGCCGGTCGCTCAGGCTGGTCGGCGTGACGGGGACCAACGGCAAGACGACGACCGCGACGCTGCTGTACCGCCTGTTCCGGAGCCTCGGCTATAAGGTCGGCCTGATCTCGACGGTGACGTACTGCATCGACTCCGAGCGGCGCGAGTCGACGCACACGACTCCCGACAGCGTCCGGCTCAACCGGATGATGGCCGAGATGGTCGATCGGGGGTGCGAGTACTGCTTTATGGAGGTCAGTTCGCACAGCCTCGTGCAGCACCGCACCGAAGGGTTGCATTTCGCCGGGGCCGTGTTCACGAACATCACGCACGACCATCTGGACTATCACCATACGTTCGCCGAGTATATCCGCGCGAAAAAAATGCTGTTCGACGCGCTGGGAAAAGAGGCGTTCGCGCTGACGAACGCCGACGACCGCAACGGCGCGGTCATGGTGCAGAACACGAAGGCTTCCGTCAGAACCTACGGGTTGCGCACGATGGCCGATTTCCGCTGCCGCGTCGTCGAGATGCTGCTGGACGGCATGCAGCTCGATCTGGACGGTCGCGAGGTCTGGGTGAAGTTTCTGGGGCGTTTCAATGCCTACAACCTGACGGCCGTCTATGCGACCGCCCTGCTGCTCGGCGCCGACCGCGACGAGGTGCTGCGCACGCTGAGCGGCCTGGGTCCGGTGGACGGCCGTTTCGAATCGATCCGCTCGCACGACGGCGTGACGGCGATCGTCGATTATGCGCATACGCCCGACGCGTTGCAGAACGTCATCGATACGATCGACGAAATCAGGGGCAAGGACCGGAAGCTGTATGTGGTAGTAGGCTGCGGAGGCAACCGCGACCGGACGAAGCGTCCCGAAATGGCTCGCATCGCGGCCGACGGGGCCGATCTGGCCGTGCTCACCTCGGACAATCCCCGGAAGGAGGATCCCGAGGCGATTCTTGCGGAAATGAAGGCCGGGCTCGACGCTTCCTCGCGTTACCTCTGCATTGCCGACCGGCGCGAGGCGATCAAGGCGGCCGTCGCGCTGGCGCGGCCGGGCGACATCGTACTGGTGGCCGGCAAAGGACACGAGACCTATCAGGACGTCGGCGGCGTCAAACATCATTTCGACGACCGCGAGGAGGTTCGCCGGGCGATGGGACTGGAATAGAAGAAACGGACTGCGACATGAAACGCCTTTTGCTTTTGCTCCCGCTTTTATGCACGGCCGTGGCGGCTCGGGACCCGAGCGCGCTGGGCATGCGCGTCGATACGATCGTCGCCGGCCGCGACACCGTGACCGGCGAGCGTCTTTCGGCCGTGCGGTACGGTTTTACTTCTCGGTATGCGGTTTCCGGTTTCGACGCCCGTCCCGAGGGCGATTGGGCGATCTGTCAGTTGAGCAAGCTGGCGCCGATGTGCAAGTATATCCAGTCTTTCGGCAAACTGATCGGGTGGAATATGCGTACGGGGGAAGTTCGCTGGGCGCAGGACGTTCGGTATCCCGGGGGAGGCGCATACCAGAACTCCGTGAGGCTTTGCGGAGACGTTCTGGTCCAATCCGACGGCCTCCGAAACCGGTGTTTCGATGCGACGAGCGGCGAGTTGTTGTCCGAGAACCGTTACGGACTGTATTATCTGAGCGATGCCGGCATCGCTTTGGGGTACGATAAAGTCCGGCCGCAGCAACTCAAGGGAATCGATTTGAGAACGGGAGAGGAGTTGTGGACGCGGGAATTGAAGTTTCATGGAGACCGGTGGAATCAGGTGATCGCGGGCGACTCGGCGGTTCTGATTTCCGCGGCAGGACTCCATTGGGTCGGTCTGTATTCGGGACAGGGGTGGGATCGTCCGTTGCGGACGTTCCGGAATTCGCTGAGCGATACGAAGCATCCCCTGACTTCCAATGTGATTCTCTCGGGTTCGATGCTTTCGGAGCCCGTTTTGTATCAGGCGTCCTGCGACAGTATGTTCGCATTCGATCTCCGGGGGAACGTTCTGTGGGCGACCCCGCTGCCCGATGGCAAGTCGGGCATATCGCGGATTTACGAGACGGATACTACGATTGTTCTGGTCAATAAAGGGGTGGCCGGCTCGGCGTACGGGCCGGTGCCTTACGGATTGGCATATATGGCGATTTTCGCCAAGCAAGACGGCCGGATGACGTTTTTCAAAGGAATCGGAGAGACAAAGGAAGACGCCGTCTACTTTTCGATTCCTTGGTCGGACGACCGCCTGCTGTTGGCGGGAAAAAAAAGAATAGCGCTTTACGCGAAAAACGGGGAATTGCTGGCCGAGAATACCTTGGCTACCGTTTCCGAGGGAGAAATCCATTCTATCTTTTCCGACGAGTGCGATTGGTTCGCTCCGGAGAGCGGGGGATTCCGGCCCGTAGTGGACCGAGAGGACGAGTGGGCGATCCGGACCGACGACGGATGGCTGGCCGTGCTTGACGATAGCCTGAGAATACGGCGACAGTACGTTACGGATGCCCTGATCTTTTGTTTCGCCCGTGTCGGCGATCTGAGCGTTTTGTACGACAAAGAGCTGACCCGTTTGGTGGGATCGGACGGGAAAGTCCGGGCGGAAATGAAGGTGGGCGTGCCGGTATCTCTGCATGCGCCGGTTTTGTACTGCATCATGGACCAGAACTCGCTGGTGAAAGTCGATCTGAGTCCGTCGCTCGGACGCGACTGGAACGATCCTGATCCTTTCGAAAAAGCGTTCGTCGCCGACAATCGATGGAATCATTAGAAAACGTGTAGTTTATGCTATACCATTTGGTCAAATATTTCTCGCAGCATTTCGACATTCCCGGCGTGGGGATGTTTCTCTCGTTGTCGTTCCGCGCGGCGATGGCGATCATTCTGGCGCTGACGATCGGCATGATTTTCGGCCGGAAGATCATCCGCCTGCTGCAGCGCCGACAGATCGGCGAGGAAGTGCGCAATCTCGGCCTCGAGGGGCAGCTTCAGAAACGGGGCACGCCGACGATGGGCGGTCTGATCATTCTGCTGTCGATTCTGGTTCCGATCCTCCTGCTGGGCGATCTGACGAACGTCTATACGCAGCTGATGATCGTCTCGACCGTATGGCTGGGGCTGATCGGCTTTCTGGACGACTACATCAAGGTGTTCCGCAAGCGGAAGGAAGGTCTCAGCGGCCGGTACAAGATCGTCGGTCAGGTCGGACTCGGCGTTATCGTGGGCTGCGCGATGTGGCTCAGTCCGCAGATCGTCGTCAAGGAGAAGCTCGAAGGCAAGTCGCCTCGCGCCCAGATCGAGTACGTGACCGAGAACGGCCAGAGCAGTCCGGTCTATGTGACGCCGGCTGAGAAAAGCGTCAGGACGACGATCCCGTTCGTCAAGAACAACGAGTTCGACTACCACTGGCTGATTCCGGGCGACAGTCCCCGCTCCGAGCGGTGGAGCTGGATCGCCTACGTGGCGGTCGCGATTCTGGTCATTACGGCCGTGTCGAACGGGGCGAATCTGACCGACGGACTCGACGGGCTGGCCTCGGGCGTGTCGGCCACGATCGTTGTGACGCTCGGCATATTGGCCTATCTGTCGGGCAACGTGATTTATGCCGATTACCTGAATATCATGTACATTCCGTCGAGCGGCGAGCTGGTCGTCTATGCGGCGGCCTTCGCCGGGGCGCTGTTCGGCTTCCTGTGGTACAACTGTTATCCGGCGCAGGTATTTATGGGCGACACGGGAAGCCTGGCCATCGGCGGGATCATCGCCGTGTTCGCGCTGCTGATCCGCAAGGAACTGCTGCTGCCGATCCTGTGCGGAATCTTCTTCGTCGAGAGCCTGTCGGTCATTTTTCAGGTCGGCTGGTTCAAATATACGAAAAGACGTTACGGCGAGGGCCGGCGCGTGCTGTTGATGGCTCCGCTGCATCACCACTATCAGAAAAAAGGATATTTCGAGTCGAAGATCGTCGTGCGTTTTTGGATCGTGCAGTTGCTGCTGGCGGCCGTTACGCTCGTTACGCTTAAAATCAGATAGCCATGCCGAAGATTGTCGTGTTGGGAGGAGGCGAGAGCGGCTGCGGGGCGGCCGTGCTGGCCCGCGTGAAAGGATTCGACGTATTCCTGTCGGATATGGGCGTTATCGCGCCCAAGTATAAAGCATTGCTCGCCGAATGGAACGTGCCCTACGAAGAGGGACAGCATACGGCCGGGCGGATACTCGATGCCGACCGGGTCGTCAAGAGCCCCGGCATTCCCGACAAGGCGCCGATGATGAAGGCGGTCCGCGAACGCGGAATTCCGGTCGAGTCCGAAATCGAGTTCGCCGCCCCGTACACATCGGCCCGCACGATCTGCGTCACGGGCAGCAACGGCAAGACGACCACGACGACGCTGACCTACGAGATTCTGCGCCGCGCGGGCGCGAACGTCGCTCTGGGGGGCAACATAGGCCGGAGTTTCGCGCTGTCGGTCGCCACGGAGCGGCGCGACTGGTACGTAATCGAGCTGAGCAGCTTTCAGCTCGACGGGTGCTACGATTTCCGGGCCGACATCGGGGTGCTGACGAACATTACGCCCGATCATTTGGACCGGTACGAGTACCGGCTGCAGAACTATGTCGACAGCAAATTCCGCATCCTGCGCAACCAGCGTCCGCAGGACTGCTTTATCTATTGCGCCGACGATCCGCTGACGCTCGAGAATCTGCCGAAGCATCCGCTCTCCATGCGGACGCTCCCGTTCAGCGTCCGGCGCGGCGATTGCGCCGCCGTGTTGCGCGACGGGACGATACGGGCCGAGGCTGCCGGCCGCCGGCTGGAAATTCCGGTTTCCGAGCTTCGGATCAAAGGGATGCATAACACATACGATGCGATGGCGGCCGTGCTGGCCGCTCTGTCCGCCGGGATCGAGCCGGACGCGATTCTGCCGACGCTCCGCTCGTTCGAGGGAGTCGAGCACCGGCTGGAGCCTTGCGGCGAGATCGACGGCGTCGAGTACGTGAACGACTCGAAGGCGACGAACGTCGATTCGGTATGGTACGCTCTGGAGAGCATGACGCGGCCGGTCGTGTGGATCGCCGGCGGAACCGACAAGGGCAACGACTATTCGAGACTGTACGATCTGGCCGGAGCGAAAGTCAAGGCGCTCGTCTGTATGGGCGTCGACAACGAGAAGCTGATCCGTGCCTTCGACGGGCGCATTCCCCGCATCGAGGACACGCACTCGCTCGACGACGCGATGGCTGCGGCGCGGGCTGCGGCTTCCTCCGGCGATACGGTGCTGCTTTCGCCGGCTTGCGCGAGCTTCGACCTGTTCAAGAATTACGAGGAACGGGGGCGTCAGTTCAAGGAGTGGGTGGCGACGCTCTCGCAGAAACACCGTTGACGACAGCCGTACCGGGGCTCGCCTTCCGGAGGCGGGAGGGCCGACGGGACGAAATGTCCGGATCGTGCGGACGGGGAGAATTTTCCGCATCCGGAGCCTCCCGGCGGAGCGGACGGGATGTGGTCCGGAGAAGCGATGTCCCGGAGCGAGGCTTGCGGTCGTGCGTATTCGTCCGGGCCGTTTCTCGGTACGGATGGGGGCGGCGGCCCTGCCGGGGACGCGGACGAGGAATTAAAACAGACCCGCTGGAATGGAACTGACCGGGAAAATCCGTAAAATGGAACCGCGGGGGCTTTCGGCCGAATCGGCCGAAAAGCCGGGGTTTTTCGACCGTTTTTTCGGGGGAGACCGCGTGCTGTGGGTGATTATCGCGATTCTGTCGGTCGCTTCGCTGCTCGTGATCTTCTCGTCGACGGCGTCGATGGCCTACCGTAAGGCCGGGGGCGACACGTCGCATTACTTTTTCGCCCAGTTGAAGTTCATCGTGCTCGGATTCGCCGCGATGATCGCGGTGCACCGGCTCAACTACCAGCGCTATGCGCGGCCCCGGCTGCTGGCTCTGGTGTTCGTCGCCGCGCTGCTGTTCATGCTGCTGACCTTTTTTATCGGGGTCAACCTGAACAGCGCGTCGCGCTGGATTCGGATTCCGGTGATCGGCGTGACGTTCCAGCCTTCCGACTTCTTGCGCATCGCGCTGATAGCGATCCTCGCGCAGCAGCTGGCCAAGCGCCAGCGCTTCATCCATCGGATTCCGCTGCTTCCGGCGCTCACCGTGCGAGGCTGGCGCAAGAACCCCCGGAAAAATCTCGATATTCTCACGCAGACGACCCTTCCCGTGCTGGGACCGATCGCGATCGCCTGCGGGGCGATTTTCATGTCGAACTTTTCGACGGCGGCCATTACGTTCTGCACCTGCTGCATCATGCTTTACATGGGGCGCGTGCGTGTGCGGGAACTGTGGCGTCTCGTCGCGCTGGTGGTCGTTGCGATGGTGCTGGCCGTTTCGTTCATGTACGTTTTCGACATCGGACGCTCGCACACCTGGGTCAACCGGCTGGGGATCGGTTCGCTGATTGGGGAGACGGAGCAGATCGCCGAGCAGAGCGACGACGACAACCTGCAGCAGGAGCAAGCGCGCATCGCGATCGCCTCGGGCGGACTGCTGGGCAAGGGGCCCGGCAACAGCACCCAGCGCTCGAACCTGCCGCACTCCTATTCCGACTTCGCCTATGCGTTCATTGTCGAGGAATACGGCTTCGTGGGCGCCATGGGCATTTTGTTTTTATACCTTTGCATTTTCTTCCGGGGCATCGTGACTTTCCGGCGGTGCGGAACGGCATTCCCGAGCCTGCTCGTGCTGGGGCTGTGCCTGATGATTACGTTTCAGGCGATCTGCAACATGCTCGTGTCGGTGTGCATATTTCCCGTGACGGGTCAGACGCTGCCGCTGATCAGCCTCGGCGGGTCGTCGATCGTGTTCACCTGCGTGGCGCTCGGGCTGATTCTGGGCATCAGCCGTCAAGTCAAGGAGCAGTCGCTGGACCGGCCCCGGGGAGAGACGATGCTCGACTGAGCGGGCCGGCGGACGGATATTCCGAATCCGAAGCCCGGCCGGTCGGCGAATCGGCGATGGAGGGGAGAAAGGGGCCTGAATCCCGTTACGGCGGGACAGGCGGAGCGACGTCCCGGCCGGATGTCGGACAGGATTTTTTTATTCGATCTATCAAGTTGAAACGCAAAATGAGCGAGGAACGCAAATTGAAAGTCATACTGAGCGGCGGAGGCACGGGAGGCCATATCTATCCGGCCGTCGCCGTCGCCGAGGCGCTCGGACGCCGGCTGGGCGACCGCGTGGACGTCTTGTTCGTCGGGGCCGAGGGCAAGATGGAGATGGAGAAGGTGCCGGCGCTCGGCTATCCGATCGTCGGCCTGCCCGTGGCGGGGCTGCAGCGGCGGCTGACGCTGCGCAACCTGACCGTTCCGGTTAAGGTGCTCGCGTCGTTGGTCAAGGCCCGGCGGGTGATCCGCCGCTTCGGGGCCGATGTGGCCGTCGGCTTCGGGGGATACGCCAGCGCTCCGGTGCTGTGGAGCGCGCAGCGGATGGGCATTCCGACGCTGATTCAGGAGCAGAACTCCTATGCGGGCGTTACGAACAAGCTGCTTGCATCGCGGGCCCGGCGCATCTGCGTAGCTTACGAGGGCATGGAGCGCTTTTTCCCTGCCGATCGGATCGTGCTGACGGGCAATCCGCTGCGCGGCCGTTTCGCCGCTTTCGGGGACGCCGCCGCGCTGAAAGCCGAGGCGCTGGCCCATTTCGGGCTGGAGGCCGGCAAACCGGTCGTGCTGGTCGTCGGGGGA
>ENA-UONX01003135-UONX01003135.1-human-gut-metagenome-genome-assembly--contig:-P74old-NODE-3135-length-10556-cov-93.628035_pt1 | contig 10556 bp, 6 predicted proteins | sample MGYA00242466_ERZ724013 | MGnify/ENA metagenome assembly ERZ724013 | reverse complement strand
ATTCATGGTGGTAGGAGCGTTGAACAGCACTGCAAGCAGGTACTGCTTGATGTTGTGTACCTGGGTGGTGTTCTTTTGCAGACAGTCCATGACAAACTCGATGTGAGAGCTGTCCAGCTTCAAAAAGCGGGAGCGTACAATTTCATGAGGAAAGTCCGCACCAGAGATCCGGGTGGTCTTTCGTTTGGCACAGACCGTTTCTACCAACAGCTCTACGATCTCATTCAGGTCATCCAGGTAGAGAGGATAACGCTGCTTCAGACAATCATACTCGATATTCTCCAAAATCAATTCCCGATAATTTTCTATCTCTGTGACAGACATCGCATCCCTTCCTTTCCGTTCCGGCGGTATTACCGCCGCTGTTTCCCGGAAGGGAATGGAATCGGTATTTGATCCATGAGTATTTTGTTTTTGGGTATTTGATTTCTTAGTATTTAATTGTGTTGGATTTTCCGGTAACGGATTTACCGCTGACGGGTTTACCGTTATCGGGTTTTCCGACAACGGCTTATCCAACATCGGTTCTCCCTCGATGGGACGCTCAAAAATGGTATACTCATTGGCTGCGAATTTACCAGAAGCATCAGTTGTCTGTCTGCGCCGAATGTATCCGGCTGTTTCAAGCTCATTGACAGCAGAGCGGATTGCATCTTTGCTTTCTCGATTGATATAGCTGAGTCCTGACAGCGTATAATCCCAGTCATCAGGCAGAGATAACATCTGCGACAAGAGACCCTTTGCCTTCAAAGAAAGTCGTTTGTCTTTTAGATGAAAATTGCTCATAACCGTGTAATCGCCAGTGCGTTCTACACGAAAAACAGCCATTTACTTCACTCCTTTCATTTCTCAGGTATGAAAAAAGCCGCAATTCATAAAAGAATTGTGGCAGCGGTTAGGGTCTGTCTGTATCTTTTTTCTTGCGTCGGTAGGGGCGTTTTGGCATTGGTGGTTTATCAAACAGATCCCTTTCCTGAGAAAATGGTAAGGTTTGAAAAACACGGTCAATCTCGGTGGATTCCATATCACGCTGTGAGCGGCAATCTTCTTGAATAGCTTCTCGGATTTCTCTTACAGTACACATATTCATTCCTTTCCTTTCGTTGTATCGGTTATGAACGACGGTGTTTTTTAGGCTTGAAGTCGAGGATATGCCCCTCAATAACATGGGCATATCTCTTAATTTTGATTTCTCGACGCTGCTGGCTTTGCAGAGCTGACTGATACCCGTCCTCTGTGAGAAAAAGCCTCATTTCGTCACCAGGTTCTCCATAAGCAGTAGGGCGCAAGACAGTAAACTCAATCATCCAGCAAGTGCTGTCCCAAAATCGCTCCACTGCAAGAATGTTGTGGCCTTTCAGCTCCCTTGCTGCAATATCTTTCATAGGCTCTCCCTTCATCGTTCCTGATCTCGTTGGCGTTTTTTCTGCCATTGTTCCAGCAGTTTAATAATGGTTTCCTGCATTTTGGCCGGTGTATAGCTTTTGGGGAAATACTTTCGCAAGGTATCGCTGCTCAAGGTCACTTTATCCAGATCACCCTTTTTTTCCTCTGACATGATGGCAAGCATCACATCTTCTGACAATTTCCCTTCCTGGCTGAACTTTTTCATTCGCTGAGCCTGAGAGAGAGAAGGGGTAGCCTGCTCATAGTCCATTGTTTCCACCAGCATTTGCTGTTCGTCCGGTTTTAAAAAAGAGAGTTCATAGGCTGGATTAAATGCGATTTTCTTTTCATCCACCATATCCAAAAGCTCTGGAATCAGCTCAGTCAAACGAACATATCGCATTACCTGGATACCGCTTCGTTCACCGGCTTCTTTTGCCACCTGGTCTCTGGCGCTCAACTTCTGTTCAACTTGAACAGAAGTCAGGTCTGTTCTTGCTCCTTGATGTTTAATGGCTTCCAGCTTCATTTTGTAGGCAAAAGCCCTTTCACTGGGGAGCAGATTTTCTCGCTGCAAATTGCTGTCAACCATAATAATTGTGGCAGCATCGTCATCCAAGTCGCGCACAATGACAGGCATGGTTTCTTTTCCGGCCAATTCGCTGGCTCTGCGGCGTCTGTGACCGGCTACCAGCTCATAACCGCCATCAGGCAGTGGTCTGGCAATCGCAGGAACCAACACACCATACTTTTTGATGCTGTCTGCGGTTTCTATCATTGCATCATCATCCTTGACCTTGAAGGGGTGATCCTTGAACGGATGCAGTTCAGATAGGGGAATTTCCTGAATTTTTTCCAGTTGCTCGTCTTGCCGACTTTCTTCTGTAGAAAACAGGTCATCTACTGAGGCCAGCTCTATTTTTTTCGCGCTGCTTTTCAAGTTTCAATACCTCCTTCGTCAGATTTTTGTAGCCCTCAGCCACTTTGCCATTAGGATCATGGGCATAAATGCTTTTTCCTTCAGCACTGATTTCTTTAGCCCTGACAGAATGAGGAATTTCTGATGTAAACACCTTGATCTTACTGCCATAGGTTTCGCGCAGAAGAGCGGAGATTTCTTTGGCAAAATTGGTTCGGCTGTCTACCATCGTCAGCAGAATCCCATCAATTTGCAGCTTGGGATTGATTTGTCTGCGAACCTTATTGATAGTTTGCAAAAGCTGCTCCAAACCTTTAGCTGGAAGATACTCTGCCTGGACGGGGATTATAACCCTATTAGCGGCAGCCAGTGCATTGACCGTAAGCATACCCAGGGAGGGCTGGCAATCAATAAGGATATGGGAGTATTGCCCCTTCAGCGTGTCCAGATATTGTCGCAGAATGGTTTCTCGGCTCATAGCGTTTACCAGAGATACCTCCATACCAGATAGCTGGATGTCCGCAGGCATCAGGTCTACGCCCTCAGGGTGGTGCAGGATACCCTCGCCGGGACGAATTGGTTCATCCATCAAAATACGGCCCATAGCGTCTGACAGTGTAAAGGGCAGCTTATCAGGCTGAGGATTGCCCAAGCTGATGGTCAGGCTTCCCTGTGGGTCTCCGTCAATCAGAAGGACTTTCTTCCCAGACTGAGCCAGACCAATTCCAAGATTGGCACAAGTGGTTGTTTTGCCGACACCACCTTTTTGGTTGGCTATGGCAATAATCTGTGTATTCATGATTTCACCTCATTTCTTTCTAAGTTTAGATATGAAAAAAAGTGCCTGCTTTACCTTTCCTGAGAAAGATAAAACAGGCACTTTCACTGGCTCAATACCTCTTGTAATGAACCTCTATGTATGGTAAACTATGTCCACGATACCATGAATATAATTAAGTCTCGACGGGAATTGAACTTTTGGCTAACGCCAAATTTCGCGCCTTTGCAAACAGAGTGCAAACAATAGGGGGCTAAAATCCTTTGTTTTTGCTTGATTTTGCTTGTACGAGGTTTACAGTGAATGTGGAGAAATGCCTTGATATAACTGCATTTTCTTTATCTCCGTTGATAGGGAATATATGCACTGGGTCCATCTCCTAAGCGGTAGGCCGCCAGTTAGAATCTGGCCGGGGGTGCCATATAAAACACCGCAGGACGGGGAATTTCCCCACCCTGCGGTGTTTTTTGCTGTCTGTGGCGCTTTTTTGAAGAAAATGACGAAAATATGTGAAAAAAGGCCTTGTGCTTTTTCGGCTGCGGTACTATGATATGCACATCCATGTGTACGCCGAACCGCCCATGGGCGGTTATCGTTTCATCTGAAACGATAAGGGGAGTTCCAAAGGGAGTGGCGTTCTGAGGAGGGGCGCAGCCCTGACGTGAGGATCCGTACTCCCCGCATCCCCCACAAAGCCGTCGGCCACCGACGCACACGCAAAAAAATAGGAGGAAGATACTATGACAAACCGCAAGAGTACCAAACGGGCCTTGCTGGGCAGCATCATGGCCATGGTTCTGTGCCTGGCCATGCTGGTAGGCGCTACCTTCGCATGGTTCACCGACACCGCATCCACCGGCGTCAACAAGATCCAGGCCGGCAAGCTGGATGTTGCTCTGGAGATGAAAGAGGGCGACAGCTGGGTCTCCGCCGAGGGCAAGACGCTGGACTTCGTCAAGGCCGCTGGCGCTGAAAACGAAGCCATCCTGTGGGAGCCGGGCTGCACCTATACCCTGCCGGAGCTGCGTGTCGTCAACAACGGCAATCTGGCGCTGAAGTACATGATCAAGATCACCGGCATCAAGGGGGATGCCAAGCTGGACGAGGCTATCGAGTGGACCATCGGCGATGTGGCGATGGGCGCTGAGCAGCATCTGGCGGCCGGTGAGAGCAATGCCTTCACCATCAAGGGCCACATGAAGGAGTCTGCCGGCAATGAGTACATGAACGAGTCCATCGACGGCATCGCCATCACCGTGGTGGCCACGCAGGACACCGTGGAGAGCGACAGCTTCGACAAGGACTATGATGCGGGTGCGGAGTATCCGGTGGTGGCCGTGGCCAATGTGAACACCAATGGCGACACCGTGCTGAAGGACAAGGAAGAGGATCACACCATTCAGGTAACGGTGCCTGCGGGCGCTCTGGATGAGGGCGTGCAGTCCCTGAAGCTGGAGGTGGTGAAGAGCGCCACGCCCGCTGGGGTGCAGGTTGCAAGCACCGAGAGCAGCCAGAGCTATGAGGTCACGATGAGGGACCAGAGCGGCAACGCTGTCAGCACGAATGGTACGCTGATGACGGTGGAGATGAACGTCGGCAAGAACCGTACCGCTCTGAAGCTCTATCATGAGGGCGAGAAAATGACAAACGACAGTGGGACCCTAACGGATGCGGCGGATCACTATGTGTACGACGCCGCCACCGGCTATGTCACCATGAAGGTCAGCCACTTCTCTCCCTTCACCGCTGTGTTTGCCAGAGATTACTGGACTGACCATGCGGCGAACGGCTATGCCACGCCGGTGGATACCGCCAACAAGGTGGTGACGGTGGCCTCTGCCGAGGAGCTGGCCCTGTTTGCCAAGGAAGTCACGGACGACGGTAAGAATTACAGCGGTTATACCCTGAATCTCGCCAATGATGTGGATCTGGGTGAGTACCTGTGGAAGCCCATTAACGGCTATAAGCGGCTTTCCGGTATTGTCGTGAACGGCAACGGCCATACCATCCGGAACATGAAGGTACGTGGCTGCACGAATAGCAGCCTTTACGGCGCAGGCTTCATAGGTGATATCAACGGTGCAGTCACTGTTAAGGATATCGCTTTTGATGGAGCGGATGTGTTCTTTGTGAATTATGCAAAACCGCAGTTTGCGGGCAACGTGGGCGGCGTTGTGCTGGGTTATACCTATGGCACGACCCTGTTCGAGAATGTCAGCGTCACCAACAGCTCCATTTGGGGCTTCGGCAAGATCGGCATCCTGCTGGGCATGGGCGCCGATCCCGGCGTGAAGGTCACCTTCAAGGACTGCGTTTCCAAGAACAACACCATCCACGCCGCCTATGACATGGGCGGTCTGGCCGGCATGATCCAGCGTGGCAACGGCGTGGACAACGCCAGCGTGGAGAACTGCACGGTGGAGAACATCACGGTGGATTATTATGAAGAGTGCGTGGATGTTCAGGGCAAGGCCACTTTGAAGGAAAATGATAAGAATGGTGCTGATGTAATCAAGGAAGTCAGCGGCAAATACTGGGTCAATGGTGGTTACTATTGGGGCGGTTATGCGGATTATTATGTCTCCTATGGCGATTCCAGCTATGATGCGCCGGTGGAGGGGTACAGCATGCGCCTTGCCAACAGCGAGTACTGCGTGAACAAGTAAGCCGGGAGGTATCCGGGCAAAAGGGAAGAAGGCTCCCTGCGCTGGGGGGAAGGCTCCGGCGCAGGGAGCTTTTGCGTGGGGCGGAGCGGGGTAAAATACACTCTGGAGGGGGAGGCAAAGTCTCCCTTGCAATGGGGGAAGGCTTGTGGTATACTGATAAACGTCGAAACATCCTGAACGGGGACGAACCCCGCCGAAAAGAGAATAGAAGATCGAGCGGTCTGCCCCATGCTGCGGGGCAGGCGGAATAGGGTGCAAAGCCCTGCGAGTGGGTCACTGTGAAGCCGGCCGAGCCGGATCAGTCAGATACGCCGGCCGCTGGATCGGATGCCTGCCGACACTGGGACATCCGCCGGGCCGCTTGGAAACAAAGCGGGTCCGCATCGGTATGCCGGTGCGGACCCGCTTTTTTGCATCCGTTCCTTCCGATTTTCTCCTCCGGCGGCGGAAATGTCTCCGTGCGGGAGACAACGAGAGTATCAGAGAAAGGAAGAAAGCAACATGAAAAAGAGACTGCTCTCCATGGTGCTGACGGTGATCATGCTGGTGAGCCTGATCCCCACGTCGGTCTTTGCGGCCAAGAAGTCCGTTGACGACTATTTCGACGGGCTCCCCATCGCCGCTGATCCCGGCGCCGGCACCACCGCATGGAAGGTCAGTACCAAGGACGGCGAGGAGGTCCTCATGTCCGGCAATGCCGGAAAGAACCGCTCCTCCAGCACCCTGACCCTGACCTTTACAGAAGATACCCACCTGACCTTCGAGTATAAGGTCTCCTCCGAGGCCAAATACGACAAGTGTACCATCACACTGGGCAGCAACACCCTCGTCGACGGCGTGAGCGGCGATCAGAACTGGAAGGGTCTGGAGCTGGACGCCAAGCGGGGCGACAAGCTGACCGTGCGGTATGAGAAGGACAGCAGCGGCAACAAGTTCGACGACTGCGTCTATCTGCGGAACTTCTCCGCCGGTGAGGCGCTGGTGGTGACCTTCCACGCCAACAACGGCACGGAGGACACCGCCACGCAGAAGATCTTCGGCGGCAAGGGCACCCTGAAGGCCAATACCTTCACCTGCGAGGGCAAGATCTTCGCCGGTTGGGCCACCTCCGCCGACGGGGCTGTGGTCTATGCCGACGGTGCCGCCATCACCACGGAGACGGATCTGGATCTGTACGCCGTGTGGTCGGACGCTTACACCGTCACGCTCCGCAACGGCGACACCGACACCACCGTTCTGGTCCCCCAGAACAGCGCCATCGGCAGCCGTATTCCCGCAGACCCCACCAAGAAGGGCTATACCTTCGAGGGCTGGTTCAACGGCGAGGAGAAGCTGACAGCGGAGACGGTGATTTCCGGCGACGTCATCTACACCGCTCAGTGGAGCCCCATTACCTACACCATCGCCTTCAGCGGCGGTGAGGGCGGTCAGGGAGCCATGGACTCCATCCCCGCTACCTATGATTAGGAGGTCACGCTGCCCAAGAACACCTTTACCCGCCCCGGCTACTACTTCAACGGCTGGAGCGCATCCTCCGGCGCCTCCAGCGGCAGCTATGCCGACGAGAAGCCGGTGAAGAACCTGACCACCAAGCAGGGGGAGACGGTCACGCTCTACGCCGCTTGGTACGGCCTGCCGGTGAATGTGACCCTGCACCCGAACTATGACGGTGCAGAGAACGGCACCCGCACCTGCATCGTGGGCAGCAACTACAACTACATCCTTAAGGAGGGCGGCGGCACCAAGTTTGACGCCATTGAGGACCCCGTCCGCACCGGCTATATCTTTGACGGCTGGTTCGATGCGGCGGAGGGCGGCAATGCGGTGGGTCCGTCCTACAAGTTCACCGCCGTGGACGCCGAAAACGGCTTCCATCTGTACGCCCACTGGACCAAGGGCATCACCGTCCACTTCGACGGCAACGGCTATAAGAACACGCTGAAGGACAAGACCGTGACGCCGGACAAGGTATTCTCCAACCTGCCCTCTCTGAGCAGCTACTACTACCCCGCCAACAAGGCGCTGGACGGCTGGTACATCAAGAATGCCGACGGCTCCTTCGGTGAGGCCGTCACCAAGGACACCGTGTTCAGCGGCGACGAGGTGACTCTCATCGCCAAGTGGCGTGACTATCAGTACATCATCAAGTATAACGTCAAGTACAGCGACAAGAACACCACCACCGGCACCATGGCCGACCAGAAGGCACCCTTCGGTCAGGATGTGCAGCTGACGCCCTGCGGCTACAGTCGGGAGGGCTATACCTTCGCCGGTTGGGCGGAGACCAGCTACGGCAGCACCGTCAAGTATGCCGACGGCGCCACCATCAACCGCCCCTTCGAGGAGGGTGACGATTGGGACGAAGGCAGCCAGGACGGCGAGACATACAACCTCTATGCCGTCTGGACGGAGAGCAAGTCTCCGGAGCAGTCGGAGGCCGAGGCCAAGCTGGAGGCCGCCGAGAAGGCCATTGGCGGTACCTACAACGTCACCTACGGCAAGGACACCAATGCACTGACCATGCTCCGGGCCAAGCTGGAGGCTGCCGGGATCACGGACGTCACCGTCAGCATGAAGGAGGCATCTTACAGCAGCTATAACCACGTGGGCATCACGGCCGACGGCACCATCCAGTATAAGTGGAACGAAAACGGCAGCACCACGGCGGCTTCCGGCACCGTGCGGCCTACGCTGGTGCTGACCTGCAACACCTACACCAAGGAGACCACCGGGTGCCTGTTCAGCATTCCTCTGGACGAGGAAAAGGCCATGGAGGCTCTGCGTACCGTGGCGGCTCGCATCAGTGTGCCTGAGACGGTGGAGAGTGCCTCCGACCTCACCAGCCTGCCCAAGTATCCCCTGAAGGCCGGCGTGGACGAGAGCAAGGTGGACTACAGCAGCAGCACGGATCTGGAGCTGTGGACCACTGCCACATGGACCTCCAGCAACACCGGCGTGATCTCCTTCAAGGAGGTCTCTTACCCCTACTTTGCACCCTATACGGTCACGGTGGCCCAGCCCAAGAAGGACACCAGCGTGACCCTGACCCTGAAGCTGGTCTATAACGGCCGGGATGATCTGACCCTGAACAAGGTCTATACCGTGGTGGCCAAGGCTGACAATACGCCTCCCGCCATGGACTATCAGGCGCTGCTGGAGACGGCGGTGCGTGAGATCGGCCTGAAGGATCCCCGTGACAATTCCAAGCTCGACACCGCAAACGTGGTCTCCGACATCCAGCTGCCCACCACTAAGCAGCTCAGCGTCATTTCCGCCAGAGACTATCAGCAGGAGTTCGACGGCAAGTACACCCCCATCATGCTGTATACCAGCGACGCCGATGTGGTGGTGTCCGCCGGCCCCAACATGGCCAATGTGGCCCGGATGCTGACCTATCGGCCCCTGCCCGGTCAGGAGGCCAAGACCGTCACCATCACCATGAAGATCCTCTCCCGCCCCAGCGGCGAGGGTACGGATTACGCCTCCATGCCGGTGCTGGCCAGCAAGGATATCACCCTCACCGTTCAGCCTCTGACCCAGGAGGAACTGGACACTGCCGCTGCCTTCATGAAGCTGGTATGCACCGAGGATGTGTACTGGGAGGGCATCCGCAAGGCCAACGCCGACCGTGACCACGTCATCGGCGATATGCGCTCCTTCATCGAGATCGTCCCCGCCACCACCGGCTATAAGTTCATCCGCAACATGGACAGCTACAATGCCGTGGGCGTCAAGGCGGACGAAATTCCCGGCTGGTACGAAGCTCAGCAGTACCGCTGCTTCCGCTCCAGCAACAGCGCTGTGGTGGCCCACGAGACGCTGCGGGTGACCCAGCCCAAGTACAACACCCACATTACGGTGGACAGTCTTCTGACCTACACCCAGTACGCCAAATACTACGAGAAGTTCCAGGGCAATGCCGACTATGAGCAGTTTGCCCAGTTCTACAAGCAGCCCATTTCCACCACCGTCACCGTCATCGGCACCGAGGGCATCGAGGATCCCAATTTGCAGCCCCTGACCGTTACCGTGAATGTGGAGGGCAGCACCTTCAAGGAGGACTTCACCGATCTGGAGGGCGCCACCTACACCTGCTCCACCGGAGATCACCGCACGGCAGCGGATGCCGTGATGGCGGCTCTGACGGAGAACCAGTATACCTACACCGGCAGCAGCACCTACCTCTCCGGTATCACCGATCCCAACAGCGTGAGCCTTACCGGCGGCGACAGCGCCTTCGGCAGTTGGTCCGGCTGGATGTTCACCGTCAATGGGGAGATGCCCATTGAGCGCTACGACAACGGCCAGCCCATCTATGCCACACTGGGGACTTACCAGCTGAAGGACGGCGATGTAGTGCGGATGTACTACGTGGCCTGCCCCACGGAGAGCGGCCAGCACACGTGGAATGACGGTCAGGTCACCACGGCGGCTACCTGCACCGAGAATGGCGTCATGACCTACACCTGCACTATGTGCAGCGACACCAAGACCGAGGTCATCCCTGCCACTGGTCATGCTTACGGTGAGCCTGTGTGGAAGTGGACGGATGATTTCACCGCTTCTGCCACCTTCACCTGCGCCAACGATACCACCCATGTGGAAAACGTCACGGCAGAGGTGACCAGCGCTGTCACCACGCCCGCCGCTTGCGAGACCACCGGCGTCCGCACCTATACCGCTAAGGTCACCTTCGAGGATAAGGAGTATACCTCCAGCAAGACCGAGGTCATTCCCGCCGCCGGTCATACCCTGACCGCCGTGGCAGAGGTGCCTGCCACCTGCGAGACCGCCGGTGTGAAGGCCC
>ENA-UONX01003133-UONX01003133.1-human-gut-metagenome-genome-assembly--contig:-P74old-NODE-3133-length-10559-cov-7.630712_pt1 | contig 10559 bp, 10 predicted proteins | sample MGYA00242466_ERZ724013 | MGnify/ENA metagenome assembly ERZ724013 | reverse complement strand
AAGTGCGGTGCTTCCGAGTGGACCAAGGACACCGACATCATGGATGTCTGGTTCGATTCCGGTTCTACCCATGCAGCTGTTTTGGAAGAGCGCCCCGAGCTGCATTTCCCCGCTGACATGTATATGGAGGGCGGCGATCAGTTCCGCGGTTGGTTCCAGTCCAGCCTGCTGACCAGTGTGGCAAGCAAGGGTTGTGCACCGTATAAGTCTGTTCTGTGCCACGGCTGGGTCGTGGATGAGCAGGGCAAGCAGATGCACAAGAGCGCTGGTAATGGCGTGGAGCCCAGCGAGATCATTAAGGACTACGGTGCGGATATCATCCGCCTGTGGGTCGCTTCTTCTGATTACACTGTCGATGTCCGCGCCGGTAAGAATATCTTCAAGCAGCTGAGCGAGGCTTACCGTAAGATCCGCAACACCGCCCGCTTTATCCTGGGCAATCTGGATGGCTTTGACCCCAACACCGATTGTGTGGCAGACGACCAGCTGCAGGAGATCGACCGCTGGGCACTGGCTGCTCTGGATGACCTGATCGTTAGCACCAATGCAGGCTATGCCGTGTATGATTTCAACAAAGTCTATCACGCTGTGTACAACTTCTGCGTCGTGGCAATGTCCAACTTCTATCTGGATGTGACGAAAGATCGTCTGTACTGCACCAACGGTGTGGCTCGCCAGGCTGCTCAGACGGCCATGTACAAGATCCTCGTGGCTCTGGACAAGATCATCGCTCCTATCCTGTGCTTCACCAGCCAGGAGATCTGGGACTTCCTGCCCAAGACCGAGGGGATGAACAAGTACGTTGTCTTTGAGGATATGCCCAAGGCTGGTCAGTATGCGGCCGATGAGGCATTCAAGGCCAAGTGGGCACAGCTCATCGCCGTGCGTGATGAGGTTAAGAAAGTGCTGGAGCAGGCCCGTGCCGAGAAGACCATTGGTGCTTCTCTGGAGGCTGCTGTCACCCTGTACTGCAACGATGCCGTCTACAACCTGCTGAACAGCATCCCCATGGACGAGCTGGCTGACCTGATGATCGTTTCCCATGTGGAGCTGGTCAAGGGTGAGGGCGGTTCTGCCTCTGCCGTTGAGGGTCTTGGCGTTGCTGCTGCTCACGCTGTTGGCGAGAAGTGCGAGCGCTGCTGGAAGTACTCTGATACCATCGGCAGCCACTCTGCTCATCCCACCCTGTGCGCACGCTGCGCCAGCGTTGTGGAAGCATAATTTTCCAAACCAGAAACAAACTTGTTTTTGAGGGCGGCGCTCCCGGCTCGAAAGGGAGCGCCGTTTTTTAGTAAAAATCGCGGGCGGCTTTTACAAAGGGCTGCCCATGGGAGAAAACTATGGCGTTTGTCATTTTTAATCTGCTCTGCGTGGCCGCACTGGTCGGGGCCGACCAGGCCATCAAGTTCTGGGCGGTACAGGTTTTGGAACCGGTAGGCTCCATGCCGCTCATTCCGCATGTGGTGGAGCTGCGCTTTGTGCTCAACCAGGGCATGGCGTTCAGCCTGCTCAGCGGCAAGCAGCTGTTTCTCATTCTTGCCACCAGTGCAGCACTGCTTTTGGTGGCTTACTGGCTGTTTTTCCGCAGCCGTGGCAAGTACCTGCAGCAGGCGGCCCTCGTCCTCGTGCTGGGCGGCGGGATCGGAAACTTGATTGACCGTGTGCTCAACGGTGAGGTGGTGGACTATATCAACGTGCTGTTCATGCGGTTTGCCGTCTTCAATTTTGCGGACATCTGTGTCTGTGTGGGTGTGGCCCTGTGGGTGCTGGTCATCTTCCTGGAAGAAGTCCAGGAGCAAAAGGAGTCCTGACCGATGGAACAGCGTGAGTTTATGGTAGAGGCGGAAGCCGCCGGGCAGCGCATTGACCGCTTTCTGAGCGGCGAGGATACCGGCCTTTCCCGCAGTGCTTTGCAGGCTCTTGTAGCAGAGGGCCATGTGCTCTGCAACGGAAAACAGATTGCCAAAAGCCTCAAGCTGAAAGCAGGCGATACCATTTTGCTGGAGATTCCGGATGCAAAGCCCATTGAGGCAGTGCCGCAGGATATCCCGCTGGAGATCGTCTATGAAGACGAGCACCTGTTGGTAGTCAATAAGCCCAAAGGAATGGTCGTTCACCCAGCCCCCGGCAACCCGGACGGGACACTGGTCAACGCCCTGCTGTGGCACTGCAAGGGTAGTCTTTCCGGCATTGGCGGTGAGATTCGGCCCGGCATCGTCCACCGCATTGATAAGGACACCAGCGGCCTGCTGGTGGTGGCCAAAGACGATGCCACGCACATCGGCCTCTCGCAGCAGATGGCGGTCCACAGTGTGGAACGAGCCTACAATACCATTGTTTACGGCGGCTTTGCACAGGACGAAGGCTTTGTGGAAACGAACCTTGGCCGCAGCAAGACGGATCGCAAAAAAATGGCGGTTTACCCGGCCAGTGAGCCTCACACCAAGTATGCCTACACGGGCTATCGGGTATTGGAGCGCTTTGGTGAGTTTACCATGCTGGAGTGCCGCCTGAAAACCGGCCGAACCCATCAGATTCGTGTGCACATGGCCTCCATCCATCATCCGGTGGCAGGCGACCCGGTCTATGGGCCGCACAACTGCATCACCAGCCTCCATGGTCAGTGCCTGCATGCCAAAACGCTGGGCTTTATTCACCCCATTACCGGGGAGCAGCTGCGGTTTGACTCTGAGCTGCCGGAATATTTTACCCATTTTATTGCAACGCTCAGGAGGGGAAAGCATGAATAACACGTTAAAGACATCCCTCGTGCTCTGTGACCTCGACCATCTTCTGTTGGGAACAGACGGCAACCTGCCCCAGGTGCTCCGGGATGTAATGCAGCTGTTCAACAGCCGCGGCGGTCGGCTGACGGTTTTTTCGCAGCGCTCGCCCAGGGCGGTACGCACCATTCTGGGCAGTGTGCGCCTAGCTGCACCGGCACTGGTCTGCGGTGGTACACTGGCCTACCAGTTTGCCACGGGCACCGGGCAGCCACTGTGCAGCTTTGCCGGACGGGAAGAAGCCGTGTTGCAGAAGCTGCCCTCAGCCGTGGGCCTTGGCATCGCACTGCAGATGACAGACGGTTCTACCCGTGTGCTGCGGATGAGCGAGGCGCTGGAAGCTCACCTGCAGCAGGAGTGGACGCCCTATGTCCTCAGCAGTGCTGCCGATGTGCGGGGCGAGGATGTGCTGCGCATCCTGCTCTATCAGGACAAAAAGCAGATGCCGCTGGTTCCTTTGCTGGATAAGGCACTGGGGGAGGCAGCCGATTCTCTGCTGGCGGAGCGTGTCGCGCCGGATCTGCTGGTGTTGACTCCGGGTGCTGTTTCGGGGACGGCAATGTTCAATGCGGTCTGCCCGCCTGTTGGCTGTGCAGCTGAGGAATTGACCGTCGTAGCCAACTGCACCCAGATGCTGGAGCTGATGCGTCTGGCGGGCCACAGTGTGGTCCCGGCCGACGCTGCGGCAGAACTGCGCCTTGCGGCAGCGCAGACGACGCTGACAGACCATGATACGGGTGCGGCAGCAGAATATCTGTACAATCTTGTGCGCGGCGCAGAGGCAACGGCGTAAAATTCAAGTAAAGTCTCCTGCAAATTTTCCGCAGGGGACTTTCTTTTTTGGGAGGTTTATACTACAATGAAAGAACACACTTCCACACAGAAAGAAAAGCGCTTTGTTTTGCTCACGCTTCTTACCGCGGCGGTCTGTGCCGCGCTGGTGTTCTGGTTTGCAGTCCCGCTCAAGGGGCACACAGGGCGAACAGCCCAGCCCGAACCGATGATCCAGTCCGCCCGGGTCGATTTGAATACAGCCGGGCTGGACGCGCTCTGCACTCTGCCCGGCATCGGGGAGAAAAAGGCGCGGGCGATCCTGGACTACCGGCGGCAGAACGGCGCATTCCGGCATGTGGAAGATGCGGTCTATGTTCCGGGGATTACCTCCCGGATCGTGGAGTCCTGGCAAAACCTTGCATATGTTAGTTGATAACGGCAGCCGCCGCTGCTGGAGAAAAGGGGAAACAACATGAATGAGGAGAACATCTTTATCAACCGTGAACTGAGCTGGTTGGATTTTAACCGCCGGGTCCTGGTCCTTGGCAAGGACAAAAATGTCCCGCTGGCCGAGCAGGTAAAGTTTTTGGCCATTTACGGCTCCAACCTGGATGAGTTTTTCATGGTGCGCGTCGGCTCTCTGCAGGAGCGGGCCAACCTGATGCGAGGCAAAAAGGAAAAGCGGGAAAACAAGACGAATATGACCTCCGAGGAGCAACTGACGGCCATTATGCCCAAAACGGCCCAGCTGCAGGAAGACTGCGATAAATATTACGCCCGTGCACTGGAAAATCTGGCGGCCTGCGGCTACCAGAAAGTGGATTTTGACCACCTGAGCAAGGAAGAAGAGCATTTCTGGAAAAAGTATTTCCAGAGCGAGCTGTTTCCGATTCTGAGCCCGCAGGTGGTCGATAACCGCCACCCGTTCCCGTTCCTGCGCAATAAAGAGATCTATCTGGGCGTTCTGCTCAAGGAGAAGCACTCCAATGAGCAGAGCCTTGGCATCGTGCCCATTTCCAGCCAGATGGAGCGGATGCACATTGTTAAGAAAGATGGCCGGACTCTGTTTGCTCTGGTGGAAGAGCTGGTGCTGCATTACGCCTCCATGATCTTCGGCAAGGAAACCATTCAGGAAAAATGCCTTTTCCGTGTGACTCGCAATGCGGATATCGACGTCAAAGAGGGCATGATGGACCATGACATTGATTACCGCGAGATCATGGCCGACCTGCTCAAGCGCCGCCGCAAACTGGCCGCTGTCCGCCTGCAGGTCACGCCGACGGCCCCGCAGGAAGTGGTACGCATTCTCTGCAGCCGTCTGGAACTGAGCCACAGGCGGGTGTTTGCACAAAACAGCCCTCTGGATCTGAGTTTCTTTTATAAGCTGACTTCCCGCATGGAAGCCGATGGCCACCCGGAGCTGTTCTACCCGGCGGCCCGCCCCATGCTTCCGCCGCCGGAGTATGACCTGGCTGCAGAAGTGGAAAAGCACGATGTGCTCCTCAGCTATCCGTATCAGTCCATCCGGCCTTTTATTACTATGCTGAAAAAGGCGGCACAGGACCCGGAGGTCATTTCCATCAAGATGACGCTCTACCGGATGGCGCGGGAATCGCAGATTGTGCAGGCGCTGATGGAAGCCGCCGAAAACGGCAAGGAAGTGGTTGCTCTTGTGGAGCTGCGTGCCCGCTTTGACGAGCAGAACAATATCGACTGGTCCAAGCAGCTGGAAGAGGCAGGCTGTACCGTCATTTATGGCTTTGATGATTACAAGGTCCACTCCAAGCTGACCCTCATTACCAAAAAGAATCAGGATGGCTATGCCTACATCACACAGATCGGCACTGGGAACTACAACGAAAAAACCAGTGAACTCTATACGGATTACTCGTTCATTACGGCAGACCCGGAGATCGGTGAAGAAGCCTCCAATGTCTTCCAGAATCTTGCCGTTCAGAAGCTGACCGAAACCAGCGAAAAGATGCTGGTGGCCCCGCTGCGGTTCAAGAGCGTGTTGCTGGACGAGATGGATCATGTCATCACCGCAGCACGGCTGGGCCGTCCGGCGTCGATGATCCTGAAAAACAACTCCATCTCGGACCGCGATATCATTCTCAAGTTGCAGGAAGCCAGCTGCGCCGGTGTCCGCATTGATATGATCGTCCGTGGGATCTGCTGTGTCCGCGCAGAGGTGCCTGGCAAGACCGAAAACCTGCACATCCGCAGTCTGGTGGGCCGATATCTGGAGCATGGCCGCATTTACAGCTTCTATGATGGACAGAAGACCCGCATTTATATTGCGTCTGGTGATTTCCTCACACGCAATACGGAGTGCCGTGTGGAAGTCGGTGTGCGGATCGAAGACCCTGTTCTGGTGGAAAAACTCAGCAGGATCTTACAGCTGCAGCTTCATGATAATGTCAACGCCCGGGAGATGCGGGCCGATGGTAGTTACCAGAAAGTGAAACCCGCTCCGGGTGAGCCAATCGTCAACGGTCAGATGGGAATGTATGAGCTTCTGAAAGACGATTGGGGGAAAGCTGCACCAGCCCAGAAGAAGACGCCCGCCTCTGCGGAAACATCGAATATCAAAACACACCAGGAGCCTGTGCACGAGGCACCGAAAGCTGTGTTTACACCGATTGAACCACCGCGGAAAAAAACTGCACCTGCGACCACAAAGCCAATAGAAGAAATGCCCATTGTGATCACAGAATCCAAACCGAAGAAGCAGGGGCTGCTTTCTCGTATTTTCAGTATCTTTGGAGAATAAGAGAGGATAAACTTTTGCTGAATGCCGCTGGCCGAAAGGGCTGGCGGTATTTTTGTTCTTTCGGCAGGAGGGTGTGCATATCTTTTTCTGATAGCGGGAAGCAACGATGGAGGGAAAAGATGCGGAGAAAATGGATTCGGAATCGCCATTCCGGTTGTCAGGTGGCTGTTTGTTTGTGTATGTTGGTGGCCTGTCTGATGATGGCATGCTGTGTTTCCGCCCGGGCATTGAACACGCCCCCGGCGGGGTGCTCCCTCCGTACAAAAGTCACAAAGGAGCAGTATCAGTTTCCTCTGGGAACGACGGCCTGGCGTATCTCAGAGGAATATGGGTGGCGGAAAGACCCGCTTAACGGAAAAGAAGCATTTCATAAAGGGGTAGACCTTGCCTGTGCCTCCGGAACCATCGTTCTGGCGGGGGCGGACGGCATTGTTGCAGCGGCACGCCACAGCCAGAGTTATGGCAATTACCTGCGCCTTTCTCATGCGAAAGGAGAAGAAACGCTCTATGCTCACATGCAGTATCTTTATGTCCGGACGGGGGAAGTCGTCAAAGCAGGCGAGCCGATTGGGACAGTTGGGCAGACCGGACGGGCCACCGGGGCACATCTCCACCTGGAATGGCTTTGCAACGGCATCCGCTATGACCCAGCCGGGATATTTAATTTCTTATGAAACAACGTTTCCGTATCGGGAAGATTTCTTTTCAGGACCCGCTCATTCTGTGCGGAGCCTTCGCAATTTTGCTTTATTTTGACGCAAGCGGATTTCTGCGCGTTGGGTTGTTGGCAGCAGTTCTCCACGAGATGGGGCACATTATGGCTTATCTTTTTCTGCGCCATCGATTTCCACACATTGAAGTGACCATGACGGGATTTTGTATGAAGACAAGGAAAGAGCACTTTTCGGCAGACGAGCAGCTTTTACTGGCCGCTGCCGGGCCCGGGGTGAACATTTTGCTGGCGGTTTGGGCTGTTTTCTGCCTTTCCCGGCGGGCTACCATCTGGTGGAGTGCCTTTTTTGCGGCAAATTTGTTGACAGGGGCTTTTAACTTACTGCCCATTCCACCGTTGGATGGCGCGCAAATTTTACGCTGTCTCATGCAGAGTGTCCCCCGCAAATAGCTATATGGAAAAACCGATGGAATGGGTCTGAATATTTTGTGCAATTTTCATAGTTTTCTAAATGAAGTTTTGGTGGTACAATAAGGATGGAGTACGAGAAGATTCTTCAGGAGGAGCCACATGGCAGAAAAAAGCATTGAACTGGATAGCGTGGAGATTGCAGCCGCTGTCTTTGGAAACTGCGACCGAAACATTCGTCTTTTGGAAAAGGAATTCTCCGTTACGGCAGTCTGCCGCGGTACGATGCTTCGCCTTTCGGGCGAGGCAGCCAATGTTGCGGCAGCGACCCGGGCGGTGGAGGGGATGCTGCTCCTGATTGAAAACCATACGCCGCTGGAAGATCAGACCGTTCGCTACTGCCTGAGTCTCGCCCACGATGGGGAGGAGAAGCGGGTCAAGGAGCTGACGGAAGATTTTGTCACCGTTACCGTTAAGGGCCGCCCTATCCGCCCCAAGACGCTTGGGCAGAAAGAATACCTGAATGCCATCCGGAAGAATGCTATTACATTCGGCGTTGGCCCGGCGGGTACCGGCAAAACTTATCTGGCTGTTGCCATGGCCGTCAAGGCGTTCAAAGCAAAGGATGTCTCCCGCATCGTGCTGACCCGTCCTGCCGTGGAAGCCGGTGAGAAACTGGGGTTCCTGCCCGGCGATCTGCAGCAAAAGGTAGACCCATACCTCCGCCCGCTGTATGATGGCCTGTTTGATATGCTGGGCGCAGAAACTTATGAACGCCTGGTAGAAAAACAGATCATTGAAGTAGCCCCGCTGGCCTATATGCGCGGCCGGACGCTGGATGATTCGTTCATCATTCTGGATGAGGCACAGAACACCACCCCGGAGCAGATGAAGATGTTTCTGACCCGTATGGGTGTGGGTTCCAAGGTGGTGGTCACCGGCGATGTAACTCAGATCGACCTGCCGGACCGGACCCGCAGCGGCCTTGTGGACGCGCTGCAGGTGCTGAAAGGCGTGGGCGGCATTGCGCAATGTTATTTTACAGAAAAAGATGTCGTGCGCCATCGTCTGGTACAGGAGATCATCAAAGCCTATGAGGCGGCAGCACATCCAGCAAAGCGCTGAGCGTTTGCCTCTCAAAAAAGGCAGCATAAAAAGAAAGGAGAGGACGAGTTATGTCCAATAAAGTTTTAATCACAAATTCTCAAAAAGCAGTCAAGGTGCCCTCTGGCCTCCGAATTTTGATCCGCCGTGCCTGCAACGCCGTGCTGGAGTACGAGCACTTTGATGCCCCGGCAGAGATCAGCGTCACGTTTGTGGACAACGCTGCCATTGCAGAGCTGAACAACCAGTATCGCAACAAGCCCATGCCTACGGATGTTCTCAGCTTCCCTCTGGGCGAGAACGGCGTCTACGATGTGGATGAGAACAACGGCTGCAAGATGCTGGGCGATATCGTCATCAGCATGGAGCGTGCACAGGAGCAGGCAACACTGTACGGCCACCCGCTGCAGCGCGAAGTGGCATTCCTGACGGTACATTCCATGCTGCATCTGCTGGGCTATGACCATGAGAACGGCGGCTTGGAAGCGATGCGGATGCGGGAAAAAGAGGAAGCTGTCCTGACCCAGCTGGGCCTGCCCCGCACCGTCAGCTATACGGAATAATGCAAAATAAGACAGGAGTGCTATTTTGAAAAAGGAAACACCCATCCAGGGACATTATGATACTTCGTCCGTCTTTGTGGCGGTCATTGGCCGCCCCAATGTGGGCAAATCCAGCCTGACCAACCTGCTGGTAGGGGAGAAAGTGGCCATTGTGACCTCTAAGCCCCAGACCACCCGCACCCGCATTACGGGTGTTATCACCCGCGGCCCGCTGCAGTATGTCCTGCTGGATACCCCTGGCGTGCACAAGGCACACAATAAGCTGGGCAAGCGGATGGACAAGACTGCCAGCGATTCCATCGCGGATGTGGATGTGTCCATGATGCTGTTTGAGCCCTACGGTGCCCTCAATGAGCCGGAAATGGTGCTGGTGGAGGCGCTGAAAAAGAGCGGCGGCCCTGCCATTGCCGTGATCAATAAGACCGATCTCGTCAAGGCACCGGAAGATCTGGAGGCCCGCAAGGCCGAGTTGAAAGCCCTGGGGGTGTTTGACGATATTTATACGGTCAGCGTCCGGCAGAATGACCACTGTGAGGAGCTGTTTGATGCCCTGAGCCGTTACGCGGTGGAGGGTCCTCACTACTTTGATGACGATGCTTATACGGACATGCCGGAAAAAGAGCTGGTGGCAGAGGTCATCCGCGAGAAAGCGCTGCTGTTTATGCGGGACGAGATCCCGCATGGCATTGCCGTGGTGGTCGAGCGGTTCAAAGAACGCCCGGGTACCGACCTTGTGGACATTGACGTCAATATTTACTGCGAGCGGGAGAGCCACAAGGGCATGGTTATTGGAAAGGGCGGTGCCATGCTGAAAAAAATCGCCAGTGCGGCCCGTGCCGACTGCGAGGAATTTCTTGGCTGCCGGGTCAACCTGCAGTGCTGGGTCAAGGTCAAGGCCGATTGGCGGGACAATGAATTTCTGCTGAACAACTTCGGCTTCAAGCAGAACCCGAACAACCGCTGAGAAAGTTTTGCTTTGGGAGGAGGACCTGCCAATGGAACCCATTGTAACGCCGGGACTTGTCCTCAAAGAGACCCGATACAAAGAATCGGATCGGATCATCACAATTTTAACGCCGGGGCTGGGGGTCATCTCCGCCTCGGCACAGAGCAGCCTGCGGCTGAAAAACAAATTGTTCAGCGCCTGCGGGCTTTTTTGCTACTCAGAATTTGTGCTGCTGCCGGGCCGGAATATGTACACTGTCCGGGAAGCGGAAAGTAAAAACGTTTTCCACGGCATCGCTTCCAGCATTGAGGGAATGAGTCTTGCCATGTATATGGCTGAGATGGCCGCAGCCCTTTCCCCAACGGGAGAAGAAGCGGAAAAAGAGCTGCGGCTGCTGCTCAACTGCCTTTATATGCTCAGCGAGAAAAAAGCAGACCTCCGGGTCATCAAGGCCGTGTTTGAGCTGCGCACTATGAGCGAGTGCGGCTTTTTGCCGCAGCTGGTATATTGCAGGGGCTGCGGCACTTACGACGGC
>ENA-UONX01003129-UONX01003129.1-human-gut-metagenome-genome-assembly--contig:-P74old-NODE-3129-length-10581-cov-3.853031_pt1 | contig 10581 bp, 10 predicted proteins | sample MGYA00242466_ERZ724013 | MGnify/ENA metagenome assembly ERZ724013 | reverse complement strand
CGAACGACGAACCGTCTGTCACTTGATCACCTTCACGCCTTTCGGAGCCTCGATCTTCGAGCGCACCGTACCGTCCGGACGCTTGTCATGACGGACCCGTATCACGCCGTAGGGGGTGGGAACCGTTCCCTCGACCCATTCCAGATCGCCCAAATGCGGCTCGACACGGACGACCTTGCAGCCCGGCTCGACGATCTGCACGCCGAGCACGTACTCGCTCAGGAAAGCGGTCGGACCCGATGCCCAACCGTGGGCCAGGCTGTGACGGTATCCCTTGTAACAATAGTCGCCGTAGGTGCGGTGAACGTCGATCTTGCCCGCAGGCGTCAGTTCGTCGATGCGCGCGGCGTTCTTCAGCCAGTCCACGTCGAAATCCTCCCAGAAGGTCGTGGCGCCCAGATCGAGCATGCCGCCCCAATAGTCCTTCATGTTGCGGATCGCGCCGGCATAGTCGCCCGCCTTGGCCTGAGCCTGCAGCATGTAATATCCGTAGAACGTCGAGAAACCGTGCGGGCCGCCGACGCTCAGCACTTCCTCGTTCGCCTTCTCGGCCGGTACGATCCCGGCCAACGCAATCAGCGCGGCCGACTGTTTCGACGTACGGTAGTCGGGCGTCACCTTCTTCATCCGTCCGGCGGTCTCGAAGCATTGCCCGGCCAGCTCTTTGTCGCCCAGCGCGGTCAGCATCTCGCCGCCGGCCTCGAGCGTCATCAGCATCAGCGCATGCAGACCGGCATCGACCGCGAGCGTATCCTCGCTCGTCGGCCAGTCAAGGAAACGGCCGCCCCCGTCGAGGTGCTCGCGCCCCTCGGCATCGACCTTGCTCATCAGAATCCTGAGCAACTGGCTCAGATAGGGCTGCTGCTCGCGCAAATAGTCCATGTCGCCGCGATACTTGTAATAGTCGCGGTGAATCAGCACCCACCACAGCGAATAGGAGCACATGCCGTTCATCCAGCCAGGCAGCGGCGTCTCGTCGCGGGCGAAGTCGAGCCCGCGCGACAAAGCCTCGTTGTCGCCGAAAACGGCCAGCGCCGTGCGCACTTCGGGATGCAGGTCGCCGAGCCATACGAGCCGGTCGCGCTTCGGAGCCTCGACCAGATACTCCTGCAGGTTCAGATGCAGCGTGTAGGCTCCGGTCATCCAGATGCTGTCCACGCGCGGATCGCTCGAGCGGAACGAGCCCAGGTAGGGAATGTCGCGATAGAGAAGGCTCGCACGTATCTCCTTGATAGGCAGCTCGACGTCATCCTCGAGCAGATCGATCCGCACGAAGCGGAAGCCGGAATTGCCCACTTCGCACACGCCGAGCCACGGAAGCTCGATCGTATAGTCGCGCATCGCATGATCGTTCGTCGCGCCGTTCTCGGGCGTAATGTTGCACATCGCCTCGCCGACCGACTCGCCCAGCCGCACGCGCACCTTGACCGGCTTGGTCGAGGCGCGGATGCAGGTAACGAACTGCAGGCCGCCGTGAATCTCGCGGCCGAAGTCGAGCAGAATCGACGGCCGCTTGCCCTCTTTGGCCGTAAAGACGGTCTTGGGCGTAGCGGCCGTCGTAGCCTGGCCGTTGCCCTGCGACAACAGGTTCTGCGCGCCGTCGATCAGCTCGCCGTTTTGCATCCACATCACGCGGACAGGCGACAGATAGGCCCGCGTTCGGGTATCGAACTGCGCCTTGTCGGCCACGTCTTTCGGGAAAACGGGGGGCAGGCTGCCCTTGCCCATCGGACCGGCGGCCGACAGCGTCGCGGCGCACATCAAACAAGAGAAGGCTAAAAGTTTTTTCATTTCGGTTCGGATTATCATTAGGTTTGTCAGTAATCGTCCATGCCGGAGGCTCCTGCCGGGCCGCTTTTTCCGAACTCCGGCGATACTACCGACCGGAAATCGAGAAACGGCTGCCAAGCCGGAAGCGGCAAAACGGCCCGAAAAATCGCCCTGCCGGTCCCCGCCCCAAGCAGTCCAGGCTTCACATCCGGGCAGGCCGGTGCACCGAAACGACAGCAACCGAACATGGAAGCCGGCTCTGGATTGCAGACGGCTGAAACAAGCGGAAGTCCTCGGGTCGGACGGAACGACCGAAGGCCGTAAAAGGCCGAGACACAGCGGCGACCGAACGGGATAGGGCTCGAAAAACTTTCCCGGCAACGGAACGACCGACAGGAAAGGAGAGGCTTCGTACAAGCAAAACACGTTCAGCGAGGGGGGCCGATTCCGAAAGGAAAACCGGCCCGGAGAATGCGCCGTGTGCGGAATCCGGCACTCAGAACTCCAGTCGCAGCTGGCGGTACAGCTCGTGTTGCTCGGGCGGCAGGTCCTGCGCCGGATTCGACACCGAAAGGCCCAGCAGCCTGACCGGACGGCCCGGCACGCCGGACTCGCGCAGCAAGCGCTCCGCCAGCGGAAACAATCCGGATGAGGCCGACAGCTCTTCTCCGGGCGAAAGGCTCCGGGTTATCTGGCGGAAATCGGCGAACTTGACCTTGAGCGTCAGCGTATGGCCTCGGAACGCGGCGCGTTCGAGCCGACGGCGGAGCCGGGCCGAAAGCGCGTACAGCTCCTCGCTCATCTCGCCGAGCGTCACGCGGTCGCTCTCGAACGTCGACTCGCAGCCGACCGATTTGCGCACGCGCGTCGGGCAGACCGGACGCAGATCGATTCCCTGTGCGAACTGGTGATACAGGCGCCCCGCCTTGCCGAAACGCTCGACGAGAAAGTCGAGCGGCTGCGCCCGCAGATCGGCCCCGCTGCGGATGCCCAGCTCGTGCATCCGGCGGGCCGTTACTCGCCCCACTCCCCAAAACGCCTCGATCGGCAAACGCGCGATAAAGGCCGCCGCGCGGTCGGGATGGATCGTGCACAGCCCGTCGGGCTTGCGATAGTCGGAAGCCACTTTCGCCAAAAACTTGTTGTACGACACGCCGGCCGAAGCGACAAGCCCCAGCTCGTCGCGGATGCGGCGCCGTATGACCCGGGCCACGTCGACGGCCAGCGGCAGGCCGGGCTTGTTCTCGGTCACGTCCAGAAAAGCCTCGTCCAGCGCGAGCGGCTCGACCAGATCGGTGTACTCATGGAAAATGCGGTGAATCTGCGCCGACACGCTTCGGTAAACCTCCATGCGCCCGGGCACGAAAATCAGGTCGGGACACAGCCGCACGGCCCGGACCGACGGCATAGCCGAACGGATACCGTACTGTCGCGCCTCGTAGCTGGCAGCAGCCACCACGCCCCGGCCATCGGCGCGACCGACGACCAGCGGACGGCCCCGGTACTCGGGATGGTCGCGCTGCTCGACGGAGGCATAGAAAGCGTCCATGTCGATATGTATGATCTTGCGCTCGGGCACGGGTGAGAAGCGTGAGGCGGGAAAAGTCAGAAATCGATCTCCAGCAGCATCGGACAATGGTCCGAGTGCCGGACATCGGGCAGAATCCGCGCGTCGCGCAGCATCGGCCGGACGGCCTCGGAGGCCATCGCATAGTCGATCCGCCAACCTTTGTTGTTCGCTCGGGCATTCGCGCGGAAGCTCCACCACGTATACAAGTGCGGCTCCGGATGAAAGAACCGGAGCGTGTCGATGAATCCGCCGTCGATGAAGCGGCCGATCCACTCGCGCTCCTCGGGCAGAAACCCGCTGACGGTCGCATTGCGCACCGGATCGTGAATATCGATCGGCCGATGACAGATATTGAAGTCGCCGCAAAGAATCAGTTTCGGGCGGGTCTCGAGCAGGCGCGACACGTAGTCAGAGAAATCGTCGAGCCAGCGCATCTTGAATGCCTGCCGCTCGTCGCCCGACGTGCCCGAAGGATGATAGACGCTGACCACCGACAGGTCGCCGTAGTCGGCTCTCAGAAAGCGGCCCTCGCTGTCGTAGCGCTCGATCCCCATGCCCGGCACGACGCGGTCGGGCTCGCAGAGGGTCAGAATCGCCACCCCGCTGTAACCTTTCTTGACGGCCGAAAAGTAGTGGCAGCGGTAGCCCATGCGCTCGAAAGCTTCCGAAGGAATCTGCTCGGGCTGGGCTTTGGTTTCCTGCAGGCAAAGCACGTCGGGACGCTCGTCGGCGATCCAGTCGCAGAGCCCTTTGCCGATCGCGCTGCGAATCCCATTGACGTTGTACGTGACGATCTTCATCGAATTTCGGTGATAATAAACAAGCAATAAGCGGCGACGAACCGCCCGGCCGCTGCGGACGACTCCCGGCCGGCCGACGGCCGCTCCCGCGAATCCCCGAAGCCGCCTCGATCCCCGGACCGCAACGGACAAAAATAACAAATATTTCAAAGCGGCGATGCGGCAGGGCTCCCGAAACAACGGCAACGCGCACGATACGAATATCAGGGAAAGCACAATACCGACAGCCCTGCCGCTATTCGCTCCCGCACCATTTCCTACCGGTAAAACGAAAGGCCGGAGCACAAGGAAAGCCACTCGAGAAAACCGCGGAACAACGAAATCCGAAGTATACGGCCTTATCCGGCCCCCCGGTATGGCCAACCGCGGCCGGTGCGTGAGGACGCCATACGCGAATTTCCGTCGACGAAAAATCGTCCGCCGCCTCCGATCGGTCGTTTCCTAACGCTCCCATGCCCGTTGCCGGGCCCGCTCGACCTTGCGCAATGCCCGCTCCTGCTTTGCGGCTGCTTTCCGCAGGGCTTTTCGCTGCTTTCGCAAGGCAACGTCCAGGTCCTTCCTGCGCTCCGCACACGCTTCGCGCATAGCCGCTTCACGCTCGATCCGGGCCTCGCGCAAAGCTATTTGCCGTTCCCGCATGGCTTTGTCCCGCTCGATTCGCGCCTCACGAAGTGCCGCCTCCCGCTCAAGCTGAGCCTCGCGCAAAGCCATTTGCCGTTCCCGCATGGCTTTGTCCCGTTCGATTTGCGCCTCACGAAGTGCCGCCTCGCGCTCGGCCTGAGCCTTTTGCCAAACAGTCTGTTTTTTACGATAGGCGCGGGCCCGTTGTTTCGATATTTTTTCCGGACCGGCCGGAGAAGCCGAGCAGCCGCTTTCCGCGGCCGGACGAACCGTCTTTCCGAAAACGGAAATCCGCCCGCCCCCCATAAACATGCAAAGGACCAGCGTACATAGAATACTTTTCATAGCGTCGACTTTCAGATCGTTTCCAAAATACGCTTTTACTCCGTATTATGCAAAGACCCGTCGTTTTCTGTCCTCGGCTTATCGACTGGTCCCCCGCCTCCTGAGCGACGCCGGTCCGGCGACGGCAATCCGCCCTTTCCGGCCGGGACACGCCAATCCGCTTATTTTTCATGCGAGCGATTGGCAATCCGTACAAAAATCGTATCTTTGTGACCTTTTGCCTCCGGCCGGAACGGCACGGCAAATGCAAAATATCCGCACGCCTTATGAAACCGACCCGCAAGCAAATATGGACGAACGCCTACCCGAATCTAAACAGCCTGCAGATGGAGAACAAGAACAGGCTTCCCGAAAACGATTTTCTCGGTAGCGTGGGCGAAGTAGAGCTGGGAGCCTCGGCCCTCGGAAGCGTATATTATCTGGTGATTTTCATGCTCGGATTCGGTTTCGGAATCGGGGCTCAGATTCTGATTGCGCGGCGCAACGGCGAGAAAGCCTATGCCCTGATCGGGCCGCTGTTCCAGCAAGGACTGCTGTTCCTGCTGTCGCTGGCGACCGTGATGTTCGTCATATCGCACACGTTCACTCCGATGGTGCTGCGCTCGCTGATCAGCTCCGACGAAGTGTACGAAGCCGCCGTCAGCTACACGAACTGGCGCGTGTTCGGATTCTTTTTCGCGTTCGTCGCGATTATGTTCCGGGCGTTCTTCGTCGGCATCACGAATACGAAAACGCTGACGCTGAACTCGATCGTCATGGTACTGTCGAACGTCGTACTGAACTACGTGCTGGTTTTCGGCAAGCTGGGCCTGCCGGCCATGGGCATCGCCGGAGCGGCGATCGCCTCGTCGGCCTCGGAGATGATCTCGATGGTATTCTTCATCGTCTACACCCGCCTGAGGATCGATCATCGCAAATACGGGCTGTTCCGCTTCGCGGGATTCTCGTCCAAGCTGCTGCGGGGCATGCTGAACGTCTCGGTATGGACGATGATCCAGATGTTCGTCGCCATCTCGACATGGTTTTTCTTTTTCATCGCGGTCGAGCATCTGGGCGAGCGGCCGCTGGCCGTCACGAACATCATCCGCAGCGTGTCGGGCATCGTCTTCGTCATCGTCAGCTCGTTCGCCTCGACGGCCAGCACGCTCGTGAGCAACCAAATGGGAGCCGGACAGCCGGAGCTGGTCGCCGGCACGACGCGGCGGATCGTGGGCATGTGCTACCTGATCGTCATTCCGCTGTTGGCCCTGTTCGCGGTTTTCCCGGAGCTGATCCTGCGCATATACACCGACGAGCAGTCGCTGATCGACGGGTCGGTCGCCTCGCTGCGGGTCATGCTCTCGTCCTACCTGATCAGCGTGCCGGCCTTCATCCGCTTCAACGTCGTCTCGGGAACCGGCAACACCCGCTCGGCCCTGATGCTGGAACTCGCGACGCTGAGCGTATACGCGATCTACACGGTATGGATCGTGCTCTACCGGCACTCGGACGTCGCGCTGTGCTGGACCACCGAACACGTTTACGCGCTGGTACTGCTGCTGTTGGCAAGCCTCTACCTGAAAAAGGCCCGTTGGCAAGACCGGAAAATATAAAACGATAAAACGCGGGGGAACGGCCCGAAGGCACTCCCCCGCGCAAAACGCAAAAAACTGTCTCATGGAAGAATTGACACTGACGACCCCGTCGATCCTGTTTTCGGCCATATCGCTGATCATGCTGGCCTACACGAACCGCTTTCTCGCCTATGCCTCGGTCATCCGCAATCTGAAAAAGGAGCACGAGAGCAACCCCTCGCCGATCACGCAGCAGCAAATGGACAACCTGCGGCGCAGGCTGCACATGACCCGCTCGATGCAGATCTACGGCGTCAGCAGCCTGTTGCTGTGCGTAGTATGCACGCTACTGATATACATCGGCTTGCAGAAAACGGCCGTCTATACGTTCGGCGCGGCGCTGGGTCTGCTGGTCGTCTCGCTGTGGATCTCGATCCGCGAACTGCTGATCTCGGTCCGCGCGCTCGAAGTGCACCTCGACCATGTGGACGAAAAGAGGCTCGAAGGACAGAACAGGTCCAAACGTTCCCGGAACAGAAGCCGCACGAAAAAGCGCCCCGGCACGCAACAGGAAGCTCGGCCCGTCTCGCAGCGAGGCAACCGCAGCGAATCACCCGACGGGAGGAACCTCGATCAATAGCACGCGGGTATCGCTCAACGCCCGAAGCGAGAAGTCGGACATGCGGGTAACGCCCAGCCCGTCGCGGCGGCCGAGGGTCGTACCGGCGATTTCGACGTTGCCTTCCACGACGAATACGTAGACGCCGTAACTGCCGGCGCTGTGCAACACGTATTCGACGCGCGTATTCTGCCGCAAATCGCCCAGCGACAGCCATGCGTCCTGATAGATCCACAGGCCGCGACCGTTTCCCGGGTAGGGAGAGACGATCTCCGACAGCTCGCCGGGACGCGCCAGATCGGAAATCACGGCATTCTCGTAGCGGGGCTTGACGCCCCGACGGTTCGGGAAAATCCATATTTGCAGAAACTCGACGGGCGCGCTGCGGCTCGGGTTGTACTCGCTGTGATAGATACCCGTCCCGGCACTCATTGCCTGAATTTCGCCCGCACGGATCACGTCCGCGTGCCCGAGGCTGTCCTTGTGCTCGAGCCGGCCGCTCAACGGAATCGAAACGACCTCCATCTCACGATGCGGATGCATGCCGAAACCCGCCCCCGGAACAACCGTATCGTCGTTGAGGACCCTCAGCGCACCGAACTTGAGGCGCGCCGGATCGTAATAGTCGGCGAAACTGAACGTATGGTGGGTCCTGAGCCAGCCGTGGTCGAAATAGCCGCGCGTGGCGGCCTTGTGCAAAAGCATGTCCATGAAACTATCCGTTAGGAATTACTGCCATGCTTACACATCAAATAGTCTGCCAGCTTCTCCCGGCGGACCAGGTATCTCCCGGCCGAAAGAAAAGCCATCCGGAGCCCGGCAGGATACCGCTCGCGGCCGGGCGGAGAAAATCCTCAGTCTACCGCAAGGCAACGGAGCGGATGCCCTTGCGGGAAACGAAACGGAAACGGACCCAAATCATACGGAAGAATAGAAACAGAGCGGGAAAACGGAAGCGCTCCCAATCGCCGGGGAACAATCCGGAGAGCAGCAGGATATACCCGTTCATGACCGGACGCGCCGTACCCTACTGAAAGACAAGATAAAAACGGCTCCAAGCCTACGCGCAGAACGGCAGATGAGCAGCAAGGGAAAGCCCCCGTCTCAAACGGAACCGCGCGCCGCCGGCATCGCCTACTCGGATCGCCCGCCTCCGACATGACGGAACGGCCATCTCATCGGACATGCCGGCATAAGGCAGGCGCACCCTCCCCGGCCTCGGGCAAGCTCACTCCCCTCGCTCCAGATAAAGCTCGGTCAGCCGCGAGACAGGGTAACGGGATATTTCCGACGAAAGAACTTTCAGAAAGGACGACAATCCTGCCGGCCAGGTCGGCAGGTCGACCCGATAGAAACAGGCATGGATCACACGGTGCGACAGCACATGCCGGGGCATCGGGAGCATGCCCGAAACGCGGACATCCCCCGCCTCGTCGAACCACTCCCGCCACCGAGCCGTCCGCTGCAGTTCGCCGAAATCGACCGCCCGGGGCGTCTCGATCAACGGAAACTCGTACAGATTGCGCCAGATATCGCGGCCGGTCCGCTTCGCCAGCAGCGTCGAGCCGGCGCAACGAACGTGCAGATAATTGAAGTAACGGGGGACCGCCGCCTTTTTCTCCCGCTTCGGAGGACGGTCGGCCACCGTGCCGCGAGCCAACGAAAGACAACGGTCGCGTAACGGGCAACATTCGCAGTCGGGGTTCGCCGGCACGCACTGCAACGCGCCGAACTCCATGATCGCCTGATTGTGCAGGCCCGGACGCGACTCGTCGAGCAGCGAGCGGGCCCGTTCGGCATAATAACGCTTTCCGGCAGCCGTATCGGTCGGCACATCGGCGTCCGTCAGGCGCGACAATACGCGATAGACGTTCCCGTCGACCACGGCGCAGGGCTGGCCGTAGGCAATCGAGCAGACTGCCGAGGCCGTATAGTCGCCCACGCCGGGCAGCGAGCGCACGTCGTCGTAACCGGTCGGGAAAACGCCGTCGAAACGCTCCGCCACCCGGCGGGCGGCCGCATGCAGACTACGGGCCCGGCTGTAATAGCCCAGCCCCTGCCACAGCTTCAGCACTTCGTCCTCGGTCGCGGCGGCCAGCGAACGCACGTCGGGAAAACGCGAAGCGAACCGGCGGAAATAGTCGAGGCCCTGCGCCACGCGGGTCTGCTGCAGGATCACCTCCGACAGCCAGATCAGGTACGGATCGGACGTCTCGCGCCAAGGCAGCGGACGGAAATGCCGGCCGTACCATTCGATCAGAACGGCGCTTATGTCGCTGGTCTGTTTCATCGGACGCATATACACTCAGACTGTCAGATCGACGACCGACGCGTCCGTCGTACGGATCAGGTCGTCGGGCGCGATACGAATCTGCAATCCGCGCACGCCGGCGCTGACGTAGATCGAATCGTAAAGCCGGCAGGTCGAATGGATATAGGTCGGAAAGGACTTTTTCATCCCGATCGGCGAGCAGCCGCCCCGGATATAGCCGGTCGTCGGCAGCAGGTCTTTCATGTGCAGCATCTCGACGCTCTTGTTGCCCGATGCGCGGGCCGCCGCCTTCAGATCGACCTCCGCGTCGCCCGGCACGACGCAGATCAGAACGCCCGTCCGGTCGCCGCGCAACACGAGCGTCTTGAACACGCGCTCAATCGGCTCGCCGAGCTGCTCGGCTACATGGACGGCTGCCAGATCGTCCTCGTCCACCCTGTAGGGGATCAGCTCGTAATGAATTTTCGCGCGGTCCAGCAAACGGGCCGCATTCGTCTTGCTCACTTTCTCTCCCATGCGTCGAAGCCCTCCTTTCTTCGGCGAAGATAGCGCATTGCTTCGGGAAAGAAAAACGGCAGCGGCATTCCGGTACTAAAGTTGCATGTCGTCCGATGCATAAAACCTTTTAAATCTTCGTTATGGACAATTGGAAAATCACTTTCGGGGGACAACCGGTAACGCTCGTAGGCACGCATCTGCTGCCGGGAGACCGCGCGCCCCGTTTCGAGGTACTGGACGGGAATCTGCAACCGGTGGCCTCGACGCAATTCAAGGACAAAACAATGATCATAAGCGTATTTCCGTCCGTGGACACATCCGTCTGCGCGTTGCAGAACATCCGCTTCAACCGCGAAGCCGCCCGGCTCGACAAAGACGTCGTCATCCTGTCGCTGTCGGTCGATCTGCCGTTCGCTCAAAAACGCTTCTGCGCGGCCGAGCACATCGACAACGTCCGCGTCTACTCGGACTACCGCGACCTGGATTTCGGCATGAAATACGGATTCGTCATCAAGGAGCTGCGGCTGCTGGGT
>ENA-UONX01003121-UONX01003121.1-human-gut-metagenome-genome-assembly--contig:-P74old-NODE-3121-length-10605-cov-4.059526_pt1 | contig 10605 bp, 13 predicted proteins | sample MGYA00242466_ERZ724013 | MGnify/ENA metagenome assembly ERZ724013 | reverse complement strand
TGACTATGTTTATCAGGTGGACCATTTTGTGCAACCAGGTGAGACACTCAGTTCCGACTCCCTTCAGGTCAACTGCGGGGGAAAGGGCCTGAATCAATCTGTTGCCTTAGCGAAGGCGGGCGTGGAAACCTGGCATGCAGGACTTATTGGCTCGGAAGGCGTGTTCTTAAAAGAGAAGCTGAATGCGTCCGGCGTAAATACAACATTTGTCAGGACAGTAGATGGTAGCACGGGACATGCCATTATTCAGGTGGATCGAAATGGGCAAAACAGCATCCTGCTTCATGATGGTGCCAATGGCCGGGTAAAAGAGATGTTTGTAGATGAAGTCTTATCCAGCTTCCGTGCGGGGGACGTCGTACTGCTGCAGAACGAGATCACTTGTGTGGGATATATCATGGAGCAGGCGGCGGCCCGGGGGATGTGGGTGGCTCTGAATGCGGCACCTGCCAATGAAAAGAGGAGCCAAAGGAGATTGTCCGGGTCCTGACGGACCGGTATCCTGATACGACGCTTGTGCTGACGCTGGGCGTACAGGGAGCGATAGCGGCACAGGGGAACATGCAGTTCTGGGTCCCGGCCAGGACGGTGCAGGCGGTGGATACGACCGCTGCAGGAGATACTTTCACGGGATATTTTCTGCGCAGCGTATTGAGCGGGGAAACCTTGCAAGAAGCATTGAGATTGGCAACTGCGGCCAGTGCTCTGGCAGTGACCCGAGCGGGTGCATCTGACGCGATCCCTGGTTATGAGGAGACATGGTCCTTTATAGACGGGCGGAATACCTGACGGGCAGGTATGTTGAAATCCGAAGAACCGCATCCACCTGACGGAGAAGCCTCTCCAGCTCATGCGGGACATCGTGAAGATCATCGAGCTGGGAGGCCATATCCTGGACCCCTTCTCCGGCAGCGGCACTACCGCGCTGGCCGCTGTGCGGCAGACGGTCCAAAAGAACTTCGCGGTTCATGGCCTGCGCTGTGTTCAGATTGGTCCGGTACTCTCCTGCACGGATTGTGGCAATGCGGATGACTTTGCCAATTTATGGACGGTCATTATGGCACTGTTGCGGACAGAGTGGTTCCCCATCCTGGCCTCCTCCTGTATTTGGCAGGATAACAACGGCGTGCAGGAGGATCTGCTGGCCCAGGCGGGAAAGCTCCAGGGACGGAAGGTGACCTGATATGGCCAGCAGCGGAAGCCGGAAACAGATTACCTTCGACTTGTGTCAGGAAGCTCTAAAGAAATACTATCCGCATTCCTTAACACAAGCCTACTACGACATCCGTCGGTTTATGGAGAGCCATGGCTTTGAGCACCGGCAGTCCTCCGTCTATGTCTCCCTGGACAAGCTGACGACCTTGGACGTGGTAAGTCTGATGGAGCGGCTGGCAAAGGAGCTTCCCTGGCTAAGCCGATGCGTCGACGAGATCGACGTGGCCCATATCGGGGTGCAGCACAGCTTGAAGAAGGTGCTGAAGAATGCCGCCCGTCCCTTGTCTGTGGAGTTGGAGGAATTTCCCCTGGAGGCGGCCGCTCCGCAGCCGGCACGTCCCAGACCTGTTCATGCAGGGAAAAGGCTGCCTGCAAGGGAGAGGTGACCCAGCTGTGGTGTGAGGCTGTTTGTGTCCCGTTTCCCCTTGCGTAAATGTGCGGGGGCCGATATAATGAGGAAGAATGGAGGGAACAGCGTATGGAGAAAGGCTATGTATTGCGGCTGTATGACACCGACCTTCTGTCCTTCTCTCTGTCCGAGCAGGGCATCGAGGGCCTGAAAGCGCAGATCCACAGCGTCAATGAAGAAGCTCGGGCACTGTTCCCCCTGGACCTGGAGCTGACGGACGAGGGACTGGTGAAATGGCTGCAGCGGCGGGTGATCCCCAAGAACCGCGCCTATGTGGCGGAGATCCTGAAAACTTTCGGCCTGAGTGTCAACGACACCAAGGGCATCATCGACGTGTGCAAGGGCCTGTCCCTGAACGACAGCTATTGGGTGGTGCCGCAGGGCTTTGCCGGGACATTTGCCCAGTACAATCTATATGAGAACCGCTTCTCTGAGATCCTGTCTCTGGTGGCCTACACCGGCATCGGACAAAGCGACGCGGCCTTTACCACCTCGCCGGAGCTGACCACCAACGGGATGCTCCCCAAGGCGTGGCGGTTTATCGAGGGCGAGGGCATCTATCTGTACAAGGGCGGAACCTTCGGCGCGGCCAACACCGGCAATGAGCCGTACAGCGAGTTTTACGCCAGCCAGGTCGCCCAGGCCATGGGCCTGGATGCGGTGGCCTACGAGTTGGAAAACTGGAAGGGTATCCTGGCTTCACGCTGCAAACTGTTTACGGACATTGACACCTCCTATATCCCCATTGGCCGGATTGTGCGGGAGGGAGGCCTAAAGGCCTGCCTGGAGTATTATCGGCAGCTTGGGCCGGAAGCCTATGAACAGGTCAAGAGTATGCTGGTGTTCGATGCGGTGATCTACAATGAGGACCGGCACTTCGGCAACTTCGGCGTCCTGCGGGACAACCACACCGGGAAGGTCACCGGCGCGGCGCCTGCGTTTGACAACGGGATGTCCCTGTTCAACTTCGCCATGCCGGAGGATTTCAAGGACCTGGATTCCTACGCCAAGACCCGCGGGACGGCATACGGCGTCAGCTTTGAGAGCGTCTGCCAGGAGGTCATGGGCCCCGTCCAGGCCCGGCAGCTGCGGAAGCTCATCGGCTTCACCTTCCGCCGCCATCCTAAATTGAATTGGCCGGAGTACCGCATAGAGGCCATTGAACGCCACCTGCAGAAGCGGGTGCGCCAGCTCCTGGAGCTGTCGCCGGAGTTAAGGCGGAGGCAAGAAATCAAGCAGAGGGGCCCGGAGAGGTAAGCGCAGACAGAGAATGCTATTCGCAGCGTGAGGCTTTCCCCCAGTATTTAGAAAGAGATTGTGTTGTAATATACCCGATCTCTGAAATTCGGAAAGTATTGGAGAAAGAGTTAAGAGGCACGCCGGTGAAGCAGGCGATCCTGTTCGGTTCTTACACCAAGGGCTGCCCCAGAGTAGAAAGCGACCTGGATCTGGTCGTCGATATGTATGGCAAGCATCAGAATTTCGCCTTCTGGGGTGTGTATGAGATTCTGCGCAACGCCTTCTCCGTTCCGGTGGAATTGTTTGAAAAAAGCGAGATCATTCCTGGGCAGGAGGCTAATCAGGAGATCCAAAGAACAGGGATGGTCGTATATGACCGATAAAGAGTGGGGGGCCTTGATAAAATGTGGAAATGGGCGGCTAAAGCAAAGGCTTGAAGAAAGATTGCGGAGCGAATAACTATGGCAGGGTGCAATGTATTTGCACCCTGCTACTTTTCAGCGGGCGCAAATACGTTGCACCCGGAAAGAGGTGAAGCTTTGACAGATCCCATTCAGACAGCAAGATTCGTCTGCAAAGCAGAGCACGTTCAGGAGCTGACGGATACCTTGCCCCACATGACCCAGCAATCTCCCTTGGATGGCACCCGGGCCGTCATTCAGGGAAACCTGACTGCCATCGAGGCTGGGCAACGTCCAGCCGTCCTGCACCGACCAGTAAATCGGCCCTACACTCCCTAAGTATACAGGCTTTCTGATCCTCTATGTCCATTAACCTCTATTTGTTGGAAAAGATCGGGCAGCGGCAGTATCCGCCCCGCATGACGCCCTATCTCCGGCAAGAGGTGATGAAAGCCGAGCGATACCGGGTGCAGTTTGTATTTCTGCGGGAGAACAATATCACAGCCCTGATGACATGACGCCATTCCTCGCCTATACAGAGGAAACGCTGGCCAGCCTGACTAAGCAGCGTCCCATCCTCAACGTGCGGAAAAAGAAGCGGGTTGTACACGGCCCTAGCGGACGCGGAGCTCCTGGCCCTGGACAGGGAGTTCTATGAGGATGGATTGTCCGGGATGGAGGCAGAGTTCCCCCAATACCTGGATGCGGGCTCCGCCCTGGAAGAATGTAGAATCCCCGGAGAGCAGCTGATCTCGGAAAAGGCCCAGGTGTACCAGAAGCTGGTGGAGTTCAACTGCCAGATCCGTCAGAAGCGGAAGAAGCGAGCCCTGTGCCGGGAGACTTTAAACCGAATACCTCAGATAGAAACGGAGATTTAAAAAACCGAAAATCATTCACTGAATGCTTATGAAAAAGACATTCCGCCCTATTAGCTTCCAAAGCCAACCGAGAACCCAGCACAGCGGTTCACGGTAGGAGAGGAGGAGCAACGGAATGATTACGCCCTGGCGCCTGCGCCGGGGCAAAGGATATGAAGCTTGCGACGAGGAGGTGAGAAACGATGAGCATTGGAGGTGGTGAGGCCTCGTGCGTATGATGCACACCGGCACAGAGACAGTGGTCCAACTGCCTGGCTAGGCCTTGAAAAATGTGCTGGTCCTCAGGTTGGCCCTGGCTAAAAATTATAAGCGGGTTTCCAGCAAGGGCAACCTGAGAAAGATGCTGCGGGAGACCCACGATCTGCGTCAGCTTCCCATGCCTCCGGAATAGGATCATCAGTTTCAAAAGCTGGCAAAACGGCAGATGCTGCTGTACTCCTCTAGGTGTCGTGCACAGCAGGCATACACCGTGTTTGCCTGCCTGATGGCGGCTCTGCCCTTACCATTATGCCTGCCATGGCAGCGGATGATCCGCTAGCTGTGGTCGATAATCTCTCTGATTTTATTTTTTCCCGGATTCGGGCCATTGGACAGATCCTGCTGGAGCGGAGCATCGTCCAGGTGGGGCTCTTGTTTCAGTCACATGAACCCTCTCAGCAATCCAATGGATTCCTGACCTTGGCAGGCGGCATCGTGATCACCTTCACCAAGGAGAGCTTCACCCTCATTACCGGCTGATGTTCAGGACACAAACGATCCACCCGCGGCACCTTAAGGTGGCCCTGTTCCTACAGGAGCAGATGGACATGATCTTCCGTACAGCGAGGATTCGCATGGTGGCACGATACTGTGCGCCACCACGCGAATTTGGTCAACCAGCTTCGGCAGACACTCTGGCGGCAGCAAAAGCCCATGATCCTGACCTCCGGTACTCTGGCAGTGGGGGAGGACTTCCACCGGTTCAAGGAAGCGTCGGGCCTGCTGACAGACAGCCGCGCGTGGGAGTCTGTCAGCCCCTCGCCATTCGCATACAGCAAGCAGCCTGCTGTATGTTTCCCGTCTGCCCATCTATCAGGATGCCGGACAATACTACGACAGCCTGACGGGGGAGATCGCCGCCCGGATGGATGTGGCCCATGGTCATGCCCTGGTGCTGTTTACATCCTATGCCGCCATGTCTGCGGTGAAGGAACGCCTGCGGGAGAAGGAGCTGGCCTATCCGCTGTTCACTCTGGGGCGTAGCAGGATGATTTTCACAGCATTTGCCGGGGCTGCCAAGTAGTTCAGCAAGGCGAAGCTAGCCTTGACTGCAACAGGCATCTGCGCTACGAACGACAAATACGGAGAGGATCTGGATTATTTGGATTATGAAGAATCAGACAATTTAATATAACCATGCCGAAAACAACTGCCCCAGAAATCAGAAAGATTGCAGTTCCACCGGCCAGGTGGACATACTCGCGGAGGATAAAACGGTCTACCATGTCTGCGGCTTATATTTTCTTAGGCAGAGTTCTTGATCGACCGCATCGTGTTTTAGGTGCCATCTCCTGGGGGGTGAAAGCGCAGAGATGGAAAAGAGAGTATGCTTTAAAAGCTTGCAATCATATAAGCGGCAATCTCCTAATAGATTACCGGATTAATCTCTATAAGTGCGGGACGTCATTTTTGGGGGCCCAATATTCTGAACTGATGTGGAAGGAATTCCCATGTTCCTATTTGATGTTTGCAAACGGCGCATTACGAAATCGTTTAAAATGTAGGCTTATCCAAAAAGTATGTAAGATATTTAGCATATTTTTTATATTGACTGTAACCGCTTTCAGTTCTAAAGTGTTTCGTAAGAAATAGCTCCACTGCTTGAATCTGAACGTATGACGGGGGGGGTACTGGACTTGAAGCCAATCGGCGTGATCGGCGGAAGCGGAATGTATGAAATGCTGGATTCTCCCAGGATGTTTATTCATGACAATCAATATGGGAGGTCGTCGGAGATTTATGAGGGGAAACTCAAAGGACGTACGATTTACTTCTTACCACGGCATGGGCCAAACCATACGATCATCGTTCCACGGATCAATTATAGGGCCAATATATGGGCGCTGCATGAGCTTGGCTGTGAGCGCATCATTGCAACGAATAGCGTCGGATCGCTAAATCCCAACATCCGTATAGGGGATATGGTGATCCCCCATGATTTTATCAACACGACTTGTCGGTTTCCCCGCTCGTTTTATGATGATATGCCAGTCGCCTATCATGTGGATATGAAGCCCGCGTACTGCCCGGATATCAGGAAGGCTCTGATCGATGCGTCCAGAAAGATCCACCAGGGGACGACCCACGACCATGCAGTCATTGTGGTGGAGGAAGGACTGGCCTACAACACCGAGGCTGAGCAGCGGGTATTTGTCCAGTGGGGGGCGGATCTGGTGGGAATGACGACTCTGCCGGAAGCCATCCTGGCCAGAGAAGCGGGTATGTGTTACGCACATATCTGTATGCCGACAGATTGCATTGGCCAGCCTGTAGAAACGGATGTGTTTCAAAAGCATCTGAAAAAGGGCGTGGAGGACTTTATTCAAATCATCTCCCTGGCGGTAGAACAGCTGCCGGATAAGAGGGACTGCGTATGTTCCCATGCTTTGTCCCATGCGCTTTTAGCGAAATAAGCGAGGCAATATGACAATAAAAGATATTGCGAAAGAGGCCAATGTGTCGGTTGCAACCGTCTCGCGTGTAATTAACAACTATAAGTGGGTCAGCCCGGATCTACGGGAGCGTGTCCTAAAAATTATTGAGCGAGAAAGCTATCACCCCAGCTATAACGCCAGTGCTATGGCAACTGGAAAAAGCAGGGTGGTGGTAATTATCGTCCCTGACATTGCCGGAACATTTTTTGCACAGTTTACAAGCGTTGCGGCCAAGATCCTCAAGGAAGCTGGATATGCTACGGTCCTTGTACAGACAAACAATGACGAGGCGGAGGAAGAGAGCTTTTTTAGTGGTTCTTTTCTGGGAATGGCAGATGGTATCATCAGCGTAACGGATAGTCTCGAGGAGAGCAATCTAATTCGTCTGTTGAAGCCACTGCGCAAAAAGAAAAAACCGGTGATCTTTCTTGATCGGCGCATCCCGACCTATATTGCTGACAGCATTGCCTATGACACGAAAAGTGCAGTGAATTATGCAATGGAGAAACTGCTGTTGGGCGGCCACCGGAGGATCGGACTTATTCTTGGCGCAAAAGGGAAATCCATCATAACGGACAAACTTGACGGATACAGAAGCGCACTGCGGAGATGGGGCTATAAGCAGGACAGGGAACTCATCCGATATGGAGACTGGACAGTAGAGACCGGCATTGCAGAAACGGAAAAGCTGCTGAAGCTGTCAGCGACGGCCATTGTCGCAGGAAACAACTGTATCTGCGAAGGTGCGGCTATTGCGTTGAAACGACATGGCAAGACAGTCGGAAGAGATATCGCTCTGGTGGGATTTGAAGAGAGCGATTCTGACCGCCAACTGTTTGATCGCCTTGGGATATCAACATTTCAGCTTCGGCCATCCGCCATGGCAACAGATGCCTGTGACTACATTTTGAAGAAGCTGTCTGACCAAGAGAGTGAACCGCGTACGGCCTATCATGCAACTGTTTATCCAGTTGACTTTATCGATCGGGGCTTTGCAGCAAATATTTCGAGAGGGACACGTCCTGAGAATGAAAATGAAAGAGAGTGATGACTATGAAGCCTATCGGGATCATTGGGGGGAGCGGCTTCTACGATTTGCTGGATGACGCCAAAATGTTCATCCACGACAACGCCTATGGCCGCTCATCGGAGATGTACAAGGGAAAAATCGAAGGGTATCCTGTTTATTTCCTGCCACGTCATGGCCCCAATCATAAGATTATCGTTCCCCGTATCAACTACCGCGCCAATATGCAGGCATTCAAGGAACTCGGGGTACAGCGGATTATCGCAACCAACAGTGTGGGAGTCTTGAATCCAGATATTGCCCTTGGGGACATGGTGATTCCGGATGATTTTTTCGATATGACGAAGAGATCTCCGTTCTCTATGTACGATAACACCACAGAGGCGTATCATATCAGCATGACGCCGGCGTACTGTCCTATTGTCCGTCAGACATTGATCGACTGCGCGGAAACCGTTCTCCCTGGCCGTGTCCATCCAAAGGCAAACCTCCTGGTTACGGAAGGACTGCACTATGAGACGCAGTTTGAGGACCGCGTATTCCGAAGCTGGGGCGCGGATCTGATCGGAATGACGACCCTGCCGGAAGCGGTATTCGCCCGGGAGCTGGCCATGTGCTATGCGCATATCTGCCTCCCCAATAACTACTGCATCGGCGTTAATATTGACGCTGACGACCTGCCGGTTTTGCTAAAAGAGGGGGTTCAGAACTTCAAGAAGATCATCCGGCTGGCGGTCCCGGCATTGGCGAAAGCAGAGGATACTGACTGCGTGTGCAAGCACGCACTGGACCATGCTATCCTGGCGAAGAGCTGAATACATGAAAATATTGAAAGAGATGTCCGATAATCGTCATTTTTCCGGCCTTCTGACGGATCTGGACGGAACACTGATCCATTCCCAGGATGCGATCTGTGAGGCACTATATGACTGCTTTATCCATGTGGGGGCCCGTGTGCCTGATAAGCAAGAGATTTTGGATATGTTTGGGCTGCCGGTTGAAGTGATGCTCCAGAAGTTGGGCGGCGTGGATACCTTAGACGAAGAGACCATTCAGGAGTTTATTCGCGAATACAAACGCCAGTATCCGCCGCATATGGCGGCGGGGGCCAGGCTAATCAAAAATGCCAGGGAGACCATGGAAAAGATTTTTGAAGCCGGATATCCGATTTGCTTGATCACATCAGAACGCCGTGCGAATGCGCAGTTCATTCTTGACCGACTGGGGCTGGCGTATTCCATCCGCTATCTGATCTCGCGCGACGACGTGGAGAAGTTCAAACCTGACCCAGAGCCGCTTTTAAATGGCATGAAGCTGCTGGGGCTGCCGCCAGAGACGTGCGTTTATATCGGTGAATCCCCGTTTGATATAGAAGCTGGTGTTGCGTCCGGCGCGTTTGTGGTTGGTGTTGCATCAGGGAATTGGCCCGCCAAAAGCCTAGTGGAACATCACCCAGACGTTCTGGCGGATGATATTTCGGAGCTTTTGCCACTCTTCGGATGTGGCACGGCAATATAATTACAGGGAGAAAGGACTGAAAACTATGAAGAGGTATTTTGCAGTACTGTTGGCCTGCGTACTAGCTTTGAGCCTTGCGGCTTGTAGCGGACAAACAGATGATTCGGCTGAGGAAGCCACTGGTTCTGGTGAAGAGGAAAAGGACTTTATATGCATTGTTAGCGAATCTTCCCAGGGAGCGCCGTTTTCCGAACAGACCTGGACCGGCTTTACCAATGTCCAAAAGGATTACGGCTGTGACATCCGGTTTGTTGAGGCGCTGGAGGCATCGGAATACGAAACGCAGCTGCGTACTATGGCGGAGACGGGCGCCGATATGATTTTCTCTATGTTTGATGCGGTCAATCTGGTGGCCGCGGAGATTGCGCCAGAGTATCCGGATGTCCGGTTTGTGTTGATTGACTGCAACACGGAATTTGACATTGACAATGTGACCTGCATTGTAGTGGATTCCTGGGAACCCTCTTTTGTGGCGGGCGTCGTTGCTGCACTGACCACGGAAACCGGCACAGTAGGTTGGGTCGGAAGCATTGATATCCCTGTGATCACTCGATTCTACGAAGGTTATGCGGCCGGCATCGATTACGCAAATCAGACCTATGGGCTGAATGTTAAGACTGAAATGACTTATATCGGTAGCAGTGAAGATACCGTTACGGCTGCGGAATGCACGAAGATGCTGGCGGATAGAGGATGCGACATCATCTATCAGTCTGCAAATGAGGCGGGCCTCGGTGTCATTCAGAGTTGCGCAGATCTTGGCATTAAATGCATCGGCGTGGACAAGTGGCAGGGCGATGTGGATCCCTGCGTGTTCTGGTCCGCCCTAGTGTGCATTGAGCAGGGTGTCTATGATACTTATGAAATGTATCACGACGGTACTCTGGAGGGCGGATCGGTTACATTCGGCATTGCCAACGGATTCCCCATCTATGCAGATGTTGACTATGAGGCGTTGCCCGACAATGTCAAGGAGGCTGTGGATACCGTAATGGATGGCGTCCGCGAGGGTACCTTAGACGTATTTGCTTACGGCGGTTGATGGGCTACTGAATTGGGATGGGTTGCTACCGCTAGTGGCAACCCATCTAAGTATCTACCAAAAAGTGCTCCTGAAAGGCGCCCCCGCTGTTTTTCAGAAGGGCCTTTTGCAATAACCAGAGGATACGAAATAAAACTGGTGCAGCGCAGGAAAGCTTTCTATGGGGAGATGAAACAATGGGCG
>ENA-UONX01003120-UONX01003120.1-human-gut-metagenome-genome-assembly--contig:-P74old-NODE-3120-length-10609-cov-21.520466_pt1 | contig 10609 bp, 5 predicted proteins | sample MGYA00242466_ERZ724013 | MGnify/ENA metagenome assembly ERZ724013 | reverse complement strand
TGAACAGCACGCCCTTCTGGGGCACATAGCCCAGCAGGTCGTGCAGCTGTGCCTGGGGCATCTGGCGCACGTCGATGCCGTCCACGGTCACGCTGCCGCCGGTCACGTCGTAAAAGCGGGGGATGAGGTTCAGCAGGGTGGACTTGCCGCAGCCGGTGGAGCCGATGATGGCGGTGGTCTCGCCGGGCTTGGCCGTAAAGCTGATGTGCTCCAGTGCGTCGCTGTCGGCACCGGGGAAGCGGAAGCTCACGTCGTTGAACTGCACGGTGCCCTGCCAGTTTTTGCGTTCCTGTGCGGGCTTTGCCGTGGCTTCGTCCGGGTCGTGGATGGTGGCCTTGGTGCGGATGACCTCGTCAATGCGGTCGGCGGCCACACCGGCGCGGGGCAGCATGACGGCCACCATGGCCAGCATCAGGAAGGACATGACGATCTGCATGGTGTAGGTGATGAAGGCGATCATCTCGCCCACCTGCATGGTGCCGGCATCCATGGCCTTGCCGCCGAACCAGACGATGAGCAGGCTGGTGCCGTTCATGATCAGGGTCATAAAGGGCATCATGGCCACCATGGCGCGGTTGGTGAACAGCTGGGTGCCCATCAGGTCCTTGTTGGCCTTGTCGAAGCGCTGTTCCTCAAACTGTTCGCGGCTGAAGGCACGCACCGGCATGATGCCGGTGAGGATCTCGCGGCTGACGAGGTTCAGCCGGTCCACCAGCGTCTGCATGATCTTGAACTTGGGCATGGCCATGTTCATCAGGAAGAGGATGAGCAGCAGCAGCAAAGCCACGTCCAGCACCACGATCCAGGACAGCCCCGAAGAGCTGCCGATGACGTGCAGCACACCGCCGATGCCCAGAATGGGCGCATAGGCCACCATGCGCAGCAGCATGACGCAGACGAACTGCACCTGCTGGATGTCGTTGGTGGTGCGGGTGATGAGGGACGCGGTGGAGAAGTTCTCGATCTCCGCATTGGAGAAGTGGATGACGCTGGAGAAGGTCTCGCGGCGCAGGTCGCGGCCGATGGCGGCGGACACCCGGGAGGCCAGGAAGCCCACCGCGATGGACACGGCCACCATCAGCAGGGTCAGGGCCAGCATCTGGCCGCCTACCTTATATAAATAGTGCATCTGCACATCGTGGGCAATGCCCTGGGCCTCGTATTCCAGCCCCACCAGCAGCAGAGCCTGGCTCTTCAGGTTCTCCACCACGGTGTCGTCCAGCTGGCCGATGGCACCGGTCAGCTGCTGCTGCACGGCGTCCCGGCTGAAGCCGGGCATCTGGCTCATGGCGGCAAACTGGCCGCACACGGTGTCCAGGTCCTCCGCCATGGGGGCCACAGTCTCGGTTTCCGTGTCGGTGTTGCGGTCAGCACCGGAGGCCTGCAGGTCCGCAAGGCCGGTCATGCCCATGCCGGTCTGCCCGGCGGGGGCGTTGGCTGCCTGGACGGCCGCTAGATACAGCACGATGTCCGGCGTGGTCACAGCATCTTCCAGCGCAGTGCGCTCGTCGGCGGTCAGGTCGGTGCGCAGGCGCAGCACATCGCCGTCGGCGGTGTAGGCGTTCTGGAAGGCAGCGGCGTCCTCCTCGCGCATCAGCAGCGAGAGGGCATCCAGCGTGCTCTGCCGCACTGTGTCGGGCAGGGGGCTTTCGATGCCGCCCTGCTGGATGCCGGTGTCCACGATCTTGCTGGTGTAGTCCGGCAGCGAAAGATCGCAGTACGCCTGCACGAACAGCAGCGCGAACACCACAAGGCAGACGGCCCAGTGCCGGGCCAGCTGCTTAAAGATTTTCGTCATGGTTCGGTTCTCCCTTCGGTTTGGTGGTACGCGCAGCATTTTCCGCAAGAATGGCTTCCATCAGCGCGCCGCGCAGCGCTTCCATCTGGGCCAGCTGTTCCGGCTCCAGCCGGGCCATGACACTGGAAAAGTAGTCCCCAAGAGCAGCCTCGCACTGTCGGCAGGCCTCGTATCCCTTGGGCGTGAAACGCACCAGCGTCTTGCGGCGGTCGGCAGGGTCGGCAAAGCGTTCCACAAGGCCGTCCTGCTCCATCTGCCGCACCGTGCGGGAAATGGCAGGAAGCGGTTGATGAAGCTCCTGAACAAGATCGGAAATATAAACGGCACCGTCCTGTCCATGGAGCCGAATGCAGCCCAGCAGCCCTTCCAGCATGGGGAAGTGGCACTTGGGGCAGTCGGCCAGAGCGGCCTTCATGCCGGCCTTGGATGCTTTGCTCAGCCGGTGGATGTAGCGGCAAAGCCCACGGAAACTCAACGTGGATTCCTCAGACACGCGATCCCTCCTCTCAAAAATTGCTTAACAGCTGTTAACTGTTAACGCTTGATAATAATAGGCTTTTGCAGGCCGGATTGCAACCCCCTGCAGGGATTGTTTCACAAAAGTTCACAAACGTTTGTGTCCCGCATACACATAAAGCAAAGGGGGCATCGGGCATGGAACAGCGTTTGTGGATGATCCTGCAATTGTTCGGCGGGGCGGCACTTTTCTTATACAGTATGGACACCCTCACGGACGCTTTGCAGCAGGCGGCGGGGGACACCCTGCGGCAGGCCCTTGCCCGGCTCACGGCCCACCCGCTGGCCGGGGTGCTCACGGGGGCGGCGGTCACGGCGGTGGTGCAGAGCAGCTCGGCGGTCACGGTGCTGGTGCTGGGCCTTGTGGGGGCCGGGCTGCTGACCCTGCAGCGGGCCGTGCCGGTGGTGTTCGGAGCCAACATCGGCACCACGGTCACCGCGCAATTGCTGGCCTTCCGGCTGGAGGATGCCAGGTACCTGCTGCTGGTGGCGGGGCTGCTGCTCTGGTTCGCGGGGCGCGGGCGTCTGCACGCAGCCGGGCAGGCGCTGTTTGCGTTCGGCCTGCTGTTTGAGGGCATCGCGGTCATGGCCGAGGCCATGGAGCCGTTGGCAGCGGGGCCGGTGTTCCGGCAGTGGATGGCCCAGGTGCGGCACCGCCCCGGCCTGGGCCTGCTGGCAGGGCTGGGCATGACCCTTGCCGTGCAGAGCAGCTCCGCCACCATTGCGGTGCTGCAGCGGGCGGCCGCCCGCCCCGGGCCGGACGGCGGGTGCCTGCTGGGCCTTGCGGGAGCCATCCCGGTGCTGTTGGGGGACAACATCGGCACCACCGTCACGGCGGTGCTGGCATCGGTGGGGCAGAGCCGGGACGCCAAGCGTCTGGCGGCGGCCCACGCCCTGTTCAACCTGTCCGGGGCGGCGGTGTGCTGGCTGCTGCTGCCCCAGTTCACCGCGCTGGTGCGGCTGGTCTCGCCCCACGGGCCGGAGAGCGCCGTGCTGGCCCGGCAGATCGCCAACGCCCACACCCTGTTCAATCTGGGCTGCACGGTGCTGTGGCTGCCCCTGACCCCTTGCATGGTGCGCATCGTGTGCATTCTTCTGCCGGAAAAGCACGCCCCCTGAGTTGAAATGAACGCCCTAAAATGGTATAATTACAATGTATCGAACAAATTTTGTGACGCTTTTGTTGCACAAATGATAAACGGACCCTTCTGTGGGCCTGCAGCGGTGTGCGGCTGCCAGGGCACAGAGCGAACCAAGAGGACGTGTTTACTATGAAGGATATCATCAACGGGTTGATCGAGCGGTTCCGCAGGCAGCATGTACAGGCCCGGCGCTATGTGGCCCTGATGCTGGTGCTGGCCCTGCTCACCACCCTGTTCGTCAACTGGCAGCTCCATGGGGTGGGCATCTCCATGACTGCCGACTACCACTGCGGCTACGAGGAGCACCAGCACACGGCGGCCTGCTACGAAAAAGTGCTCACCTGCGGTTACGAGGAGGGCGAGCCGGAAACGCCCGTCACCTCTTCGGACAGCAGCGCCGATCTGGTGTCCGCCTACAGCGCGGCCGAGCCGGAAGAGCCGGAAGAGCCGGTGCAGACCGAGCCGGAGACCATCTGGGTGCCCCATGAGCACACCGATGCCTGCTACGAGGAGCACCGGGTGCTGACCTGCTATCAGGAAGAGCACGAGCACACCGACGACTGCTTTGACGAGTACGGTGCGCTCATCTGCGGCGAGTTCGAGCATATCCACGACGACAGCTGCTACACCACCGAGTATGAGCTGGTGTGCGGCCTGGACGAGGGCGAACTGGTGGAGGAACCCAACCCCGCCTATCAGGAAATGCCTGCCAGCCGCCCCGTGGTGGACCTGCCCACTGAGCCGGCCGAGACCACCCCGGAGGAGCCGGTGCTGCATCATCACACCGACGCCTGCTACACCGAGGAGCTGGTGTGCACCATCCCGGAGCACCACCACACCGTGGAGTGCCTGGCCGATACCCAGGCCGACGTGGAGACTGCCGAGGAATGGCAGGCCGCGGCCAACGTGGCCCTGAACGGCAACTGGGCCGAGGACCTGCTCACCGTGGCAAAGTCCCAGCTGGACTACCAGCAGAGCGACAAGAACTTCAAGCTGGATGTGGAGGACCAGCAGGTGCTGCGCGGCTACTCCCGCTATGGTGCCTGGTACGGCAACCCCTACGGCGCCTGGGACGTGATGTTCCTGTCCTACTGCCTGCACTTTGCGGGTGTGCCCCAGACGGTGGTGCCCCAGCGTGCGGGCGTGATGGCCCTGCACAGTGACCTGCGCGGCTCCCAGTGGCTCACCGACGCCGACGGCTCCACCGCAAGGCCCGGCGATATCGTCATCTACAACACCCTCACCACCGAGCAGGTGGCCGTGGACGAGAGCTCCTATGGCATCGCCCTGCTGGACCTGGACGAGGACCCCGACACCGCCGCCCAGCTCACGGCTTCCGAGCCGCAGGTGGACACCCGCACCGTGACCACCGAGACGGTGGGCGTCGTGTCCGCCGTGGACCCCGACGCCGGGACCCTGACCGTGATCTCCGGCAACGTGGACGGCAAGGTGGCCGAGGTGTCCACTGCCATGTCCGACGTGACCAGTGTCATCTCGGTGACCGGTGCCTATGCCGCCGAGACCACCGCTGTGGCCCCGGAGGACCCGGCAGGCTCCCAGGAGGAGCTGGACGGCAGCTATGCGCTGCTGGAAGATGAGGGCGCCTTTGGTGCCACCGTGGACTGGGTGGGTGACGCCGACCCCTACGGCATCGCCCTGCTGGCTGCCGGGGACGAGCATGATCTGAACACCTGGATCACGGATGTCAATTATGAAAAGACGACCGACGGGAAAACATGGACGTCTATCGGCGCGGGCAGCGTGACCGTGGACAGCGGCACCCACGTCCGCGTGAACCTGAAGTATACCGTGAAACCCGGTGTGCTGACGCCCACCCACAATACCCTGACCTACCAGCTGCCCAAAGGCCTGCCCATGCCGGATGTGGTGACGGGCAACATCGTGGATGAGTCCGACAAGGACGAGGCCGGCAATGCAAAGGTCGTGGGCAGCTTCACCGTTGACACCGACGGCAAAGTGACCCTGACCTTTACGGACGAAAAGTTCATCGGCACCGACGACAAGGGCGGCCTGCCATTCACCGGTACCTTCAAGGCCGCCGTTACGGCGAGCGCCGACAACTTTGAGGACGAGAAGGAGATCAAATTCAAGGACGACTGCATCCTGACCATCAAGAAGAAAACGGCAGATATAAAGATCAGCAAAGGGAGTGGGTCTCCGCTGATTACGAACCGTAAGGACGGCACCTTTGTAAATAATTATGAGGTGACGGTGGGGACCACCAACGGCACCAAAGACCCGGTGATCCTTACGGATACCCTGAACACGAATAGGAATGGCGAAAACCGTAGCGACTACCTGAAGGGCGGCAAATATCTGGTAGACTCCTTTAAACTTTACAAGGTGGATGCTTCGGGCACAAAAACGGAGATTGACGTCCCTGCGCATAAACTGAAAACCGACGGCAACGGCAACCCCCAGGTGGTCCTTGCTCCGCTGCCTGCATTGGAGGCCGGAGAGAGGTACATCTGGAACTACGACGTTCAGCGGAACTATGCGGACTTTGACAAGATGCCCAACGGCGTCGCTATCATCAACAACACGGCGAAAGCCGAGGCAGGGCGCAATGTAAAAGATGCGGCTGACGCATGGTACACATGTAAAACCTCTCGCATTGAGAAGAAAGGCGAGTACGACCCCAAAACAGGCCGCATCCAGTGGACGATCACTGTAAAGGTACCCCATTCTTTCCTGGGGCCCTATCTCCTGCAGGGCTGCAAGATCACAGATGACTTGCCAGACGGTGTGAAAATCGTAGGGGATGTAAAGGTAGGCAACGATACGATATCGGCAGAGGAATTCCAGAAAAACGGCTATACCATCCCGGCGGGTTATGATGGAACAGAGCTGAAGATCACCTTTGAGACCACCACCCCCATCGGCGGCGGCTCGGTGACCAACAAGGCACAGATCCTGACCAAGAGCAACCATACCTTTGAGGCCTCGGATACTGTGAACATCGGGAAGGGCGATTGGAGCCTGAGCAAATCCATTGCCACCAGGGGCGAGACGCCCACCTGGAACCTCTCGGCCACCAACAAGGCCGGTGAAGCGGAGTTTACCCTGTGGGATGTGCTGGACGACGCTGAGAACGACCAAGGCGAGACAAAAGAGGACACCCACTATGCCATTGCAAAAGAGCTGGATGACGCCATCAAGGCCAATCTGACCCTGACCATGCACGACAACACGAGGCTGACCTATGCGCAGGCTGTCGAGGCGGGCAACACCATCAAGATGACCTATTATGCACAGAAAAACGGTACCGAGGAGGTGGACGCAAATAACTCGTCCACCCGTGTGCGCAGCTTCAGCATCCATGTGAGAGCCGGGGACGACCAGAACCCCGTGCGCAGCATCTCGGTGACCGGCATCCCCACCCACGAGGAGCGCGACGACGTGCCCACCGGTGAGGTGTGGACCTATAAGAACACCATCCATATCGACGGCGTGAACGGCAAGGCTTCGGCAGAGGACACCTACCACAGCTACAAGAGCTTTGAAAAACGGGTGTCGGCGAACAGCGATCAGGACGAATCTGGTTACCAAAGCGGAGACCAGACCTACCAGTACAGTAAACTCGACGGCAACAACCTCCACTACCAGCTGGTGCTGCAGACCTCCGCCGACGATAGGGACGAAATCACGGTTACCGACACCCTGCCGGAAAACGTCGGCTTCAAGGTGGATAATGTCAAGATCGCGCTGGATGAGGGCGACTTTGTAAAGATCAAAAAAGTAGACTGGGCGACGGCAGAGTATGACGAAACTACCCGGCGGCTCACCATTAAAATCAGCAACTACAACCAGTCGGGGCAGGAGGAACACCGCATCCGCATCCAGTACAAAGTGAGCGTGAGCGACGATCCCCGCTGGAAGAACCCCTCGGTGGGCAAGCTGATCTACACCAACACCGCCACCTGGGGCGAGCTGACCGAGACCACCACCACCACCATCACCCGCGATGTGGAACAGGTGAAAAAGACCGGCTGGCAGGACCCCGGCAACGACCGGAAGCTGCACTATCAGGTGGTCATCAACCCGGCCGGCGAGGATCTGTCGGCCGGGCAGACCAAAGCGGAGAAGATCGAGCTGTGGGATAATATCAGCACCACCAATGGTGCCATCGCCACCGGCGATGTCAACTCGGTCAAGTTGTATTTTTACGATTACGACGAAACAGTCGGCGTGACCACCGGCAAAGAGGTGCCGCGCAACATGTACCGCATCCTGGAAGCGGACAAGAACGGCTGGCTTCATATGGAGATCCCCAATATGGCGGCCCTGATCCTTGTGTATGACTGCAATGTGAAGGATGGCAGTGCTGCCGCCAGCTACCAGGTGAGCAACACCGTGACCCTGAGCAACGGCAGCAAATCCAGCGACAGCGGCATCACCTACCAGGTCAAGGCGGATGCAACGGCCACCACCGCACAGTTCGTGCTGCGCAAGAAGGACAGCTACTCCGGCGTGTCGCTGGAGGGCGCGGAGTTCACCATTTACCAGTACGATACGGTAAGCGGGCGGTTCGTCCCGTGGACCGGCAACGGCACGGGCACCCTGACCACGGACGAAAACGGTCAGGCCAGTCTGGCTGTGCTGGATAGTGAGACTGCAAGCTGCCTGAAACCGGACGTGCTGTATAAGCTCGTGGAGACCAAAGCACCCACGGACTATCAGCTGGATGCCACCCCGCACTACCTGCTGTTCCGCAAGAACGCCAGCGCGGAGAACGAGCAGAAGGCCTTTGCAAATGCCACAGGCGTGGCTGAAGGCACCACCATCTTGACCGTGAATGACGAGACGGTGGACCTGAACCGCAATGTGCAGGTGGGCAGCGACGCCGGCACCACGACCGCTGAGTACAGCAACGTGTACAGCAACCTGACCGTCAGCAAGCTCTGGCTGGATGCCGACACCCGCCAGCCGGTGAAACCGGCGGTGGACAGCATCCACATCAAGGTCTGGCAGTACACCGACAATGACAAGGACAGAACGTTGTTTGCCGAAGCCGACCTGACCGCACCGGCGTGGACCTGGTCCGAGTCGGGGACCGATCTGCCCCTGAAGGACGAGAACGGCAATGCGTACCACTACCTGGTGGAGGAAACGACCACCGGCAACTGGAACGTGTACATTGACAACAACGGCGTGCAGACCGGCAATATCACGGTGCAGAACTACGTTTACACCGGCTACGAGCTGCCGTCCACCGGCGGCATGGGCACGGCACCCTTCGGGGTGCTGGGCGGCGCACTGGCCGCTGCAGCAGCCCTGCTGCTGGTCCGCAAACGGAAACAGAACGAGGAGGAGTGAGCAGCCATGAAACAAAACAAAAACAACCGGTTTGCCGCTCTTCTGCTGGCGCTGTGCATGGCCGTGTGCTGTGCACTGCCCGCGCTGGCAGCCCCCGCGGCCAGCGCCAACATCGACCTGAGCCGCACCGGCAGCATGGACGTGACCCTGTACGACCACCAGAACGACGTCCCCCTGCGGGGCGGCGCACTCACCGTGTACAAGGTGGCGGACGTGGCCCGCACCAACGGCGACCTGCACTTTGTGTACACCGCCGACTTTACGGGCTGCGGCATCGCGCTGGGCGACCTGACGGACAGCACGCTGGCTTCCAGGCTGGAAGCCAAGCTGCCCGCCCGCGCCGCCGGCACCACCCATAAGATCAGCGAGCAGGGCATCGTCTCCTTTGACGCGCTGCCGCTGGGCCTGTACCTCGTGGTGCAGACCGAGAACTCCAAGGGCTACGAGGCCATCAATTCCTTCCTGGTGTCGCTGCCCATGGCGGACGAAAGCGGCTGGCTCTACACCGTGGACGCCACCCCCAAGGTGGGCGCGCCCACGCAGGAGGTGACCCCGCCCGAACCGGACAAACCGTCCGAACCGGAGAAGCCCTCGGAACCGGACAAGCCCACCCAGCCCAGCACCCCGGATGAGCCGGACAACCCGGACATGCCGGTCAATCCCAACGACCCCAACCGCCCGGTGTCGCCCGGTACGCCGGATAACCCGGTGAACCCCGGCAACCCGGACAACCCCGTGGCCCCCGGCAACCCGGACAGCCCGGTGGCGCCGGGCCGCCCGGTGGCGCCGGGCCGCCCGGACGGCAATGCACTGCCCCAGAGCGGCCAGCTGAACTGGCCCATCCCGTTCATGGCCTGCAGCGGCGTGCTGCTGTTTGCCGTCGGCTGGGTGCTGGACCGGAAGGAGACGCTGGCATGAACACAAAGCAGAAGATCGGCCGCGCCTGCATGATCGTGGGCATCCTGCTCATTCTGGGCGCACTGGCCCTGCTGGGCTATAACCAGTGGGACGCCAACCGCGCCGACAAGGCTTCGCAGGACGCCCTGGGCAAGCTGGAAGAGACCCTGACCGAGACCATTGAGGACAAGACGAAGGACGAAGAGCCGGTGGTCCAGCCGGAGCTGGACCCGGAGCAGGAGATGACCGTCACCGACATCGACGGCTGGGGCTACATCGGCTACCTGTCCATCCCGTCCATCGGGCTGGAACTGCCCGTGATGAGCGAGTGGAGCTACGCCGGCCTCAAGGTGGCCCCGGGCCGCTACTCCGGCTCCACCTACGCTGACAACATGGTGGTCTGCGCCCACAACTACGCCAAGCATTTCAGCCCCATCAAGTGGCTGGCCCTGGGCAGCGAGGTGTACTTTACCGACATGGACGGCCAGCGCTGGAGCTATGAGGTGACCAACGTGGAGACCATCCAGCCCACGGATATCGACAAGATGATCACGGCCAGCGACGAGGACGCCTGGGACCTGACCCTGTTCACCTGCACCACCGGCGGCCGCGCCCGCTGTGCCGTGCGCTGCACCCGCACCGGTTACCCGGTCTTGGAGACCAGCGCGGCAGGGCGGATCACGGAGTAAGCAGGACGATTTGGAATTGCCTCCGCTTTGCTCTGGCAATATCAGCGGAAAATTATTTTTAAAGATATGCAATCCCGGAAAATCTGCGGATTTTCCGGGATTGTTTTTTCACGGATGGGCGTTAAGGAAAGTGGCCTGTTCTCTGGAAGGCAAACGATTTAGAATGCCCTCCGCTTTGCTCTGGGCATAAATAGCAGAAAAATTATTTTAGATTTTGCAAATCCGGCAGG
>ENA-UONX01003111-UONX01003111.1-human-gut-metagenome-genome-assembly--contig:-P74old-NODE-3111-length-10626-cov-5.839939_pt1 | contig 10626 bp, 9 predicted proteins | sample MGYA00242466_ERZ724013 | MGnify/ENA metagenome assembly ERZ724013 | reverse complement strand
AAGGTCACCAGCCCGGCGGCATTCCCGCTCCGCAGCCATCCTAGTTCACTTCCTGCTGGTACTTTTTATCGTTGTATTTTTTCGAATGATAAATTCTAATATTTTTCATATTTCCTCCAGCCATGGCGGCATAAAATACAAAGTCACTTTTAGTGCCGGAGCACCAAAAGTGACTTTTTCAAATTATTTTTTGTCATTGCACAGCCAAAATAGAATTTGACTGGAAAGCAAGTTACATCGTAATTTGCTTATGCCTTGCCAACAGAACCAAACAGGTTCATCTTTTCTTCTACCTTTGCAAGGATTGCCTCATAGCCCGGCAGCAGCAGCTTTCTCGGGTCAAAGCCCTTGCCCTGCTGATCCTTACCAGCTTCGATATACTTTCTGGTTGCTTCTGCGAATACCAGCTGGCATTCTGTGTTAACATTGATCTTTGCAACGCCCAGAGAGATTGCCTTTGTGATCTGGTCATCCGGAATCCCCGTACCGCCATGCAGAACCAACGGCATATCACCAACTGCTTCCTTGACAGCAGCCAGTGTCTCAAAGCTCAGACCTTCCCAGTTTGCCGGATAAACACCGTGGATGTTGCCGATACCAGCAGCCAGAATGTCAACGCCCAGATCAGCAATGGTCTTGCATTCCTGCGGATCAGCACATTCGCCCTTGCCGATAACGCCATCTTCTTCGCCGCCGATTGCACCGACTTCTGCTTCGATGGACAGACCCAGCTTGTGTGCCACTGCAACCAGTTCCTTGGTCTTTGCGATGTTTTCTTCAATCGGGAAATGAGAACCATCAAACATGATAGAAGTGAAACCAGCCTTGATGCAGTCATAGCACTGGTCATAGGTACCGTGATCCAGATGCAGTGCAACGGGAACTGTGATGCCCAGAGATTCATCCATTGCCTTTACCATAGCTGCAACGGTTTTAAAACCAGTCATATATTTGCCGGCACCACCGGAAACACCTAGGATAACCGGAGACTGCAGCTTTTCAGCCGTATTTAGAATTGCCTTTGTCCATTCCAGATTGTTGATGTTAAACTGACCGACAGCGTACTTGCCGTCTCTTGCCTTGTCCATCATATCCTTTGCAGATACTAACATAATTAAACTTCCTCCTGTAAAGTGTTTGCGTGTCTGAGGAGACACGTCGATACGTGAAAACCGTCCCCATTTTGGGTGGCATCTGTTTTTATTATACCGCATTCTGCAAAAAAAAGCAATGGCATTTTGAAATTTTTTCAAACGAAATTGGTTTTTGTCGTTTTTGCACAGAGAATCGGGAGTTTTCAGTAGATTTGTAGACAACGGTTCTGGAATCATTGTGGAAGCAGAACGTGATAGGGTGTTGTTTATGGTTATGGGTGAGAGCGGATGATCATCCGCCAGATGACTTCTGCCACCTGTTTGCAGTCATCTTTGCAATCATTTTGCAGCCATTTTTGCAGGACACCCAAAATGCCGGTATACAAAAATTCATATAGATAGATGCTCTCCAATGATGGAGACGTGATTTTGCTGTGCAGCAGTTTTTTGCTGTAATGTGCGTGCAAAATGGTAGAGAAGCGGGAAATAGAAATACCGCTGCATTGCTGGAACAGACAGCGAAATAAATCCTTGTGTTTTTGTACATAATTCAGAAGCTGTTCCATATCCTGCACAGAGGGGGCTTCCTTGGCGAAGATGGCATCGATGTCCTGATAAACCTGTTCTTCAATTTCGTCCATCAGATCATACATATCTTTGTAGTGCATATAGAATGTAGAGCGGTTGATGTCTGCCGCCTCACAGACTTCCCGCACGGTAATCCGGTTGAGTGGCTTTTCCTGCATTCGTTCTATGAGTGCTGTCTGCAAAGCCTGCTGGGTATAGCGAACTCTCCGGTCATTTGACCTTTTCATATCGATCCTCCTTTTTTATTTTATACCATGTGAAAATCGCTTTTTCAACATTTCTTTTATATTTGTTTGATTTTGTACATTTGTTCTATTTTTGTACTTGCTATCGTCTTCTTTTTTGATTATAATAAAAACATGAAAAAAATGCAATTCTTGCTTTCAGTTTTGTAGATTCTTACAAAAAACAAAAAGATAGGAGAACACTTTTATGGATATTCATCAGTTTTTTTTGGGAAATATTTTTCATGCTTATACATTTTTCGGGGCACATGTGCAAGAAAACGGCGGGGTTACGTTTCGCACACTTGCACCGAATGCCGAAAAAGTATCGCTAATTTGTGAAGTCAATGACTGGGAAGAAATTCCCATGGAAAAAACGCATGATGGCGGCATTTATACCTGTACGGTCAGAGATGCCATTCCAGGGATGATGTATAAATATCGGATTTATTCAAAGCATTACGTGGATGTCGAATTTATTGATCACTGCGATCCCTATGGGTTTGGAATGCAGCTGCGGCCAGGAACGGCTTCTATTATTCGAGATGAAAACAGTTATCATTTTCAGGATAGCGAATGGATGGAACGGCGTGGCGGACATTTAGAACGTCCCATCAACATCTATGAAGTGCATTTTGGTTCCTGGAAAACCAATCCAAATGATCCGAATGGCTGGTATCGCTATGAGGAACTGGCTCCCATGCTGATTGCCCATGCAAAGAAAAATGGTTATAATTACATTGAATGTATGCCGTTGAGTGAACATCCGGCAGACTGTTCCTGGGGCTATCAGAACACTGGGTTCTATAGTCCGACTGCCCGTTATGGCGATATGGATGGCTTCAAAAAGTTTGTGGATCTCTGTCACCGCAACGGTATTGGTGTGATTATGGATTTTGTACCGGTGCATTTTGCAGTAGATGGTTATGCACTGGCAAGGTATGACGGGACGTCGCTCTATGAATATCCGGATGACAACAGCGATAATTACAGCGAGTGGGGCAGTTGTAATTTTGTGCATTCTCGGGGAGAAGTTTGCAGTTTCTTGCAATCGTGTGCGAATTACTGGCTGACGGAATTTCACTTTGACGGGATTCGGATGGATGCCGTCAGTCGGCTGATTTACTGGGGCGGCGATCAGAACCGAGGCGAAAATCTGGAGAGCCTGACATTCCTCAAGCGGATGAATCAGGGTTTGCATCAGCTGCATCCAGATGCGATGCTGATTGCAGAGGACTCTACCAACTTTGAGGGTGTCACTCGTCCGGTGGAATACGGCGGATTGGGCTTTGACTACAAATGGGATATGGGCTGGATGAATGACACGCTGAATTATTTTCGGTGCAATCCGTTTTTCCGGGGCACCGCTTATCACCAGCTGACTTTCTCTATGATGTATTACTATAATGAACGCTATCTGCTGCCGTTTTCGCATGATGAAACGGTACATGGTAAGGCAACGATTGTGCAGAAAATGTTCGGCGATTATGAGCAGAAATTTCCGCAGGCACGGGCATTGTATCTCTATATGTATACGCATCCTGGAAAGAAACTGAACTTTATGGGGAATGAACTGGGACAGCTGCGAGAGTGGACAGAAGAACAGGAACAGGACTGGAATATTCTCGAATACCCGATTCACGATGCGTTTTATCATTTCATGCGGGATCTGCACCAACTGTATTTACAGGAAGCTGCTTTGTCGCAGTGGGATTACCGTCGAGAGGGATTTTGCTGGATTGACTGTCATCAGGAGGAGCGGTGTATCTATGCCTATGAACGCCGTGCTGGACAAGAACGGCTTTTAGTAGTGCTGCATTTTTCCGATTTACAGGAGCAGCAGTATACCGTGACAGTGCCGAATTGTGTGGCATTGAAACCGCTGCTGCATACGGACTGGATGTGTTATCACGGTACAGTGGAAGAGAGCACCGAACTGCTGTTGGCAGAACCGACAGAAAAAGGCGGACAAGTAACCCTGCCGCTTGCACCATACAGTGGGATGCTGTTCCGGATTCACACCAGCAGTGAAAAGGTGATGTTTGCACCATATCAGAAGGCACAGAGCTGGAAGAAAAGTGGAACAGCATCAGTACGAATAGGATAGTGAGCGGAATAGGCAGGAGAATGATATGTTTTTTCTTCTTCCTTTTTGTGAAAATTGATCTATTTTCGAAAAATATGTTGACTTTTCTGTAAAAATGTGATATGCTTAAAAAAACAGTGACAAACTGTATTTTATTTGACAGAATGCCGCAGCATCTGTTATAAAAAATGAAAGCCTGCGGAGGAGGTTACATTGTGAAAAAGTATATTGCGGAGTTTTTGGGAACCATGGTACTGGTACTGTTTGGTTGCGGTACGGCTGTAGTTTGCGGTGGATTTACTGGTGGAATGGACAGTGGCTTTCTCGGGGTGGTTGCGATTGCATTGGCGTTTGGGCTTGCCATTGTTGCAGCAGCGTATGCCATCGGGGACATTTCTGGATGTCATGTGAATCCGGCTGTTTCGCTGGCAGTGTTGATTAATGGCAAGATGACAGTTACAGATTTTATTGGCTATGTGATCGCACAGATTGCTGGTGCGTTTGCAGGTAGCGGTATCTTGAAGCTGATCACTGCAAATTCTAATTTAGAGGGAACTGGTGCAAATGGCTATGGCGAACTGTCCGGCGTAGGTCTGAACTCTGGTGGTGCATTTGTAGTAGAAGTGATTCTGACATTTGTATTTGTGATGACGATTCTGGGCGTGACTAGAACCAAGAAGACGGCTTCTCTTGCAGGGCTAATGATTGGTTTGACGCTGACATTTGTACATTTGATTGGCATTCCGCTGACAGGTACTTCTGTCAATCCGGCAAGAAGCTTATCTCCAGCTGTTTTCGCTGGTGGGGAAGCATTGAGACAGGTTTGGCTGTTCATCATTGCACCGTTTGTTGGTGCTGCCATTGCAGGAATCGTACATAAAGTACTATATGCAGGGCATAAGGACGAAGAATAAAGAGAACATCGGAAATTTCCATATAAAAATGCTGTCGGTTTTGTATGCCGACAGCATTTTTTTGAACAAGGTAAGGTGCAAGACTTTCTGCTGGTTTACTATGGATATGCATTTGGAGAATGAACAAGGCTGTAACAGTTATTTTTATTGATATACTATCAACTGCTTTCCATCTCTTATTTAAAGATGTTTTAAATTGACTCGATACGCCCTCAATTCTGTTTCTTCAAAATTTGCTAAAATATAATCCATTTCATTCAGTAGCTTTTCTTTTTCCGATGGCAGATTTCCTTGCAGTTTGAATAAGTTGGAAGCCCCAAGTGCTGCAAAGTGGGTTCGAATTTCCAGTTTGTCAATGAATAACCGCAGCTCTTTCAACTTTTCGATTTCACTTTCTTCCTGCCAATTTCCCAGTTGTATTTCTTTGTATAATGCGGATGAGGGATAGACGGTTAACATAGATGCACCAACTATTTTGGGATGCAGCTGATTGAAAATAGAAACCGTTTTCCATACACTTTCTGTGCTTTTTCCTTTGCCGGCGATGCCCGTTAGGTAGAAGAAATGATAGGTAATATTTGCAGCATCCAGTTTATGACACTGTTCTAAAATATCGTGTGAATGGTATCCTTTATGCATAAAGTCAAGTGCATCATCATCGCCTGTTTCCACACCGATGGTGATCTGATCGTAGCCAACTGCTCGCAATGCCTTTAATTCTTCGATACTTTTTGTAGTAATGTCTGTGATTCTTGCAAAACAACCAATGCTGTGAAGCCGTTGTAAATACTGTTTTGCAAGGTAGGCAATCGTTTTTAATTTGTCGACGCTCAGAACGAACGGATTTGCTCCTGTTAAAAAAAGTCGGGTGACATCCGGCATGAATTGATAAATTTCCCGCAAATCCATTTCGATTTCCTCCATTGGTGACATGCGAAATGGAAACGGCACATCCTCATAGAGGGTACAGAACTTGCATTTATGATGTGTACAGCCTGCCGTAACTTGAATGAGTGCAGACCACGCTTCATATGGTGGCCGCCAAATGGTTCCTGTAAAGTGCATAATAGTTCCTCCTAGACGAATCATAATTTATTTACTTGCTGATTCTGATTATATCATCTTATTTTTCAATTTACAAGTACGATTATTTTGGATATATACTATTATTTTTGATACTAAGTGCAGATTTCTGTACGCATTGACAGGTATATTAAAATATGATATGCTATTGATAGAATGGAGGTATGGAAATGTCTGAAAACAAACATACTGCCAAGGAGCAAATTGCCCGATGTGAATCCATGAGCCGCTTGCAATCTGTAATCAGTGGCAAGTGGAAAATCCTGATTATCTGGTATATCGCTGTGTATGAGGTGCAGCGATTCCATGAATTGCAACGGCGGCTGGATGGTATTACACAAGCTACGCTGACAAAGCAACTCAGAGAATTGGAAGCAGACGGCTTCCTTCACCGTCGTGTTTATCCGCAGGTACCGCCAAAAGTGGAATATACTTTGACAGAAATGGGAAAGCGGTTTGTACCAATTTTAATGCAGATGAAAGCGTGGAGTGACGAAAATCTGTTGGAATGACTGTAATGGTTTGACAGTTCCCTGAAAGTATGCTATAATCAAAAATAACATTCCGGCTGTCGCTGGAAATACGGGATAGAGAGGGCATACCATATGAAAAATCAATTGGTCATTGTATTAGACTTCGGCGGACAGTATAATCAACTGATTGCACGTCGGGTCAGAGAGTGCGGTGTTTACTGTGAGGTCATGCGGTACACCACACCGATTGCAGAGCTTGCTGCCAGAAAACCGGTGGGCATTATCTTCACTGGCGGTCCGAATAGTGTTTATGATTCGGCTTCTCCACATGTAGATCCAGCAATTTTCCAGCTCGGTATACCGATTCTGGGGATTTGTTATGGTTGCCAGTTGATGGCATACACACTTGGCGGCGTGGTGGCTTCTTCGGAGGAAACCAGAGAATATGGAAAGACGCTGACCACTTACAATACAGATAGCCTGCTGTTTACAGACTTGCCAACTGAAAATATTTCCTGGATGAGTCACACCGACTATATCCAGACCTTACCGGAAGGGTTCCAGATTACGGCACACTCTGCTGGCTGTCCGGTTGCAGCGATGGAACATCCAGAAGCAAAATTTTATGGCGTACAATTTCATCCGGAAGTCAACCACACAGTTTGCGGGCAGCAGATGCTGCATAATTTTCTGTATCGGGTCTGCGGTTGCACCGGTGACTGGACGATGGAGGATTATGCGAAAACTGCCATTGCTCAGATTCGAGAGAAGGTTGGAGATGGAAAGGTACTGCTGGCATTGTCCGGCGGTGTAGACAGTTCCGTTGCAGCAGCATTGTTGTCCAAGGCAGTTGGTGACCAGCTGACTTGTATTTTTGTGGATCATGGTTTCCTGCGGAAAAATGAGGGCGATGAAGTTGAGGCAGCATTTGCAGACTGGGACATTCATTTTGTCAGAGTGAACGCAAAAGATGTGTTCATGGAAAAGCTGAATGGGGTTTCTGATCCGGAGCGGAAGCGGAAAATCATCGGGGAAGAATTTATTCGTGCTTTTGAACGGGAAGCAAAGAAAATCGGACAGGTGGATTATTTTGTACAGGGTACGATTTATCCGGATGTCATTGAAAGCGGCAGCGGAGATGCGGCTGTGATTAAGTCCCATCACAATGTAGGAGGCTTGCCGGATTATGTGGATTTCAAGGAGATCATTGAACCGCTGCGTCTGCTGTTTAAGGACGAAGTACGGCGGCTGGGGATTGCACTGGGCTTGTCGGAGACGCTGGTTTGGCGGCAGCCGTTCCCAGGACCGGGACTTGCCATTCGGATTATCGGGGAAATTACCGATGAAAAGCTGGAGATTTTGCAGGATGCAGACTTTATTTTCCGGGAGGAAATTGCAAAAGCTGGCTTAGACCGGAGCATCCACCAGTATTTTGCAGTGCTGACGAATATGCGTTCGGTTGGTGTCATGGGAGACGGCAGAACTTATGACTATACGCTGGCACTGCGTGGCGTGACGACGACAGACTTTATGACGGCAGATTTTGCACGGATTCCGTATGAAGTGCTGGAAACGGTTTCTGCAAGAATTGTCAATGAGTGTAAGTGTATCAATCGGGTTGTGTATGATGTCACCACAAAACCACCGGCTACGATTGAGTGGGAATAAGTAAAATCACCTGAAGAACTGTATTTGGTGCAAGTAGTCAAGTGGTATGCAGGTAGATATGTTGATAAAATAAAAATAATTACTAAATTTTACAAATTCCTTGAAAGGTAAGGAGACCAAATTATGAGACAATGTATGGATTCAGAAAATCTTCATCGTCGATTGAAAAAGATCATTGGACAGGTTCAGGCAATTGACAGAATGGTGGATGAGGATGTTCCTTGCGAGGATATTCTAGCACAAATTAACGCAGCAAAATCAGCATTACACGGCTGTGGCAAGGTTGTATTGGAAGGGCATATTAAGCATTGCGTCCGCGATGGAATTGAGCATGGTGATGCGGACAAAACCATTGAGAGCTTTACAAAAGCAGTTGAAAGATTTTCTAATATGGGATGATGTATCAATGATCTGTTTGTCTGCGGGTATCAAAAAAAACTCGCAGACTTTTCTTTTTCCTCTTGACAAACCTATACCCCTAGTGGTATAATGTACCCATACCCATATGGGTAATATTGAATTAGAGGAGGAAAGACAATTGAAGAAGCTCATGAAAAAGCTGGAATCGTTTCTGGAACTTGGCGGAATAAAAAAGGATATTATGTTTCTTGTGATCGGCGGAATCTCACTGCTATTAAGCCTTTTTGCTCCTGCCTTGCTTCCATTCGATGTGGCTTGGATTGCAATTATTCTCTGTGGCGTACCCATTATATTGGGAGCGATGATTGGACTGGTAACCGAATTTGACATCAAAGCGGACGTGCTTGTATCCCTTGCATTGGTTGCTTCGGTTTGCATTGGGGAATACTTTGCCGCAGGCGAAGTTGCATTCATTATGCAGCTTGGCAGTCTGCTTGAAGATTTGACGGTTGCAAAGACACGAGCAGGAATTGAAAAACTGGTACATCTAACACCGCAGACAGCCAGAGTCATCTCTAATGGTATGGAAAAAGTAGTTCCTGCCGAAACCGTTCAAGTTGATGACATACTGCGTGTATTGCCTGGGGAGACCATTCCGGTAGACGGCGTTATTCTCAGTGGCGAAACATCAGTCAATCAAGCAGTTATGACAGGAGAATCTTTGCCAATTGACAAAACAGTCGGTGATGCGGTTTCGAGCGGAACAGTAAACCAATTTGGGACATTTGAGATGCGAGCTGCCAAAGTCGGTGAGGACAGTTCTATTCAAAGAATGATTCAGCTTGTGCAGTCGGCTGATGCTGGAAAGGCAAAAATTGTCGGACTGGCTGACCGATGGGCGACATGGATTGTAATAATTGCTTTAACTGCTGCTGTTTTAACATGGGCAATCAGCGGCGAAATTATCAGGGCTGTAACGATTCTGGTTGTATTCTGCCCCTGCTCACTGGTATTGGCAACGCCCACTGCAATTATGGCGGCGATTGGAAATGCAACAAAGCATGGTTTTTTGGTTCGGGAAGGAGATGCTCTGGAGCGACTTTCAAAAGTCACAAAAATCTGTTTGGATAAGACAGGAACACTTACATATGGAACCCCAAAGGTCATAGTTGTGAAAAGCGTTTCGGATTATCCAATTGATGTTATCTATTCTCTTACAGCATCGGCAGAGCAATATTCCGAGCACCCTTTGGGAAAAGCAGTCGTACGTTGTTTTAGGGAGAAAGGCGGAAAGCTTTCACCTGTCGGACAGTTTAGAATGACAGCAGGACGTGGTGTTTCCTCTGATGTAGACGGAAAACGTGTGATTGCAGGAAACATACAATTCATAAATGAAAATACAATACATGTTCCTGAAGGCGTTCTGAATGAAACAAACGAATATTTTTCGCAGGGCTGTACAGTGATTTATACCGCAGTTGACGGACAGCTTGCAGGTTATCTTATACTTGCGGACACAGTGCGTGAGGAGAGCAAGTCTATGATTTCTCATATTCAAGAAATCGGCGTTCAGCCCGTACTTCTGACAGGAGATCATGCCAATACAGCAAATGCCATTGCAAATCAGCTGCACATCAATGAGATAAAATCGAACTGCCTGCCCGAAGATAAGCTGCACCATATTGAGAGTTTTCAGAAAAGTGGTCAAACCATCTGCATGGTTGGCGACGGAATCAATGATGCACCTGCACTGAAAAAATCCAATGTCAGTATTGCAATGGGTGGCGTGGGCAGTGATATTGCAGTAGATGCGGCGGACATTGTTCTTGTAGATGATGAGGTAAAGGAAATTCCACATTTATTGGCTTTATCAAAGCGGATGATGACAACCATTCAGCTGAATCTTAGTTTTTCCATGCTTCTGAATTTTGTTGCTATTATACTTGCGATTACAGGAATTTTACAGCCTGTTATCGGGGCATTGGTTCATAATGCAGGTTCTGTACTTGTGATTCTAAACTCTGCATTATTATTAAAATGGAGGAAAAGAAAATGATTTTTAATGTGATCGGAATTTTGATTGGACTTGCCATTCTCATTGCCGGAGTATATTATTTCATCAAGGAAAGGGCAGAT
>ENA-UONX01003109-UONX01003109.1-human-gut-metagenome-genome-assembly--contig:-P74old-NODE-3109-length-10629-cov-4.716285_pt1 | contig 10629 bp, 10 predicted proteins | sample MGYA00242466_ERZ724013 | MGnify/ENA metagenome assembly ERZ724013 | reverse complement strand
TTATTATAATGAACTAATAGTAATTTATATAGAATTAGCAAGTGATTAAGAAAATTGAATCACAAAGACGATAAAATAATTGACGATTAAAAAATCGAATAGGATTTTTGGTTTGCATTTTTGTAAAGGATATGGTATGATAAAAGAGATGTATTGGACAGGAGTTGACGAACTTGAAACGAGTCTATTTTATTTTTAATCTGCATTCTGGAAAAGCGGCATTAAACAACCATATTCCAAAGATGCTGGATCAGTTTACCGCTGCCGGTTATGAAGTTACGGTACATCCGACCCAACGGCAAGGGGACGGTATCGTCAGTGCACAATATGCTTGTCAGCAGAAATTTGATCTGTTGGTTTGTGCGGGTGGAGATGGTACTTTGAATGAAGTGATACAAGGGCGTGCAGTAAGTGCGTTCCAACCACCAATTGGATATATTCCAGCCGGCTCTACCAATGACTTTGCAAGAGGTTTGCATATTCCAACTGTGCCGACAGAAGCAGTGCAATGTATTTTAAATGGCAATCCCTTTTGTTGTGATATTGGAAAGTTCAATGAAAAATATTTCACGTATGTAGCGGCCTTTGGGGCATTCACAGAAATTTCCTACCAGACGCCGCAGAATTATAAAAATGTGCTTGGACATGCAGCCTATCTGCTCAACGGGATTGCCCACCTGCCAACCATCAAGGCACGACATATGAAAATTGAATACGACGGCAAGACGTTGGAAAACGACTATCTCTACGGGATGGTGACCAATGCGACTTCGGTTGCAAAGCTGCTGTCTCTTTCTGATGTGGAATGGGATGACGGTTTGTTTGAAGTGACATTGATTCGGAAGCCAACGGATTTGGTGCAGTTTCATCAGTTAATTCTGTCCCTTGCGAATTTTCAGCTGGGAGCAGAGCGGCAGTATTTTGACTATTTTCGGGCATCTCATGTAACAGTAACCAATCTGGATGAAGAAGAAGTGGCTTGGACCATCGACGGCGAGTACGGTGGCAGTCAACGTGTGAATGAGATCTCCAATTGTCAGAAGGCACTGCAGATTTTTGTGCCGAAGCAGCTACCGGACGTGAATTAAAAAATGTTTAAATTTCATATTTTTGTACGATTTTTCATAAAAAATGCTTGACTTTTTTTCTGTTTTATAGTAAAATAAAAGAACAATTTTTCAGGAAAGGGGTTATTGCAGATGGAAGATACGATGTTACAGAATGGAAATGATAAAAACGGTATGGCGGTTGCCTCGTTGGTATTGGGTATCATTTCTATTTGCTGCTGTTGTGCTTCTTGGCTTAGTTTGATTCTGGGTGTGTTGGCAATTGTTTTTGCTGTACTGAGCAAGAAAAATCCAGCAAAGAAGGGACTTGCAACGGCTGGTCTGGTAATGGGTATTATTGCAGTTGTTCTGGCAGTGGTTTCTATCATTGTTGCAAATACAGATTGGTATCAGGATGTTGTAGTGCAGCAGATGATTGACGTACTCGGCGAAGAATATGCAGATATGCTGAAGTAAGCCAAATGAACAGCATAAAGAGGAACTGTTTTGTGAGAACAGTTCCTTTATTTTTGAGAAGAGGTTTGCAGATGAATGCTTGTATTTCCACATGGAAACGTTATGAAAGATGGTTCTGGCTGCTTCTGCCGATTTGTGTGGCAGTCAGTGTGCTTTGCTGCCGGAAAGGAATATTTTACATTGTGGACAATTTCTTTCCAACCTGTATGTTTTATAATGTGACACATTTTTATTGTCCCGGCTGCGGCAATACCCGTGCTGTCCTGGCATTGCTGCATGGAAATATATTGCTGGCACTGCGGAACAATGCGGCTTTTTGCTATCTGTTGGTGGTACTGGTGTTATTGTATTTGCAGAAAACTTTTCAGGCATTTGGAAAACCAGTGCGTTTCTTGCCGAAAGGGAATTGGTTTCCGGTTGTATCCGTGTGTGTTTGTATGGCATACTGTCTGATACGGAATATTGTGCCATGGATGCAGCCGCTGCCAGTTGGATGACGGATTTTATATATAAAAATGAGGCTGCTGCACCTTTTGGATGGGTGCAACAGCCTCTGCTACTATGTCGATAAAAACCAAATAGAAAAAGGTCTTTTTTATCCTTGCATACCACGCAGAATCCAGTCATACATACCCTGATACTGCAATGCAGAACTGCCCCAGGAGAAATCTTTTTCCATACCACGGTGAATCATGTCGTTCCAGTCATCCCGATGGTTGAAATAGATGTTCTTCGCATAGTTGATGGTGTACAGCAGATCGTCTGCATTATAATTGTGGAAGGTAAAGCCTGTGCCGCTCTTTTCAAATTCGTTGTACGGCTCTACAGTATCTTTTAAACCACCGGTTTCCCGTACAATCGGAACCGTACCGTAGCGGAGCGAAATCAACTGTGTCAGACCGCATGGTTCAAAACGAGACGGTACCAGCATTGCATCTGCTGCCGCATAGAGTTTATGTGCCAGCGGATCAGAATAGAAAATATTGGCGGAAACCCGATCTGGGAACCGTCCCTGATAGTAGCGGAACATATCTTCATAGCGAGATTCGCCTGTACCAATGATAACGAATTGGGTAAATTCGTCTACAATGCGTTCGGTAATCCAGTCTACCAAATCCAGACCTTTCTGGTCGGTCAGACGGGAGATGATGGCAATCATGAACTTGCTGTCATCTACCGGCAGCCCCAGTTCCTGCTGCAAGGCACGCTTTGCCTCTTTTTTCTTTTCTACGGCATTTTCCGCTGTGTAGTGTACCGAAATCTTCGGATCGGTTTCTGGGTTGTAAACGGAATAGTCAATGCCGTTCAGAATACCACGAAGTGAACGGGCTCTTGCACAAAGCAGACCATCCAGCTGCTCACCATAGTACGGGGTTTTGATTTCTTCCGCATAGGTTTCGCTGACTGTGGTGATGTAATCTGCATAAACCAGACCGCCCTTGAGCATATTGGCATCCTTTTTAAATTCCAGCTTATCCGGTGTGAACATATATCTTGGCAGGTTGGTATTATAGATAAAGTGATTGATGTCCCAAACGCCCTGGAATTTCAGGTTGTGGATTGTCATGATGGTCTTGGTTCCCCAGTAGAAGCTGTGTGATGCAAAGGTGCTTCTCAGGAATACTGGAATCATACCAGTCTGCCAGTCATGGCAGTGGATGATGTCTGGATGGAAGCCGATGACGGGCATCGCTGCCAGAACGGCTTTGCAGAAGAAAATGTAACGTTCAATGTCCCAGCGAACGGAATCCGTATAGGGCTTGTCACATTTAAAGTAATATTCGTTGTCAATAAAGTAGAATGTAATGCCTTCGTATTCATATTGCATGATGCCCACAAACATGTTCTCGCTTCTCTGACCATAGTCCATGTAGAAGTGATTGAGATAACGGAACTTTCCACGGTATTCCCATGGAATACAGGTATAGTTCGGCAGAATGACTCGTACGTCATAATCTCCTTTGTAGAGGGCTTTCGGCAGTGCACCGACGACATCAGCCAGTCCGCCGGTTTTGACGAAGGGAACACATTCAGAAGCTGCAAATAAAATCGTTTTCATCTTGCTTGTACCACCGTGCTTGCTTGCACGGTTTCTCCTTCCGTATCAAAATGCTGCAATTCTGTCGGATTGCAGGGCGTTGACAGCGGCAAACAATCATTGGTTTGCAGCTGCTAAAAATATTATACAATATTTTTTCAAAATCGTCAAGTGAAATTTGCAGTAAAGTTATAAAAAACACACAAAATAAAATGAGGAATCGGATAAAATATTGTGAAAAGCGTTTTCGTTGTGCATTTTATTTTAAAATTATATGGGTAAAATAGACTTTTTTTCGGGAATGTGTCATCTCTTCTGTAATCATTTTGAAGACAGGAAAAATTTTTGTGAAATATAGAAAAAATAGTTTCCAATGGGACAAAGATATGGTATAATAGAAAAGAGCATAATAGAAAGGAGACTGCTTGGACTTTATGGCAGAACAGACACTTCAGATGCAAGATCCTGCACAATGGCAGGCACTCTGCGGAAATTTTGATGAGAATATCCGAACACTGGAACAGCTTTATCAGGTGACCGTTGTTTGTCGTGGAGCAGAAATCAAAATCAATGGTGCAGAATCCGGAACGGCACAGGCATCAGCCGCTCTGCAATCTTTATTGCATATGCTGGAAACGGGACAGCCTGTTACGCAGCAAACCGTTCGATATGTCGCATCCATGGTCAGTGATGGAGAAGGACAGGCATTACAAGCACTGACAGACGGTGGCATTTGCCTGACGGCAACCGGAAAGGTTGTGCGGGCAAGAACCGTTGGGCAGAAACATTATGTGACAGCCATTCAAAAGCATACCATTGTATTTGGGATTGGACCAGCCGGTACGGGAAAAACCTATCTTGCCGTTGCCATGGCAGTGAAAGCGTTCAAGCAGCATACGGTCAGCCGGATTATTTTGACACGTCCGGCGGTGGAGGCGGGGGAGAAACTCGGTTTCCTGCCGGGGGATTTACAGAATAAAGTAGATCCATACCTGCGGCCACTTTATGATGCTCTGTTTGAAATGATGGGGGCAGAGGCATTTCAGCGAAATCTGGAACGGGGCTTGATTGAAGTGGCACCGCTTGCCTATATGCGTGGCAGAACGCTGGATCATGCGTTTATTATATTGGATGAGGCACAGAATACCACTTCAGAACAGTTGAAAATGTTCCTAACCCGTTTGGGGGAGGAAAGCCGGATGGTCATTACAGGGGATATTACCCAGATTGACCTGCCGGATAAACGAAAATGCGGACTGCTGGAGGCAATGCAAGTACTGCGGAATGTAAACGATATTGCCATGCAGGAATTTACCAATAAAGATGTCGTACGGCACCGTTTGGTGCAGGATATTATCCGTGCTTATGAGAAGTATTATCATCGGGATAGAAAGGTTGAGAAATGATGCGTGTAAAGGTTATGGTGAAAAACAATCAGAAGGCAATTAAGGTACCGGTGGGCATTCGGCTATTGATTCGCCGTTGTTGTCAGGCGGTTCTGGTGATGGAGAAGTTTCCCCATGATGCAGAAGTGAGCGTTTCGTTTGTCAGCAATGCCGAAATCCGGAATCTGAATAAAATTTATCGCCAGAAAGACCGTGTGACAGACGTGCTGTCGTTTCCGCTTGGTTTAAACGGAAAATATGACATCAATAAGGAAACGGGGTATGCCTTGCTTGGGGATGTTGTAATTTCACTGGAAACGGCTATGCGGCAGGCAGAAATGTACGGGCATTCTCTGGAGCGGGAAATCGGTTTTTTGACAGTGCATTCCATGCTGCACCTTCTGGGGTATGACCATGAGACATCACCGCTGGAAGAGCGGCAGATGCGGGAGAAGGAAGAAACAGTATTGGAAGAACTCGGAATTTCCAGAGATGCCACTTTTATTTCAGAGGAGTAACACATGACAAAAGCAGTATTTATAACCATTTCCGGTAGAACCAATGTGGGAAAGTCTTCATTGCTGAATGCCATTGTGGGAGAGCGGATTGCTTCTGTCAGTGACAAGCCGCAGACGACCCGAACCAGAATTACTGGTATCAAGACTGCTGGCGAGACGCAGATGGTTTTTATGGACACACCTGGTCTGCATAAACCGAAGAATAAACTGAGCCACTATATGCTGCAAGCGGCAAAGGACGCTGTCACAGATATGGATGTTGTTTTGTTTGTGGCAGATTGTACCCGTCAGCCGACAGAACAGGAACTTGCTTTCTTGCAGCCGCTTCGGCAGTCCAAGACAACGGTGATGCTGGTACTGAATAAAATTGATCTGCTGGAGGACAAGACTGTCTTAATGCAGCGGATTGCAGCATGGAATGCCGTTTTCCCATTTGCCGAAATCATTCCCATCAGTGTGACGGAGCAGGATGGTGTTTCTCTGGTGGAAGAAGCGGTCTGCCGTTGTGCGGTGCCTTCACCGCATTATTTTCCAGATGATAAGATTACTGACCAGCCGGAACAGGTGCTGATTGCAGAGATGATTCGAGAGCAGGTTTTGTGTCTTTTGCGGGACGAAGTGCCACACGGTGTTGCCGTGGCAGTGGAACGGCTGGCAGAGCGGGAGGACAAGGACTTGCTGGATATTGATGCTGTGATTTACTGCGAACGAGATTCTCATAAGGGCATTCTGATTGGGAAAAAAGGTGCCATGCTGAAACAGATTGCCAGCCGTGCCAGAATACAGCTGGAACAGTTCTTTCAAATACAGGTCAACTTGCAGTGCTGGGTCAAGGTGAAAGAGGACTGGCGAAACCGGGAGGGATTGATTCGGAATTTCGGTTTGAGCGACAGCAGCAGGTAATGGCATAGACAGCATAAATTCCCACCCATAAAAGCCACTATTTCCTGTTATACTATACCTGAGGTGAAACAACATGCAAAAAGACCTTTGGAATTATTTTTGTCAGACAGGAAAAGTGGAAGATTATCTGGCATTTAAGCATGCCGCTGCAACCACAGCAGAAACAAAAAAGAGGAAGCAAATCGACCATGCTCATCACGAAACGATGTCTGATTCTACAGGAACGGCAGGCAGGGGATGCCGGTCGTTTTCTTGATATTTTGACAAAAACGCAGGGTGTCATGGAGGTGTTTGTACGGGGATCAAAAAAGGCAAACAGCAAAAATCTCTCCGCCACACAGCCATTTGCCTATGCGAAGCTCTGCCTTTCTGAGAAAAATGGCAAGTATTATGTAGAAAGTGCAGAGCCAATTTATTTGTTCTATGCCCTGCGGGAGAGCTTAACACAGCTTGCACTGGCAGCCTATTTTTTTGATTTAATTCGGTATGCAGTGCCGCAGGGACAGCAGCAAAATTTTATCCTGCGGCTGACGTTGAATACATTATATTATCTCACCACCGGAAAGCGGAGCGAGGCATTTTTAAAGAGCCTGTTTGAGCTGCGGTTTCTTTCAGAATTGGGAATGATGCCGGATGTTCTGGTTTGTCCGGTTTGTATGGAGTATCTGCCGCAGTCCTTGTTCTATTCTGCGAGAACAGGGCATTTTTATTGTGCAGACTGCTATCAGCCAACTGAGGAAGATTATGCCGTAAAGATGCCCCTGGGTGGTTTGCAAGCGGTACGGCATATTGTATTGACTGCCCCTGACCGGTTGTTTCAGTTTCGGCTGAACGATGCCACCCAGCAGGCAGTGAATCGGTTTTCCGAGCTATTTGTGCAGTATCAGCTGGACTATCGACCGGCTACCTTGCAGTTTTACAAACGATTACAAAGCGATGATGCTACATGCATTTGACTACCAGGTTCCATCTGGTTTGTAATTAACATCAATAGAATGATTCAACATTAACTTTTGAAGATAGAAGTCTGATTCTATTACAAGGAGGCATTATGAATCCAAACGAACGTACTTTGGAATTGGATAAAATACTGGAGCTGCTTGCACAGGAAGCAGCCAACGATATGACAAGAGAACAGGCAAGACAACTACAACCACAAACCGATTTGGCAGTGGTACAAGCAGAGCTGGAAAAAACGGATTCTGCATTAGCACTTGCTGTGCAATTTGGGACACCACCGTTTTATGCCTTTCAAGATATGTGTACCGCTTTGCGGCGTGCAAAGGCTGGTGCAAAACTCTCTCTGAAGGATTTGCTGGAAATTGCCCGTGTCCTGCGGCAAGTGCAAGCACTGAGCGATTGGTATGACCATTGTTCCGGGGTGGAGACCCCGCTGGAGGATTTGTTCAGCCGGCTTGCCCCTGTGCCGTTTTTGCTGGAAAAGCTGGAACGCTGTATTTTGTCGGAGGAGGAGCTTGCAGATGCTGCCAGTCCGGCATTGGCGGATATTCGGCGAAAGCTGCTGCGTTCCGGTCAGCGGCTGCGGGAGACACTGGATAAGATGGTACGCAATCAGGATGTGCAGAAGTGTTTACAGGATGCCAGAGTGACTATCCGTGATGGGCGGTTTGTTCTGCCAGTCAAGGCAGAACATCGGGGACAGATTCAGGGCTTGATTCATGATACATCGGCGTCTGGACAGACACTCTTTATTGAACCGCTGGCGGTGGTAGAGGCAAACAATGATATGCGGTTGCTAGAAAGTCTGGAGCAGGAGGAAATTGACCGCATTATCACAGAACTCTGTGCAGACTGCGGAACATGGGCAGATGCCATCATTGCCGACCATGCGGTTTGTGCTGAGCTGAACCTTTATTTTGCCAAGGCAAATCTGGCGGCAAAAATGCACGCATTTCGTCCGATTGTGACCGATGACGGTGTACTGGATTTGAAGAATGCCCGACATCCGCTGATTCCGGCAGAGAAAGTCGTACCGATTTCGTTCTCATTGGGAAGAGAGCAGCAAACATTGATTATTACTGGCCCGAATACTGGGGGTAAAACGGTTGCTCTGAAAACAGCTGGTTTATTGACATTGATGACAATGTGCGGCTTACTGATTCCAGCCGCAGAGGGCAGTCAGATTTCCGTATTTGAAAAAGTGTTTGCGAATATTGGAGATACACAGAGCATTGAACAGAATCTCTCAACCTTTTCTGCCCATATGAAGCAGGTGATTGAGATTCTGGAGCAGGCAAATGACCGTTCGCTGGTTTTGCTGGATGAACTGGGTTCAGGGACAGATCCTGTCGAAGGTGCTGCATTAGCGGTTGCGATTATTGAACAACTGCACAATAATGGGGCAAAAATGATGGTGACCACGCATTATCAAGAATTGAAACTCTATGCAACAGAACAGCCGGAAGTGGAAAATGCTTCCTGCGAATTTGATATTGTCAACCTGAAGCCGACCTATCGGCTGATTTTAGGGTCTCCAGGGAAGTCCAATGCATTTGCAATTACAGAAGGATTAGGCATGGATCCAGCAATTATTCACCATGCACAAACACTGGTGAGTGAGGAAAATGTACGGTTTGAACAGGCAGTGGAAAAGCTGGAGCAAACTCGTCAAACGTTAGAAGAACAGCTGCAATCCATTCAAGAAGAGAAGCGGCAGGCAGAAGAAGCAGCTGCACAGGCAAAACAGGAACTGGCAGAAATTCGAGCACAGCGAGCCGAGAAAATGGAGCAGGCACGTTTGCAGGCGATGCAGATTGTCGAGCAGACCCGTGCGGAATCCAATGCGTTGCTGGAAGAGTTGGAAAAGCTGCGGAAGGAAAAGGAACGTGCCACCTTTGCAGAAGATGTCATTTCGGCGAAATCTGGCAACAAGAGACGGTTTCGACATCTATATGAGACGGCAAATCCACTGGAAGAGCAGGAATCCGAACAGTACAGCCTACCAAGAGCATTGAAAATCGGCGATACCGTCATGGTGGCAGATACAAAGCAAAAGGGAACAGTTGTCAGCCTGCCGGACAGCAGCAATCGGCTGTTTGTACAGATTGGTGCGATGAAGACGAAGATGCAGATGGAACGCTTACGATTGGTTTCCAACCAGCCGGCAAAACAGCAGCAGAAAAAATCTGCTTCCAAAACGGGGCGGGTTTCTGCAAAAACGGAACGCAGTGGTTCTATGGAATTGGATATTCGGGGATGTACCTGTGATGATGGGGTCTACCAGATGGATGCCTTCTTGGACCGTGCGGTTTTATCCCATGTTTCGACTGTGACGATTATTCACGGCAAGGGAACAGGACAGCTTCGGCAGGCAGTGCACCAGCGACTGAAGCAGCTAAAATATGTGAAAAGCTATCGACTGGGCGTGTTTGGCGAAGGGGAAGATGGCGTGACAATTGTATCATTGGCATAGGAATCTGACTGAAAAAGGATAGGGGAATGATCATGACGGAAATGGAAAAGATGTTGGCAGGAAAAATTTATGATGGTTCTGATCCGCTGCTTGCCGACCGGCGGGTACTGGCACATAAACTCTCCAAACAGTATAATGATACATTGGAAGATGAGGAAGAAAAGCGGACAGCGATTTTAAATGAGCTGATTCCGAATAGGGGAAAGGACACCTATCTGCAAGGACCCATTCAGTTCGATTATGGGATCTATACTACATTCGGCGAACGATGCTATGCGAATTTTAACCTTGTTGTATTGGATACCTGTCCAGTTACCATTGGGAACAATGTGTTTTTTGGACCAAATTGCACACTGGCAACCCCACTGCATCCATATTTGCCATCAGAGCGGAATATTCGACAGAAAGCGGACGGTACCCTGTATGATTTGGAATACGGTGCTCCGATTTGCATTGCAGATGACTGCTGGATTGCTGCCAATGTGACTATTTGTGGCGGTGTTACCATTGGTAGAGGTTGTGTGATTGGTGCTGGCAGCGTGGTAACCAGAGATATTCCATCTGGTTCACTGGCGGCTGGTAATCCGTGTCGGGTGATTCGTCAGATTACTGAACAGGATTCTATTTATTTGAAGCAGCAGTTATTTTAATGACAGAACCATTCGCAGCTTTGTGCGGCGGTATCGGGATTTGCACAATCACTATCCACAGCCTGGCAATCGTGGTTGTAAACCGGCTGATTTGGTGGAAGTGTTACCAGATATGCCAAATCAAGTACTGTTTTGGACCGAGGATGTATACCAGGATGAAGCGGTTAGAGAACAGATGC
>ENA-UONX01003108-UONX01003108.1-human-gut-metagenome-genome-assembly--contig:-P74old-NODE-3108-length-10633-cov-5.724050_pt1 | contig 10633 bp, 4 predicted proteins | sample MGYA00242466_ERZ724013 | MGnify/ENA metagenome assembly ERZ724013 | reverse complement strand
TGAATAAACATCCGTTTTTGGGTGTTTTTTTAATCTTTTTAGGGTTTAAATTCCTATCGATCAAGGTCTTTCAGTGACTGTTGCAATGGCGGTGAGGGAGAATCTTTAATCCATTGTGTTTCATGGGCATTTTTCCACTCAACCAGCCACGAGGTCATTTTCGTGTAGGCAATATATTTATTTCCGGCCTCATGATTCTCATTCTGACGTGCCAGAGCACGATTGAAAACGAAACGACACGCGCCCGCGAAGCACCTCATTTCACGTTCCTGTTGACCATCTGCTCTTAACCGGCATTTGAGTGCCTGTAGTCATTTCATCCCGCTATTTTAAACAAAAGAAAGTTAGGAGGAAAACCGCGCCTTATATCCCTGACCAGAAGGACGGGGCTTTACGGCGCACCGAGTAAACGATTTGGAGAGTCAGAAATGAATGTAAACCAGCAAAGTTATGCTGCAAAAAATCAAGTACTTCTCATTGATATTCAAGAAATTGTCTTCTTGATTCATCATCATCAAGGTACTCAAAAGAAAGAAGCCGAATTTTGGTAAGTTTATAAAACCACTCACAATCGTTTCGTTGAATAATTTCGCCAGGTTTGAAACATATGCCTAATGCTTCCCGGATAATTGCATATTTGCCATTACTAAAACCGACCCTGTGGATACAGAAAGGCTGACCGGCCTGCCCATGACAGCTGTTCGACAGGATATGTCCTTCAATAAAAACTGACTTTTTAGATTTCATTATCATACCCTCGACAACTGCAGTACAGGAGAAATGTTGTCATTTCCCGACATCACTTACGTTAAGTGGCAGAAGCTGATCAGCTGCCGATACACCAGCATTCTGAAGATCTGAACAACAGTCCGCAGGCAGGGCACATCTTTTCTTAATTTACCTGCTTTCTGATCGGCTCTGTGCGCGCATACCGGGCAGGCAACATGAACCGGTCTTTCTTTAAAATACCTGAGCCCATTTGTATAAGACATAAATAATTCTCTGAGGAATACAGTAATTATTATACGCTTTAATATAAAAATAACTGGCATAAGTTATGTTAAGTTGTGTCTGAATCAGGATAACAGATATTGAAAATTGAACGTCCTATTTATGGTACACTACCCTTCCGTGAGAAATTTAAGATGAAATCAGAAGACACCCTTGACTGGTATCCGGCACAACTACCGCCTGTGAAAATTATTCTTGGCGAAGCCGTGCTGGCTGTGGGTAAACAGGGCCGACCGATTAATACCCGCACCTTGCTGGAATACCTTCAGGTCATGCAGGACAAACAAAAAAGGCGGGATGACAAAATCGCCATGCAGACTGCGATTGATGTTCTCAGGGATAATCAGCGCATTAACGGCAGACGTTAATGCACCTCCGGGATCAGTGTCAGTTCTGAATGATCTCAACCGTATGGTTTTGTCCATCATCCTTCAGCGGTATTCTGTCATCAGGGAGGAGAACCCCATCCAGCGTCACGCAATATTCTGCATCGCCGCGTGAAACAATAATCTGATAATGGCTTTTACCATATTGATATGCTATAGAAAAAGACGACCACTCATCCGGTAACCTGGCATGAACACTAAAGTCAGTACCGGAACGTTTTATCCCCAGTAAGTCCTCGGTAAGTAAACGCCAGGCCCAGCCTGCGGAACCGGTATACCAGCTCCACCCTGCACGTCCAGTATGGGGAGCGACGCTGTAGACATCAGCACTCATGACATAAGGCTCAGCTTTATAAATCCCGACAGAGTCCGCATTCAGGGTATGATTTAGAGGGCTGAGCATTGACCAGAGTTGCCAGGCTCGTTCGGCATTCCCCATTCGGGCAAAGGCCATCACTGCCCAGATGGCGCCATGCGTATACTGTCCTCCGTTTTCCCGCACGCCGGGCAGGTACCCCTGTATGTAGCCCGGATTTGGACCGTGTCCGTCGAAAGGAGGCGTTAACAGTTTGATCAGCCCTCCTTCGTTATCCACAAGGTGCTTATCCAGCGCCTGCATGGCCTTTGCGCACCGTCCCGGGTTCGCGGCGCCGGACAATACAGACCAGCTCTGCGCAATCGCATCAATCCGGCAGTCCTGTGAGGTTTTAGATCCAAGGGGAGTACCATCGTCAAAATACCCGCGCCGGTACCATTCCCCATCCCAGGCGTGGGCTTCGAGATTACTTTGCAGGCGCAGAGCCTGTGAACGGCACATCGCGGCGACGCTTTCATCCAGCCTGCGCTCCGCCAGCGCTGCAAACCGCTGCAAAATGTCGTACAGGAAGAAGCCCAGCCAGACGCTTTCACCTTTGCCTTCGATACCCACCCGGTTCATCCCGTCATTCCAGTCACCAGCCCCCATCAGCGGCAGGCCATGCTCCCCGAAGCGAAGTCCATAGTGAATAGCTTTGACGCAGTGTAACCAGAGTGTCTCTTCGGTGCCGCTGATGACCGGTGTGTCATAGACAGACTCTTCACCAGGCTGAAGCGAGCGTCCCTCCAGATAAGGAATGCGTATTTCCAGTGCATCCATATCCCCCGTCGTTTCAACATAGTGGCAAACAGCAAGCGGCAGCCAAAGATAGTCATCGGAACAACGGGTACGCACACCGTTGCCGTGTGGTGGGTGCCACCAGTGCTGCACATCCCCCTCGATAAACTGCCGTGATGCACAGAGTATTATCTGTTCACGCATCCGGTCCGGAGCAGCGTGGCTCAGAGCCAGCGTATCCTGCAGCTGATCGCGAAAACCAAATGCACCGCCAGACTGATAGTAGCCACTCCGGGCCATAAGACGGCAGGCGACCGTCTGATACAACAGCCAGCCATTAACCAGTAAATTTACGGACGTGTCGGGGGTATTAACTACGATTTTATCGAGAACATTGTGCCAGTGATTATGAATCCGGTTCAGCTGCTGACGGACCGTATCCTCGTTCATGTAGCGGGCCAGCGTCTCCTGAGCACAAACATCATTCTCCTCTGCGCCGAGGATAAAAATAAACGTCCTCTGGTCCCCGTCAATTAATGTAACCGCCGATTGCACCGCTCCGCAGGGATCCAGACCGGCCCCCGTCTTACCAGAAAGCTTTTGCAGTTTCATGGCCGAAGGGGCGTGAAGGGAACCATTACGGCCAATAAACTCCCGGCGGTCCCCTGTCAGAGAACAGTCATTACCGCTGACGGCAAAAAATGCAGTTCGGCCGCCACCATTATCACCATAAAAGTTATTCGCAAGCACCCCGCAGCCGCCGGGCGTTCTGGCCACATGTGTCACAATGTGAGGGGCTGAGCGCGTTCGTGTTTCTCCGAGCGTCCACTCTACATAGCCTGTGACGGAAAGTTGACGTGTCCGTCCCGAAGAGTTACTGAGCGTCAGGAGCACCAGTTTAACCGGATCTTCTTCAGTAACCAGGACCGTCAACTCGCTGTCTATACCACTCTCACAATGGGCAAAAACGCTGTAGCCAAAACCATGGCGGGTCAGGTAATCACCGTGTCCGCGAACAGGTAAAGCCGTCGGCGACCAGCACTCCCCGCTCTCTTCATCGCGCAGGTAAAATGCCTCGCCGCTGCGATCGCTCACCGGATCGTTCTCCCACGGCGTCAACCGGTATTCATGGGCATTCTCATACCAGGTATAGGCCTGCCCTGCCTCTGAGATCACACTGCCAAAACGAGAATTTGCCAGTATGTTCGACCAGGGAGCCGGTGTAAGCGCATTTTCCCGAAGGACGATCTGATACTCCCGCCCATCCTGAGAAAATCCACCGTACCCATTGAAATGGCATAACTGACTGGTATCAGGGCTCCAGTCCGTATGTTGATTACGCTCGCGCACAGCACGCGGAATGAATGCCCTTGCCGGCGATTTCAGGGTATGAATACGCTGGTTAAGCTGCTCATTAATACCCCCTGCGCGGTCATCAAGATAAAGACAGGCCACGCTCATCAAAAGCAACTTATCCTCAGCGGAGAGATGCTCACCGTTCCGGACAAAAAGCCCGCCCTTTTTATCCAGCAGACTGGCTTCAGACCCGGCATAAATTAACTCCATAATCTGATTTTGTAATCCCTGCTGGTAGCCGCCGAGGCTGTTATTCAGGATAACCAAATCAACATCCAGCCCTTTCTGTCTCCAGTAACGGTGTGCCTGAATCAGTGTGGTCACTGAGGTGATACTTTCCTCGCTGGTTATACTCAGCAGCACTATCGGCAGATCCCCTGAAATTGCCCAGCCCCACAGTCCGGACTGGCCACGCCGGTTGCGGCCGATCGCCTGGCCTTCGGCGCGCAGCTCCTGGACAGGGTAAAGCACAGCGCTGGCGAGACTATTGAACAACGTGGCATCATCTTCACTGGCGTTCATCTGGCGCAATACCACCAGACTGTGAGACCAGGCCAGTTCAAAGACGCGATCGGCGATAGGGTAATCGCGATATTTCTCCAGCAACGCCAGGCTCTGCTGACGGGTCTCGCTGATGCCATAAATGATATCAATCGTAACCGGCTGCCCCGGCTGCAGAATGATGGTGTTGCGAATTGCCAGTATCGGATCCAGCACCGAGCCCGACGTGTTGCCTAGCATCCCTCCCGTCTCTATTGCCTGTGCATTCGCAGGGTTTCTGCCACGTCCAATAAACCTTGCCCTGTCCGTTTCAAACGACACGTTATGTCGGTTATCGCCGTGCACCACCATCATGTGAAACAGGCAAGGGCCCGGTTCATCCGGTGAGCGCGGGCGCCGGTGGCAAAGAATAGCGTCACGCTCAGGAGCCAGCTCAGTCTGAATAAACAAATTGCTGAATGCCGGGTGTGCCAGATCGCTGGCATCAGGTGTCAGTACCACTTCAGCATAGGTTGTCAGCTCCAGAGAGCGAGGCTTGCGACCACGATGAATCAGTGTGAGCCGTCGCAATTCAACATCATCCTCCGGAGAGATCACCACCTGAGTTTTGACGCTGAGTCCCCCTAAGCTGCGTCTGAATTCTGCCCCCGCATCGGTGAACAACACTTCCTCGTCTTGTCCTCTGGTGTAGCCTGTTGGTTGCCAGGTATTGCTCCACACATCTCCCGTCTGGGTATCGCGGATGTAGCAGAATGCTCCCCAGTTATCACGGGTGGCATCACTGCGCCAGCGCGTCAGTGCAATATCATTCCAGCGACTGTAACCACCGCCGCCCGCGGTCAACATCAGATGATAATGGCCGTTGGACAGGAGTTGAATATCCGGGGCGGGGGTATCCACGCTATAGAAAATACGGGGTTCATAGCGAACGGGTTTGACCCTGCCCTCATGAGATTCAAAATGACGGCGCGGACTGTACAGATCGACCGCATCCGGTACGCGCTCCTGTAACAGCAGACTCGCTGACCGGAATACCGTGCTGGACATAAAGCGTTCAGTCATGGGAGCGTCAAGCAGTACATGAGCCAACGCCTGAAATGCCATACCCTGGTGATGCGCCATCCAGGACTGTACCACCGCATAGAGCTGACCGGTTGCAAGACGTGAGGGGGTATAGTCCAGCGCTTCATAAAAACCGTATTCTCCGCGTGCACCATTTTTTTGCATCCTGAACAGGTTCTCACAGGCTCTCTGTGGGGAAACCATCAGCGCCAGCAGCGTGGCGTAAGGAGCAACAACCATGTCATCGGCAAGTCCCCTGCGCAGACCGAGCCCCGGTACGCCAAATGCCTGATACTGATAATTATGCTGAACATCAAAAGCATGATAGCCAGACTCTGAAACACCCCATGGTACCCCGCGTTCTTTCCCCCAGTGAATCTGGCGCATAACCGCCGACTGACTCATTTCATCGAGCAGGCTGCCGGGCCAGGTGGGCATCACCAGATTCGGCATCAGATATTCAAACATGGATCCGCTCCATGACATCAGGGCAGTTTCATTATCAATCGTGGTAAACAATCGACCCAGCGCGTACCAGCTTTTAAGAGGCAACTGATTAGTCGCAATAGCAAGAAAACTGGTCAGGCGGATTTCAGACGGCAGGAGATCGTAGTGGCTCTTGTCAGGCGTATTCGTGTCACAGTTATAACCGACGCTGAGCAGACTGGTTGCTTCACTGTACAGAAAGGCGAAATCCATCCGGGCATGCTCATCCAAGCGCTGTTCCAGCTCGGTGATAATATTGAGTCGCATTCGGGCCTGCTCCGCCACTGACGCCGGAGGCGTTTCTGTATCGGTTAATGTCGGACGGGCAAGCTCGCTCAGCGTCGGCAGCGTCTGTTCATTCCAGGATACAGGTAACCAGCCAAGCAACAGAGACCACTCATGGCAAAGCTGAACCAGTTGATGCTCCAGATGTCCAGCCCAGCGCATCTGAAGAGAAGCTCCCTGATGACATGCGCTGGTCAGATGGTTGCACTGGGTGCGCATGCTTTTCAGTTCGCTGATAAACGCCTGCGGAGAGAGCGACACCGCATTCAGGCAATGCTTGCGCAGCAGTCTCAGGCTGTCAGGTGGGTTCTTACCCCACTGTTTTTCCAGAATATCCAGCGTATCGTTCAGTCCTGCCAGTATCTGTTGGCTGCTTAAAACAGGCTGATGACGCATGGCAGACAGGCCTGCACGCAGGGTCAACAAATGCCCGGCCATGTTGCCGCTGTCGACGCTGGAGATATAGCGTGGACTGAGGGGGACCAGCGTACGGGTGTCATACCAGTTGTAGAGATGGCCCCGGTAGTGCTCCATTTTATCCAGCGTGTCGAGTGTGAGCGACACGCGCCGGAGCACCTCTCCGCCAGGCAGGTAGCCAAAGTCCCATGCCGTCAGGTTAGCCATAAGGGAAAGACCAATATTGGTAGGAGAAGTTCGGTGTGCCACCGTCGGTTGTGGTATTTCCTGATAATTATCAGGCGGAAGCCAGTTCTCTTTTGCTGTGGCAAATGTTTCAAAAAAAGCCCAGATTTCACGGCTTGTCTGGCGTAACAGCTGTTTTTGTTCCTGAGTTGGCGAAAAAACCTTACGCACGGGCTGGTGACTCAGCCAGCTCAGCAGCAGCGGGGCCACACACCATACCAAACCGATCGGTAACGCAATCCACAGCAGTTGGGGGGCAAATTGTCCGGTCAGTATTGTCAGCGACACGCCACTGGCAACGTTCAGCCACATCGCCTGATAAAAACGTGCAACGGTGGGTCTGGCCTGACTGCTGTCCTGGCTGTGGCTGACCCACTGGCTGAGGTGACGCCTGCTTATCCCCAGTCGCCATAGCGTCACGGCGATCGCTTTCAACGAATATCCGGCTTCGTGCGGCAGTATCGCAAAATTAAGGCTGATACCTGACAGACGCTTTATCGCGCCCGCCCCCACCAGTAACAGATGCGGTTTCACGCGGCGACGCAGAGGTTTATGCAGAAGGTCATGGCTAATGCAGAGGATGGTTGGCAACAGCCATATCAGCAACAGTATGCCCAGCCAGTAAAACGGATTGGGTACCCAAAGCAGAGTGAAGAACAGCAATACCAGTAAGGAGGGGGCGACCAGACTGCGACGTAGATTATCGAGTAATTTCCAGTAAGAAAGCGCGGTCAGCGGATTCCTGACCCGGGTTCCATCGGCTTTTCTTACGCGTGGTTTTAGCCAGTTAAGCAGTTGCCAGTCACCCCGGATCCAGCGTGAACGTCGTGCAACATCCGACAGATAATAATTAGGGTACTGTTCGTACAGTAACACCTCGCTCAGCAGACCCGAACGTGCATAGCATCCTTCAAGCAGATCGTGGCTGAGTACCAGATTTTCCGGGCAGATGTTGGTAGTGGCCTGCATAAAAATATCAACATCGTAAATCCCTTTACCCACAAACGAGCCTTCCCCAAAGAGATCCTGATAGATATCCGAAGACATCATCGAATAAGGGTTATTGCCCGGTACGCTGCTGCGCAGGGCTGCGTAACGCCCCTGACCGTTGCGTGGTATCTCCTCCGCAAGACCGGGCTGTAAAATACCGAATCCTTTGACAACCCTCTGGCGTACCGGATCATACTCAGGCGTATTCAGCGGATGCGCCATCGTCGCGACGAGTTTGTGTGCCGTATCGCGCGGTAGCACCGTATCGCTGTCCAGGGTAATGACGTATTTTATGTGGCCCGGTAAAAGATGGGCAGGCATGTCTGCAACGCTGACGAATTGCATTCCGGGATGTCGCAACCAGCTGTTCAATAACGCCAGTTTTCCCCGCTTGCGTTCATAGCCCATCCACGCTCCTTCCGAGGGGTTCCATTCAGGCTGACGATGTAACAGATAAAAACGTGGTCGGCCGGAGGGGTAGCGGCGATTAAGCGCCTGCGTATCGGCGATAGCCTTTCTGAGCAGCGCGTGACTTTCCGGCGAGGGTTCATTTTCAGAATCAGCGAAGTCTGTGAGCAGCGCGAACCTGAGATTTTCGTTTTCATTCCCCAACCAGCAAACTTCAAGACTGGTGAGGAGCTGGCTGAAACTTTCGTGGCTGGTCAGCATGCAGGGAATGACTAACATGGTGGCACTGTCAGCGGGAATACCGGCTGAAAAATCCATCCCCGGCAAGGGGCGAGGTACGCGAAAACGGGTGGTTGCATCACTGAGCAAATCGCTCATTAACTGAGTTAATGCGATAATCAGAGGTAATATCACCGCGATCAATAGCCAGTCTGCGCCCTGCATGGCGGTTTCGTGCAATATTGCTGCGGTCGCTGCGGTTGTCAGCAACGCCAGGCTGCCAAGCCATGACAGCAGGGTTATTCTGTTGAAACTGTGCCGCAAGCGTATGAGCCTTGAGGCGTCTGCCAGGAGATGAATATCCAGCGCCTGTCGACCTTCGCCCGCAAGATAATAACCAACATGATGTTCCGGTTTATCGGGCGCTTTTTCCTCTGAAAGCGCAAGCACCCTCTCAGCAACCTCAAGCTCGCTGAGACCGCTGTCTCTGGCCAGAACCTCAACTACGTGCCGGTAATGATCCCGGGTATTGAAGTGCATCCGGGGATAGATGCCGGCAGGATCATTACGTAATGCCTGTTCGACAACGCTTATCGTTTCGGCGAAATCAGCCCAGTCCGTTTCACTCAATAAACGCAGGCCCGCGACGCTGTTACTGACGGACAGCTGGCTGGCGGCAAGCTGCTGATTGAAACTATGTATGAGAACGTCAGTGGTGATCCCCTGTTCCCGAAGGCACTGATCAACCCAGGTCAGAGGTAACGACAGCGCGTTACCATGCCCCTGCAGGCGCCGCACCAGTTCTGCGACAAACGCACTGGTTAACGGAGGTCGGGAGCGCGCCATATCGGCAACCACCATGATTAAATCACCAGGCGCACTCTCTGCGCATTCGACAATCCTTGTTATCCACGTATCAGCAAGGTTTCTGTCCCGCTGCGCTTTTATCACTTCCATACTGATACGACGAAGATTTTCAATCAGCGCAAGGCGCAGCATTCCCGGCAACGCCCAGACTTCACCCAGCGTCAGCGGTGTCACCTTTTGATAGGCAGTGAGATAGCTGGTCAGGCTCGCGGCATCCCAGCGGCCATCACCGTGAGCAACTGCCTCTGATGCGATATGATAAATTCGTGGACAATTCAGTGGCGATACCAGCGACGGGAGACCTTTTCCAAAGCTTTTCGGCAAGTGCTGGCGGACTGTGCGGATTTGTTCCTCAATCAGATAATAATTGTCCAGCAACCATTCACCCGCGGGCATGATACTGGTCTTTTTACCCGCGTTAAGCTCATAGCAGTTTTGGGTAATGACGGCCTCATTGTCGCCAAGCCGTTTCAGAAGATAATAAGGATGCTTATCCGGTGATACTTTATGAGTCCGCGCCAGCTTCTGGCCGTAGCGTTCCATCTGGACGGTCGAAAAGAGTTCAGACCGCGGAATGCTTTCGCTTGCGGGGTCATTCACCGAAAACGTTACGTATTCGGAAGCATTCATTGGGATACGGGAGCGGTTAAACCACGCTCTGGGGTTCATTTTCATAGCATTGCTCTGATGCAACGTTAGCGCGCAGGAGCAGTTGCAAAATCAGTTCAGAAACGTTCTCTCAGGATGGGCGTCAGGCATCAGGGATTTAGCAGCTGCCGGAATTTAACTTAAGTATAGAGTATGGGCTCTGAGTGCTGTTTTGGTTGGGACTAGCGTCGGGAGATAAACAGAGCCTTACATCCGGGGCAAGGCATGGTTTGGTTGAGCCGGATTTTGACAACGGTTGTACTGATTTTAAGCCACAAACAGAGCCGGTGGCGGTAGACGCACCACTGAAAAATTTCATTGCGTGATTGATTATAGACATAACCATTACCCCTGCAATGAAAGTGCTTCACATATCACATGCGGTTAAGTTTTAATCTGTTTATTTTGATGCATTAAAACTCAGGAAAGTGACCTGCCTCCAGTATCAGATACAATGGGAAGTACATGCCAGCCTGGTTCATCGATTCACCGCTGGCGCGCAGAAAGAAGGTGGCTGCAGGTCTGCTGATGCAATAGCTGTTCCGCTCCAGTTCCTGCTCAGCATAATCGGTGGCAGGGACAGAAAAACTGTCAGACAGCAATCGGTAAATAACTGTCGTACGTAACCGCCCATTCCGGCAGTGATGAATACCATCTTGGTGCCGTCGTTCAGCATATT